>WNFN01011100.1_pt1 | contig 85273 bp, 80 predicted proteins | sample 5400161 | NCBI WGS metagenome assembly WNFN01 (sample SAMN13153353, study PRJNA577476) | soil metagenome | isolation source: 80 cm saprolite on Douglas fir-dominated hillslope | place: USA:California | collected 2013-09-17 | reverse complement strand
GGCGACGCTTCAGGAGGCCGTAACGCGAGTGAACGCGCTGCCACAGAGCCCGGCCCTCGTGCTGCACACAGGCGATATCACCCAGCTCGCGAAGCCTGAGGAGTTCAACACCGCCCGCGACGTGCTGAAGGGTCTGAAGACCGATCGCGTCTTCTACGTCCCAGGCGAGCATGACGTCGCGACGGACAACGGCGCAGGGTACCTCCAGCGCTATGGGAAGGGCACGCACGGCGGCGGTTGGCACAGCTTCGATCATTCGGGCGTGCACTTCGTCGGTCTGGTCAACGTGCTCGACCTGAAAGCGGGTGGCCTTGGCTCGCTGGGCGCGGAGCAGATCGCGTGGCTGAAGAGGGATGTCACCCACCTTTCAGCCAGCACGCCGGTGGTGGTGTTCGCGCACGTTCCACTGTGGACGGTCTATCCGGAATGGGGCTGGGGTACGGACGATTCTCAGCAAGCGCTGGCGCTGCTGAAGCGGTTCGGGTCCGTGACGGTCCTGAACGGTCACATTCACCAGATCATGCAGAAGGTCGAGGGCAACGTGTCCTTCCACACGGCGATGTCCACAGCCTTTCCCCAGCCGACACCGGGCACGGCACCATCGCCCGGCCCGATGAAGGTCGAGCCCGAGAGATTGAAGAGCGTGCTCGGCATCACCAACGTGACGTTCGTTCCCGGACGAAGCGCGCTGGCCGTGGTCGATGCGACCCTGTCCGGCGAGGCGCCGGCGTTCGAGGCCGCCTCCCACGACGCGATGATGCGGCGAAAGACGGAGCGGAGGAGCCTCACGCTCGCGGCCAACGAGATTGGCATCGACAACTTCAGCTTCACGCCGAATGTGCTCTCCGTCAAGGCTGGATCGCCGGTGGTGTGGGTCAACAAGGACGACGTTCCGCATCTCATCGTGAGCGTACAGAATGCCTTCAAGCCGTCACCGGTGCTGGACACGGACCATCGCTTTACGGCGGCCATCAGAACGCCGGGGACGTACAGCTACTTCTGCTCGCTGCATCCGAAGATGCAGGGGAAGATCATTGTGACCGCCTAGCACGCTCGGGAATGGATGGTGCAATGGCCGTTGCTCCGTCCAAACTGGCGGTGGCGGTGACCCCTCAGGCGCACCAGGCTCATCCGATTGGCGCAGCCACGCTGCGGCGGTGTGCGCTCTTCGCGGGAGCGGCCGCGGCGCTGTGGCTCACGGCCGGCATGCGCCCGCCCGCCGCCGTGCTCGACCCACCTCGGTCGTCCGCAACGATGAGCGCGCCTGATTCGAGCTTGTGGATGGAGATGCGCAACGTGGATCTCCATATCGACAGCCGAAGCGTCATGCACGTGCGGTCGCTCCGAGGACGCGTGATTTCGAGCGTGGCTGGTGCCATCGCGTCGCTCGACGATCCGAAGTCGTTCCGCGTTCAGGCGACGAATGGCACCGTCGCGCTCGATGGCGACGGGATCAGTGCACTGCTCAACGACGTCGCGTTCAACTATCCGGGCGCGCCCATCAAACATCTTCGCGTTCACATCGAGAACGGCGCGCTCATTCAGAAGGGCACCCTGCACAAGGGCGTGGACATTCCCTTCGAGATGAAGAGCATCCCCGCGCTGCAACCGGACGGCCGGCTACGCCTTCACCCCGACGAGCTCAAGATCTTCTCCGTGAACGGCCTCGCGCTCATGCACGCGCTGCACCTCCATCTCGCCGACTTCATGGATTTGAGCAAGGCGCGGGGCGTCTCCGTCAAGGGCGACGACCTCTTCCTCGAGCCGCTGGCCATCATCCCGCCGCCGCTGGTCGATGGGCGCCTGACGTCGGTGCGCGTGGACGGCGACATGCTCGTTCAGCAGTTTGCCCGCACGGCCGAGGACACGATCTTCGGCACCTATGTTCGCCCGGACAGCGGCGTGAGCAACTTCGTGTACTTCCGCGGGGCGCGCCTGACGTTCGGCAAGCTCACGATGACGGATACCGATCTCCTCATTCGCGACGCCGACGAGTCGGATCCGTTCGATCTGTACTTCGTCGAGTACAACAAGCAGCTCGTCGCCGGCCACACGAAGAGCCTGCCGAACTACGGGCTGCGGACGTGGATGGTCGATTATGCCAAGGTGGGGGCCAGAGTCCTGCGGTGGGAGCGGCGGCCCGACGAGCGGCCGAACGAGTTGCTGGAAGCGGCACTCCGGATCTTTGCGGAGCGCGGCTATGGCAACACGCGACTGGAGGACATCGCCGACGCGGTGGGCGTCACGAAGGGCACGATCTAACACTACTTCGACACGAAGGAGGATCTGCTCCTTCGCGCCATCGACCACTATCACGAGCGCGCATTCCGACCTCTCGAGGACGCGCTGCGCTCGAGAAAGGGACCGGTCTCGGCGGCAATCCGGCTGCTGCTGCGCCGAGGGTTCGGCAACCTGGATGAGACGCGGCTGAGCGTGTTGTCGCTCCTCGTGCAGGGCGTGGCGCGGGACGTACCGCAGGTTCATCACCGGTGGCTGGAGACAGGGCCAGTACGTGCCTGGGAGCTGCTCGCGCGGCTCATCGAGCGAGGGAAGAAGAGCGGTGAGTTTCGCGCCGATGCGGACAGCGATGTCGCGGCCCGCATCGCGCTGTCGGGACTCCTGCTCCAGTTCGTGTGGCGGCAGTATGGCGACGGTGCACCGGGCGTGGCGATCGATCCGGATCAGTTGATCGACTCCACGGCCGACCTGCTCCTGCACGGCTTGCGGCCCGCGGGTCGCTCGGCCCGTTAGCCAGGCGTTGCCGAGGGAACCATCCCGCAATAGTGAGTATTTGACTCAAGAGTATGTCACGCGACGAACAGGGACGGCCGATCCGACTCATCACCGTGAGTCGAGAATTCGGCGCCGGTGGCAGCGAGCTGGCGCGCGAGGTGGGTCGTCTCCTCGATTGGCCGGTGCTCGATCACGACATCGTGCACCGGGTGGCCGACCGGCTCCGCCTCGACGACGGAACGGTCGAGCGGTTCGATGAGCACCCTCCCTCCCTGCTCGCCCGGATTGCCTCGGTGCTCATCGTCCTCACGCCCGAGATGTATTCCTTCGCGGCGCCGATCGACGTCCCAAGTCACGACGCCATCGCCGCGGCGACGCGGCACGTGATCGAGGATGCCGCGGCGTCCCTGCCGGTGATCGTCGTCGGGCATGGCGCACAATGCATCTTTGCCGGCCGACCCGATGCCCTGCATGTCCGCCTCGTCGCGCCGCCCGACGTCCGGGTGCGTCGCATTGCACAACGGATGAACACCGATCCGGCCACCGTCTCGGCAATCGTCCAGCGAGCCGATCATGATCGGCAGGCTTATGTTCAGCGCTATTTCCACAGCGACGTCCGGGGTGAGCTGCTCTACGACCTGCGGATCAACACCGGCCGGATCGCCATCGGCGATGCGGCCGCAATCGTCTCGCGGCTCGTCGAATCGCGCCCGACCGGGGACGACGCCGACACGCTGCCCGGCGGGCACTCGTCATGAGCACCGCGATCGCGCGGGAGGCGCCGCACAAGTGGATCATCACCGGCACGGTCCTCACCGGAACGATCATGGCCGTGCTCGACTCGAGCATCATCAACGTGGCGCTGCCGGACATGTCCGGGACGATGGGCGTCACGATCGAGGAGATCACGTGGGTGGTGACGGCCTACATTCTCGCCCAGGTGATCGCGATGCCGATCACCGGACTGCTCTCGACGCGATTCGGCCGGAAGAACTTCTACATGGCGAGCGTGGTCCTGTTCACCGCCGCATCGATGGCGTGTGGTCTGGCGCGCGGACTTGGCCCGATGGTGCTCTTTCGCGCGCTCCAGGGATTCGGCGGTGGCGTTCTTCTCACGGTCCCGCAGGCCATCCTGCGCGAGACCTTTCCGCCGGAAGAGCAGGGAATTGCCATGGGACTCTACGGGCTCGGCGCCGTGCTGGCGCCGGCGTTCGGGCCCACGCTAGGAGGGTGGCTCACCGATCAGTATTCCTGGCCGTGGATCTTCTACATCAACGTGCCGGTCGGCGTGCTGAGCGTGGTCATGGTCTCGCGGTTCATCGAGGATCCCCCGTATCTCGTGCGCGAGAAGGGCTACATCGACTGGCCCGGGCTCGGACTGCTCATTGCCGGCCTTGGCGCGCTGCAACTGATGCTCGAGGAGGGTGCGCGGAACGATTGGTTCGCGTCGCCGTTCATCGTGCGCCTTGCCCTCGTCGCCGCCATTGGCCTCGTGGTGTTCGTGTGGCGCGAGCTCACCACCGATAAGCCGGCGGTCGATCTGCGGATCCTCAAGGACGTTTCGTTCGGCTCGGCGACCGCGATTGGCGGCGTACTCGGTCTCGCGCTGAATGCCAGCCTGTTTCTGCTGCCTGTCTTTCTTCAGAGATTGCTCGGCTTCAATGCAATGCAAGCGGGCTTCACGCTCATGCCACGAAGTCTCGCGATGGCGCTGCTCATGCCCATCGGCGGGCGCTTCTACAATAGACTTGGCCCACGCATCCTCGTGGGGAGCGGGCTTGTGATCACAGGCGCGGCGTTCTACTCGATGTCGAAATTGACGACGAGCGTCGGTTATTGGGACCTCTTCTGGCCCCAACTGTGGCAGGGCGTCGGCTTCAGCCTCATCTTCGTCGCGCTGAGCACTGCCGCCCTGTCGACGATCGAGCGGACACAGATGACGGCGGCAAGTGGCCTGTACAACGTCGTCCGCCAGGTCATGGGCAGTGTCGGCATCGCCATCGCCGCGGCGATGTTGACCACGAGCACCGCGCGCAATCACGCCATTCTCTCGGAGGACGCCGGCGCGTCGGTGGCCGGTCGCCAGTGGCTCGATGCGGCCACCAACGGAATGATCGCCAAGGGCGCCGATGCGTTCACCGCGAAGTTGCAGGCGATGCGCCTTCTCGACGGAGTGATTGCACGACAGGCGTCGGTGCTCGCCTACAATCACGTCTTCGCGCTCGTCTCCGTGCTCTTCTTCATCGGTCTGCCGCTCGTGCTGCTGCTGCGCGGCGAATCATCGGGTCAAGACGGTGAGATCATGGTGGAGTAGCCATTCGCTCCATCGTCCAGCGCCTCCCTGATGATGCGGAGCAGCGTTTCGGCCGTGTAGGGCTTTGGGGCAAAATGTACGACTCCTGCACCCAGTGCCTTGGCGACGCCGCTGTCGGACATCAGTCCACTGGAGCCAACGATCCTCACGTCCGGGTCAATGGCCTTCAGCGCGATGATCGTGGCCGGGCCGTCCATCACGGGCATCGCCATGTCAGTCAGCACGAGCGCGATCTCCGAGCGGCGCCTGGCGTACATGGCCACGGCCTCCGCGCCGTTGGTGGCCAACAGAACACGGTACCCGAACCGTTCGAGCGTGCCCTCGACGATGCGGCGGATGGCCTCTTCGTCGTCCACGACCAGTACCATCTCGCCGTTGCCGCGAGGCAATCGGGTCTGCGCGACTGCGACCACGTCTGCCATGCTCCGTGACGCGTCCGCCGGGAAGTAGACCTTGAACTTCGTGCCCGCGCCCACTTCGCTGTAGACATGCATGAAGCCATCGTGGCTCTTCACGATCGCCATGGACGTGGAGAGCCCGAGTCCGGTGCCGCGGCCCGTCTCCTTCGTCGTGAAGAAGGGATCGAAGATCCGATCCAGGATGTCGGGGCGTATGCCGGTGCCGGTGTCCGATACAGTCGCGACGACGTACGCTCCCACCTTGCCATCGAGGTGCATCGCCGCATACGTGTCATCGAGTACGACGTTCTCGAGGCTCATGGCGAGCGTGCCGCCGTCGGGCATGGCATCGCGCGCATTGACGCAGAGATTGAGAAAGACCTGATGCATCTGCGTCGGATCGCCGGTGACGGTCCAGAGATCCGGCGCCGGAAGGAACTGCACCGTCAGCGATTTAGGGAACGTATCCCGGAGCACTCGCAGCAGCTCCTGCACGAGGTGCACGGGATTGACCGCAACGCGTTGTCCCTGCACGCCGCGGGCAAAGCCGAGCACCTGTTGGACCAGGTCTGCGCCATGCCGGGCGCTGGCGTGAAGCGTCTCGAGGAATTCCCGTGCGCTCTCGTCGTGCACGAGCTCCTTCAATATCTCCACCGAGAGCATGATGGGAGCGAGCACGTTGTTGAGATCGTGTGCGATGCCGCCGGCGAGGGTACCGATGCTCTCCATGCGCTGCGCACGAAAAATCTGTTGCTCGAGCTTCTTGCGCTCGGTGAGATCGAGCACGAAGCACACGCCCTCGTCCCGGCTGTCCTCGAACGTCGCCGCGCCGACGAGGACGGGAACCCGAGACCCATCCTGCCGAGTGTATTCCTTTTCATACGGACGGCAGACGCCATTGGCGGTGAGCTCCTCCAGCGCACGCCGATCTGCATCGGCGTACTCCGGGGGCGTCATGTCATGCCAGTGCAGGCGGCGGCGCGCCAGATCCTCCCGGGTGTAGCCGACGATCTGAAGCAACGCGTCGTTCGCGTCCATGATGTTGCCCTGTGCATTCCAGAACATCACCCCCTGCGCATTCGAGTCCACGAGTCGCCGGAAGCGCGCTTCGGTGCGGTTGCGCTCGGTGACATCCTCACCGATGCTGGAGGTGCCAATCACGTGGCCCGCCGCATCGCGGAGCATCGTGTTGCTCCAGGCGATCGTGCGAACCTCGCCGCTGCGTGTCTTGATCGGGTTCGAATGGTGCTTGGGGATATCGCCCGCGTCGACGGTATCGAGGAACAGCTGCTTGACGTCCGCAGCCGAATCGGGAAGAAAATAGTCGAACCAGGAACGGCCCAGGACTTCCTCGAGGCGCCAACCGGTCAGACGCAGGAGGAAATCGTTGCAGAAGGTGATGTTCCCGTCGCAGTCCAGCGTCATCGCGATGAGGCCGATGGTGGTGAGGGTCTCATGGAAGCGCCGATTCGACTCCTCGAGGGCCATCTCCGATTCCCGTCGGCCGGTGATGTCACGCGCGACCTTCGACGCGCCGATGATGGTGCCGGCCGCGTTCCTGATGGGAGATGTGGTGACCGACACATGGATCCGCCGGCCGTCCTTTGTCAGACGCACGGTCTCGAAGTGATCGACGCTTTGGCCACTCCGGATCTCTCTGAGGATTTCCGCCTCGTCACCTGATCTGTCGGGAGGGATCAAGCGCACGATCGAGGAACCGACCATCTCCGCTGCCGTGAAGCCGAAGATGCGCTCGGCTCCGCGATTCCAGCTGGTGACGATGCCAGTCAGGTCCTTGCCGATGATCGCGTCGTCCGATGACTCCACGATCGCCGCAAGCTCGCTCGTCACGCTCTCCTGGCGCTTGCGTTCCGTGATGTCGACGAAGGTCGTGACCGTGTGCGGTTCGTGACGGAGCTCGACGGCCTCGGTGTCCATGAGGACGTACCGCGTGTCGCCTGCGCGGGTGGTGAGCCGCAACTCGACGTCGCGCAGCGCTCCTCCGGCCTCCAACCGTTGGCGCAGCTGCGCGGCCGCCTCGGCGTCCACGATGCCCATCTCGGCGGTGGTGTGCCCGATGACGTCATGGCGCTCCCACCCGACGAGTCTCGTGAAAGCGCCGTTGACGTCGACAAATCTGCGGTCGCTTCCGCGGTGAACCGTCACGCCGACGGGACAGTGCTGAAATACCTGGAGCAAGCGCGCCTCGGACTCAGCGAGCTCGCGAGCCTGGCGCCGCAATTCGAGCTGGCTCATGACCTGCCGGCTCAGTACGCGGAGCGTTTCTAACTGCATGGGACTCAGATCGCGCGGGACCCGATCGATGACGCATAGCGTGCCAAGGGCATGCCCCTCCGGCGTGATCAGTGGGGCGCCGGCGTAAAAGCGCATGCGTGGATCGCCCGTCACGAGCGGATTGTTTGCAAAGCGCTCGTCCTTCGTGGCGTCGGCCACGACGAACAGATCCGGCTCATTGATGGCATGGCCGCAGAACGAGATGTCGCGGGACGTCTCCCTGGCAGACCAGCCGAATCGGGATGCGAACCACTGGCGGTCCCGATCGACCAGGGACACGAGCGCCGTGGGCGCCTCACAGATGCGCGCTGCCAGCGCGGTCAGCTCATCCAGTGCCTGATAGGGAGCCCTGTCGAGCGCGTCGTATTGCCCCAGTAACTCGAGGCGTCGTGCTTCGTTGATCGGGCGAGTCGGCTTTGTCACGCGTGCGCGGTCAGCGCGGAGAACCACCCCCTAGTGATTGCCTCTAAACCACGCCAGCGCAAGTCCGACCATCAAGAAAACACTAAGAAAAGTTGACGGCTCGTCCCGTACGCGCCGCCTCGTATGCCGCCATCATGATGCGGATGTCGCGTAAACCCTCTTCGCCGGGCACTTTGGTCGGTGCGCCGGTCCGGACGCACCGCGCAAAGTCGTCGAGCTCCGCGACGAAATGGTCGATGGGATCGAAGCGCAGGGCGACACCGTCGCTGCGCCAGGCCTTGATTCCCGCGTAGCCGTACGCGGGCTCGACCCCAAACGCCCCGCGCGCCGTGTAGGCCGTAAAGCCGTTCATGCCGGACACCTTGTAGCTCGTGCGGCAGTCGGCGATGACGCCGCTCGGAAACGTGAGCTGAAAGGTCATCGATTCCTCGATGTCCTTGAACTTGACGGGATCGGTGTTCACCATCATGGCGGAGACCGCAACGGGCTCCTCCCCGGCGAGCATTCGCGCCGACTGAAGCGCATATATGCCAACGTCCATCAGCGGACCTCCACCTGCCAATGCCTTGTTCAAGCGCCACTGTGTGGGATCCCCAATGGGAAAGCCGAAGCCCGCGCTGATGAGCTTCACGTCGCCAAGCACCCGTTCCTTGGCGAGGCGGACGCACTCGAGATGATGCGGCTCGAACTGGCACCGATAGCCGATGGCGAGCTGCCGGTTGGCTGCCTTCGATGCGACGATCATTGCCTCGCATCGTTCGACGGAGACCTCCATCGGCTTCTCGCAGAGTACGTGCTTGCCCGCGCGTGCCGCGAGGATCGAATGCTCGGCATGCAGTGCATTGGGCGTCACGACGTACACGATGTCGATGTCGGGATTGTCCGCCATGCGCTCCATCGTCGTGTAATCGTAGATGCTGCGGTCAGGCAGATTGTATTGTGTCTTCCAACGGGCCGCCTTGGCAGGCGTGCCGGTGACGATGCCGGCCAGCGTGCAATCGGCCGTCCTGAGCAATGCCGGTGCGATCTGATTGGTGCTGAGGCTTCCCAATCCGACGAGGGCGACGCCGAGAGGCTTATGCGTGCGGCCGGTTGGCAGCGGAGGCAATGCTGGGCGAGACATCAGCGCACCGGCCGCGAGCACGGCGCTCCGTTCGATGAATGCCCGACGCGTGACGCTCATGGCTCACATCCCCGTGTTGCTCACGAACGCCAGACGCTTCCCGTCCGGCGACCACGAGGGCACGTTGATGCTGCCCTGTCCGCCATAGAGATACGCGATCACACGTGCCGTTCCGCCGCCGATTGGTATGAGGCGGATCGTCACGTGCTTGTAAAATGGGTGATCGCCAGGAGGCACCTCGGGCGGAAAGGCGATGTAAACGATCCACTTGCCGTCCGGCGATATGTGGGGAAACCAGTTGTTGAAGCCGTCGTCGGTCACCTGTTGCTGCGCGCTGCCATCGGGACGCATGCGCCAGATCTGCATGCGGCCGCTCCGCACCGAGTTGAAGTAGATGTACGCACCGTCGGGCGAGAACTCTGGTCCGTCGTCCAATCCAGGCGCGCTGGTGAGACGAATCTCGTCGCCTCCGGCCGAGGGAATCTTGTAGACGTCGAACTCACCGCCGCGTTGGCCCGTGAACACGAGCCACCGTCCGTCCGGCGACCACCCATGCAGGTACGAAGGCGCGACCTTCGTGATCAGCGTCGGCATTCCGCCCTGCGACGGAACGGTGTAGACGAGCGACGGACTGCCGGCATCGGGGCTGTTGCTGATACCCAGCATGCTGCCGTCAAACGAGAGGACGTGATCGTTGTTGTTCCTCGTCGCCGAACCGGTGTTGACGACCTGAGGGGTACGCGATGCGAGATCGAACCGGTAGATCTTGCCCTCCTGTACATAGAAGAGACTCTTCCCGTCTGGCGTCCAATTCGGCGCCTGAAACGAGCCGCGATATTGATGAATGATCGTCGCGTTTCCCGATTCGACATCCAGAATCTCGAGATTGCTTCCCAGGTATTCTCGATACGGGACGAGGGATACCGGAGCTGGCTTCGTGATGCGCACGTTGCTGTACACCGCGCGTTCGGTCACGGTGTCGTTGTGCGCGCAGACGAAGAGGCCGACATACACGGTGTCGGGCAGAGTCACGCCGGTCACTTCCTGACGGGACAGCGTATCCCCGAACCGTGCGACCGACATGATGTACGCGCCGTCTCGGCGCTCGAGCTGCACGACGTCGGGCAGGCTGTCGTGCATGCGTAACTCTTCGGTGTTGGCGCCCGCGATCCGGCGAAATTGGAGGGACGTGAGCCCATCTCCGTGCACGGCGGCGGTGACGTGGGGAGACGTCGCGTCGAGCGAGGCGCGGATCATCCAGCCGACCTTGCGGTGTGCCTCGACACCCTTGCCGACGAAATGCGCGCGCGCCGAAAGAATGAAGTTGCCCGTGAGCCGTTTCCACACGAAGTGAAAGTCGTCGTGCGCGCCCCAGACGTTCTGCCCCGAGCCCGAGATGTCGTATGCCTGTGTCGCGCCATCGTACGACACGGTGCCGGGATGGCTCACACGACCGACATCGGTATGCCCCTCGAAGATGCCGACGGTGCTCTGTGCGCCGGCAAGCGAGGCTGTGAAGATCGTCATGGCCGCAAACGACACATGGAGCAACCGGCGAATGTGAGTGCTTCCCATCATGCGAGTGACTCCGGCGCAGTGTTCAAGCAGGTCTCGATGAATCATATGAGGCGTAAGATGCAGAGGTCGAACGCCGTTCGTAATGCGGCGGGCGGCCCTCGCCAGTGCCGCTCTTCACGTGCATACTCAGGTCATGCCAATAGCCATTCCCAGTCAGCGGTGGTCCATGCATCTCGGCGTGCGCCGGGCGCGTGCCATGATGCTCGTTCTCCTTGCTGGCTGCGCGGCGTCCGTGCCTACCACGACCGTTGGGGATGCGGACGCTGCCGGTGCGTGGACGGGAGCGCTCGCCCAACAGAGCTCCCAACAATTCAACCTCACGCAGTCGGGAGCCACGGTGGGCGGGACGGGAACGATTACGGTGCCGCCCATCGCGCCCATCTCCGGACCGGCGACCCCCGCGTACTCAGGCGACAACTTCACGATCACGAGCGGCACCTTCACCAATCCAACGCTCACGTTCGCGGCGTCGCTGGGCTCCAACCCTGTCGGCGACGGCACATTCTACCACGGCACGTTGTCCTTCTCGGGCGCCCTCACCAGCGCAACGTCGATGACGGGAACGCTGACGTTCACGCCCCCGCGCACTTCGAGTCAGACGTTTGCCGCGCAGACGTTGACCAACGTGACGCTGACGAGACGGTAGCGTGCTGGCGCGCGATGTGCAGCCCACGGCCGTGCCACACCGAAGCGTGAATCATCAGGGAGGTACATATGCCGGACAGGGAGACCATCAGGCGCGCACGAGAGGATGCGAAGGAGGGCAAGTCGCCATCCACACAAGCGGGTGAGTTCGTGCGCGAGGAGATGCATCACGTCCGCGAGGGCAAGCACGGTGCGAGCTCGAACAAGCAGGCGATCGCGATCGGCCTGTCCAAGGCGCGCAAGGCCGGCGTGAAGCTTCCGCCCAGGAAGGTGACGTCGGTCCGTTCGCGGGGCCGCCATCGCTGAGGGCGTGCGCGACGACCTTCGCGTCGACGGCGGCGCGACGTTGTACCGGCAGTACGACGTCGGCTACACCATTGCGCTCGACCACGCCGCACAATTGCTCGGCGACACCAGTCGCGAGCGGCTCCGGCCGAGTCGCACGGAGGCCCGCGCCATCCAGATTCGCAATCCGCCCGTGCAGGGCGCGCTTGGATCACGGGACGTCCGCATTGGCGACACGACATGCCCCGCGACCCTGTCCGCCAATCTGTTCGATTTCGGCCTCTGCTCGCTTCAGCTTCGCGTGCAGGCGCCGCGCAACATCACGTGGGCGGAGTTTTCCGCATTTGGCGCGGCACTTGGCTCGACGTCCGAGATCGGTACCATCCTCGAGCGTGAGCTTCGGGCCGTGCTGGAGCGCATCGCTCCCGCCGTCGAGCGTCCCGGCGTTGCGCCGTTGTCGGAGGAATACATCGTCTTCCGCATCGATCGGCTCGAGCGCGCGGACATGTCCATTCCCGTTGCAGAGCAGCTCACCGACGAGCGGCTCGTTCCACTCCTGCTCGGAGAGCGGCGCACGCTATCGGCCGCCGCGCGCCGCGAGCTCGTGCCGCACCGCTTCTCCTACTATGAGGACGACCTCACCGTGCTCGCGTGGGACAACGCGCTCGTGGTGGAACCGCGCGCCGAGGATCGCGACGTGGAGTTCGTCCTGGAATTCGCGAACGCGCAGCTCCTCGAGCTCCGCATGTACGACCAACAGCTCGACGCCGAGCTGCCGGCCCTCTACGACCGGGTGGAGGCTGCACGTGCGCGGCGGCAGCCACGACTCTCCGGTCGCTTCCGCACTGTGCTGTCCGACCTTCAGACCCGCGTCGCCGACATCACCGAAACGGTCGAGCGCGTCGAGAACTCGCTCAAGGTCACCAACGACGTCTACCTGGCGAAAATCTACGCGGCGGCGTTGGAGCTCTTTCGCGAGCAGGCGTGGCGGCGCGGGATCGATCGCAAGCTCGGCATCTTGCGCGACACCTACGCGATGTTGAACAGCGAAGCGCAGGCGGCGCGCGCCGAGCTGCTGGAGATTGCCATCGTCGTGCTCATCGTTCTCGAGCTGGTGGTCGGCGTGCTGCGACGGGGCGCGTAGCCGCGCGGCAGGACGGGCAGCGCCCGTACAGCACGAGCTCGTGCGACTCGAGCGTAAACCCCCGCGGGACCACTGCGCTTCCGTCACGAATTTCGAAATGTCTTCGCCATCACGGTTCGCACGGTATTGTTCATGTCTCATGACGATACCGTATCCTAGAATTTCGCCGGAGCTCATCCGGATCGGCCCGATCGCTCTCCGATGGTACGGTCTCATGTACCTCGTCGGATACCTTGTCGGCCACCGCGTGGCGCGCAATCGCATCACGCGCGGGCTGGTGGCGATGACGGAACGCGATCTCGATTCATGGATCGGCTACCTCATGGCGGGCATGCTCATCGGCGCGCGGATCATGTATGCGGTCGTCTATGAGCCCGGCCACTATCTGAACGACCCGGTGGAGCTCCTCCGGATATGGCACGGCGGCCTCTCGTTCCACGGCGCCGTGATTGGCATGGTGGCGGCCTGCGCAATTTTTGCCAGAGTGCACCGCGTGCCGTTTCTTCAGGTAGGCGACACCCTCGCGCTTGCGGGTGCGCCGGGGCTGTTCTTCGGACGCATCGGAAACTTCATCAACGGTGAGCTGTACGGACGCCCCTCCTCAATGCCGTGGAGCATGGTGTTTCCCTCCGACCCGTTGCAGGTGCCGCGGCATCCGTCGCAGCTCTATGAAGCAGTCGCCGAGGGGCTGTTGCTGTTTCTCTTTCTGCGATGGCTCGAGCGCTGGTCGGTGTCGCGCGGACGGTATCGTCCCGGGCTTCTTGGTGGCGCCTTTCTCGTAGGATACGGGATCATCCGGTTCGCGCTCGAGTTCACGCGGCAGCCCGACGCCCAGCTCGGCCTCGTGCTTGGTCCCTTCAGTGCGGGTCAGCTCCTGTCCGCCACCATGATCGTCGCGGGTGTCGCGCTGCTGCTCTTCGTGCGTCGGCCAGCCACCGTTCAACATGCCGACGTCCCAGGCTGACGTCATCGTCGTCGGCGCGGGGCTCGCGGGACTGGTCGCCGCATCGGAAGCGGCGAACGCGGGAAAGAGGGTGATGGTGCTCGATCAGGAAGGGGAGCAGAGTCTCGGTGGCCAGGCGTTCTGGTCGCTGGGCGGTTTGTTCTTCGTCGACTCGCCCGAACAGCGCCGGCTCGGCATCCGTGATTCACACGAGCTCGCGCGGCGCGACTGGTTGAACACCGCCGGCTTCGATCGGCCGGACGATCACTGGCCGCGGCAGTGGGCCGATGCATATCTCGACTTTGCCGCCGGCGAAATGCGCCCGTGGCTCCATTCGCTCGGCATGCGCTGGTTTCCCGCTGTCGGGTGGGCAGAGCGCGGTGCCGCAGGTGCCGGCGCATCCGGAAACAGCGTCCCACGCTTTCATTTGACCTGGGGCACGGGACCAGGCGTCCTCGAGCCGTTCGTGCGCGGCGTTCGCATGCATGCGCGCGACGGCCGAGTGGAATTTCGTTTTCGTCACCGTGCTCGAGGGCTTGTGACGACGAACGGCGTCGTGCACGGCGTGCGGGGCGACGTGCTCGAAACATCGTCCGTGGCGCGCGGTGAGAGCAGCTCGCGAACCATACTCCGCGATTTCGAACTACACGCGGAGAGCGTGATCGTCACGTCGGGCGGACTCGGCGCAAATCACGAGCTCGTACGACGCTATTGGCCGACAGACCGATTGGGCGCCGCACCGGCGTTCATGGTTTCCGGCGTGCCCGAGCACGTCGACGGACTATTCCAGCAGGAAGTGTCGTGGGCCGGCGGCCGTCTCATCAATCCGGACCGGATGTGGCATTACACGGAAGGGATTCGCAATTGGAATCCCACCTGGCCGAATCACGGCATCCGCATACTTCCAGGTCCGAGCAGTCTGTGGCTCGATCCCACCGGGCGACGGCTGCCATTCCCTCACATTCCGGGCGCCGATGCGCTCGGCACCCTTCAGCACATCACGACGCACGGCTATCCGTACACGTGGTTCCTGCTCAACCGCGCCATCATCAAGAAGGAGTTCGCGCTGTCGGGTAGCGAGCAGAACCCCGATCTCACCGGCAAAAGCATCCGTCTGACACTGCGCCGTGTCGGCAAGGCGGTGCAGGCGCCAGTGCAGGCGTTCATGGATCGCGGAGCGGACTTCGTCATCCGAAATGATCTCCGCTCCCTCGTGGACGCCATGAATGCGTTGATCGGCGACGCGCTCGTGGATTTCGCGACGGTCGAGCGCGAGGTGCGCGACCGCGATTCACAGACGCGCAATGCGGCGGGGAAGGATCCTCAGCTCGCAATCGCCCACGGCGCGCGACGCCTGCTCAGCGAGCGGCTCATCCGCGTGGCGAAGCCCGCGCCGATTCTCGATCCACGAGACGGCCCACTCATCGCGGTGAAATTGAACATCCTGACGCGTAAATCTCTTGGCGGGCTCGAGACGGATTTGCATGGACGCGTGCTCGGCGCCGGTGGCCAGCCGTTGCCAGGCCTCTACGCGGCTGGCGAGGTCGCCGGTTTCGGCGGTGGCGGCATGCACGGGTACCGCGCGCTCGAGGGGACGTTTCTCGGAGGGTGTATACTCAGTGGACGCATCGCTGGGAGAGCGGTAGGACAGTAGGACGGTAGGTCGGCAAACGCCGTTACTGTACCGCCGACCTACTGACCTCCGTTAGTGTGCTGGGACCGGCCAGGGCGCGACATAGTCGAACTTCCGAATGGCGGCAATTCGCGCACAGTCGCGCAGGTTCTTCGTCACGAGAACCATCCCGGATTCGCGACATGACATCGCCAGCAACACATCGTTTACGAAGCTGCGGGACACCGACGACCACTCGGCACCACCAACGAGCTCGGCGAGCACACGCCCGGATTCCTTCCACGCCTCGTAGCTCGGCGTGACGAGGCGGCCGCGCCGCTGGAACGGCGCGATGACAGCCGCCTCCAGCCGGGCCGCCGCTGAGCCGCGTACTCCGGCGCGCAGTTCCTGGACGACAACGGCGCTGAGATGTTCAAAGGGCGCATACGCAGCGTGAAACGCGCACAACCCCGCATTGCCGTCGGCCGTCCGCATCCCGTCGATGTACAGATTCGTGTCGATGGTGTATCGGCGTTCGGCGCGCACGGTTGGTCGGCCTGCTACTTCCTCGAGTCGTCCGGAAACGCAGCGGTTACCGAAATGCCAAGCGAGCGACGTGTGCCTTCCATGAGCTCGCGGCGGAAGATGACTGCGTCGAGCGCCTCCTCGATGGTCGCCGTGGCATTGGCCGCACCGAGGATTCGCTGCGCCCGAGCAATGCGGACCGGCGACAAGCGATAGCTCATGGCAACCTTGGGCTCGCTCACCCGCTTCGGTGTCGCGCTCAATGCCGTCGCCTTCTTCTTTGCCATGCGGCCCTCTGGTAAAAGTATATACAATCAATGTTAAAGTACATACACCCAGCCTGCAAGGGGCTGTTTGTCGTCATCTCGTTACTGGCGTGCAGGCGCCAGATGCGCCATCATGGGCCGCGTGACGGACTCGACTGACCTCGCGCTACGACTCGCCGCCGCGCTGGGCGACGGATATGCCGTGGAGCGAACGCTCGGCCAAGGAAGTTTCGCCGTCGTGTTCCTCGTGCACGACTTGGCGCTCAAGCGGAATCTCGCCGTCAAGGTCCTGTCGCCCGACATGATCACGTCGAAGTCGGTGGGAGCGATTCGCTCGCCACCGGGTGGATGCGAGGGTATGTCAAAGTGTCCGCGTCGTCGGACGACTTGCCGAACACGGGATTCCGCTGCGGGCAGGTAGCAGTACAGTAGGACCGGTCCACGGCATGTGATTCGCTCCGCACACTCCGGATATGTCTCCGGAGGTTCTCATGAAAGCAAAGGACATCATGACCGCGGATCCCTGTCTCTGCTCTCCGCAGGATTCCCTGCGGGATGTCGCGCAGAAGATGCGCGATCACGACTGTGGCTCCGTCCCCGTGGTCGAGCACGGTCACGTCGTGGGCATCGTGACGGATCGCGATCTCACCATACGCGCGCTCGCCGACGGACTGAGCCCCGACACCAAGGTCGAGGACGTCATCACGCGCGACATCTGCTGCTGCACGCCCGACGACGATGTTCGAGCCGTGGAGCGCGTCATGGCGGATCAGCAGGTGCGCCGCGTGCCTGTCGTGGATGCATCGGGCTGCTGCGTCGGCATCGTATCACAGGCGGATCTCGCGCGCGCTGCACTGAGCGGAGGGCGCGTGAGCGAGCACGAAGTGGCGCTTACGGTAGAGAGAATTTCGGAGCCGAGCTCCTCCCTCCGATAAGCTCGTGCACTTCCGCATCGCTCGTCTGCGAGAAATCCTGATACCACGAGCCGACCGCCATGAACGGCTCCGGCGTCTCCGAGCACACGACCTCGTCGGCGACCTGGCGGAGCGCGTTGCACGTTTCGGCAGCCGCGACGGGCACAGCCACGATGATTCGCGACGGGCCCTCGAGGCGCAACGCTTCGACGGCCGCGCGCATCGTGGAGCCTGTGGCGAGGCCGTCGTCCACGAGGATGACCGTCTTGCCGCGCGGGTCGGGCAGGGAGCGCCCGTCACGGTACAACCGCTCGCGACGCGCCAGCTCCGCCATTTCGCGCGCGGTCACTCGCTCGACCTCCGCCGCCGGAACGCGCGCCAGGCGAATCAGGTCCCGGTCGAGAATGCGGACGCCACCGCTGGCAATCGCACCCATGGCGAGCTCCTCGTGTCCGGGCAGGCCGAGCTTTCGCACGACGAACACATCGAGCGGAAGCTCGAGCGTATCGGCGACGACCGCGCCGACGGGGACGCCGCCGCGGGGCAGCGCAAGGACGAGCACGTCGTCGCGGCGCGCATAGGACGCGAGGTCCTTCGCCAGCCGCTGTCCGGCGTCTCGACGATTGCGAAAGCGTATGCCCATCGGCCCTAGCTGCTTCAACTCCCGTACCGTCGCGGCGCGGGCCGATGGATCAGCGACGCTGCTTGGCCGGCGGGCGCGAGCGCGTCGCCACGGATCCGAGCTCCACGAGCGTGGTGCGAATCCGCACGTCCATCATGGCGTCGGAGTTGTGCTCGATCATCCCGATGAGGATGTGCGCGGTGCGCTCACCGACCTCGACGCCGGAGTGCCGCAAGTGCGTGACGTTCGGGTGCAGGAACAGTGGCGCCTGCCCGTCGCTGATGCCGAACAGCGAGACATCCTCGGGGATGCGCAGTCCGCGTCTGGACAGGAGATGGTGGGTATGCACCAGCAGCTCGTCCGTCATCGTGAAAACCGCTGTCGTGTCGGGGTGCGCGTCGAGCGATTTCTCCAGCGCTGACGCCAGCTCGTCGATGACGGACACACGCACGATCTGCGAATCGGCCAGGGGAATGGAGTTTTCCGTGTGCGCCCGCCGGAAGCCGCGAAGCCGGTGGGCGCTGATGCGCTGGCGTGGATCGCTGAACACGCCAAGACAGCGTTTGTGACCATGGCTGATGAGGTACGCCGCGGCCTCGCGTCCCACTTCCTGGTCGTCGATGGTGATGGTGGTGTATTTCGTCGTCTCCATGGTGCGGTCCAGCAACACCACGGGAATGCCGCATTCGCGCAGTACCTCGAGGTGCTGGAGGTCGGACGTCTCCGAGGAGAGCACGAGCAGCACGCCGTCGGCGGAGAGATGCGTGCAGTACTCGACCAGGCGGCGCTCCTGCACGATGGCGTTGTCCGACTGGAAGACGATGAGCGAATAGTCGTTCTGCTGCACGACGTGATTGATGCCGCTGATCATCGACGGCACGAAGAACGTGTTCATCTCGGGGACGATGAGCGCAATGAGCCGAGAGTGCTTGGCGCGCATGTATCGCGCGCGGTAGTTCGGGATGTAGCTCATCGCCTGCGCCGCATTGCGCACGCGTTCCTTGGTGTCGCTGCTGATGTCGGGGTGATCGGCCAGCGCGCGTGAGACGGTGGCCATGGAGAGGCCGACGGTCTTGGCGATGTCACGAAGGGTGACGCGTTTTCCCATGATCCGTATGCGCTTTGGGCGGATGGTCTCGCAAACGCCAGCGCAAGAAATTGCGGTGGGCGGTCTTGTGTTTCCAGCAGACTGATCGGAACTTGGGCCGAGGGCCGAGCCCAGGCTACCGCTACTTTGCACTGATTCGGGACAAATGGCAACCGACAATTGCGTGAAACTTTGCGCCCTCGTGCGGGCCGCCCTCATCGTGACCGTAACGGCGCTCGCAGGCAGCCAAACAGCGTCTCCCCAGGCTCCGCCGCCGACGCACACTCCCCCGAAATGGACCCGTAGCGCCGCAATCTACGAGATCAACGTGCGGCAATACACGCCCCAAGGCACCATCTCGGCGCTGATTCCCCATATCCCACGGCTTCGCCGCCTCGGCATCGACGTCGTGTGGGTGATGCCCATCCAGCCCATCGGCGTGGCGCGAAGAAAAGGAGTGCTCGGCAGCCCGTATTCGGTCTCCAGCTACACCGAGGTCAACCCCGCATTCGGTACGAAGGCCGACTTCAAGGCATTCGTTGACGCCGCGCACCGACAGGGCCTCCGCGTTGTCCTCGACTGGGTGCCGAATCACACCGCATTCGACCACCCGTGGATCACGCAACACCCGGACTGGTACGTCCACCGCGCGGACGGCTCGATCATGAACGCGCGCGACAACGAGAACCACGAAACCGACTGGACGGACGTCGCGGAGCTGAACTACGACAACCCCGCCATGCGGCGCGCCATGATCGCCGACATGCGGTACTGGCTCGACGCGATGAACGTGGATGGGTTTCGCTGCGACGTCGCCGGCGGCGTCCCCACGAACTTCTGGATCGAAGCGCACTCGGAGCTCGCGCGCGTAAAGCGCGATCTGTTCTGGTTGGCCGAGGCGGAGGACCCGGCGCTGTATGTTGCCTTCGACATGACGTACGGCTGGGAATTCCACCATCTGTTGAACGAGCTGGCGCAGGGCAAGCGGCCCACGAGCGACATCGACGCGTACCTGGTGAAGCAGGCGGCCACGTATCCGGCGACGGCCTTCCGGATGTACTTCACCAGCAATCACGACGAGAACAGTTGGAACGGCACCGAGTTCGAGAGGATGGGTGAAAATCATCAGGCCGCGTTCGTGCTCAGTGCCACGATGAGCGAGTCGATGCCCCTGCTATACACGGGCCAGGAAGCGAGTCTGCACAAACGGCTGCGCTTCTTCGAGAAGGACACCGTGGACTGGAACGGTCCGTCGCTCGCGTCGTTCTACTCCACCACGATCGCCCTCAAGCATCGCAATGGCGCGCTGTGGAACGGTGCGTGGGGCGGCGTGCAGTCGCATCTCGCGACGGATGGCGGCGACCGGGTATACGCGTTCAGTCGCACGCGTGGAAAGAACACCGTCGTCGTGATGGTGAATTTCGGCGACTCGCCACGAACGGTGTCGTATACCGCATTCGGAGCCCCAGGCTCGTACACGGATTGGTACGCCCACACGCAGGCGTCGCTCGGCCGTGATGGAAAGGTCGACGTACCGGCTCACGGCTATCGCGTGCTCGTGCGGTGATGCGCTGGTCACGCCACATGGTGGGAGCGGCGGTGCTGCTTGCGGCCAGCTCGGCTCGTGCGCAGCGTCCGCTCCCAACGTGGACACGCGGCGCGACGTGCTATGAAGTATTCGTCCGCTCCTTTCAGGACAGTGACGGAGACGGCATCGGCGATCTCGAGGGCCTGATCCGGAAGCTCGACTACATCAACGACGGCAATCCGCGCTCACATCGCGACCTCGGTGCGCGATGCATCTGGCTGATGCCCGTGGCCGAATCGCCGAGCTATCACGGGTACGACGTGACGGATTACTATCGCGTCGCTCGAGATTACGGCACGAATGAAGACTTCCGCCGGCTCATGGCCGCCGCGCACAAGCGCGGCATTCGCGTGCTGGTGGACATGGTGCTCAATCACTCGTCGAGCGAGCATCCGTACTTTCGCGCGGCGCTGCGGGATACGGCGTCGCCCTATCGCGCATGGTACCGCTGGTCACCCACGAAGCCGGCCGAACTCAATCCGTGGGGACAGAGCAATTGGCACAAGTCGCCCGTACGCGACGAGTGCTCGCCGAGGCGAAGGCGATTGCTCGCTTCTGGCTCGAGGACATGGGTGCTGACGGATTTCGGCTGGATGCTGTGCCGTATCTCGTCGAGGAACCGGGTCACATCGTTCATTCCGAGGGGACGCACGCCGTGCTTGCGGAGTACGGGAAGTACGTGCGCAACATTGCCCCGGCGTCGTACACGGTCGGTGAGGTTACCTACGATACGCGTACGATGCGCACGTACTATCCGGATCAACTCGACTCCTATTTCGCCTTCGAGCTGGCGGACAGCATCATCTCCGGCGTGAGGCGCGGAACGGGGAAGGGCATCGTTCCCGCAGCGCTGCTGTTGCAGGACTCGATTCCCGATGCGCGATGGTCGCCATTTCTGCGCAATCACGATCAACCGAGAACGCGCACAGAGCTTGGCGGCGACATGCGGAAGGCGGCGGTGGCGGCGACCATCATGCTGACCATGCCAGGCGTCCCTTTCGTCTACTATGGCGAGGAGATCGGCATGACGGGGTCGAAGCCCGATGAGCAGCTTCGCACACCGATGCAATGGAGCGCCGAGCCAGGCGCCGGATTCACCGCCGGGCGGCCCTGGGAGCGGCTGCAATCCGACTCCTCGAGCATCACCGTGGAGTCACAGGACCACGATCCCGCGTCACTGCTCAACCTTCATCGCGCGCTCATCCATTTGCGTGCGCAGCATTCCGCACTTGCAGCGGGACGCATCGTTCCAGTCTCCGCGAGCAGCGACGCGGCCGTCGCATACGTCAGACGCGACGGACGGCGCGCGGCGCTCGTCGTCGCGAATCTTGGCGATGCGCCGCTTGCCGGACTTTCGCTCACGTCCGCAGCGGGCGCCCTTGCGCCGGGCCGCTGGCATCTCGAGAGCCTTCTCGACTCGACGCGGGCCGCATCCATCCACGCCAGCAGCGACGGCCGTATCGACGCATTCGTCCCACTTGCGGTCCTCGCGCCAACTCACGCATACGTCTTCGATCTCACAGCCGCCCATTGAACATGACTCAGCGACCGCGCCTCACTCCGGCCCAGATGTTCAACATGAGCTTCGGATTTCTCGGCATTCAATTCGGCTGGGGACTTCAGCTCGCCAACATGTCGGCCGTCTACGAGCGGCTCGGGGCACGGCCGGATCAGGTGCCGCTGCTGTGGCTCGCGGCGCCCGTCACCGGATTGCTGGTGCAGCCCATCGTCGGTGCGCTGAGCGATCGAACGTGGGGCGCGCTCGGCAGACGTCGGCCGTACTTCCTCACGGGCGCCATTCTCGCGTCCGCCGCGCTCATCATGATGCCCTTGTCGAGCACACTCTGGATGGCGGCGACGCTGCTCTGGGTTCTCGACGCCTCCATCAACGTCTCGATGGAGCCGTTCCGCGCGTTCGTCGCGGACAAGCTGGACGTCTCGCAGCGCACGTCGGGTTTCGTGATGCAGTCGCTGTTCATCGGCATCGGAGCCAGCTTCGCCAACGCGCTCCCATTTCTCCTCGGATGGCTTGGTGTCCACGGCAACACCGCCAGCGGAATTCCGCTCACGGTGAAGTACTCATTTCAGGCCGGCGCCGTAGTGTTTCTGCTCGCCGTGATGTGGACCGTCTTCACCACGAGCGAGTTTCCCCCGGAAGACATGGCGGCCTTCGAGCGGGCGCGAAAGGGCAGCCTGGGCATCCGGCCACTGCTGAGGGAGATCGTGGAATCCATCCGCGAGATGCCCGCGACCATGCGACAGCTGGCCGCGGTGCAGTTGTTCACGTGGCTCGGTCTCTTCTGCATGTGGCTCTTCTTCGTCCCGGCGACGGCGCGCCACGTCTTCGGCGCCACCGATCCCAAATCCGATCTCTATACGCGCGGCATGGAGTGGGGCGGCTTCGCGTTCGCCTTCTACTCGATCACGTGTTTCATCGTGGCGCTCGCGCTGCCGAAGATCGCCGCAGCCACGAGCCGCAAGTTCGTTCATTCGGCGGCGCTCGTGTGCGGAGGCATCGGGCTTCTATCGGTGTATGCCATTCACGACCGCCACATGCTCATTCTGTCCATGATCGGCGTCGGCATCGCGTGGGCGTCCATTCTCTCGATGCCGTACGCGATTCTGTCCACGGCGCTGCCTCCGCATCGCATGGGCGTCTACATGGGCGTGTTCAACTTCTTCATCGTCATTCCCGAGATCATCGCCTCAGTCGGGTTTGGGCCGCTGACGCGATACCTGTTCGGCGAGGACAACCCGAATGCGCCGCTCTATGTCGTCATGCTCGGTGGCATATGTCTGCTGGTGGCGAGTGCGCTCGTGGCATTCGTGCGAGACGATGCGGGAGCCAGATCGACGAATCGCGTGATGGCGGCGGAGGCAGTCACGGCATGATTCGGACGTGAGCTATGGCTCCGACGAGATCAAGCGAATTACCACTGAGGACGCAAAGGCTGATCACCACAGAGGACACAGAGAGCACGGAGAAAACAACGACGTTCTTTTATCGTTCTCTGTGACTCTGTGTCCTCTGTGGTAAATGTGCTGTCCAATGGCTTCGCCCAGTGATGACGCCTGATGGCGCTGCGACGCCATGATTACACCGTCGCTCACGGCTCAGCGTCACGTCATGCGCTCCCTCGTCGCCTCATCGAGCGCCGCTCGAAGCGTCACCACCAGTGGATCACCCGCGGTATACTCCCGACCATACGTCAGGTTGAACGCGTAGTCGAAGTCCGGCGGGTTGTCTCCCTGCGTGTGCTGGAGGATCGTTTCCAGCTTGTCGAGCGCCTTCGCCAGCTTCGCCTCTGGCGTCGTGGCGGCCTCGTACTCGTCCCAGAGTGACACGATGTCGTCGCGCAGCGCCGCGGGCAGGGGGCGCACCAGCTCCAGCAAGTCTCTGCGCTCGTCGGCCGACTTGCTGCCACCACGGCGCGCCTGCTCCGGCGCGGGGATGTCGCCACTGATGGCTTCGCCGAGATCATGAATGACGCACATCCTGATGAGACGCGAGAAGTCGACGCCCGGCATGCTCGGCTGCACGACCATGGCCATGAGGCAGAGTCGCCAGGTGTGTGCGGCGACGGACTCGCGTTCGCCGGCCGAAGTCCAGCCGCTGCGCACGACGGTCTTCAGCCTCTCACAGGCGCGCAGAAAGTCGAGGATGCCGGTGTCGTCGGGCATGAGGGATTGGTGATCGGCGATCGGTGAACCGCAAAGTGGCATCTTCGAACACGAAAGTACAACGTTCAGATCGGAAATGGTGTCACAGGGCTATGAAGCGCACCGCTGAGAGAGCACTCGCCAAAGCAGCACTCCTCTTGATGACAGCCGCGCAAACGGCGTTTGCGCAAGCCATCGCGTACGTGCTGCACGTCGATCCCGCGCACGCCACGGCAGAAGTCTCGATCGCACTGCGCGACGTCCCGACGGACTTTCATCTCGCGATGAGGATCCACGCCGAGTACGACGCGAAATACTGGAGGTACCTCGACTTGCTGCGCATCGAGGACGCCTCCGCCGCGCCGACCAGCATTCAACGCGAGGACAGCACGCTCTGGCGCGTGCACCTTTCATCCGGCCGAGGAGTCGTCCGATACACCATTCACGTACAGCCGCCCGATCCACGAAGCCGCTCGGCCTGGCGCCCGTACCTGAGCGCAGAAGGCGCGCTCATCAACCCGCCGGATTTCCTTCTCTACGTGCCCGAGCTCGCGGGAATCGCGTCGACGCTCGAGCTCCGCGGCGTCCCCGCGAACTGGCAAATCGCAACCGCACTTCCCATTGATGGCGCGGCAACTCGGCGCCGAGCCGATGACGCCGTGGCCCTCCTCGACTCGCCGATTCTCCTCGGCCGGGTGCGCGAGTGGACGGTCGCGGACCGCGGAACAACCTTTCACGTCGCTTATCTCCCGATACCGCAGCCCACCTACTTCGATACCGTCGCATTCGTCGATGGCCTCCGACGCATCGCCGGCGCGACGTTGGACGTGTTCGGCACGGCGCCGGTGCGGGACTACTGGATCCTCGTTCAGGACGGCGCGTCGGATGCGCTCGAGCATCGGGCATCTTCGACCATCGGTGTGCCGAGCGCGGAGCTGGCGCGCAATCCGCATACGAGGATCACGGAGATTACACACGAGTTCTTTCACACCTGGAACCTCGTCACGATTCGTCCGTCCGGCTACAACGACCTGAGTCATCGTCCGCCGACGAGAACGCCGAGCCTCTGGATCGGTGAAGGGATCACAATGCATTACGCGGACGTCCTGCCGCGGCGCGCGGGTCTCAGCGACTCGATGCCTTCGCGCCTGACGCATCTCAGGGCGCTGCTCGAGCGATACTACGATGCTGCCCTCCTGCATCGCGTTTCACCGGAGGACGCGAGCCTCGCGTTCGGCGACACACCAATCGACAATCCGAGGGCGACCGGCGGCTACTACGTGCAGGGCGAGCTGCTTGGCGAGGCGCTGGACGGTCTCATGCGCGACTCGACGCACGGCGAAAAGGGGTTGGATGCCATCATGCGCGCCATGTACGACGCATCTCGCCGTCAGCCCCGTGCGGGGTACCCTCCTGAACGGTTCGAGCATGTCGCCGACTCGGTCTGCGGCTGCAATCTGGGCGCATTCTTCGAGCGGCAAGTGCGCGGCACCGGGCCGATCGACGTGTCGCCAACTCTCGCTCGCGTCGGTCTGAACATCGCGGTGGACACGGTGCCTGCAGTGGACGACAGAGGCAACGCGATGGTGGACGCACGTCTCCCGGTGAGCTTCTCGATTCCTGGATCACCTCGCGTCGTGATTTCCAACTCGACGACGGCCTGGGCACGGGCGGGGCTGCGGTCGGGCGATCGACTGGTCGCCATCGCGGGCCGTACCGTGGGATCGTTCGCCGACCTTCAGGCGGTGTTGCGAGAGCTGAGACTTCCGGACGTGGGACGCTCTGCCACCGTTCCCGTCGACGTTGTTCGCGACGGACGCGCGATGCACCTTGACGTGCCCTTGAAGGGATACGATCGGACGCGCGTAGTGCTGACCGATGCGCCCATGATCGCACCGAATGAACGGAACCAGCGGCAACGCTGGTTGGCGGGCTACTGAGAACGGTAAGCGGCGAGCACCTGACCCACCGGACCCTCTTCGACGATCACGCCGTCCGAGAGAATCGCCGCCCGGTCCGCACACTTCTGCGCGAAGTCCACGTCGTGGGTGGCGATAAGAAGTCCGCGTCCTTCACTCGCAAGCAATCGCAGCGTGGCCGCTAACGCTCCGCGCCGCGCGGGATCGAGCGCCGCCGTGGGCTCATCCATCAACAGCATCGCCGGATCGAGCGCCAGCGCTCGCGCAATCGCGACACGCTGTGCCTCGCCCCCCGAGAGCTGGCGCGGAAAGGCATCCGCGCGATGCTCCACTCCAAGCGACGCGAGCAGCCCTCGCGCCGACACAATGGCCATCTCGCGTGACCAGCCGAGCGCGTGAACAGGTGCCAGCGTCACGTTGTCGAGCGCGGTGATGTGCTCGAAGAGCGCATGTGACTGAAATACCATGCCGATCCGCCGTCGCAACGTCCGCAGCCGCGACTCACGCGGAATCCTGCCGGGCGAAAGCTCGACGTCGCCAAGCGTGATCGTGCCCGCCGTGAACGGCTGTAGAGCAACCGCGGCACGCAACACCGTGGACTTTCCTGCGCCCGAACGCCCCATCAGCGCACAGATCGTTCCCGGTGCGACGTCGAGGTCGATGCCATGGAGCACCTCGCGCTCACCGTGTGATGCGCGGAGTCCCCGAATGATGAGTGGCGCAGGGGCGCTCACGCGTGTCTCCAGCGGCGCTCGAGCCGGCCGGCAAGACGCGACAGCGGAATCGACATCGCGAGGTAGATGAGTGCGCACACCGCGCCGGGCACTACCCAGCTTCCGGCATTCGTCGCATAGATGGCCGTCTGCTTCGTGAGTTCGACCACGGTGATGACCGATACGAGCGACGAATCCTTGAGCAGCGCCACGAAGTCGTTCGTCATCGGTGCGAGCGCCAGCCGCAACGCCTGCGGGGCGCGCACGAGGCGAAAGATCTGCGGCTCCGACAGCCCGAGCGTTCTCGCCGCCTCGAGCTGCAGCGGCGCGATGGCGAGCAGCGCCGCGCGATAGATCTCGGACTCGTACGCCGCGTAGTTGAGCCCCAGGCCAATGACCGCCGCGGCAAACGCGGGAAGTCGCATCACGCTCGCCAAGCCGTAATAGATGATGAAGAGCTGAAGCAGCATCGGCGTACCACGCACCACCTCGACGTACACGATCAGCGCCGCCTGCGCCCAGCGTGGTCCGTATACGCGTCCCGCCGCGATCGCGGCACCGAGGGCCACGGCGAGCACCATCGCCAGAATGGACAACACGAGGGTGATGCCTGCTGCGCGCAGCAACGACGGCGCGTACGAGCGAATGCCGGATTCGCTCGACCGCGGCGCAACGGGACTCAGCGGGGCCGCAATGACCGAGGCGGCATACCGCGCCTGCGCCGCGTCCCACACGCTCCATATCCGCAACGTGCGCTCGATGGAGCCGTCGCGCATGCGCGCGCGGAGGATCGCATTCACCGAATCGCGGAGCAGCGAGTCTCGTCGCGCGAGAACGGCGACGTAGTGTCCGATGGCGACCGGCCTCCCCTGAATCACGAAGCCACCCGTGCGCCGCAGCGACCGCTCGGCGATCACGTGATCGAGGAGCACGGCGTCCAATCGTCCCGCGACGAGATCCTCGTAGGGATGCACGTCGTCATCGTATGACACGGGGACGACTCCGCCGCGCGCAGCGGACGCCAGCAGGATGCGGTATGCCTGCGTGGTGCCAAGTGTCCCGACGCGTCGTCCGGCGAGGTCTTTGAGCGTTCGATATCGCGCGGTGTCGGCGGGGCGCACAGCGAGCACCGTGCGGAACTCGAAGTACGGCATCGAGACCGCGTACCGCGTGCGCAGATCGCCGCTGTCCTCCAGGCCGGACATGCCGACGTCGAAGTCACCGCGATCCAGCGATGCTTCAATGGAAGACCACGCAACCTGTACGAAGCGCGGCTCGCGCCCGAGGCCGCGCGCGATCATGTCCGCGATCTCGACGTCGAAGCCGCGGACGCGCGATGGATCCGCAGGATCCGCCTCGACGAACGGCGCGCCGCCTTCCGCGTCGCCGCCCCAACGCAGCATGCGCCGTTGGGAGCTCTGCGCCTGAGCGGGAGCCGAACAGAGGAGTGCCAGCGGGAGGAAAAGAAATCGGGGCCGCATCGGGCGACAATCTACGCCGATGCGGCCCCGCGATAGGTAGGACGACGTTTTAGCTCGCCGTCCTACTGTCCTATTGTCCTACTGGCGCTTTCTCCGTACCACCGCCAATCCCACCAATCCCGACGCCACGAGGGCGATCGTCCCGGGCTCCGGCGTAGTCGTCACCGGCGGCGTCGGACCTTCCCAGCTATAGACGGACGCATGCGAGAGCCCCTGCACCTGGCCGTTCTTGTTCACCGCGGTGCCGATGTCGGTGAAGTCGATGGTGCTGATGCCCGCCGTGCCGCCATTGTACAGATAGTAGCTGAATTGATTGCTGGACTTGAGCAGGACGACGAAGTAGCCCGTCATCGGGTTGTTCAGGCTGACCGTGCCGTTGGTCTGGCCGCTGAAGTTCGCGTCGCCGAGGTACGACCACCACGTGCCGGCGCCCGTGTAGCTCGAGAAGTCGGTGGACATCTGCGACGACACGGCGCTCTGCTGGTTCATGTTGTTGCCGTTATATCCGCCGCCGCACGCCAGCGCCGCCATCAGCCCGACGGCACCCCCACTCGAGCAATTCATGCCGCTGCTGGTGAGCTGCGCCTGAGCAGGCGACGTCTGAACGACGAGCGCGGCAAGGGCGGCGAGACCGGCCAACCGAAGGGAGGGACGTCGCATACGTGATCCCGGAGATGCAGGGTGGAAGGAGATGCCTAACAATGGCGGTGGCTACGCAAGTCGCACGCCTCCTCGGACCGGCTCGCCAGCGGTTGAATTTCAGCCGAGTATGGAGAGCACAAGTGACTATGCGACAATGCCTTACGTACTCACGAGCGCATGGTTTTCCGCTCTGCCGGACGTCAACCCTGAAACGGTTCGCCATATCAATGTGATGCTCCGTCGCAGCACTTTTGTCGTACGGTGTCCCCGACGCCCGCATCGCGAATCAGCCCTTGACGAGATATCCGAATGATATCATACTGGTATCATATCAAACGGACCCCCTCATGCTTCGCGAAAACGAATACCACGCATCACCCGGCATCACGACCCTCATCGTCGTCCTCACCGGCCTCGTCGCATCCGTCGCCGTGCTGGTCTGGTCACTGAACGGCCAGCGGGTGTCGGGCATCGTCGCCGCGCTCCTCGCCCTTCTGATCCTCACGGTGTGCCTCGCCGGATTCTTCGTCGTGAATCCCGGCGAAGCCAAGGCTCTCCAGCTCTTCGGCGAGTACAAGGGCACCGTGCGCAGCCAGGGCTTCTGGTTCGCGAACCCGTTTCTCAGCAAGCGGCCCATCTCGCTGCGCATCCGGAACTTCGAGACGACGAAGCTCAAGGTGAACGACAGCCGCGCGAATCCCATCGAGATCGCGGCCATCGTCGTCTGGAAAGTGGTCGATACCGCGGAGGCCCTCTTCGAGGTCGACGACTACTCGACGTATGTCACCGTCCAGAGCGAGTCCGCAGTGCGCGCGGTCGCCCAATCGTTCCCGTACGACTCGCACACGGACAACGAGGAGGCGCTCTCCACGCATACCACGGAAGTCTCGCTGTCGCTCCAGAAGGCCATTCAGGAGCGGCTTGCCAAGGCGGGCATGGAGGTGATCGAGGCGCGGATCTCGCACCTCGCCTACTCCCCGGAGATCGCGCAGGCGATGCTCCAGCGGCAGCAGGCGGGCGCGATCATCGCCGCGCGGTCGCGCATCGTCGAGGGCGCCGTGGGCATGGTGGAGCACGCGCTCGAGATGCTGAGCCGCAAGGGGATCGTCGTGCTCGACGAGGAGCGCAAGGCGCAGATGGTGAGCAACCTGCTCGTGGTGTTGTGCTCCGAGCGTGCGGCGTCGCCCGTGGTGAACGCCGGCTCCATCTTCGGCTAGACGTCGCCGGTGGCGGAGCGAAAGCCGTTTCTCCTGCGTGCGGACAAGGAGCTGCTCGACGCCGTGCAGCGCTGGGCCGACGACGAGCTGCGCTCGCTGAATGGGCAGATCGAGTTTCTGCTGCGCGAGGAGCTCAAACGAGCGGGGAGGCTGCCTCGCACTGAACGGTAGGACGGTACAAATCTCGCCTGAAGCCCTCCTGTTCGGCCCGCCGTCGAATCGCAGGTTCGCGGTGCGTTATTGGGACGGAAGCCTCGAAGGACCGCCGGGTCCCGCGCCATTCACTCTCGTCATACGCAGCGCGGGTTCGCTGCGCCGCATGCTGGCTCCGCCCAACGAGCTCGCGATCATCGAGGCGTTTCTCTCGGGGGACGTCGACATCGACGGCGACATCGAGTCCGCGGTGTGGCTCGGCGACGGCATCAATGCTCGGCTCCGCTCGCGCGGAGCGCTGGCGTCGCTCGCGCGGCACGTCCTCGCGCTTCCGCGCACGGATCCACCCTCGGACGTCCGCGAGCTCCGCGCCGAGCATACGGTGGAGAAGGTCGGGAGCCCGCACGAGCCCACGCGCGACCGCGCCGCGATTCGCTATCACTATGACGTCGGCAACGACTTCTATGCGCTCTGGCTGGACCGACGCATGGTCTACTCCTGCGCCTATTTCGAGCGCGGGGCGGATCCCGAGGCCGAGCTGGAGGACGCACAGTTCGCGAAGCTCGACATGGTGTGTCGCAAGTTGCAGCTCCAACCCGGCGACCGGCTGCTCGACGTGGGCTGCGGCTGGGGCGCTCTGGTCCTGCACGCGGCCGCGAACTACGGCGTCACCGCGCTTGGCATCACGCTGAGCAACGCGCAGGCGGATCTGGCGCGCCGCCGCGTGCAGGAGGCCGGATTGTCGGATCGCTGCCGGATCGAGATCCGGGACTATCGCTCCCTCGAGAATGAGGAGCCGTTCGACAAGATCTCGAGCATCGGCATGGTGGAGCACGTCGGCGTCGAGAATCTTCCCGTGTACTTCTCGGCGCTGCACGCCGCGCTGAAGCCCGGCGGGCTCCTGCTCAACCACGGAATCGTGAGCATTACCGAGGAGCGCCCGCGCGGCCGGTGGGATTGGCTGGAGCGGCGGCTCTGGAAGCGCGATGCGTTCATGGACCAGTACGTCTTTCCGGACGGAAGACTGGGACCGTTGAGCGCCGTCGTTGCGGCCGCGGAGCGCTCGGGCTTCGAGACGCGCGACGTGCACAGCCTGCGCGAGCACTACACGCTCACGCTTCGCGCGTGGGTCGCTCGACTCGAGCGTCGCCGGGCGGACGCGATCGGGTTCGCGGATGAGCGGGTCTATCGGACGTGGCGGCTCTACATGGCCGGTTCCGCCTACGGATTCTCGTCCGGACGGTTGAATGTCGTGCAGACGCTGCTCAGCAAACCCGAGCCGGATGGGACGACACACCTACCTCTCAGACGACAGACCTGACGTCGAATTGCCACTCCAGGACTCGCCGCCGCCGACGCCCCCTGCGGCGATGGGACGGCGGACGGCCGATATCAGCCTTCAGAAATCTGACTCTGAAACGCATCGCTGGGTCCGTACCGGATACGTTGTTTTACAGAGTGCCGGATACCGAGTACTGTTTTTACTACTGATCTTGTCTACTCGGCGATATCTTCTCCGCGTGCTGATCTCTCTTCGCCGTGCCCTGAGCATCGCTGCGCTCGCGCTTGCGATGCTGCCGCATGATGCGCATGCGCACATTCGACTCAAGCGCACCGATCCCGGCGGGAACGCCATCCTTTCCGCGACGCCGCTCGACCTTCGTTTCTGGTTCACGGAGCAGCTCGAGCTGCCGGTGACGAAAGTGTCCATCGTGGACGCCGACGGAAAGTCGATCCCGCTCGGCACCCCGTTCTACATCGACAACACCCAGCAGTCCATCCGGCTTCAACTGCTCGCGACGCTGGGGAAGGGGACGTACAAGGTATCGTGGAAGACCGTCTCACTGGATGGACATCCGGCTCAGGGAACGTTCAGCTTCCGGATTCTCGCGGCGAATGAGGCGATCGATCCGGAGTTTGCGGCCGCGGCGTCCGCCGCCACTCACGACTCCGTGGTCGCCGCGCAGCGGGCGGCGGCGTTCGAGCGGCCGCAGGACGTGCTCGACACGCGTTCCACGTCGCCGGAATACGTCGTCATGCGCGCCCTGTCCTTCTCGGCGCTGATACTCGTCGTCGGTGCAGCGATTCTCTGGTATCTGGTGCTGGTGCCGAACCGCGAGCTCGATCCTGCAATCGCCAGGAAGTTCGCGCAGCGGCTGGCGTCACTCGCGTCGTTTGTGACGCTCCTGTATCTCGCCGCATCGCTTGCACGACTGTACCTCCAGACGCACTTGATCACCGGCAACGACTCGCCCGACCTCGCGGACTTCAGGACGGTGGTGCTGCACACGAACTGGGGTGTCTTCTGGCGCGTGCAGATGATCGGCGCCGCGGTTGCGGTCATCGCGCTGACCATCGCGCGCCGGTGGAAGGGACTCGGATGGGCGATGGCGCTCCTGTCGGCACTGGCGATGATCGGCGGAACGTCGCTCGCGTCGCATGCCGGAGCGTCGTCCGTCCAGCGCACGTTCGGCGTCATGAACGACGCGGTCCATCTGCTCGCCGTTTCGTCGTGGCTCGGCTCGTTGTTCTGGCTCATTGCCGTGGTGCTGCCACACATTCGCGCCGAAACGGAAGGAAAGTCGCGCCGCGCCGCGACGTACGTGAATTCATTCTCGAAGCTGGCGGTAAAGTCCACGGTGCTCGTGCTGCTCACGGGCATCATCAGCAGCCGGTATCGTGTCGGCTCTTTTGCAGCGCTGGCGGCCACGGGCTATGGCGAGGTGCTGCTCCTCAAGCTGCTGCTCGTTCTCTGCGTGGCCGGTACCGGCTACTACAACTGGCGAAAGCTTCGCCCTGCGATCGGTGGCGAGGTGTCGAGCGCCGCCATCGAGCGGTCGGCCAAGATGGAGCTCACGGTTGCAGCCCTCGTCATCATCGTCACTGCCATCCTCGTGGCGATGCCGACACCAGGAACAGCAGGACAGTAGGGCGGTTAGATTTCGCGTGTGTCCATCGATCCCATTCTCCGCGACGCCATCGTCCGGCGCCGCACGTTCGCCATCATCAGTCACCCCGACGCCGGCAAGACCACGCTGACGGAGAAGCTCCTGCTGTACGGGGGAGCCATCCATCTTGCGGGGACGGTGAAGGCGCGCCGCCAGCAGCGGCATGCGACGTCCGACTGGATGCAGATGGAGCAGGAGCGCGGCATTTCGGTGACATCGAGCGTGATGCAGTTCGCCTACGAGGGATACCAGGTGAATCTGCTCGACACGCCGGGGCACGAGGACTTCTCGGAGGACACCTATCGCGTGCTCATTGCCGCCGACAGCGCGGTGATGCTGCTGGACAACAGAAAGGGCGTCGAGGAACGCACGCGACAGCTGTTCGCGGTGTGCAAGCGCCGGCGCATGCCGATCTTCACCGTCGTCAACAAGTGCGATCGCGTTGGCGAGGATCCGCTGAAGCTGCTGAGCGACGTCGAAGCGGACCTCGGCATCGACTGTCATCCGGTCACGTGGCCCATCCATGCGGATGGCAACTTCATCGGCGTGTATGACCGCCGGCGGAAGCTCATCTATCGCTTCGAGAGGAGCGAGGATCACGGTGCCACCCGGGCGGACGTGCAGGTTGGATCGCTCGATGATGAGCGCGTTCGCGAGCTGCTCGGCGCGGAAGCGCACGAGCGGTTGACGCACGACATCGCGTTGCTGGACGCGGCTGGCCACCCGTTCAATCAGACTGCGATGCTCGCGGGCACGCTGTCGCCCGTCTTCTTTGCCAGCGCGCTCACGAACTTCGGCGTCGAGCCCTTCATGCGCGAGTTCGTAGAGCTCGCGCCGCCGCCCACGGCGCGCGAGTCATCCGCAGGGCTCGTGAATCCTGCCGATCCCGCATTCACCGGCTTCGTGTTCAAGATTCAGGCGAACATGGATCCCAAGCATCGCGACCGCATTGCGTTCGTGCGGATCTGCTCCGGCCGGTTCGAGCCAGGCATGCAGGTGACGCACGTGCGCACGGGAAAGCCCATGCGTCTCGCAAGCGGCCAGCAGTTTCTCGCGCGCGAGCGGTCGGCGGTGGAAGAGGCGTGGCCGGGCGACGTCATCGGCGTGATGGACCGAGGTACGCTCCGCATCGGCGACACGCTGTCGGCGAATGGAAACCTCGAGTTCTCCGGCATTCCGCGATTTGCGCCGGAGCACTTCGCACGCATCATTGCCGCGGACCCGCTCCGACGAAAGCAGCTCGACACCGGGTTGCGCGAGCTCACCGAGGAGGGCGCCGCGCAGGTGTTCTACACGTCAGGCACCGACACGTTGAGCCCGACGCCAATCGTCGGTGCAGTCGGCCAGCTTCAGTTCGACGTGATGCTCCATCGCCTCGAGCACGAGTACGGCGCGCCGTGCCGGCTCGAGAAGATCACAGCGCGCCATCCGCGCTGGGTCGTGGGATCAAAGGCCGAGATCGAGCGGATTGCCAGGGATCGCGGGCGCATGCTGCTCTACGACGCCAAGGGCCACCCGCTCATTCTGTTCGAGGATGCGTGGGGACTACGCTGGGTGCTCGAGCGGGAGACAACAGTTACATGGCATGAAGTAGCGCCATAACACCAAAAACAGTAGTGAAGGCCAGTATCCGGGACTCGGCACTCTGTACAACGACGACGTAAGTACACAGCGTCATTGGTTTGTACCGGATACGTTGTCTTACCGAGTGCCGAGTACCGGATACTGGAGTTCCTACTGCAGTTGGGTTGGGTCAGTCTGCCCGCACGAGTGGCAAGTCAACGAGATGTTCGGACGTAAACCAAACCTGCATCTCGTTGGTCCGCACGACATCACTCACGAACAGATCGTTCGTTCCACTGTCGCCGGCCTCGTCCGCCTGCTCGCCGAACTTGCGCGACTCCTTCAGGATCTGCTCGTGCGCCTCGAGCAGCCGGGAGATCTGCACCGGCACTTCCTCGCGGCCCATCGGCGGACGCTCGATGATCGTCATGTCGGCGACGTCGGCCGCCATCGCGACGGCGAGTCCGCCGAGCAGTTGAATTCGCTCCGCGATCTTGTCCACCAGCTCCGCCTGCTCCTCGTAGTGCTTGTCGAACAGGAGGTGAAGCGAATAGAAGGTGTGTCCCGACACCTGCCAGTGGTGCTTCTTGTAGAGATCGCGAATCGTCATCGTGTCCGCGAGCACCTGGTTCAGCGCGGCGGCGCTCGCACGGCAGACCTCTTCACTGAGACCGTTCGGAATCCTCGTGACCGTGCCGAAGTGCTGCACCTCGGCTCCGCGCTGTCTGGTGATCGGGCGCGCCTTGTCGCCCGTCCCGTTCCCCGAACCGTTGGACTTGGTGCGTGACGTCGTTCGCAGCGTGCGAGGCATGAGTGTCCCCTGAGCGTGGGTGAGACTCCTGTGAGAGGCATCTTCCGTGCGCGCATGCGACCGCGCGACGAAAATCAGAATCCCGGACTGAATCCGACGAGCACGCCGCCGTTCGGACCCGGCATTACCGACGCTCTGAGGAACATGCGGTCGAAGCGATTGTCCGGATGATCGTGGCTGTAGGAGACGACCTTGTAAGCGGCGAACACACCCATGAACGCGCCGGAAACGATGTCGCTGGCCCAGTGCTGGTCGAGTTGGATGCGGGCCACACCCGGGAGCAGCGCCGCCGTGTAGAGCACGGGTGCCACGATCCAGGTCGCGCCCGGTGCGCGACGATTGGTTTCCATCGTGATCACCGTCGCGACCGCCATGCTGGATGACGTGTGAATGGATGGAAATGCGCGATTGTCGAAGCTCGACTTGCCGAAGAAGCCCTTGAACGGCCGGAAGAGGTACTGGTCGCTGTCGTGGCTGACGTACGGACGCGTGCGTCCGAGCGGGCCGCGAATGAGCTGGGCAGCGATGCTGCTGAGGACCACCGATTCCGTGGCGTGCAGCGCGACGTCGGTGATGAGCTCGGAGTGAGTCAGGCGGCCGATGCCGTACGTCGCAATGCCCGCGATGGTGAGCGTCGTCTCGTTCACGTGACTCACGTTCAGCGCAAACCGGTGTAGCGACGAGTCCTGAAAGCGGCTTTCCTGCGACGCGCGAGCGATGCTCTTGTCGAACGCGGAGATCAGAACGGTCGTCCCCGTGGCGGCAGCGGCCCAGCCGAGGTCGCCTCGATTGAGGAACGTCCTGGAGCGTGAGGTGTCCGCACTCTGTGCATTCAGCCGAGAGCAGAGCAGAGCAAAGCAAGCGAGCACGACGCGAGTGAAGCGCACGATGGCGGATTCCGTTGATGAGGACGGTGAATTCGAGCCGCTCATGCACTCGCCGTGCCGAAATTGTTTCCACATTGGCACCGACCGTGCAAAACAGTGATGTGCCATCGCTCGGAGCGAACTCGGCGGCGCCGTCTGCCGGCGACTCACTGATGAACGAGGAGCAGAGAAATGGGCTACAGGATTTTCAGGGATTCGCACGGAACGGAGTGGCAGACGTTCGACGTCGTTCCGCGGCTCGGTGAGCGGAGGATGTGTGAGCGCCGCGCGCGCGTTCCGACCCCTGTGCCAGTGGATCGACGCACGCGTGAGGACCGCCGCGTGGCTACGGGCCACAGACAGGTGCTGAGTGCGAGGCTCAACACGGGGTGGCTCTGCTTCGAGGCCGATCACGAGAAGCGGCGCCTCGCTCCCATTCCCTCGGACTGGCAGCGCTGTGGAAACGCGCGCCTCGAGGAGTACTGCGAGCAGGCACTCCCCGCCCGACGGCAGTTTCCGGACACGCCTCTCGGGGACCCGAATTCCTGACGCACTGGTCGTGGGGGGCGTGGTCGATCACTTTCCAGCCATAGCCTCCACCAACTGACCGAATGACGACTGATCGGCCTCGCGCGCACCCACCGGAAACGACCGAAGGGTGGTACGCGCTGCACCAGGTGTTCGCATGGGACGGACCTGCCCTGGGTGCCATGCTCAAGGCGCCCGGCATCGATGTCCTCGACAGTGCCGAGCGTCTGCTCACCGAGCTCGCTGCTCCGTCGAGTGGCGGGTGGACTGCCGTCGTGCCGCTGATCGGCTCGAGCGCCGACGTGATGCTCGTGCATTTCCGTCCCACGCTCGACGACATTGGCGAAGCGCAACGCCTGGTGAATGCCGCGATGCCGTTCAATATCGCGCGAAAGGGAGGTGCGGTAGGGGACGAAGCCTATCGCGCCGCGATGGACGAGCGCGTCGCACAGGAGCGTGATAGCGCGCACGTGAAGCGGCGTCTCTTTCCCCAGCAGCCGCCCGACATGCCGTATGTGTGCTTCTATCCCATGTCCAAGCGGCGCAACGCCGGTCAGAACTGGTATGCGCTGTCTCTCGAGGAGCGCAGCCGTCTCATGAGCGCGCATGGCGCCACGGGGCGCGGCTATGCCGGCAAAGTGGTGCAGGTCATCACTGGCGCCATCGGGTTCGACGTGTGGGAGTGGGGTGTCACGCTGTTCGCGGGTGATCCACTCATGTTCAAGAAGCTCGTCACCGACATGCGCTTCGATGAGGTCAGCGCCGAATACGCCGAGTTCGGCGAGTTCTTCGTGGGGAAGACTGCGACGCCGGGCGAGTGGCTGCGCAGCGTGCGATGAGTGTGTTCGGGCTTCGTCGTGCCGCTCGGGCGCTCGCGATCGCCGCGCTGCTGTATGCGCCGAGTGTGCGGGCGCAGTCGCTGCCCGATCGGCTCAGTGATGCCACGTTCTGGAAGTTGATGAACGAATTCTCGGAACCGTGGGGTGTGTTCCGGTCGGAGAACTTCGTGTCGAACGAGACCTCGTTTCAGTGGGTCATCCCCGAGCTCGTGCGCACCGTCGGGCCCGGCGGCGTGTACCTCGGCGTCGCACCCGACCAGAACTTCGCGTACATCGTGAACGTGAAGCCGTCGATTGCCTTCATCGTCGACATCCGGCACCAGAACGCCGTGCAGCATCTGCTGTACAAGGCCCTCATCGAGATGTCGGACACCAGGGCGGAATTCTTGTCGATGCTGTTTGCGCGGCGACCATTGCGCGGTGTGTCGACGGATGCGCCGGTGCATCTGCTGTTCGACGCACTCGCCAACTCACCCGCCGACAGCGCCGTCTTTCGCGCCAATCTATCCGCAGTAAAGGAATGGCTGACCGTTCATCACGGCTTTGCGCTGAGCGATTCCGAGAAGACCTCGCTCGATTGCGTGTACGGTGCGTTTGTCACTCAGGGCCCCGCGCTCACGTACAACTATGCGTCCCAGTGCAGGAATCCCTTCGCCGGTTATCGCGGTGCTGGTTCTGGAGGCGGCATGGGCGGGCGCGGGTTCGGCAACATGCCGAGCTTTCTTGGACTCATGACCGAGACCGACAGCGCCGGTGTGAATCGCGGGTATCTCGCGAGCGAGAACAACTACCGCGCGCTCAAGGAGATGGAGGAGCGGAATCTCATCGTCCCGCTGACCGGCAACTTTGCCGGCGACAAGACGCTGAAATCCGCAGGGCAGTGGGTGCGTGAGCGCGGCGCAGCCGTCACCACGTTCTATGTATCCAACGTGGAGCAGTATCTCTTCATGCAGCCCGGCGATGCCGCCAAGTTCTACGCCAACGTGAGCACCCTGCCGCTCGATTCCAGCAGCACTTTCGTGCGCTCGGCGTCCATGCGCATGTTCGGCATGACCGACGTCTCCCTCCGGCAGCAGAGCGGCTTCTCGGCGCAATTGCTGAGCTCCGTCAGCGAGATCCTCAAGGCGTTCGAGACCGGGACCATCACGCGGTACGCGCAGGTCATCGCGCTTTCGCATCAGTGACTAGATTGAGCGGCGTGCATCGCATCGCGTCTCTTCTGTCGATCCTGTTGCTGTTCCACTTGAACTTCGTGGGCAGCGATCTCGTGTGTGCGCGGCACGGAGGCTCGCATGCGGCAACGGCGCATGCGTCGCACGAATCGCATGGGCACCCTCAGGGGTCGCACAGCGAACAGCGGGGCGACTGCGACAATCCCGTGTCGCCTGACTGCTGCACCGGTCAGGCCTCGTGTGCGCCGGCCGTCGACGTGAGCGCCACGATGATGTTTTCAGAGGCCGAGCATGCCACGCGTGTGATTCCGCCTGGCACCGATACCGCGGTTCTGCCGCGCAGCACCGCGCCCGAGACACCGCCTCCTCGAGCCTGAGCCACCACAACACCGGAGATCACCGTCGCCAGCGCGCATTGCGCCGGCGGCCTCGGTGACGTTCGAGCGCCGTGATTGGCGCCGAGCGTCGTGGCTCATTCAAGGGATTCGAGATGTTCCATATTTTAGCGACGCGCACCGGCATGCTTGCTGTGTTGGCTCTTGGGGCGCTGAGTACTCGCGCGACTCCGTTGCGAGCGCAGCACGAACACATGCAGATGGGCGGAGACACCAACAAGAAGATGCAGATGATCGATCCACTCGGCGTCTCGATGGATCGCATGGGCTCGGGAACAACCTGGACGCCCGATGCCGTGATACTCCCTTCGCGTCATCTCATGATGGGTGACTGGGACGTCATGCTTCACGGGTTCGCCTTTCTGGAAGGCGACGTTCAGGGTGGCTCTCGCGGCGCATCGCAGCTCGGCATTCTCAACTGGGGCATGCTCATGGCCTCGCGAACCGTGGCCGGCGGACGATTTCAGGGCCGCGCGATGTTGAGCCTCGAGCCTGCGACGATCGGGGCGGGTGGATATCCCCTGTTACTCCAGACGGGAGAGAGCCACGCCGGACAGCCGCTCCACGACCGTCAGCATCCTCATGATTTTCTCATGGAGCTGGCGGTGATGTATGAGCGAGCTCTTGGTCGATCGTTGGGGATGGAACTGTATGCTGCTCCGGCTGGCGAGCCCGCTCTCGGTCCCGTCGCCTTCATGCATCGTCCATCGGCGATGGATGTCCCCACGGCTCCGTTGGGACATCATTGGCAGGACGCCACGCACATTGCGTTTGGTGTCATCACTGCGGGTGTGTTCGGCAAGCAGTGGAAGCTCGAGGGGTCGGTCTTCAATGGCCGAGAGCCTGATGAGCATCGGTGGGACATCGATCCGGTGCGGCTCGATTCGTATTCCGGCCGGTTAACGGTCAATCCGGACGATCACTGGAGTCTCACGGCCGGATATGGGTGGTTGAAGAGTCCAGAGGGCTTGAACCCTACCGAATCGGTGCATCGCGCGACGGCTTCGGTGCTGCACGGAGTGAAGATCGGGGAGGATGGGAGCTGGTCTACTGCGCTCGTGTGGGGCGCCAATACGCACGGTGGCTCGACGACCAACAGTCTCCTCGCCGAGAGTGAGGCGGCGTTCGAGGGCGGGAACATCGTGTTCGGCCGCGCGGAGTGGGTGCAGAAGAGCGCGGAGGAGCTGGTGCTTCCGCCAGTCGAGTTCTCGGCAACGCGGCGGTTCAACGTCGGCGCAGTGTCGCTCGGCTACGTCCGCGAGGTTGCGAAGTTCGGCGGCATGGTGCTCGGGGCGGGCGGGATGGGGACGGTGAATGTGGTGCCGACTTCACTCGAAGCTGTCTATGGATCGCGGACGCCGTTGGGGCTGATGGTGTTCGTCAGGGTGCGGCCAGCCGGTGGGGGCAGCATGGCGGGGATGGTGATGGAGTAGGCTTACGGCAGCGGCCGGTTGCGCCTTCCAGCACTGCAGCTCTTTTTTCGCACGTGACAATTGAGACAGAGCCCCGCGCTCAGCGAAGGACGCACGTGCTCCTCGTCGAAGATGATCCGACGCTGTGCGGGGTGCTCGACATGATCCTGACGTCGGCCGGATGCACGGTGTCGGCCTTCACGGATCCTATCAAGGCGCTGCATAATCTTCGCGTCGCGCCCGACCTCGTGGATATCATGCTCAGCGATTTTCACATGCCCGGATTGCAAGGTGACGAGCTCGCGAAGGAGGTGTTTGCGCTCCGGCCCAATCTGCCTGTGATTCTGATGTCGGGATCCGGTGCCATCAGCGTGCCGACGCACGTGTCGGCACTGATCGAGAAGCCCGTGACCGAAACCGCTCTGCTTCGGATCATCAATTCCGCGGTCGAAGCGGCGCAGCAGACGAGTACTGGAGCAGACGCGGCGCCTGTGGCGTGAGGCAGCGGCGCTTCAGTGTGCGCGATGAGGCAGAAAACCAAACGCGGGACCACACCGCTCGGCGTGATCCCGCGTTTGTTCGTTCGCCCACCCCCTTACGGGGCGCTACTTACACAGAACGTACTACGGATACGACAAGACGCAGCCGCCCGCGCCGCTGTTGAACGCGTTGCTCCACAGCGACTGCACCGGGTAGGTGCCGGTACTGAAGGCCACATTGGCCGAGGCACCCTGGCCGGACGAGATCCAGGCGCATTTGTCCCCGTTCTCTGCGCCACCGCTGTCGAGCCAGCCCCCGTTGGGGAACTGGTCCGAGATCGTCTCGGCCAGCTCGTGGCCCCCGACGATGGTGATACCGGCGTTCGGGCCCAACCCGTTGAAGTTCGCGCCGCAGCTCGCGCCGGCGTCGGTGATGTATGGCAGGTTGGTGTAGGCCACGTTGCCATACGTCGACGACGTGGAGCTGTGATAGGCGCAGTATTGCGTGCCGAAGCCCGACGAGTTGTTGCCGTGGGCCGTGGCGATGACGTACTGCGCGCTCGCGTTGCTCGACGCCGAGGTGTTGCCGAAATGGCCGGCAGCGCGCACCGCTTCGGCGGCGAGCTGCGACTGGCGAGGTCTTGATGACGCCTTGACCGTGTTGTCGAACCACACGCTGACGAGAATCCCCGACGGATTGCCGGCCGCGGTGCCCGCGCCGTTGCAGTAGAAGGTGTTGGTTGCGACACCCTGACAGTACTGGGTCACGCTGTTGAGCCAACCGCTTCCACCCACGCCGCCAAGGAAGCTCTGAACAATTGCGGCCTCGCCGGACGGATCGTTGTTGGTCCACTGCGATCCCCAGAGCACGAGGTACACCCGCGGGGCGGTCTCGACGCCGATGCCGCCTACTCCGCCGTGGTAGAAGAGGTCACTGGCGGTGCTCGCGAGTCCGCTGGCGCGCGCCTGCTTCTGTCCTTCGACGGTGCGGTGGATGACAGCGTGGTCCAGGACTTCCTGCTGCTCCGCGACGCCCTGGGATGCGGCGGGTTGATCGCTTGGTGCGAGCGGGCTGGTTCCGCGGTCGGTACAGGCCGCGATGAGGAGCAGTGCGACAAGGGCGCCGGCAATTCGCGCGGCGTTAGGGCGAGGATGCATCTAGTGCTCTCCTTGCGAGTGGGAGGCAAGAACTCCCGGTACGCACGCCATGACACCCACTACTGCGTCGTGATGGAGGTGTTGTCGGGCGTGCACTGTGGCAGCCACCATCTTATATGGCGGCACCATCATAATAGAGAGGCCAGACAGTCGGCAAGGCGTGGCGGCGCATCCCTTCAACCGTGGTCTTCTAGCACCGTCGCCAGCGCCTCGTCGTGATGAAAATGACACCGTTGCTGCCGCGCGCCCCATAGCTGGCAACTGCGCCGGCGTCCTCGAGCACGGCGATGCGTTCGATGTTCGCCGCGGGGAGACTGAGGACGTCGCTCGCCGCAGGAGCGACGAGTGGCGTGCCATCGACGACGAACAAAGGTTCACTGCGGGCGCCACGAACGCGCGCCGACAGATCACCGCCGCTGCGGAGGACGCGGACTCCAGCGAGATCCTCGAGGAGCTCGAGGGTCGTGTGCGCGTGCCTCGCTTCGATTTGCTCGCGGCTCATCGACGCGACGGCACCGGTGATCGTCGCCCGCGACTGGGTGCCATACCCGACGTCGACCCGATCCCTAGCCGCGCACGGCGCGGGTGCCGGCGGCGTGTATGGGACACACGCCGAAAATGCGTCGACGGCGATCAGCATGAATGCGGCGGCCACTATCCTGACGGGGGTGCTTACCATGCCGAGCTCCTGGGCGAGGACGGGCCTCTCGTTCCCGGATTGTCAGACGGTTCGTGGTGGTGAGACACGAGCCCAGCGGAAGCCGTCGGCTCGACGCGTGACCTCCGCAACTGCCACCGCGGATCCGTTATTGCTCGTCGCGCCTCACGAGCGATTGGTTGCCAGCGGAGCGGGTTGTTGGGGGGATGGTTGGGGGCTATACTCCTGACTCTGTCCGCTCTCAGGGGTTTGGAGCCGCGGGCGGGACGTAGCGCAGCCCGATACCAATGCGATATGAGAACCGCCTCGGAGTGTGTCCGAGGCGGTTTGTCGTTCAAATAAGCACCGAGTAAGCACCGCGAAAGTGAACATTACTCGCAGGTAGTGAGCTTGTATGGCTTAGCGATCATTCGCCAGCCGACACCTCCGCTTTCGCCCCGGGCAGCCGTCTCGCGAGTGCGTCTAGGGCGCGCGTGGATCGCGGTCTTCTAATGAGAAGGAATCGCCGGTGGTCTGAAGAGCTCGACTAGAGAACGATGCTACTGCAGATTGTCCTTTCCCGTCGACGACGCCAGAAGACACGCATGCTTATCAAGCCATCAGACAAGACGCTCCAGGCTCTTCTGGAAGGAGGATTCTACAAGATCCCGCGTTTCCAGCGACCTTACTCGTGGGATCAGGAGAACGTCGACGTTTTTTTGGAGCGATGCAATCGCGAATACGGACCCGGATTACTTCATCGGTTCCTTTGTCCTCTATCGCGAGACCGCGGCGTCGGATTTCATGATGGTCGTGGACGGCCAGCAGCGGCTTACAATGGCCACAATCCTGCTTGCTGCTATCCGAAACGCCTTCGATGCCATTGGCGACAGCCCAATGGCAACAGGCACACAACTTTTGGTCGAGCGGTCGGACGTCAACAGCGATAAGCGGTTCGTGCTTATTACCGAGACCTCCTATCCCTATTTCCACGAACACATTCAAAAGCATGGACCCGCTCAGCTCGCCGCCAACGCCGGTCGCGAAGAGGAGGCCCTTCAAACAGCGTTCAGGTACCTCACGAAGCAAGTAAACGCGGTCGTCACAGCTGTGGAGAGCGATCCGGCCGTTTTGCCAGACAAGAAGATGGAGGTCACGGATCCGACGCACCGCATCCGCGTCGCTTAACGTTCAGGTGTTACAGCAGTCAACTAGTACGCGGCATCACCTGAATTTCAACTAGCCTTCGGACACACCCCTTGCGCAATGAAGTGGAGTGGGCCAATGTTGCGCACACGTAGGCGCCCGATGACGTGACCGCGTTAGCCCACCGCACTAGCTAGCTAGAGGATCTGATGCAACGCAACCAAAGTGCTGAGAGCACCTCGACGCCGCGTCCGAAGATTACGCTGGGCATTCGACTTAACGCATCGGATGTTAAGTGGATCGTCTTGGTGGGGTGCATGCTCGGGGTGCTGCTTGCGATGGGCTTGGCAGCCGCGGACACAATCACAAGAGCGAGTCGCTCCGCTGGCGAGAATGTCGGCGGATCTCTCTTTTCTGCAATGCGCCTGTTGGAGCTGACAGCCGCATCGGTTGCGCTCTCTACATTTTTCGCGTGGAACCAAACAACACGCGATGGGCATCCGAAGGCTGGTGGCATTAGTCAGCTGGTAATTCCCGGTGTAGCTCTGCTCGTAGTGCTATTTCGTTCGCGCGCAACAGATGAGTTTACACCGCTCGTTGCACGCGTGATCGTCATTGTGCTGTCATTCTGGCTCGCATCAACAACTCTCGCCAAACTGCGGCGGAGGTGAACCGCGGTCGCACATTTAGTGGTAGCGCCGAAGCCGTACTCCCGTTCGCTGTTAGCACCGTGTGCGTTCGCGGGTCTGAACGTCTTGTTGCTTTGGCCTACGACGGGTCCCGCCGCTACCCCTCTTAGCGAGATTATTACCAGCGGGCTTCGCAACATTGTCTTGGCGGCGACGTTGTTTCTTGCCCTTGTCGCGTTGATGCCGCTAGCAGTCTCGCCTCTTACTGATTCAACTGCGCTGTTGCTGGCGTCTATTGGGCTGGCCGCGTTGGCCGAGGAGTTTGTGTTTCGGCGTGCACTTCCGCTGCGCGCGTCCGGTGGGCTTCAGAAGCTTGGCATAGCTGACGCCTATGCAAAGTTCATTGCGATTGTCTGTGCTCAATTGATGTTCGCGTTTGCTCATAGCCAATTGCTGGGAGCTGAGCGGGGTCCCATCGACCAACGTGAACTCGCGCGCCTGTTCGCTGCAGGTATCCTGTACACGCTGGTGGCTCGCAATGCCGGAATCGCTTTCGCAGCCGCAATACATGCGAGGCTCAACCTCGAGGCTATCTCTCAATACGGGCAAATTGTGCCATTCAGCACCTTATATGCGCCGCTACTAGGTGCAGCCGGGGCGTTTATGGTCTTTCTGGACTGCCGATACGAATCCGCGGCAGGCAAGCGACAGCAAGATGCGAATATCCTCTCACGGAGACGAGACAATGAGTAAGGTGAACCGGTATCATGCTGGCGCGATGGTGATCCTGGGCGTGGCGATTACCGCTTTCGCAATCGCGTGTTCGCTCGATGGTTCTCCGACTGAGAACACGTCGCGGCGAATCGTCGCCGCGTCTCGCTCACAGGCTCCATCTGTGTCGACTCGAAGTACAGTCCTGGCTCCGGGTTCTGCTTCACACTCTTCGGCGCCCGCTTTTCCATCTTCATTCGCAGCATACCGTGATGCGTTCGAGAACATGCATCAGGATGCAACGTTGAACCGTGAGAAGTGGTTTGGTTCCTCATCGGTTGGCACCAGCCCCGCTACGTTTTGCGCGGGTCTGCGAGCGCTATTCGAGCACCATCTTCCGCAAGTTGACCTTCGAGGGACGAAGATGAGCCCTGATGCGCGCGAGGCTTTCGTGCGCCAGTTATTGTCTGTTACATCCGAATGCGGTGCAAAGCCCGCAATGAGTCTCTTTCGAGTTGCGCCCGGCACTTCCAGGGCAAGTGTTCGCGGAATGGACGAGGCATCTGATTGGGCGGACGCGAACATAACTGCCGACTGGGCACTGGGGCAGATCGGGCCTGCGATAGACGACGCCTACACAACCATAGATGGATGGATCGCGTCGGACGGTAAGAACCTCATGTCAATATTCGTGCTTCAAGCGAGCGCACATGTTGCCGACATAAGGGCGGCGGCGTATGCGGGATGTGCTTCGATGGTACTTAGTAACCTCAGCAACATAAGGGATGCCGCTATTTTCGGCTTCGGGGCTGGAGGACCGGTAACCGCTCTGGGAAATGCGGGGGCCGTAACCATGGGCTATTGTGCTGTCGGCGCGTTGGCTGGCGGTCTTTCCGCCTACCTCGCATATAGGAAATGACGAAAGGGCGCCAGCTCTACCAGATTGCCAGCGTGTCTTTGTCAGCGACGGGGCTTTCTTTCCTTGCCGGAGCAGGCGGTCGTTGGCAATTGTGGCTTCTCTTGGGAATCGGGATGAGCGCCATCTCTTTGCTGTGGCGTATGATGTTATCTGATCGTGAATACGGGTGAGGTTTCCCGCCCCTATCGATCTTCGGGTGATGACGGTTATGCCATGTCGATCTTGCGGCCAACGCAAGCCAGATTAGGCACGCTCCGATCATTGGAGGATGGAAGAGCGACAAAGCATTGTCTAGCTGCTGTTAATCTGTCGATGTCGTAGACATCAAGAATGCAGTGAGCCAAAGGAAAGCCGACAACGCATCGGGGTTGCCGGCTTTCGCTATTGACGGTGCTGTTGATTTGCGTTATTGGAGGAATAGAGCTCGCGCAGACTCAGTCGCCATTGGATGGTGTCGTGCGCTCTCTGCGGGGAAGTGGGCGTGGCGCGACGTAACGAGTACCCACACGCCGGCGTGTGTGCTCGTGCCCGCAACCCCTGTGCAGCGCACGCGACCCGCTACCATCATTCATCGCGACAAGCCGCGCACACTGCTCACCCGATGACCCGCTGACCCATGCCACCCCCGATCTTCGACAAGAAAGCGGATGTCCCCGACGCGTTTCGCGCAAAACTCCTTGGTTTGCGCGCTAACGTCTTGCGACTGCATCTGATAGCCATCGAGCTGCAATCCGAAGATGAAGCATACGTCATCTTCGAAACCTTGAATACGCGAGGCAAGGACCTGGGCATCGCTGACCTGGTGACAAACCTGTTGACACGATTGTTAAAGCCGATGAACAAGGGAGTCGATGCGACACGAGATAAGTGGAACAAGCTCTTGGAACGGTTCGACGAATCAGCCGCCGACATCGACATCAACAGCTTCATCTATCACTCGTGGATTTCGCGTAACGCCTACGCGGGAAGAGAGAAGCTTTTTCGCACCATACGGAACTCAGTCAAGAAGACGAACGCCGACGAGTACCTCGCGGGCCTCAGTTCAGATTCTGAGTTGTACCGCATGATACTGGAGCCGACTAGCGGCAAATGGTCAAGGCAGGAAGCGACGCTATTTGCGTCGCTGAAGGCCCTCGCATTGTTCCGCGTCGGTCAACCACTACCGATGATACTCGCACTGTTGCGAGTCTATCGCGGCGGCCAGATCAGTCTGAGCCAGACGCAAGCCTGCCTACGCAGCATGGAGAACTTCCATGTGCAGTTCACCGCGTAATCCTTCCGGGCCAAGCTAAAGGCGCGCGTCCCGAGCGAAGCGGAATTCCAGGCGGGCATCGAACAACTTGAGTTCCTGTCGACAAATACCAAGCAGAAGGCACTCGTGCAGTACCTCCTGCAGCGCATCGACGAGCATTTGCGTTCCGGAGCTCCTGTGGACTATACGAAGATGACAATCGAGCACGTATCCCCGGAGAAGCCTCCGGCGGGTACTTCGGTGGAGCCTGGCGTTGGGCGCTTGGGGAACCTGCTGTTGCTTGACCATCCGACCAACGATGATGTTGGCAACAAGCCTTTCCTCCCGAAGCAAAAGGCCTATGTGAAAGCGGGCGTCCCGCTGGATGACACGCTGCGCCTCGCGACGAAATGGGGTACGAAGGAAATCGACGCCCGCACTACGGCACTCGGCACCCTCGGGTACAACAAGATTTTCCGCGTTTGAGGGATGTCAACGGTTGCGCTTGGCCGTCTTACGTGTAGCGCCGCGCTTACGTGCACTGTGTGGTCTGCGCCTTTCGGGCTGAAGTACGAGAATCCATAATGGTAGGTCAACACCGTAATACTTCTCACCAACGCGAGGATACGGCGGTGAAGGCAGGCCTTGCGGCCGCAATTGTTCAACGGCGCCACTGTTCACCGTGAGATCGCTGAACTGAGAACTGGCCAAAGTGCTCAAGGCGGTGACAGGGGCGAAGCCCACGTCTGGCTGCACTGTCTCCGGCGCGTACGAATATTCGATAGCGACGATTCGGTCGCCGTCCATCTCAACGCGTTCGGCCTCCTCCCAACCTCCCTGCAGCATGAGCCCGAACGCAATGTTCTGATCGCGCTTGTTCCTGATCGGCTTGCCAGCAACGCTCATTTCCACGCTTTCGATCCGAACGAGGTGCTTGGATCTCACGCCACGACGCTCCTTCATCTCTGACGTCACTCCGAAACGGAGGACGAGAGGGTATTGCGTTCCCAATAGCGCGTCACCAAGCAGTCGCATTTCCGAGCGTCGATATGCCTCAGGAAACGACAATTTCAGTCCCGACGACAGCTCTCCTGCCAAGTCGTTGACGTTGTGCAGCGTCCATCGCCGCCACACGGACCAATACACTGCCAAGTAGACCGGCCGGGAGAACAGTGCCCCGTAGGCGCTAAGTTTGCGCAGGTAGTCGGACGTAAGCCGAGGCGCGGCCGAAGGATCCTTGTCGTGAAAGTTCTTGACCTCTACGAGGATATCCGCGCCATCCTGAAGCACCACACGGAAGTCCGGCACCACGAGCGCGTCCGGTATGGCCACGACGAGGTCATCTGTCTCTTCACGTTTGATTGCCCTAACGCTCCCGACGGCAGCCATCGCGTATGCGAACATCTCTTCCGCGCGTGTACCGTGCAGTCGAATGGGGCTGCGCGCGGCGGCGAACACTGCCGCTATCTGCACAGCCAGATCCGCTGGCGCTGCGGACGCCAACGTCAGTCCTTTCTCCCCTAGTAGGCGGGCCCCCACCCGGAAGACGTCTGCGTGGATCGGCGTTGATTTATGCCGGCGATACGTAGCCATCTCAGTGTCGTAAGGCCAAGAGTGTCAACAGGACACGAAGAGTCGCATCGGAACGATCCGAGGCAGTATGTCCTTGAATGTAAGCTCCGTGTAGGCACGCGGGCGGATGTGTGCACCTACTTTTCGGATGCGAGCGTGTACTCAAACGGAATGTTTCCAATGTGCATCGCGACCTTCACCTCGCCGATGCCGCGGGCACGATAGCTATCCCCGTTGATTGCTCCGCTCTGTCCCCAGCTCGTGAAGTGAATCTTCAGGCAGTCGTCGAACCTCTTCGCGAGCGTCTCCACTGATTCGATTCCCACCGCTGAGAATAGCGTTGTGTCCCGGTCGCGCGAGACTATCCAGCTCGTGCCGACGGCGACAGGAAACGGAACGTCGAGGTATTCGCCGAATGCACGGTGGGCGCCATCTATCAAGTGCATGCCGGCCGAGTCAAAGCGCGCGTAGGTGACCTGCGGTGTCATATCTGGCATGCCAGTGACGACCGTGACAACCCTCCAGTAGGCGTGGTCATTGATGCGCTCTTCGTCCTCGACTCGTGTCACCATCTCATTGCGCTGAACAGCTCCAAACGTACCGGTATACTGCCCGACGTATCTCAGTTGAGAGCCGGACTTGAGCGGCGGATAATATTCAGACCCCGTTCCTCGTGAGCAGCCCGCAATCGCGAAGGAGGCCACGAGCCCGAAAATCCAAGGGCGCATTCTTTCATACTCCTGTGTGGAGGGAGCGTGATGTCACGGCGCAAGCGACTCTGGTGCGCGCCTATTACGAACGACCGCTGTCCGAAGTCGAGCGCCGCTTACGCGCGGAAACCCATTCGTCCAAGTCAGAACGGTCGTAGAGGACTTGGCGGCCGAGTTTGTAGAAGGGCGGCGATTCTCCGGAGACTCGCATCTTGGCGAGCGTCTGAACGGCTAGGCCGATATAATCCGCCGCTTCCGCTGTGCCGAGGAGACGTTTCGACTGCTCGCCATCCGCGGGTCTCTCGAAAGCGAGCTTGCCCTGATTGCCCTGCTTTCTTGGAGGCGCTGCCTTCGGGACGTGCCCTGATAGTTCGTCGAGGAAGGCGATGAGGGCGTCGGGCGTCAGGAGACGGATGCGCTCATCCGGTGGGGCGAATCCACCAGAGGCCGCGGCGAGCGCACGTTCATCCGTCGAGATGAGGACGGCATAGTTGAAACCGGCGGCAAGGCACTTAGAGAGGTTCCCGATTTCGTGAGCCACGCGAGTCGTCACGGAGATTTCGCAGGCGACGGACATCCCCTCTCGCTCAAGCGCGACATCCACGTATCCGTGGCCATCGAGGACCGTCTTCTCGAGCGAGACCCCGAAGCCTCGATCCTCGGCGAGCTTCTTCACCAGAGATTGCATGTACTTGTGCTGCGGACCGCCCCTGCCTGGAAGCGGCGCTTTGGTCTGTCGCTTCACCGGCGTGGCGTCGGCCACAATGGAGGTGGATGGCACAGTGGGGCTTGGTGAGCTCTGGCTGCGTTGCGTCGATCCTTCTCGAGCCGATTGCAGCCTGGTCTCCACCTCCGCCTTCGGCGTTCCATAGGCCGCCCGCGAGGCATCAAGCACGGTCTCGCGGCGCGCCGAGGCGAACCTGTCGCTCATGGCGTGAACAGGGCGGGTACGCAGATTAAAATCGAAGTCCGGTCGTTCGATGCGTGCGATGGCCTCTCCGATGCCGAGGTTCTGGAGATCACTCGCCTCGAAGAAGGAGAGTCCATCAGCAAGCGTGCGAGCGTCCTGGTCTCCCAACCGGAAGGCGATGCGGGTGAACGCGTTCCCGAGGACAGCGCTCATGACCTCTTCGCTTCTCGCTTTGAGCTGTCTCATCTCCTGATGAGCCAAGACGAGACCGAGTCCGTACTTTCGCGCGCCCGAGAGAATGGAGGAGATGGAGGGTGTGACGAAGTGGTGGAATTCGTCGATATAGAGAAAGAACGGCACGCGCCTGGCCGCATCTTCATCCTGCCGGCTCATGGCTGCCTGCGCGATCTTCGCCACGAGGAGTGAGCCAAGGAGGTGCGCGTTCTCCTCACCGATCGCTCCGTGAGAGAGTCTAGCAAGGAGGATCTTCTTGCCGTCCATGATGGTGCGGAGGTTCAACCGATCCTCTCGCTGCACTACCATGTGCCGAATGAGCTTCGGCCGCAGGAAAGTGTTGAGGCGAGTAAGGAGAGGCGCCTGCGGGGAGCCTTTGAGAAGCGGAAACTCCTGCTCCCAGTAGTGAATCACCTCTGGATCTTGAACGGTCTCGAGGAAACGAGCGCGGAAGGCCCGGTCCACGAAGAAATTCCGCAGATCAAGCAGGGTCCCGCCTTCAGTCGATTCGAGGAACGCGAGGATTGCATTCCCGAGGACCGTCACCATCTGATCGCCGAAGGTCGTCGAGAGACGGCGAAAGACGGCCACGAGGTCTGAGGACAGAAGCGTCTTCTCAAGCTCCGAATGCGCGGAAAGGATGTTGAATCCTATCGGAAACGCTTCATCGGCCGGATCAAAGAGGATCACATCGCGGACACGCTCCGGAGGAATACGCGCGAGGATGTCATCGACGAGATCTCCGTGCGGATCGAGGACTGCGAAGCCGTTCCCGGCTTCGATGTCCTGGATGGCCATCGAGAGGAGGAGCGTACTCTTGCCCGTGCCAGACGCGCCGATCACGTAGGTGTGGCGGAGGCGCTCAGAGACGGAGAGTGAGACCACTCGCTCCTCGCCATCGTGCTCGTTGACGCCCAGCACGAGTTCATGCCCGACCGTCCCAAGAGGAGCTGCCTTCGTTCGTCCACGCTGCCGAGTCAAGCGTTCGGAACGGACCGCAGCAGACGGCGGATGGACAAGGGTGAGCAGTTCACGAAGAGAGAGGAGCATGCCGCTCCGATGCGCCTCCCTAGTGAGAATATCTTCTGCTTCCACCTCAAAGGAGTGATCGGCCGGTGATAGCAATTCGAGCTCGTTGTACTTCGAGCGAGTGGCTGCGTGAATAGCGGCCGCTAGACTGTTTGCACGGCTGACAGCTTCCTCCTCGCGTCGCCCGAGCGCAGCCACGCGGATCGCCGCAGCGTACATGGGATCGGAGAACTTCTCTCGAACCTGTGGAAGGACGTGATCGACATCGTCGATCTTCGAGGCGAAGTCCTCGAGTTCACGTCCCCACGGCCGTCTTGCGGGATGAAATAGAACCTGAACAAGAGCAAGCTCGCCCTCGGAAAGCGCGTTGAGGCAGCCGATGACACCGATGAGGGGGTCAAAGTCCAGCTTGTCTTCGGTGGCGAGCTGTCTGAACACCCGCTCACGAAGCCCAAAACCAAGGATGACGCCGTAGCGCTCCTCGCCCTCCCATTCAGTGCGTAGATAGTCTGCTCGCTCACGCACCTTCAGCTCTGGGAAGAAGGCACGGAGTGAAGCTTGGACCGTGGGCCGATCGCTTACGGAGCACGAGAGCTGGGTCACCACATGCTCCGACGTCCCCACAAGCTCAAAACCGAGCGGGTCCTCGAGGTTCTGGAGCGAAGCTAGTAGGCGGCTGGCCATGCCAGTCTTGATCACGAACCCTTCCGGCAGGAGGAGTTGAAGCTCCGAAATCGGGCCTCGACTCACGCGCGGCGAGGCGATGAGCTCTTCGCTAGCTACCTCGCCCGTCGGTCTTTCAGAGCTTTTGCCGAAGAGCCGATCAAGAAGGCCGGGAGACCGTGCGTCGTCCACAATGCCCACTCGCACCCGGCGTTCGGCGACGAGCGGCTCGAACGGCGGCTCAAGCTCGACGCGCTCGGGCCAAGGCGGACACGCCCGCATGCGCGTCTCCCATTCGTCGAAACGGCTAAGCAGGACGTCCTGCTGCATTCGGAGTGGCCGGACTCGGGCGGCTATCGTCCTGCCTTGTGGTCTTTCGGCAGCGCCTCTTCCGGCGTGAGTGGCCGCAGGTTGTTCACCGTGAGGATACCACCAACGACATCCTTGACTACGCGATGGACCGTTTCCTCAAACATGATGCGCGTGTCCTCTGAGTAGTACGTCACCGGTTTGAAGAAGCGCAGGTAGAGCGGACCAAGGATGGGCACCGCGAGCACGATGTCTTCCATGCTGGTGTCTCCGATTCGGCCTCCCTGCTGCATGTACAGGAAGGCACCCGCCAGAATGCCGGCAAAGAGAATGAGGCCGACGAACGCACCAGCGACTTTCATGAATATCAAGAGCACGACCGGAAGAGCGATGAGAACCGCACAGCCCACCATGGCGCCGAAGTCCGGCGTGCGTCTGCCGAGCCACCAGCTGAAGAAGAAATCCTTGCCGAACGGTGTCGCACCGATATCGAAGACGAGGCGCTCGTAGGAAACACGCAGATAGGTGCGCTTGGCAGACAGGACGCCGCCCTCTCCAAGTTGAATGCGCTCCGTGCGCACTGGAGCTTCCTTGCTCTTCAGCGCGCGCTCAAGGGCGGTGTAGAAATCGAGCGAAGAGGTGCTCAGTCCTTCTACGGAATGATGCCAATGGGAGACGATGTCGCTCGTGGCGGGCATGGCTTAGTGGGAGATGGTTGCCCCCAAGTCTGCATGCCGCCGGCTCATTCGTCCAATCTAAGAAAACACTCAAGAAGCGGCGCCGAGGATACCGAGGGCGCAAACGTCGCAATAAACCACATGAATTCTTAGAGAATTCTCAGCGCGAGAGGGACGAACTTAAGAAGCCCTAATCCTTCCGATATGGGATGTGACCTTGCCTAGCCTCAGGCTGGGCCCTCTAGACTATTGATTGCGAAATGCCGGACGTTGCAAGTTCGTGAGCAGTCATGGCTTCGGAACGGTACCTACCAGAGCCGAACCTATTGAACCTGAACCTGCCACAAAGACCCATGTGGCTCCGATACCACCATTGTCGTTAGACCCTCCCAACATCGCCGTTTGAGTGTCGCCCGAAATCGAGACGGCAGTTCCTTGATGAGCGTTGCCGAGCATGCCCGAGCCTAACAACATCCCTCCTAGTTGTGTCCAGGCGCCGCCCGCTCTGGTCCAAGCCCAGGCTCCGTTATCTCCTCCGACTACAGCTGAATTGCCATTAGCAGAAATCGAGACGGAGCGCCCCTGAAAACCACCACCCACCGGCGCACCGACCAACTTCGGCCCCTGCTGAGTCCAAGCTCCGGCAAGACGCGACCAAATCCAAGCAGCCCCAACTCCCCAACCTGAGTACGCCGGGCTACTGTCTTTGTCCCCTCCGACGATCGCCGTATTGCCGTCAGCCGATAGCGAGACGGAGGTCCCCTGACTAGCTGAACCGACAGCGTCGGGGCCAACCAGCTTAGGTCCTTGCTGGCTCCAGACTCCTCCGACACGCGTCCATGCCCAAGCAGCTCCAACGCCGCTTTGGTCGGCAGGCCCGCCAATGATCGCCGTATTGCCGTCACTTGAGATGGCAACCGAGTAGCCCTGCTGGACATAGGCTCCGTCCGTACCGGATGCGACCAGCTTGGAACCCTGCTGCGTCCAGACGCCTCCAGCTCTAGTCCAGACCCATACTGCCCCAGTTCCATTGTTGTCAAACGGACCGCCAATGATCGCCGTGTTGCCGTCGCCGGAGATTGCGGCCGAAATCCCTTGTTGAACCGTAGTCCCAACGGCGCCAGAGCCTACCAGCTTCGGACCCTGCTGGGTCCACAAACCTCCAGTTCTGGTCCATACCCAGACAGCACCGGTACTGCTTGGTGCCGTCGAGCTGTCAGTAGGACCTCCAATCAATGCCGTGTTCCCGTCGGCAGAAAGGGAGACGGAGTAGCCTTGATAGGCGCTTCCTACGGCGCCCGACCCAAATAGCAATCCACCCTGTTGGGCCCACTGACCTGCATACCTGGTCCATACTAGTGCGCCTTCATAACCGCCGACGACGGCGGTATTGCCATCGGCAGAGAGGGCGAGCGCACGACCCTGACCTCCAGCGCCAGCAGCTGAGACCAGCTTCTGACCTTGCTGTTGGAAAGGGAGTGGAGGAGGAGTCGCGCCCGTCGCAGACGCGGTAAATGTCACAGTCGCCAACGGAGTGCCGGAGACGGTAGCGCCGAGGCTTTGCTGACCGACCTGTTGCCCGAGTGTCCATGTTGTGGACGCCTGACCAATTTGATCCGTCAGCACCGACGCGATTGACACGGAGCCGCCAGGAGACGTGATAGCAAACGTTACGCTCACCCCCACGACTGGAAGCCCCTGCTCAGCGAGTACGGTGGCAACAACAGGCAGCGGCAGCGTCCCTCCAGCAGGCGCCGTCTGGCCGTCGCCCGACGTCGCGACGAGCGACCTCACGTTTAATCGATTGAATGGATTACTGGCAGTGCTCCCGACTCCGGACGCGGCTTGCAACACAAATCCAGCACCAGATCGAGATAGGTTGATCCCTGGAAAAGTGGCGACTCCCTGTACCGCTCTCTGTGTAAGCACGCCCCGGAGCGCCGCCTGCCCCGTTGGATCGGTGAGCAGGCGCAGAGTCACATAGCCATTGAACGACCCGGCGATGGCGCCAACGCCATCGGTTGCGGCGACGCTAATGGCTGGTGCGATGGGCTGAGTCGCAATCCCAGAAGTAGGCTGCTGGAGGAAAGTCAACCGCTGCGGCACGACAAGGAGAGAGGTCAGTTCGCTGATGACATTCGTGGTGAGCGAATAGTCAAAGACCGGAGTTTGGTGTGAACCACGGCCGCCGCCAACATAGGTAATGTGATATCCCTGCTGGAGATCGCTATGATTCCATCTTGGATACGCGATACCAGCCACCTGCGAAGCGAAGCCCGGGAGCGCCGAAAACAAGGGTACGATGCCGTCGTTCACGCAGTCCTCCGGGTACGCGCTCTGATTCATGAAGCATAGCGCGCCTCCAGTGAGTCCATAGAGGGGCAGGGGAAAATAGTTCTGATAGTCGAAGTTGCCGGCATGCGCGTAAATCGGTACTGGCGTGCGGAGGGGATATACCCAGCCCAGGCTCTGACCACCGGCGGTGCAAAGCCCTGGCGTTACCGCGAGCTTACCTTCAACACCATAGCAAAGCAGACCCCCCCAGAAAGTTGTTGGAAGAAGCGCAGCGTGCGTACCTCGGTGTGGCGTGCCTAGTGAAATGAGTGCGCGCACGGCGTGGGACTCATGTTTGGCGAGCCTGTCGATCGCCCAATCCGCGATCAACCCGCCCATGCTGTGAGCTACTATGATTACACCGGCGACATGGCCGCGGGAGACCAGAGAGTCCAATACATAGAACAGCGAATCCCCCGACCGCCCGTATTCGATGTTCGATTGATATTCAAAGCTATAGAGCGGCGTCTGGCTAAAAGCGGTTTGAATCGCTCCATCGAGTGGCTGGAAATAGGCGTCGCCGGGGAGTTTGCCTGCTCCCTGCGCGTCAATGTATGTCTGCGGGTCGTCCGTAACGTTTGGGCTCCAGCCATGAACAAAGACGACGGCGAACTTTGTCGGCGATTCCAACGTCTGGGTTCCCAAAATCGCGACAAGCGGCATTGTGCCTGGCTGCGCGACGTACGAGCTCACGAACGCCGAGCTGACCGTTGTCGCGGCCTGAGGCGGCGTGACGCGCGTTGGGGACGCACCCGTGTGCGGGGCGCTCGGAACATCGCAAGCGCTGACACCAACCAGCATGATTGCGAGCATGCACTGCGGCACCGTCACGCGTATGACGCGGGCGCGTCTGAGTACTATCATGAGAATGTCCTTGGTTCGCCGGCCCAAGGCTGCGGGTCGTGGGGATTTTCCCAATAGCAGGAATGAAGAAAACGCATTTTAGTTCGCTTCTTCCTGGACGTTCTCCACCAAACTCGGCATAGTGGCGTGAAGTGCCGTCAGGGACGCTCCCGCGCTGAAAAACTGATCGGTCGAACTCGTGTCAAGGAAGAGCGACGCAACGGTCAAGAACTGATAGGTGCTATGATCTGTGCGCTTCGGCCGACCGCACCATTTTGCCTCGGTCGCGTTCATGCTCGCAGCCATCGCGTGGAAACAAAGGCGATCCAAAAGGTGCCAGTCGGCGGGGATTTCAAGCTTGCTGGATACTAAATGTACAACGGATTGCCCAGTGTTAGTCTGCCCGCCAGTGATGACAGTTACCGGGACATGGTCAATCTCACCTTCGCTCATGACCGGAAAGAGGACCTGAACGTTTCCGCGCTCGATCTCACGCACATCCGGAAGGCCAATCTCGCGGCCCCACTGACTAACAATTGGAAACAGGCGACTCTCGGCTTCACCTGGATCTTCAAGCCAAAGTCCGCCGTCGCCAATCGGGGCCACTGGTTCGAAGACCGCCTGATACTGAACCGAGAAGCCTGCCCACTCTTGCGCCACAGCGCCAATCAAGTTCAGAAACTGAACACCGTCGCACTCGGTTTCGACGAAAGTGGCACTGGGATTCACGAGAATACCGTCGGACTTGGTGTTCTCCATGGCAGACCAACGAGCGAGAGAACACTCCTGGTTGCGCCATAAGAGACGGCGAAACAATTGCGTAGCACGTTTGTCTTGCTCCTTCACTTCGAGGAGGGTACAGCCAATGGAAATCACCGCGTTACCACGCGGTGTCTCCGCGCGTTGAAGGAGCGTGAGCTTGGCTGGCCGTAGCTCGCCGTTGATCATCACAGGAAACATGACCCTGCAGGCTCGCTCATTGACGACCTCGAAGAATTCATCCGGCAAGCCGGCTTCTAAATAAAGGTGCTGAAGTCGCTTGTGATTCATTGATAGCCAGCCTCGGAAATGGTCGCCGGACAACTCTTGCGATCGGGTCAGCGGAACAGTAGTTCTGAGAAGCGATCTATCGACAACAGGAGCGTACTAATGGGCGCTTGCAAGACGTGCCATGAGCGTGGTTCCGTGAATTGTCCGCAATGTGATGGCAAAGGGAGAGTGTCGGACGGCAGTTTATTCAGAACGGGCACGGTGCAGTGCAAAAACTGTCACGGGTCCGGCAGGGTGAGGTGCGGAGTATGTCACGGCTCTGGTTGGACCTGAAGAAGATCGACTAAGCGAGATTGACCGATGAGCGGTCGTATGGATATGCCACGACAGGAACATCGATCATACCCCATCCCTCATCCTCCGAACGGCTCCTAAACATCACATCTGCGATGGCTCGCTTGCGAAGATGTTCCTCCTCATTCAATCGACACGTTCCACTCGCAGCGCCGGATTCTCCTTGGCTCGAAACGTGTTCTCGACTGAGGCATAGAAATCGAGGCTCGACGTGGTGAAATCAGGAAGAACGTGGATGCCAGCCCGAAATGATCTCTCCTGAACGCGCGATCGAGCTGCTCCCTGTGACTGAAGGTGGCTAGTGAAAGAGGCGAGCGGGTCGGCCATTCTTAGAATTTCTTAAGCGACAATTGTATCAGGAGTTACAACTGTCCAAGCCGGAAGGTATGAACGCCTATTTCAAGCGCAAGAGGTCGCTCGGAGGTCTCAGAGAGAGTGCTCGCTGAAAAGGGCTTGGACTGCTCGCCGTCTATCTGAAGACGGAGATACAGATGGTATCGAGGCAGCCCGACCAGATCCGCCGCTGCGAACACCGGCGCGAACTCCCGCGCTAAGTACCGTGCATCGTCCGCTCCTACCCGAAAGGCAAGCAGGCTTCCGGCGTTCCCGAACACCGCATCGCGAATTTCTGGCTCAAGCTGAGAGAGATGCTGATGAGCGAGGACGAGCGACACCCGATACTTGCGAAGCTCTGAGAGCATGTTCGCGAGCGAGTGCGTCGTGAAGGTCTGGAATTCATCCAAGTAGACGAAGAAGTCCCACCGCTCCTCCTCGGGAACCGCGCTGCGCGAGATGCCGGCAAGAGCGATATGCGAGAGAAGGAAGGAGCCAATGGTCATGGCGGGCCCTTCGCCGATCTTGCCCTTGTCCAGGTTTACGAGAAGGATCTTCCCGTCATCCATGACGCGGCGAAGGTCGATGGGATTGCCTCGCTCGGTAAGGAAGCGGTGCAGGGTGGGGTCTGTGAGCAGCGCACCGAGCTTGTTCTGAAGCGGTGCTACGATCACCGCCCTGAAGGCAGGCGAGTATTTCTCGTACTCCTCGAACCAGAAGTCTCGGACAACCGGATTCTCGAGACGCGCCACCACGCCACGGCGGTGATCGCGATCGGTGAGGAGCGCCGGGATGTCCGCGAGAGTGCCACCGGGGATCTCGAGAAGGGTGAAGACGACGTTCCTGAGGAGGTGCTCGAGCCTTGGACCCCAATCATCCGGCCAGAGCTTCTTGAACACCTCTACCAATCCAGCCGCAGCGAGCGCGCGATTGTCCTTCTTCACGCCTGCAAATGGGTTAAATCGCCAATGGAGGGCAGGGTCCGGGAGATCGAGGTAGAGGAGATCGACTGCTCGTTCTGGCGGTACGAGCTCTCGAACGCTCGCTACGAGGTCCCCGTGAGGATCGAAGAGGGCGCAGCCACTTCCCGCCGCAATGTCCTGCGTGATCATGTTCCGGATGAGATGGGACTTTCCGGTGCCCGTCTTTCCTACGATATAGAAATGCGAACGCCGGTCCCTCTCTCGTATGCCGAAGAGAATGCCGGCGTTGCGGTGGTTCGTCTTGCCTATGTAGGTGATGCGGTCGTGCGGATTGTCGCTCATACGAGCGATTGTGCAGGATCAGGCCGACGAACTGAAGGCGGCCATTTGCGTCACTCTGGGCACCCTTTACGGCACGTTCACGGTGATTTCCACCTGCTCGCCAGCCTTCAGGGTGGCAGTCGTCGGAAAAGCCTTCGAAACGACGGCTCCAGCCCCTGCATTACTGGCTACCGCCATACCGACGATGTTGTAGATCACGGAAGTGAAGCGCTGTTGCGTGACACGAACAGCTACTCGATGGCTACCGGCACTTGCAAAAGTGATGTCCTGAGCGAGACGCACGTTCTCACTGCCCGCCGTGCTGGCAAAGGCCTGCCCAACCCGGGCATCGTCAACGAGGAGCTCCGCTCCTTGAATCGGCGTAGGGCTCGTGCTGCTGATTAGCGATACATCGATCATCAGGACGTGCCCTCCGCTCGATCCCGTGGGACCGTCGGACGAGCCGCCGCAGGCGGTGATGAGGAATAGAATGGCGGCCATGCTGACCATCGCCGCCGGACGCCAGCGCCGCTCGTGGCGAGACAGAATCAGTTGGCGGCTCATTTGCGCAGCGCCTGTTCGAAAGCATCAAGGAACTTCGCCACCATGCTCGAGGGACTTTCACCGCCCATGATTCCGGGAGGTGGAGTCACCTTCACGCTTATCGATCCCGCGCCGCCCGACGGGATCGTCACCTCGAGCTTGTAGGCATCCGGCCGATCTCCGCGGCCTGTCACACGCTCCTCGCGCTCGGCGAGGATGTAGCCGGTCTCCGGGGAGACGGTTTTCGTCACCCAGTTAGTCGCCGATGCCGCAGCCACGGCTGCTCTCATGGCGCGCTCCATGGAGCCGGCGGCCACGGGTCTCGCCGCCGTCGCCGGCTTGACGGATAGGCTGCAGCCAAGAGCGACGGCTAGAATGAGGGCAAGCACGGTAAAAACTCGTCGAGTCATGTGATTTTTCCTCGGTGGGAAAGAGAGGGGGCGCAACGGCAAGGGTCAGCGGCCGATTGCGCGAGAGGCGGTCTTGCGGCTAACCTCACCAGTGTACTCCAGCTAGAAACGGACAAAATAACGGACACAACGTAAGAACCCCCTTCGCGGCCGTCAATGCCGAGTAAGGGGACGTTTAGTATCAAATCCTTGCGGGAGGCTGTCCGACGGCGCGTCGATGAGACCTCGATTCGCGCTGTGGCGGAGGAGATCGGCATGAGTCCGAGTGGACTGCATGTCCTCCTAAACGGGAGCTCTCCGCATCCGGCCACACGTGGGAAGCTTGTGGCCTGGTATGTTGCGGCACAGAAAGAGGGCGTCTCCCGCCCAGACGTCTCGAAGGCGGATGTAGACGCTGCCCTGCGGCTGCTTGTCCAATACGTTCGCCAAGACGCACGATCGGCCGTCCAGGCCAAACGCCTACGAGAAATCGTCCAGCGCCTGGAAGCGGAGTGCGTGCCGGCCAGCGACGAACAAACATAGAAAAAAGCCAGCGACTTCTCGCTGGCATAAGGCTCTATGGTCGATGCTGCTCTGCGCCGAACGGATCAAACCGTCCCAGGGCATCCGTGTGGTTTCTTATCAGACGGGCAACATAGTCCTCACGCATCGCTTCAAACCCGCGATCTCGGAATGCACTCGCTGTCATGCCGAGTTCCGTGCGAACGTGTCGTGAAAAGCTTTGCGGCGAGGAATACTCCAGACGATGCGCCACGCCTCCGATCGACAGGGCAGGCGACTCGAGATAGGCGGCGGCATACAGCAGGCGCATGTGCGCTACATACTGCTTCGGTGAGGGGAGGCCAGCGCGGTAGAAGCGCGAACTGAGGGTGTTTGCGTTCGTTCCAAGAATCTCGGCAAACTCGCCGACGGTCGGATGGGTTGGAGCGTACCGGATGAGAAGCGAGAAGAGTTTTCGGGACGCGTCACTGGCAACTCTGAGCTCTCCTTCCAAGGCGCATGCGATTCGCCTGGTGAGGACCCCACCGCTCTCCTCAATGGTTGCCCGCAAGAGATTGCATCCGCTCGACGAATCGAGGTCAACCACCTTGCTGACACCACAGCGTCCGAGGGCAAGGATTCGTTCACTGATCCCGGGTCCGTGACGCTGTATCACGGCCACAGGAAGCACGCCCGGATGCCGTGCGAGGAGTCTCGCGAGATCACTCGTCTGCGCCTGGCCTAGGGCCGCTGGTGAGACGAGCACTGCGGCGACGTTCAGATCCTCCAGTGCGACCCTCGCCGCCTCGAAACTGTCCGCATGGACCGAGGTGAACACTTCCCCGGTGGCGACGGTGACCAGCTCTCGAAGAGCCGGTTCGAGTAGCGTCACGACATTTCCCTTGAGATGGATCTCCCTTCGTACTTCAGGGCGAGCGAACCTCACTCCCCGCTTGCGTTTGCTCGGCGGTTGGTACTCATACATAGCTTCCTCCGGGATGGGTAACGAGAAGCCGCACCGAGCACCGAAATGACTCGGGGCGAGTGCGGCTTGCGTTTGGTGAAAGATCGGCTGCGAGACGGCGGGGCCGTCGCAGTCCAGGGCTACCCTATCAAAGGGCGTGAAAGCCTCGAAGGGAGCAACTCATGCCGGAGGCGGCATGAGTCCGAGCAATGTCCCGTTCTACTTGCACAAAAAGACGCCGCGCAAGAACCGTGTATCGGTTCCGGCGCGGCGTCTGGAAGGAGAAGCGAGGGTCCAATCGCGCCTTTCCTTCCAGCTCCAGTCTATCGAGTCTCAACGAAGGGGTAAGGGTGCCGATCGTGCCGGATGAAGCACACCGTACGCCACAGGCCGAGGGCTGCTTATGCCCAGCTGACCGCTAGAATATCTTGAACGAGCCCTTCCTCACTCTGAAGCTGCGGAAGGTAATCCTGAAACCGTCAAATGATCATGTTGCCCGCCAAGCTGCGTACCTAGACTGCACGAATCTGGGCGCGGTTCGCGGAAGGTTGTCCCGAACATTGCGAACCGCGCCATCAACGTCCGGCATAGTCGCAGTGGTTTTGTTCACTGCGTCTACTATGGCACACGAACGAAACGCACTCAGGAAGACGCCGAGAAGCAGGCTGTCGCGATCTGTGCCCTCCTCAATGCACTCAAGGCAAAGAGGCCGTAGCTTGACTTGGTGAAGCACCCTTGTCACCTCCGGCATGAAAGACACTCTCTGACTCGAGCGTTGAATGGCAGAGAATGCTTTCATGCCAAAAAGAAAACACACGGGCACTTGCGACTGCCCCAAGAATGCTCGCAAAGCGTACAAGGAGATCGTGAAGACGAGGAAGCACATTGTGAAGAGCATACTCCCATCGGTGCGAAAGGCTCTTCAGCTCTTGGTCGTCATAAACCGGGCCACGCACATCATCGCCACAGAACTTCGCAAACAGCAATTGGACGAGAACGGCGCGTAGTTCTCGTCCCACGCGTGATTACTAATTAATTGAAAGGGTCGGCACACGTGCCGGCCCTTTTTTTGTAGAGGGGCTCTCGTGGATTTCAGCGAATGGCGCCAACACCGAACTTTCGTTGCCCACCACGTGACGGCGTAACGGCCGCGCAACGAACAGACTAGAGCTCCATCCGAATCCAGAGGAGTTTTTATGTCTCAGGCGCGCATTCTCGAAGCCGAGCCATCACAGTTGACAACACTGGCGAGCGTCCAGGTCGACACCGGCGCCTGGTGGTCAGGCGTTGTGACAGTGCCTGAGGATAACAGCGGGCTCGCCTTGCTTGAGCTGGCGCGTCATGGTCCCGGAGCCATGGACGAGTCTTCGGCAGCGGTGCTCGTGCCGATCGCTGAGCTACCGGTGCTCGCGTTGCTCGTTAGCGCGGTCACAGCGAACGCTAGGCGCCGGCCCCACGCCGGCGAGTTCGAGGCGGTGCGCGAATGAAGCACATGCGGGCATCCTAGTCGCCTGGCCGGGCGATGCCCGCATCATTTCAACGCCGGGCCAGGCGCTAGAGTGCCTAGACTGCACCATTAGTTGAACTGATACCGGGCGCTCGGCGGAGGACTGGTGAGAGCGATGCCAAGCCAGTGACTCTGTTCGTTTAGCAGGTGGATCGAGTTGGCAGCCGAGTCGTCTCGTACATCTGCCCCGGGTGCGCAGCAATCAGCTGCGTCAAGCCTTCGTGAGAGTACTGACAGGTCGGATCATTCATTCTATCGACCGCACATGTATGAGGTAGTTCAGCGGCTCCTAGACCCATGGTCCGGTCGATTGGGCCGAGTACGCGATACATGTTGGACATCGAGTCGTGCATGTCACCGTTGTAGCACGGCTTATAGTAGCTCAGAAACTCGCCGTCGAAGGCGAGCCCGTGTTTCTCGGCTCTGTCGACGATCCAATGGAGCGCTTGATTGGCGAGCCCGTCCCGATGCTCTCCGCCGCCAACGTCAGAATGGAAGCCGGGGAACCAAGCCTGCTCGATCGTGCCGTCCCATCCATTGGGGCGCACCCAGATACTCGGCGCAAACGGCTTTCGACGCTCGTTGACAGCAAGGGCCTGATAGGCGTGTTCGATATGCTCGTTCAAGGAGACGTCGAGGTAGGCATACTTGTCCCGCTTGAGTAGCTGTCCGAGAAAGCCGGGCGCGCCGAGTGCTCCAACCGTATCCCATACACCCACGAACTTGATTGAGGGGCAGGGCAACACTGGGTGCTCAAGACCACGCATGGCATTAGCCCACTCGGGTGATCCCGGTCTCTTGCCCTGCTGGTAGCAGCCGTACAGTTCGGGGAGCCAGTAGTCATCGCCCTTCTGAAGAATGCCGACCGCGTTCATGAACCCGATGAGCGCCCGCACGGTGAACGCGCCTCGGCTGAAGCCGAAGAAGAAGAGCTCATCGCCCGCGTCAAAGTTGTAGACGATCGAGCGGTACAGGTCGCGGATATTAGCCTCGATGCCATCGCCGAAGGCACCGCCCGTGTACTTATCGAGGCCACTTCCCGTGCCGATGCCCTCGTGATAAACGACGATCTGAGTCACTGCCGTATCGCCTGCACCTCCTCGCGTGAGGATGGCCCTCGCCACCTTGGTCACGTTCGTGGGACGCCGGAGGCCGGTGGTCTTGTCAACCTGGTCCCGAACGTTCCAGGTGCCGTCAGCGCAAATGGCGAGTCGCTTCACTCTTACCTACTCAGTGGCTGGCGTGGAACGACAAGCGCCCTCTCCGATAAGCAGCGGCATGGCGGCCATCGCTCGCTGCGCTACACTGCACTGCAGACTGACGGTCGAAGCATTGCTGGCAGAGAGGCACCCCAAGGTACTCGCGAGGGTACCTCACCATGTACGGAGACGCAAGAGTCCCTGACGATTGCCTTCGAATTCTTAGAGAATTCTCAGCGTCGTGTACGGAAGTGCCTCCGCACGGATGGCAAACGCATGCCTTAAGATTTCTTAAGCGTGCATTTTGGTCCAGCGTGTTGCATGTTGGGCGGACACGATTGCGATGTTGCAGCAGACCACTCGCGCCGGACACTGCCATGCGCCGCCTCGCTCTAGCTGTGCTCCTCGTTCATGCCGCTCTCGCACACGGGCAATGCGTCAAGCCCGGAGTGAGCCGTTGGACCGTCAAGACTTCGCTCCCCGCGAACCGCAATAAGCCGATCGCCGTCACTCTTGAGGAGATCACCGCCCTCCCGGACCCGGACCTGAGCGGTGGCAAGGAAAGCGATACGCGCTACCCAGACGATCTTGGGAATGGCCTGAAGGAAGGATCGCTCGTTCGGGTATCCGGCTGGATTCGCCTCATAGCCACCGACCCCGATTGCGACTACCACATCCAACTCACCCCTACCAACTCGGGCGTAGACGGCACGGTGATCGTAGAGGTGCCGAATCCGAAGGCGAACTTCGAGAAGTCCCCAGAGCTTCGGGACAGCGCTACCGCTGTACGAGCCTTCCTGCTTTCCAAGATCCTAAAGGGCAAGGAGCCGGCCGGCGGGAAGGGCTCGAAGATTGGCTCAGCGTACGTGGAGGTAGTGGGACAGTTATTCATGGACGCCCACCACTCGCCCAACTGCGATGCCCGCGGCAAGCAGGGTATGCATGCCACGACGTGCTGGGAGGTGCATCCGATCATCGCGGCGCGCTTTGCACCGCGGCCGCCTCAGTGAGCGTGGAATCCATACGCAAGCTCATGAACGTCTACTCGGGAAGAGTCCGCTCGCAAGAGGATTGACACGCCGCTCCGATGCGGCCGAGCGCTTAGGAAATAGCGGCTATAGTGTCAGCGTCGAGCTAAGGTACGTCGCGCCACGTGGGTGCCCTTCGATGGGTAGTGGCCAAGAGAGCAACGCGAGAGTAAGTGACGTGCACGGCAGGAAAGCCCGTCTGCAAATCGAAGGAGGGCCCCAACCTCTGCCGCTCGCCGTTGGATGGACGTACTGGAGGCGGCGGGAAGGGCAGGCAAGAGGCTCGGGCCCAAGGAGAGAGAATCGAGCGCCTATCACGGGCCGATGTCGATCACATGCCCCGGGACGGCGACACGCCCGCGGACGGCTATAGTCCTACCTAGGTACCTGACATCCCTAACGATGACATTCGGTAAGCATCGGTGAGCGCGCGACGCAGAGAGGCTCTGCCTCGCTGACAAGCGGCCCGGCGGCTACATGGGATCGACGAAGCATCCCCTCGTGGCCCGAAGATAGTCTCGCGGGCCAATCCTTTGGTGGAGAAAAAAGCACATGTTTCGCGTGAGCGCTCGATCAGCTGACGACGGCGTGGTTGTCTTTATCGATTCGCCAGAGGGAGTCGTGTACCGGCTTCGAGTTGTGCTCCTCGGAGCTGGTGGACGCGAACTAGTTGCCCAACTGGAGGGCACCACGGCCACGGGAGGGACTTGGCGTCAGCACGATGCGCCGTTCGCCGTCATGCGCGTCGGGATTTCCGACCTCGAGCTATTGCCGGGGCCTGCAAGGCCCGGCGACACCGAGGGGACGTTGTCCCACCCGCACGTCAACGGAATACGGGCCCATACGCGCATCCTCACGAAACCGCGTATCCACACGTGGCGCCATACGTGCGCGCTATGGACGAAGCGGGCGAGCTAGGCGACTATGACGCGGCAGGCGGATCCGGCCCACAACGCCATCGACCGGGCGAAGGTTCATACGAGCGCAGTGAGGCGTACTCTCGCGACAGCCGGCGTGGAAGTAGGCCGTATCCATGAGTCGCGCAGTTAAGGCGCCAGAAAAGCCGGACCTAACTGTAGTGGTCCCGCACGCGGGCATTGGCCTGCTCGCACCGACGATGCGGTCGCTAGCCGCTCAAAGCCTTCCGACGAAGTGTTGGGAAGTCATTGTGGTGGATGAGGCGGGGACGGCGACGCGCGAGGTCGGTGCTTCCGGAATTCTAGATCTGACCACATCGGTGCGTATAGTTCCGGTCGCGAAGGACCCCAAGTTTACTGGTCACACTGGCCCGCGCCTCAGAAATGTAGGGGCAAAGTACGCCTTGGCCCCATGGTTGGTATTCATCGATGCGGATTGCATCGTCAGTCCGCTCTGCCTTGAACGTCATCAGTCAGCAATGCGCCGCGCTGCTACGCTGGACGTACCCATAGCTGTGTGTGGCGCCATGCTCGAGTTGTCAGCGCATAGTGCAGCTCGCTTCATTGCCAGCGCGAGTTATGAAGACTTGGTGGGTGCGGCGATCAAGGATTGGCGCGCCGCCATTACGCCGGAGCAGGCTACCTTCGAGGATTTCTACAGCGCAAATGTGTCAGTATCGCGCCAGCTATTCGAAGGAGTGGCGGGATTCAACGAGACAGGATTCCGATGTCACGACATGGAGTTCGCTTACCGTCTATCACGGCGAGGTGTCCAATTCATTTATGACGCTGAGTGCGCCGTCATTCATATTGAGCATCCGCGGGTAGCTGCCAGTCGGCTTGAGCAAGCGGAAGGCTGGCGACAACTTGCCGCACAATTTCCAGAGCTTTCGGACGTCGCGCGTCAACGCATTCAACTTTGCGAGCGCTCCTTTGAGCGTGTGCTTAGGGAATCCCGCAACAGGTTCAAGCGCCTGACTCGTGGCTTGCCAGGCAGCCGAATTGGCTCGGCCCTGATATGCCCGCCCGGCACGCCCGAGGCAATACTTACGCCCATTCTAGATTACGTGCCTCACATTCGTAGAGAATGTCGCTCAACGCGCCAGTTCTACCTACGCCTCGATCGCAACTGCTGGGACTTCTCTGTTTTGATGCCCGACGCGGCTGCGCCGTGTGTTGCAGTCGTGATCCCCGCGTTTAACGCAGAAGAGACGATTGCGCAGGCAATCGACTCAGTCTTGACGCAAACGATGCAGGCATTCGAGCTAATCGTGGTCGATGATGGCTCTACAGACCGCACGCCGTCAATCGCGCGCCGCTATGCGAGCGCGCCGCATGTGCGCCTAATCACCATAAGTGAGAACGTGGGACAGGCGCGAGCGCTGAACCGTGCACTCGGTATTGTAGCGGCGCCATTGATATTGTCGAGCAGATGGTCTCGGCGATGGAGCAACACCCGGAGGCGGCAGCGGCCTACGCGAATCCAATCATTCACGAGCCGGACGGCTCCGTAGTGCGAGCGAGGGCTCCCATCGTGTCAGCGCCACAAGATGTCTTCGAGGCGTCCGTGCCGCAGGTACCGAGAATCTACCGCGTGGAAGCTCTTCGCGAGTTGGGTGGATGGTGTACGGATGACGCGGCGGGTGGGCGCTACTATGAGGACCGCTGGATGCTGGGACGTCTCGCGCGACGGCACACACTACATCACGTGAATGTGTGGCTTTACCACGTGCGTCGACGACCCGGGACGCTCAGCACAGCTCCAGAAGCTATGCAAGCTAAGTTGGCAATTCTGGTGACAGAAGCGAGTCGACTCGGTTGTTCCCTGTCAGTCACTGTACGCGGTCGACATCTAAAGGGTGAATTGGTGACACGACGCTCGACGCCGCCGAAGCTACCGTGGAGCGTGATTCTCGTTGCACGGAATCACAGGGAGCTCCTTGGGACGACCTTGCGGTCATGGCTAGAGAGTGACTGGCTCACCTCCGAGTCAGAAATGATCGTTGTTGATGATGGCTCGAGACCATCCTTGGGTGTGGAAACCATCTTTGGCGAGTTACTCCATGTAATGGGCGGAGTGACCACTGGCCAGCGGGTGAAGCTTGTCACGCTTCCCAAAGCTCGCGGCCCGGCCGCCGCGCGAAACTGGGGAGCTGCACTCGCGTGTCACTCACATCTGATGTTCGCGGACGGTGATCACATAGTGCCGCCGGATGTCATGGGCGTCCACGAGTACTATCATCAGGTGTGTGGAGCACAGGCGATTGTTGTTGGGGGGCCGTTCGGCCGGCGGGTCGCTACTCACTTGGCAGCCTCAGAGGTGCGGGGGGCATGGCTCGAGCGTCTCCTCACTGTCATAGAGACTCAGGAACGATTTAGTGACGTTGCTTCGCGCATAGCGCTGGGCGAGGATATTGTATTTGCCGATGCAACAACGCAGAATGTGCACCGAAGTCTGCGAGATCTAACGTTTGTTGATAACGGTCAGTTGCGATGGGCTGCCTTCTATTTAAAGTATGGCACGGATCTAACTCCGTGCCCACACGCATGGCTCAGAATGGGCGCCGCGAACCTATCGATGCCCGGCAAATTGTTTCGTTTGTTGCGCGGCTTCGACGAGAGGCTGAAGTCGGCCGAGGATTGGGACATAGCAGTGCGAGCTCGGGCGGCAAGCGCACGCCTGATAGTTGCGCTTGAGTGCGAGACATATCATCAGATGCACACACGCACTCTCGGTCGACGGAGAGCCGATTGCGCGGCCAGGCGAGCCTTTGGACATCATCATGGCGATCTTGTCGCCGATTTGAACGAGAGGCCGCTCCAGGAACGGCCACCAGGTCATGAGTTCTTCCAAGGAGAGATGGCGAGCCAAGCTAAGCGGCGCTCCCCCTGGTCTGCTGGCTGCCTGGTCGCATTGACTTTCGACGACGGACCTCGCCCGAGAGTGACCGCTGAAGTGCTGAGATTATTGGAGGATCATGGCGCACGTGCCACCTTTTTTGTTCTTGGAGAGTGTGCCCAGGCAAATCCTGATCTCATTCGGAGTATCGTAGAGGCAGGGCACGAAATCGGCGTTCATGGATGGTCGCACCGCGACCCCAGCTCAACAGACGCTGGTACCTTGAGCGAAGAATATCGACACACGGCGAGTGTAATCAGCGCAATTACCGGTACGTGGCCTCGCTTCCTGCGCCCCGCCTATGGCTGCCTGATGCCGCATGTGCGGGCAGCCGCGCGCGAGGCTGAGCTGGAGCCCATCTTGTGGACAGTGTCGACGCGCGATTGGTCTCAGAACGGGTGGCGGGATCAGGTGCGGCGAGTTGCGGTGGCTGGCTTAGCCGGCCAAGTGGTGCTTCTCCATGATGGTGCAATGGAGCCGCAGGACATGCTGACTACGACGAAGTGGCTACTGAGTACTATTAGGGCTGGTGGGCTGAACGCGTGCAGCCTGTCAACATTCGTGTCGTTACGCGAGCGGATGTTGGATTCTACTGCGAGCGGTGCGTCTGCACGAAGTGCGCAAGTACATTGAGATGGCGTCGGACGCTGTCCTGATCGCTAGGCGTGAGTACATAGAATTCACGGACCTCTTTGTCCGCGGAGTGGGGCGGCGGCGGCGCGGTCTGCAAAATGAGGCGGTCGAGATACGCTGATGCGGGACGAACCTGGCTTAGCAGCAGGCGAATGGCAGGTCGGTCCTCCTTTTTGGTCAAGTCCTCAAGCTCCCAGAGCAAAGAGTACAAACTACGTTCGCGATACTCGGGGAATATCGGCGCATAGTAGAGCTTCCACGACGGGTTCTGGGTGTCCCCTGCGTGGAAGCCGAAGAACGCAGTCTTGAGTACGTCCCGGTACTGCGCCGGAAACGGCGTCGTGAGGATGCCTAGTTCGTTAATGCGACTGGAAACCTCGACCGTGAGATGCCGCTGGCGTTCGCGGCGTTCGGTTGCTGTGTGATGTGCCGCTATGGCCCATGTAAACACTGCGGAGAAGGCGCTGACAAATACGGTGGAAAGTAGGAAGAGCCCCAATGCCGAATTGAAAAACTCTAGGAGGCGCTGTGAGCGACCACCGGAGAACTTGCCCTCGGACTCTAGCTGTTGCCTAATGTCATGGCGGTATTGTTCTTCTAGCTCAATCAGCCGCCGGTGATCGTCAGAGAGATGTGCCATAAAACATGTGTGGTGTTGGCGGGAACATTTGTGACACGGTGCGGTCAGTCGGTTGTGCTGAGTATATCAGAAACTTACTGAGGGCGTGAGACAGTCGCGATCGTGGTAGACATGGGGACGTTGGGGACGTTGTACGGGTCAAGCCGGTTTATCCATCACCACGTCGTCTCTCGCCACCCGATCTAATACAATCAAATCATTGAAGTACTCAGACAATTGGTTCGAACTAATTCCGCTGAGGTCCACCTCGATCGCCGTGCACTGGCGGGTTGTGTCTTCTCAATGAAGTCCCCGCAACGTCTTGCCATGTCCCCGAGAGCGCTACGGCGCAGTTGAGCGGCAATCGTGGATTTCAGAAGGATGTGGGGATGTCGGGGACGTTGTGCGGGGTGGTCGATGGGCATCAGGCCGCTGCAAACGCGGAGTCCTGTAGATGACGTCTCTTTAGGATCGCATCAATGGCCCACTCCGCGTCCTTCCAAAGCTCGAGTTCTTGGTATAGAGTATTCCAATCCAGGCTTTGTCTGTGCACCCCTGCCGTTCATGCCGGCTGTGGCAGCAAGAGCACTTTAGATGACAGGAGCCCTGAGCTCTCAGGGCTTTGTGGTATTGGTGGAACTGTCTAGAAGGTGAGCGCGGAGAACCTCACGCTGTGACAGAACTGCATCCACAAAATCGTCAAAGTGGCCGTCAGGAGGCAGGATGTCGCGACGGGTCATATGCAGTGACAAGACGCCAGCAACCATTCCCCAAACAGCACGTTGCTCGCGAGGCACCTTCGCAAGAAGTATATCGACGAGCCTTTCAAAATCGATCGGATGAGTCACGTCGTCGTGTTGGCCACTGTGCACGCCTTTGGCAGTGATGAGCAATAGCGCCACAGCCACGCCCAGACCACGTTTCTGCATCTCCAAGTCTGTGATCCCATCGGCTCCAAGAATCCACTCAGCCGCAGCTGCATCACATGCGCGTTCGTGCTCGATAGCCGTTGCTCCAACAGAAAGCGTCAGATATGTGTGTGCCAGCTCGTGGTGGAGAAAGAATCCCACGGCACAAAGCGCGATCTCATCCGCGACATGTTCACGCGAGGCAAACAAGGGCGGGTCTGAGGGCGACGGTACGTCGGCCGGCCAGTTGTGTCCAGGCCCTACGATCAACTCATCCAAGGCCCATTCTAGCAATCGCAGCGCAGGCTGGACATCCATTCTCGCGGAAAGATCTACGACGTCCTTCGTTGGCTGTGTACCTTCAAAAACGCACTTATAGAGAACGAAATAAGCGTAGGCAAAGGCCCATGCAACTTCTATGACACGTGTACTTAGTTGAATCAGCTTCCAGCCTGGCGACGCCTGACAAATCCATCTCGGAGTATCAGTGATTTGCAGCTGCACCCCGCACGTAATGCGCTCAAGTTCGGCGACGCGTTCCGGAGCGATGCGCTCTATTGCAGGGCCGATGCTGGGTAGCAGATGAGCGATCGGCGACTTCGATGCCCATGGGAAATTCACGACCAATGCACTTGCCACGGGAGCGCCTATAACCGAGGGAACGAGTAACGTGCCAGCCTAGAACCGTTAAATCTTCCCATCAGTCTTGAACTTGTGACGGGTAGTCTCAAAGAAGTGCGGATCTGTTTTGTACTGGTCGACAAGCCATTGTAGGAATGCGTCAGAATACTGGGGCGATGCATTGATAAACGGCCGATACACAAAGTCAGGACGGGTCTTTTGAAGGTTATAGACGCCGCGAATGGCCTGCAAATCGAAGAGATTGAGTTTAGGCACAACACCGAGCGCGTCATTCAATCGCTTTAGTATCTCCTTGCTTCGATACGGCCACGTGACGTCCGCATCCATCGGATATACACCCGGCGCATCCGACGTATTGACGATACGGCCGACGGAAGGTCCGATGGCGGTTGCTCCACTGGCTGAGCGCGCGACTAGTACGACGTCTTGATCGGGAGATGCCGCTACGACTTTGCGGACGTTGTGAAGCCATGCTTTGCGCTGCTTCGCGACTTCGCGAGCAATCATTGTATCGATGTCGTCCTGGACTGCCGGTTCACTCTTGGCCCCGTGACGAACATATATGGTCCCGTTGTGAAAGGCATTCTTCTCTTTGCCGTTCGTGTGCAGGTAGGTACCGGCCTTCAGAAAGACCATCGGCACTCCCGCATCGTCAACCAGGAGAGCGGGCACCACGTGACCACCAGCACGGCGAACCTCAACTATGTCAAAATCAGCGAATTGGCGGCCAGTATATTGAGCGAGTTTGTCCGTGATCTTCGCCGGGTCAAAGCGGCGTAAGGGTTGTGCATCGTATTCCGTAGGAGTCCCGTCATTGCCAACGCCGAATAGCACGATGCCGCCGCCGGAATTGGCTATCGCAACTATGTCCTTGATTACCTCGCACCATTCACCGTGCGAGGAGACATCAAGATGCCCCTTGAAGTCAAGGTACTTGGACTCGCGTGAAGCGTTAGCTGCCCTCAGTAGCAAAAGAGCGCGTTTCATTGGGGCATTATATGCCAAGCAGCCGGTCCGATGCTAGCTAGTTGGCACGTCGTCTGAAGCGGCATGATGTGCCGACGTGTCCACAACCCTTGTGATAGGGTCGAGCTTATTTCTTCTTGAACAGCCCTAGGTGGTAGGCGTGGTAGTCGTCGCTGTCACGCTCCTTATCTAGTTGGCCAAAGCTGAACCCGCGTCCTCGCCGATCAGGGCCAACCATGTGTGCGAACTCCCCTTGGAAGCGCTGAAGAGTCTCGCCTTCGCTCGTGCCTTCCTTTTCGAAATCGGGATCCCATGGCGGACGTCCGTAGGTGTCCACTGCGCCTCCAGGACCGGGCCCGCCTCCCCACATGACTGTTCCACCAAGGTGGATTGAGCGCGGATCCGGCATGAATAAGTAACCGTTGCCATACTTCGCCCAATCTGATTTTGAAACAAAGCGTTCAGGATACAGCCATTCTTCCTTCGCCGCGGCGATATATCGCAGAGAGCGTGCCTTTGTAATGAAATTGATTTGCAGAACCTCGTCTTCTGAAAGATGGCGAAGTATCTGAATCTCGGTGAAGTTGATGATCGCATTTCGCCAGGGGTTTGCATTTGGACGCAGTGCGATGGCCTTTTGATATGGGTTTCTCACCCACGAAAGGTTCGTCAGGATAAGAACCTTGTCCCAGGAAAGCGGAAAGTAGGTATGTGTCCCATTCTGACTGATGTCAGGATCGCTATTTCCACGGCACCAACCGGAGCCCGGCCCACACGTACGATTGTAGACGGTGACCGGGTGATCAGAGATGATGAATTTGGTATCGCTCTGCGACGCGTCCGCAATTTGCCAGACTGCTTCCGTCCAAATGGCACAGTGTATCTGCTGGAAGCGGAGCAGAGCCGCGAGCACGCGGTGGTGATCCGTCGTTGTCAGTTGGTCGGCTAGCCAACCGAGTCCTTTTGGGGTGCGAAGCTTCTGTGTACTCATGTACAACATCAGGTGACGAAAGTGATCCTGATCAAAGGATTGATGATCAAAAAAACTGAATGCGGTAACAGCTCTTTTCCCGTTGTTGTCTATTGTGCCGAAGAATAGCCGTTCGATTTCCGTAGAAGGCACGCCGCCAAAGGAGCGAGTGTAGAGGTCAGTGTCGGCAAAGCAATGCCGAAAACCCTGCCGTTTGACGGAGCGCTTCGGATGAATGATGGCACGCCATCTACAAAGAAACCTGGGCTCGAGTCTAGGTAGAAAAGCTCGTTATCCTTTTGGTTCGGAAGGATGAATCCTTTCTGGTACCATTCCGGCACGTAATGGTTGTGTCTGAAGTGATTGGACATGATGACAGGATATCACCTTGTCTCCAAACTGCCACACGATCCCGTTGTCGATCCGCGAGTAGCTGGGAGTGATGGTAGACATGGGGATGTCAGGGACGTTGTGCGGGGTGGTCGATGGGCATCAGGCCGCTGCAAACGCGGAGTCCTGTAGATGAAGTCTCCTCAGGATTGCATCAATGGCCCACTCCGCTTCCTTCCACCGCTCGATCTCTTGGTGTAGAGTGTTCCAATCCAGACTTTGTCTGTGCACAGCCCGAGATTGTTGCATGGCGACCTGGCGGGAGAGGGCGAAGGTTAGCCGTAGGAGGGGTGTTCCAAACACGATATCATCGAAGGTCGGTGGACGCTCGAAGAACAGACCATAAATCGCAAGCTGTTCTCGAAGATGCTCAATGTTGTCAAGGATCTTTTGGGGGTGTTCCAATAGCGTTCTGGCATAGGTGAGGAAGGTCTGGACGTCACCCTCAGCGGAGCCGAATGCTTGGTGCTGCTGCCCCACCTCTGAAATGGAATCGTCTAGAGCGGTCACCTGTTGTTCGAGCACCTTTCGAACGCTCGCCGATGTGGTCTCGGCAAAGGCCAGAGCCAATTGGGTCTTGCGCTCTTCGAGCGTGGCGATCTTTGATGCACTTGTCCGCCTCTCGTTCGTCCACTGCGCTTGGGCGTCGTGAAAGGCATCGACGAGCAGCGTTTCAAAACAGGCGAAGAACTTCGGCTCGAAGTGCAATGTCGCCACGAAGGTCGAGAAAGCCTGCTCAAGCTTGGCTTGCGGTACACTGTATCGCGCGTGTCCCCGCGAGCAGTGATAGGCGGTGAAGTAGTGCCCAGATTTGCCACGACTCGCACTTGCGAAGAGTGGTTTTCTGCAGCGTGGGCACGCAACGACATTCTTGAGCGGCCAGCGTAGCGAGAACTTGTGCCGTTTGGGAGGTTGCCGGCTCGGCATGTGGTTATAGGAGATGCGCACGGAGCCATCCTCGTGTTCTTCGATGAACACCCTTCCACGGTTGGCAGCGTTGAACTGTGCGATTGGAATCAGTGCCTCTCCGCCCCTTGCCCGAACAGCCTTTCCGTGCGTCCATCTGCGGACGGTGATGCCGCAATAGGCCGGCCGTTGGATGAGACACTGAAAGTGCTTCACCGTGAGTGGCATCCCTGGTTTGTGCCCTACGACCACCGTCTTCGCTCGGTTCCACCTGTTGAACGGCTTCGTACGAAACCCGAGGCCGTTGAGATGCTTGACGATCTCCTCATCTGAGGTCGTCCCTTCGGCTCGCATCCTGAACATTACACGGACGAACTCGGCGCGCTCCGGATCTGGGAACTGCGCCAGCTTCTTCTTCCCGTCAACAAACACTCGCTTGACGACGTATCCGTCGTTCGCGGGCCCGAGGTGGTAGCCGCCTTGCGTGAGCCTAATCTGGGCCTCGACGAGCCTTGTCAGAATCCGCGAGCGTTCATGGCTCGCGGTTTCGGCAAGCACGACCTCACCGACGTCGCTCGGACTTGTTTCGCTCCAGCCGTACTTGAACCCGAGATGTTGGAGGCTGTTCACGCGTGGTTGAATCACGCCGCTGATGTCTCGGAGCTCGACACCTTCGGCAGCAAGCTCCGCCTTCATCTGCTGGTACTTGAATGCTCCTTCACGTGAAAAACGATCGATGGTCATGACCACGAAATAGCGAATCGTGCCTCGGTTCTTCCTGATGTATCGGAGGGCTTCCTGGTAGACCGGACGCTCATCAGTGGTGCCGGTGAAAGGTTCTTGGAGGACACCGTCCATGGGTTTGACTGTCCAGCCATGGCCGATAATGTGCCGCTCGATGCGGTCAGCTTGAATATCCAGGCTTTCACTCTCGACGGCCTGCTTTGCCGTGCTGACGCGGGCGTATCCCATGGCGTAGATGGTGTTGTCTGCGGTCATGGCGCCAGTTTATCACAACTTTCCTGCCGCTTCCCACGCGATCCGAGCCAACACTTGAGCACAAAAGCCACGAACGTGGTGTGGCATTCATACCAGATCTGAATCTCGGTGTCCGTAAGCTCGGTGAGCCGGTCGCCAAGCAGCTTCTTGTATTCCTCGATCGTGAGCATAGACCACCTATCCTACGCGGAGACGGGCCGCGTCGAAGGCGGCCAAATATGCCGTTGCGGGTACCACGGTTGCGCATCTGATCCCGGATTGTGGATGGACACCAGCACGAACCGCAATGCTTGCCGCTCGAGACGAAGCCCATCGGAGGCAATCGGCCCCGACCTTCGTCGAGTCGTACTCCAACGGCCTGTGAGACGCGCCATGCGGCATGGTATGGGGATTGAACGACGTTGCACTTCAAGATCATGCCGCCAGCGTCACGTTTCGCCTCCTATCACGGTCGCACTGCCGTGCTACGCTGCCCCAATGACCAACCTCCAAGACCAGAAGGGCCGGGCGACCCCGATCGTATCCGCGGTCCTTCGTAGCGGCGCCATCGTCGAGACCCTGTACAAACCCGATGCGAACCAGACGGCGTTCGCGGTCTTCGAAGATGGGAGGGCAGCGGAGCAGGGCACCCTCGACACGCCCGAGCACGGCCGGATGGTGCCATACTCGCGGGATAACAACCTCCTCACACACGGCGTCGTGCTCTTTCCGTCCGCCGTGGGAGGCTACTCGTCACAGGACGAGCTTCTCGGTGAGATCCGCTCGTTCATTCATCGATATGCTGACCTCTCGGAAGGCTTCGAGGAGGTGGCCTCATACTACGTCCTCCTGACCTGGATCTACGACGCCTTCTCCGAGGTCCCGTATCTGAGGCTCAAAGGAGATTATGGCAGCGGCCAGTCCCGCTGCCTCCAGACCATCGGCTCTCTCTGCTACAAGCCGATGTTTGCCTCTGGCGCCTCCACGGTGTCTCCGATGTTCCGCATCATCGACACCTTCAGGGGAGTGCTCGTGATGGACGAGAGCGATTTCAAGTTCTCAGACGAGAAGGCGGAGATCGTGAAGATCTGGAACAACGGCAATGCAGCCGGTTTTCCGGTGCTCCGGAGCGAGTCCACGCCGACCAAGGAGTTCAACCCTCGCGCCTTCGTGGTCTTCGGTCCGAAGATCATCGCCACCAGAGGCGACTTCCAGGATCAGGCCCTGGAGAGTCGCTGCATCACGGAGGTCATGACCGGCCTTCCACCGCGTGCAGACATTCCGCTCAGCCTGCCGCGGACTTTCCGCACCGAGGCTTGTGAGCTGCGCAACAAGTGTCTCGCGTATCGATTCCGGAATCTTCAGGCTGAGCGAAATCTCGAGCTCGCAAGGGATCCAAGCATTGAGGCGCGTGTGGCTCAGGTGTTCGGGCCCCTCCTCTCGATCGTCGAGGACGGCGCGGCGAAGGAGCGCATTCTCGCCCTTGCTCGGGGCAAGAGCAGCACGCTCGAGGCAGAGAGAAGTGCCAGTACCGATGCTCAGCTTGTTGGGGTCATCCGCGAACTCCGCGAAGCTGGCATCCCTCTGGGTGTGAAGGACATCACCGATCGCTTCGCCGAGCGGCACAGCTCGGACTATGATCGCCCGATCACCGCTCGTTGGGTTGGCGGACAACTTCGCCGGCGGCTCTCGCTTGTACCCGTGAAGACGCGCGGTCTGTTTGTGATCCCGGGCAGCGATCCGAAGATAGAGTCGCTTCTCGAGCGATACGGTCCGGGGGACGTTGCTGTGGATGTGGGGACATCGGGGATGTCCAAAGGTCCAAATCCCGATATGATGGACTTCTAGGCCGTGAAGCGAAGCCACAAGCACGGTGAGGTCAGACGCGCCGAGGGACGTCCCCACGTCCCCGATCGGCACGGGACCCTTCATCGACGGCATGAAAGGCAGCCTCCGCTCATTGACATCGGCCAGCTATGATGATCACCCGGCATGACCATCGTTCCGCTCACCACTTATTTGAAAATGTATCGGAAGAGAACTGGCCTCACACACGAAGAGGTCGCGTTTCTTCTCGGCTCCATGAGCGGCACCAGTGTTTCTCGCCACGAGCTTGCCCAGCGGCTTCCCATATTGAAAACGGCCCTCAGATACGAGGCCATATTTGGCGCTGCCGTTCGCGACCTCTACGAGGGGCTCTTTCTTGAGACTAAGGAGATGGTGAGAGTGCGAGCGCGAGGTCTATGCGCTTCGCTCGAGCGGCGGAAGAAGACGCCATATGTGATGCGAAAAATTGCGTATCTGAGGACAATTATTGGCGAGGAGGGCGGTGCGACAGAGTAGCATGCACTGGGCTCATCACCACATGCGCGTTCTGGGGATCGATCCGTGTACCAGAGGCTTTGGCTTTGCTGTACTCGAGGGAGGCAGTCGCCTCATTGACTGGGGCGTTGCACGCCTCTACTCCAAGAACAATGAGGAAGTCCTTGTACGTGCAGATAACCTGATCAAGCGATATAGCCCATCGCTGATCGCGCTCGAGGACGTATCAGGCACGAATCGAGGCACTCGCGCAGCCAGGCAAATAGACGCGTTGCTCGGATATGCCAGACATCTCAACGTTGCGGCGGCCGTCGTGACGCGACAGGAGGTCCGACAGGCCCTTGGCGTGCGCCACGCCGCCACGAAGCACGAAATTGCCACGATGATAGCCAAAGCGTTCCCGGAGCTAGAGGCAACGTTGCCTCGCGTGAGAAGGCCATGGGAGACAGAAAAAGAGACGCTGAAGGTGTTCGATGCCGTTGCGATCGCGATCACTGCGGATCCGGCTGCCCTTATCGGCAGCGCCATGCATAGGCTGTAGCGTCAGGACTCACGCACCATGCATTCGTAGATGATTCGAACGCAGAGGCGCGGAAGGAATATGTCAATCGGCAGCGGAAGTACGCCTGTCCGGCGATGCCATGCTTTCTACCAAACATCGACCTCGTTCACGATCCGATCGCCACGAATGCAAAGCGCGCACTTGCTGGGCACGTCCGACGCCGCCACATAATATACCTCGGGCACATCGCAGATACTCAACAATGGGACGCCGGGGTTCGGAATCAATGGAACGGAGCTCAAATGAAAGAGCGCGACATAGACGATGCGACTGGGGTCGACTCCGTGTTCCTCTAGACGCTCGATGAGATTGTGGGCCGTGACACCCTGCGCCACGAGATCATCAAGGATTAACACTTTACCTTCTCCACCGAAGTCGATAATCGGCGTTCGGTCAACTATCCCCTGGTAGCCTCGGGCACCTTCCGTTGTTTCGTGCGTGGTGAAAGTAACTGGAAGCGATAGCTGTAAGGACAGCCGAGCAACGATTGGAATACAACTAGTGCCGACGCCCAAGATCGAGGCTACCTGCCGAGTCTCTGCAATCCGCCGGACACGATGTGTAATTGCAATCAGGAGATCACGGTCCGCCATCAATGCGCGTAACCGAACCAATCTGTTGGTGTGGGCACCCCTAGAGACGCGCCAGTGTCCCGGTTCGCTGTGAGTGTTCAACCACTCCCTCATTGTGGTTTCCAGGTTGTCATCGGTAAGAGTTTCCGGATAAGGCCCTGTTCCCTCAATGGCGGTTGATGGCCCGGTAGCCACGTCCAAAGGTTGCGACGCATCAGTCATCCTCTCAATATCGAGATCAGATGTCAGTTGCCCCGTCGCGGCGAGCGACTCTTCGAGGTCGCTAAGAGGCGACGGCATATCCGTGACGAACACCGCGACCTTGGCGCGTAGGGCAGCCCCGGTGATTGGCGCGTCCGTAACGCCCCTTGGATCGCCCTCCGGGCTAGCTACCAGGGCTTGCTCGGTGAGGAGCGTCCGCAGGCGGTCATTGATATCTATTGTAAATTCCTCAACAGGGTCCGGCTCGAAATGAGTCTGTGGGTAAATCCTCAGGTGGCCGTGTCTCGACACTTCAAACATCTCATTGATGGCGCGAAACGCGTCTGTGAGCTTCTCCATGCGCGATCTGAGGAGTAGCCGAGTAATATCCTCCCTCATCTGCGCGGTGATATTGCGAGGTTTGCGCCAGCGAAGTGTGGCGTCCACGCGTCGAGTCTCTGCTGAGATAACGGTTAGATCCATCGAGTGCGTGCAGGCCGCCGCGACCCAATGGGAGCGTGACTTCTCAGGCACTCTGTCCTGCCACAGTTGGGCGATGTCCGGCGCGCGTGTGAAGTCGCAATGGAGTTCATCCGCTAGGCGAAAAAAACCCGCCATCAGGCGAGGGCGAATCGTCTGCCGCGGCGGTCCAGGCCACGACCGGTCGTTGACGTAGTCAGCGCTGGCATTGCGCAATGCCTCCCAACCGATTCCGTCGGAATGAGCGAACGCGACTGTATGTGCGAGCCCCAGGACGGAGAGCGCGTGATCCGTGCCTGAACAGAAGGCAAATTGAGAAGCCCAAGAGGACGTACGATCGAGCTCGGCTGAAATCAATGCGCTGCCGAGGGGAATGTGCTCTTCCCGAATTTCATCGACATCTCGCGGCGGCTTCCGCAGTAGAAGAACTTCTGCGATGACCTCCGTTCCGGAATCGTCCGCGGCAAGCTGGCCCCAGCGGTTGAACTGCATTCCAATATCATGGACCAATGCGGCCATCGCCAGAACAACACCCTCATAAGGAGACCACTTGGCGATTGGCTCCAGCCTCAGCAAATACTCAAGAACAAAGTATGAGTGGGGCGTACCGTGTTCAGTAAAGATCTCTTCTTCGGCAAGAGCCCAAATAAACTGGTGCGCTTTAAGACAGCGCGACAGCTCATCCAACGGATCGAATAAGTCTCCACCGACTTCTGATAGATGTAGCCCGGCCGCTAATGCAAGAAACTTGTCGCTATATGCATCTCTATTTCGAGCGGTAGACATATTCGCCTCCGCCGTTGAGACGTGATAGGACGGTCATTTTGGATTCATCGCAGAGCAGCGGCCGCCCCGCTCCCCAATCGAAGCAGACAATGACACGACGGATATCAGCTCGCCGGTAATCGAGGTACTGAATGGTGCGATCGATCTCCGCGCCTGTAGCCAAGACGTCAACGATGAGGCAGGTCCGCTTACCTGCAACGTCCAACGAAGTGTTCAGTGCCGCGACGCCGCGATTCGCCAACGGGCCCAACGAGTCAACAACCGCGACTGGTAGAGATGAAAGAGCGTGCACCCCGCTTGCAATTAGAAGGGCCGTGTTGCTTGGTGTGATTACGAGGTCATATGGAGAAGCACGGACGGCTGCGAACGAGAAGCTATCGTACAGCGCGCGTGTTGCTTCATATGCGACAGCAAAAAGATTGGCCGGAACGGCCAGAAGATGCTTGGTATTGAGATAGCACGTCACGAGCATACGATTGCCGACGGGAAAATAAAGTCGGCCGTCGCGCTCGACTTGATCGGCAGGATCGGAGTCCCGCGCATGTGTGATGGTAGGAGCCGCAAGTGCCTGCAGTATGTCAGCGGAAAGCTTTGCGTGGAGCGGTCGAAGCGCATCATAGCCGGTCAACGCATCAATAACCGGCGCATACCTTTCGGTCGATTGAACGGGTGACTTGACACGAAGGAGCTTGCCGGAGTCGTCGTACAGTGCGATGCATGCAAGTCCTGGCAAAGAGGTACCCACAATGGCTTCATTCGCACCGCCAGCGCGGATAAGAAAGGTTGTCCTCCGCCCAAGAGCGAGTGGTCCGAGGATGCCGTCCAGTACCATCGCTTGTCCGATGCGATCGAACGGTGTCAGGTCGATGATTACATCCTGCCCCTCCGTGACCTGCTGTGCTTGCGAAACAACCAAGGAATAGTCGGTTTGGGAGCCAAAGCGCCCCCGGGCTACGCTAAGCGGGTTGGCCGCACCGGCCGCGACCAGTTGCTGAAGCCTAGTCTTTAGAGGCTCGATTACAATCACAGGCGATTCGGCAGCTGGAGGTCCACGATTACATGAGTGCCGCCAACCGCAGGAGCTATGTACGAATGACAGAGCTTTCGTAGCCAAACGAGCGTAGGCTCGTCTTCATAGCAGTCATCAAAGAGTGTACGCGTGTTGGCTGACGTCAGGTCAAGCGAGACAAGAGCCTCTCCGCTGCGAATAGACAAGCGCCCATTGAATGAGCGCAGAAAGCCGAGTGCTGGATAGAGTCCTATTACGCCCTCTTGTGGGTTGTCAAAGCGGAACAAGAGAGCCGAGAGAATTGCATCGGTATCGCTAAGCCCACTCTGCACTCTCGATTGACGAAGCAACGAAGAACGGAAGCCAACCCCTATGTCGGAACAACTAAAGCGAATCGCGCGGTATGTCGACGGAAACGGACGATAGCAGCAGTAGCCGACACCGGAGCCTGGCGTCTTACCGCCATGCATTGCGACATTCATAACCAATTCACGGATGGCCGCCTGAAATGGGCGAGATGCCTCCATGGTCTCGCTCATCAGAGTTGTCTCCAACACGCGTGCTAGATCCGTATCAAAAAACCTGTCGAGCGCATGCAGTACGTGATCCCAGCGATGTTCCTCTATTCGCTGAATGATGGTGGGCGAGTACTCGCTTGGCTCGCCGAAGCGATCAGTGCGCTGCATGTTCAGGTCGACGATGCGGCCATCATCCAGTACGTAACCATTCTCATATGCGCCGCCAGCCTCCGTGAAGCGTTTTAGAAAGCGAATGGTGGAGAGATATGAGAGAACACGGATATCGCTCGGAAGTCTTATAAAGGTGGCGCCGAGGCCGCCTGAAGTTCTCCAAGCCGCGAGTGCAAGGATCCAGCAGAGTCCGTCATGACTCAGAATGTCGTAACGCGAGAGATCGAGTGAGATCGTGGCCCGATCAAGAAACAATTCACCCAAGCGCTCGTTGTTCGCGAATGTTTCCCATACGAAGCGGCGGCGCGGCTGCTGAGTCGTACTACGCTGCCGCGGGGGCGGAGGAAGCATGTGACTGGAGGGTATGGGATTGACCGCAGACCATTGACAGCTTAGTCATATGGGCTGTGTGAGAGCCTGGACCAGATCGAGACTGTGGATAGCTGCGGAAGAAGCCGTGAGACAATGGTGAAGGACTGCGCTGATGCGTCGCCGCCCTTCGTTGATCCCGGCTCACCCTTCCGCCATTTGGAGTTACTGTCATGCTGACGAACTCGGTAATTAGTGCTGTCTCCCTCAGTATCACTAGGGGCGAGATCGTGACCTTGGAAGATGAAACGACGTTCTTGCAGAGCGTGAAGTTCGCACTCAACCTTGCGAAAAGCCAGCTCGCCCCTAGTGACTGGGTGTCGCTCGATGCGATGCAACGATCGATCTTTCAACTCTGGTGCGATAGGCAAAACACATTGCTTTTGCAAAGGGACGCTGAGCGGTTCGGGCAACAAGAGGGCTTCTAGCACTGCTAGAGGTCTTTTTTGTCGGGGCGGAGTTGAAGCGTAGCGGTGGTTGGCAGCCCTGAACGCATACAGTTCCGTTTCGTGGTGGGGTATGGCACTCGCAGTCTGAGGAACCTTGAGGCAGGGCTAATTTGTGTTCATGCACCTCGAGGCCTGTATTGACTCATCCATTGTCGAGGGCTGTAAAGCCTACCTCAAGGAAACCGGGTGTGCTGATCCGCAATCGTGAGCGGGTAACAGTACGCGCCGTTGCCGGTGCGAAACTGGCCTTTGAAATCCGCCGTCCACAGATCATTTGGGGCGGCCGTCGCGATCGGCACCACGCCGGGATGCTGATGCGGGCGATGACGGCGCCGTTTCCGCACCAGGCCGCGACGCGCCAGCAAATCGGCGGTCGTGCTCGCGGCGGGCCAGTTTGCAATCTCCGGATGCCGCCCGCGCAGCACCTTCAGGAGGTTGCGCGCGCCCCAATCTGGATGCGTGCGGCGAAACTCACAGAGCAGGTCGGCCAGCACCGGGCGGGTCTTGTGCGGGCACATACGTGGGACGCGACTGCGATCAGCCAGCCCGCGCTCTCCCTCCTCCGCATAGCGCGCGACCCACTTGTAGCCGATCCGCCGACTCACGCCGTACCGCGCGCAGAGTTCCGCCATCGTGGAGCGGTCGCTCTGCGCATCCAGAATGAACTGCAGTCGCTCGTCCATAGGAGCTGTCTCCAACCAAGGCACGGCGCACCTCGCGCTCACGAGAGGGGATGTGCAGTTTAGAAGGAGTGTTACCCATGTACTTGGACAGATGTGTTACCTATGTACCCGGTCTATACCCGGTCGCTGCACCACGGAGCGACTTGCCGGCAGGCAAGCCGCCCGCTGGTGAACTTGGGCGTTCTATGAGAGCGAGTGTCAAGGCCGCACTCCGTGCGCGCTGAGTAGGTGGCGCATTGCGCCGGGACACTCAGCCCCGAACTTTC
>WNFN01000001.1_pt1 | contig 111843 bp, 87 predicted proteins | sample 5400161 | NCBI WGS metagenome assembly WNFN01 (sample SAMN13153353, study PRJNA577476) | soil metagenome | isolation source: 80 cm saprolite on Douglas fir-dominated hillslope | place: USA:California | collected 2013-09-17 | reverse complement strand
CTGCTCCATCAGAAAACACCGTAAGCCTCTTCTTGTCGACCCTCGAAATAAGAACTGTGCCGGGGATGTCAACAGAGCCATGAACACTTATGAAAAACCCGGGGGAGGGGGTACTGCCAGCGCGGCCCCTTAGCGCTCGCCGATTAGATACCGGCAACCGCCCGGCCCCATGCGCGCGGAGTGTACAGCGCCCGCCGGAACATCGCAGCGTTCACCGGCGCGATACGTGTGCCCCCTGCCGTCCATCGTCTGCGTCATCTCCCCACTCAGAATGATGTGCGCGGTTTCCGTGGTATGCGTGTGATCGGGATACGACGCGTTGGGCGCATCTTGCCAGACGTAGGTATGGCGGAAGCCTTCCTGTTTGAGCGCTCGCGCCAGTTGCTCTTCGTCCATCGGATTATTCTAGCGAACGCCGGGCAATCGGCAGCCCCTAAAACGGCGACGCCCTCCCTGCGGCATTGGGGGACACCGCAGAAAGGGCGCGTCCGTCTTCAGGAGAGAAGGCCGTCACCAACTACAAAATCAGGCGCCCGGGGCCGGAGGCGGTACATCGGCGGGCGCACCTGCTGGCGGAGCACCGTGGAACCCGTGGTGATGAATCCCCGGACCGCCTGGCCCGCCTTCTTTGACCGTGTAATCCGCGGGCACGGTGAACAGCGCCGCCGCAGGCTCGGCGCGCTGAACGTTGGTTAGCGCATAGGTAGTGGTCCCAAAGCGCGGATCAATGCGCGTGCTCTTCACCACGATCTGCAGGTCCGGCGAATACCAGCGCTCGAACACGATCTGAATTGGGTTGTTGTTCCCAATCTGTCCCACCGGAATCGTGCGAGTGATGCGCGTACCCTCGGCGTTCACACCGTTAAACACTTGCGTACCAAGCGATTCCTTTTTCACCTCGCCTGACGCTTCCTCCTTGGCCACGCGCTGCTGCATTTTTTGTTGGAACGTTTGCGCGTTCCCATTGGACGATGCGCCACCCTTGCCACCCGTCGGCGGAGTCATCTTACGCGCCACCTTTTGCTCCGGGTCTAGCAAGTAATGCGCACCGGCCACGGGATCGCCGATCATAATCATCGTGCGCGCCTTTCCGGAGGTTTGCAGCGGTCCGAACCCGGAAAGCGTGACTTCTCTGCGGGAGCGGCCCTGGCTGTCGCGGTAAAGTACGCTCGAAGTTGTGCGATTGATGGTGGTACCGTCCTGCAGTGTTTGCGTAGTTTGCGAGCTTGCCATCGCGGAAAACGGCGCGCCCTTAACAACTTTTCCGCCATGCAAGCCTTCAAAGCCCAGCAACTCGATGCGCTCGCCAAATGGAGCCCCTGGTCCGCCTCCCCCTGGGCCTTCTCCATGGTATTCCAACGCCGGCGGCGGCAGCGGGTCCTGCGCGCTCAACATTCCTGCGCCAAGCAATAGCGCCCTGCCCACAAGCGAACAGGCCCAAATGTTACGATTCATCGTCTCTTCTCCTCTTCTCTCCCGCGCTTCTAAACTCATATCTACAGAAAGCAAACACGCTCTATTGCGATTGCGGCAACCGCACCGCTTTGGGCAGCCCGTCCTGGCCCACCAGCAAATCAACCTGAATCCAATCGCTCACGCGCTCTTCATTCACCGGCAAACCTAGCGCGCTCAGCGCGCCGCGCTGCATCCCTACCCGCACGATGGCGGAATCATCCACCTCCTGCGGCAGGCTTCCCGGCAGCAGTGTAAAATCGCCCACTGCGTTATTGGCGACGAGCGTCGCCTCGTCAACCGTGTCCGTCGCCGGAGACGCCGGAACCACCGAATTCCTAATCACGTTATTTCCGGCCGAGGCCGAAACGCCGGAGTGCTGAGTTTGCGCGAGCCTCCAATTCCACCAGTTCACGCTGGCCAATAGCACGGCCGCCGCCGCGAGCGCCCAAGCCGCAAAAATCGCTGCGGAGCGCGCTTTCGCCGTGCGGTGCCGTATGCCAAATTCTTGCCGTAGCCGCATTTCAACCCGCTGCGGCGTTTCCGCATCTCGCGTCATCTCCCGCAGCCCCTGCAACGCCATCCGCGCCTCTTGCCAGGAATCCTGCAGCGCCGCGCACCCCGGGCACCGCGCGGCGTGCTGCGCAGCCGCATCTCGCAAGGCTGCGTCGAGCTCACTCATCCGAACACCGCTGCGCTCGAGACCAATCGCTTCAAATTCTTCGCACTTCATAACGCACTCCTCTGCGTTGCCGCGCTGACGCGCCGCGGCACATCCCTCAAGATTTCCAGCTTGGCCATCAACAGCGCCCGCCCGCGATGCAGCCGCGAGCGGATCGTACCGATGGGGCAGCCGCTGAGACGCGCTGCTTCCTCGTAACTGAGTTCTTCCAGCTCGCACAGCACCACCGCTTCGCGAAATTCCGCGGGCAGCTCCAGTACCGCGGCGCGCACGCGCTCGCTGCGTTCCTGCTGCTCGGCCCAGTGCACCGGCGTAAACGCATTGACAGCCGTATCGCCGGCGCGAACCCCGTTGCCGTTCCGCGCTTCCATCGACAGCTCCCGCGGCAGCCGTTCCAGGTGCTTCATCACCCGATTGCGCGCGATGCCGAACAGATAGGCGCCCACCGCTCCTCGACCGGCGTCATATTTTTTCGGCTCGCGCATCAGCGTCATGAACACGTCCTGCACTACTTCTTCGGCGGCCCAGGCATTGCCGGTCATGCGCAACGCAAAGCGGTACAGCGCCGCCTGATGCCGGCGATAGAGCAAGGTGAACGACTCATCGTCGCCCTTGGCGGCCCGCCACAGCAGAACGTCGTCCCTGTCTTGCTCTGGGATACTCATCTCTCCTGGTACGGCGTTCGCGGGGCGTAAAGCCTTCCCTGCGTTCTCTTACAATTCCCGGAGGCACGGAAAAAAGTTCCCGTGCGCCCAGCGCTTTGCGGCGTGAGAATCATTTGTATGTAGGATTGGACGTTAGCGGTGCTGGACGCGTGTCAGTAGCGGTTCCCGAACCCTAAGTTCAAGCGGGCTTCGTGGCCTGAGGCCGAAACATACTGGCAGCGATGCGCGTAACGATCCGGCGAGGCACCAACCGCTGCGAGTGCGCACCGAGGTAGTTCCCCATGCCGGAAATCACATAGCTCTTGCCTGCTGTGAGCGCTTGCAATCCGACACGCGCGACTTTCTCGGCCGTCTCCCGATTCTTCCTCGCGGCAACCACGCCGCCTTGGCCGGCGACTACGTTAAACTCCGATTCGGTCGAGCCTGGGCACAGCGCGCACACGCGTATGCCGTGGGGCCTCACCTCTTCTGCAAGTCCCTCAGCAAATATCAGATCGAAGGCCTTGGTGGCGGCGTAGGTGCAGATGAATGGGACGGCCTGGAAGGAAGCAGTCGAAGCCAGGATTAGCACGTCACCGCTGCGCCGTTTCATCATTTGCGGCAGGTACAAACGCGTCAGGTGCACCACCGCGCCGCAATTCACCTGCACCATGTCCAGCAGCCGCTGCGTTTCCGCCGTCGCAAATTCGCCGTAGGCCCCGAATCCCGCATTGTTGACGAGCAACTCGATCTCAATCTGCTTCGCCAGCGTGAAAGTGAAAATCTGCTGCGGAGCATCCTGCTGCGCAAGGTCCGCCGCGAATACCTCCGCGCGAATTTTGTGCGCGGCCGACAGCTCCTGCGCCAATTCTTCCAATCGCCCTTTGCGCCGCGCGGTGAGAACCAGATTGGCGCCGCCAGCGGCCAATTCTCGCGCCAAGGCCACACCGATTCCCGCGCTCGCCCCGGTCACCAACGCCCATTTCCCTGCCCACGGTCCGCTCATGGCCTCTCCCCAAACAGGCTCCGAGCCTACCACGGACCCGCGGCTAGGGGCTTGAGGCGCTTTCTTCGGGAACAGTAGCGCATGGCGAAAGGTCATCTGCGCGTAAACGTCAGCGGCAACGTCCACGGCGATAGGGCGATACGCTGAACGCGACTGCGGTCAAATTGCTCTGATGGTTTGAACTGGCAGCACAGCCTAAGCGCTTTGCGCACGGGCCAGGCCCGCGTCCTCCGCTGCGACCTGGCCGACGACGGACCAGTCGCTCCGCTCGTGCCCGCGCGCCAGCGCCGTCAAGAAGCGGTCGTGCAGCACACTCGCAAATGGCATGGGCACTCTTTGTGCGTCGGCGGCCTGCAACAGAAGGCGCACGTCCTTCAGCCCAAGCGGCAGCGCAAAGCCCACCTCATCGTGTTTACCCTGCACGATCAAGCCGCCATATGTTTTATAGACGGGTGCGTTGAAAAGTGTGCTGGTCAGAAAATCCAATAGCGCAGCCGCGTCTACTCCGGATTTACGCGCGAACGCAAAAGCTTCCCCAAGCGATTCGAGCACCGTGGCAATCAGAAAATTCCCCGTCAGCTTTACGGCGTTCGCCTTGGACTGTTGTTCCCCAATCACAAGCAGCTTCTGTCCCATGGCTTCCCACAGCGGCCTGCAGCGCTCCACCGTCGCCTTCGGGCCCGCGGCGACGACGGCCAGCTTCCCCGCTTCGGCCGCGTCCGGGCGGCCAAACACCGGTGCGGCGATGAACTCCTGCCCCGCGCGACCATGCTCCACCGCCAAGCGATCGCTCAGCGCCACGCTGATGGTGCTTAGCGAGATGTGCGCGCGTCCGCGCGCCAGCGACTTCAACACACCGCCTTCACCAAACACCACGGCCTCGACGGCTGCATCGTCCGCCAGCATGGTCAGCACCGCGTCGCCACGGCACGCCTCCGCAAAGGAGCCCGCCACAGTGGCGCCATCTTTGCGCAGCGCCTCCGCGCGCTCGCGCGTGCGGTTATACACCGTCACTCGATGCCCGGCGCGCAGCAAACTCTTCGCGATTCCTGTACCCATCCTGCCCAATCCAATCAATCCCACGTCCATAACTTCCTCCCGTCCAGGGCTGGCGTGCTCATATCCGCTACTAATTTGGCACGACATCTTCAGGCTATGCGTCGACCGGCACCTTGTCCAGCACTTGCTCTCTCTTGGCGCGATTGAGTTTGCGGATGGAATCCGCTTCACCTGGCAGCGTTGTCCACTTCTCAAATCCGAGATCCAACGATCGCATCGTCTACAACTCTATTCTCTCTGCTTTCTTCTTGACAGCGCACCGGAACTCAAGGTAGCTTCGGGCCACTAAATTAGTTTGTCGAATTATAGTAAGGTTCGCATTCAGCGCATTCCGGGGGTGGGGATGTTCGCACTTAGTTTTTCTACCCGACGGCACACAGCCGCTTTTGCGAATCGACGAATCCTGCAAATCAAAAAACAAAATTGGACCGATTTTGTGGACGGCGAGCATCGTCATGCCCGCAGTAGGGAAGGCGTCCATTCGGCACTAAGTTCTACGTAATTCTCATTCCGGCCCAAAAGAAAGCGAGGGTGCATCTATGAGAGCAAGAAAATCGCAGAGGACGAACGGCGCGTCTCGAACGGCGCAACTTTTTTGCGGAGATTCCTGCGTCTCCTCGCGCATCCGGCCCGCGTGCCGCCACCTGGCTTTCTGGATTCTGTGGAGAACCGCCGTGGCGCTTCTCGCGCTTCTGCTGGTGGGTGGCTCGACTTGGGGGCAAGCCACCACGTCGGTACGAGGCACGGTGGTAGACCCCAGCGGGAAAGCCGTGCCAGGGGCCAGCGTGGTGCTGGCGAACTTCGAATCCAAGACGGAGCGCACAACAACAACCGGGGAACAGGGGGAGTATCAGTTTCTCTTTGTGCCCCCAGGGACTTATAGGCTGTCGGTGACGGCTTCCGGGTTTCGCCGGTACGAGGAGACGGACTTGCAGCTGCTGGTCAATACGCCGGCAACCGCGAACGTACAGCTCAAGATCGGCGGCACAAACGAAACGGTCACGGTCACCTCAGAAGCTCCGGCTATAAACATGGTGGACGCCTCCCTCGGCAATTCCTTCGACGAAACACAGGTGAGCCAACTCCCTCTCGAAGGCCGCAACGTACCCGATCTGCTCAGCCTGCAAGCAGGGGTGGCCTACACGGGCAATCGTATCGGCGATAAGGATCAGGACACTCGCAATGGCGCGGTGAATGGCGCGCGCAGCGACCAGAGCAACGTCACGCTTGATGGTGTGGACGTGAACGACCAGTCCAACGGCTACGCGTTCACCTCCGTATTGCCGGTCACGCAGGATTCCATTGAGGAATTTCGTGTAACCACCACCAACTACGGCGCCGACCAGGGGCAGGGCTCGGGAGCGCAGGTGACCCTCGTGACCAAGAGCGGCACGAACTCCTTCCACGGCTCGGTTTATGAATACCTGCGCAATACCGTCACCAGCGCAAATGATTACCTGGTGAAGCAATCAGAGCTGAATATAGGCGATCCGAACAAACCTCTGCAATTGAATCGCAATATCTTCGGCGCTTCGTTGGGCGGGCCGCTTCGCAAGGACCGCTTGTTTTTCTTCGCCAATTACGAAGGAACACGCGAGCGGGAGCAGCAGCGCGCCGAGCGCGTCATTCCAACTCCATCGATGTGCCAGGGAATTTTTCGGTATTTGGACGGGAACGGCAACCTAATCACACTTCAGCCCGCGGACCTCAAGAACCTCGACCCACGAGGTATCGGGATTGATCCCGCCATGCTCGATCTCGTCGGCCACACCGGCTATCTCGACAGAACATTCTGCACTGGTAAGACGGTGACGAACGATACGGCCGCAGGAGATGGTTTCAACTATGCCGGATTCGTTTTCCGCGCTCCCACCAAGCTGGATAACGACGTTTTTATCGCTCGACTCGATTACCGGCTCACTTCTAACGGCAAGCACCTGTTGTTCTGGCGCGGCGCCTCGCAAGATTTGCGCAACCCGGGGGCCCCCTTCCTGCCGGGCGACCCTCCTCAGCAGACCACCAGCGACCACAGCAAAGGGTCCGCCCTCGGATACACCACGGTGATTAGCCCCACTCTTACCAATTCCTTTGTTTGGGGATTCACCCGGCAGAGCTTCGGCGTCATCGGCAATACCCCCAACAATCAGGCATGGAACACATTTCTGGGCATGGATCAGGGCATCAACTACAGTCACAATTTCCAGGTAGGCCTGCACAACCTGAAGAATGATGTATCTTGGGTCAAGAAAACCCACGCCTTCCAGTTTGGGGCGGCCATTGGCTTGGCGCGCGATCCCCGCGAAAGTTTTCTCCACTCCAACGCTCTCGGCCTGGGAACAACCAACTGGACGTCCCCGATAGGTTTTTCCTTTACCTCGAGCACGCTGGACCCCTTGAACGGCACCGCGCATCCCAACCTCATGATTAACTGTCCGGGCACGCCCTGCGCGCCGGGTACCGCACCGGAGCCGCTGTCCTCGACGGCCTATGACCGCCCGCTCCTGGCTATGTACGGCATGATCTCGGATGTCGTCGCGAACTACAACCTTGACCGCAGCGGCACTGTGTTGCCACAAGGCGCTCCCGTAAAGCGCAACTATGGACTCAACTCCTATGAGTTCTACGGGCAGGACACTTGGCGCATCAAGCCGAATCTCACACTGACCTACGGATTGCGCTGGTCTTTCTTCCCTCCGCCTTGGGAAACCAACGGTTTGCAGACCTCCCCGGCCTTCGGCCTGGGAACGCAGTTCGCGACGAATGTTAAGAACATGCAACAAGGATTGGGCTATACCTCGGAGCGAGCCATGTCTTTCGCACTCGGAGGTCCCGCGAACAATGGGCCCGGCTTCTATCCTTTTGAAAAGACAGATTGGTCGCCGAGAGTTTCCATCGCATATTCGCCTCGACCAGCGGGTGGATTGCTGCGAAAGATTTTCGGAGACAACGACAAGACTGTCATTCGCGCGGGTTTCAGCCGGGTTTACGACCGGGCCGGTTTCGCGCTCTTGAATAGCTTCGACCAGATCGGTTCGGCCGGTTTAACCACGACCTTGCAAAATCCCTGCTGCACATTCAATCAGACGGGAGCAGAGGACCTGCCGCGGATCACCGGTATCAATACAATTCCCACGGTCAATAATCCTCCGCCGGGGATTGCAGTCGCGCAATTCTTGCAACCGCCGCCGACGGGAGGCTTTCCGCAGACGCCTGGCATCGCCGCTCAGGCCAACTTGTGGGGCACTGACAACACGCTCAAGACTCCGCACGCCTATGCTGTTGACTTCTCCATCGGCCGCGAATTGCCCAAGCGATTCTCACTGCAATTGTCTTACGTAGGCCGCTTCGGCCGCGATTTGCTCACGCAGCGCGACCTGACTCAACCCTTGAATATCGTGGACCCTAAGACCGGGATTGACTACTACACTGCCGCGGCGGCCCTCTCGAACTTGGCGAGGAAATTTGCTTCGGCCAACCTTGCCTGTGGACTAGGGGGAAGCGCCAATTTCTATAGTGCGGTCATTACCACCAATACCTCGGTAATCCCCCCGGGATGCCCGCCGGCCAATATTCCTAGCATTACCGCCGCGATGCTGGGACCGACCGCTCAGTACTGGGTGGACATGCTGCCACCGCTGCGTCCCGGTGCCACGCAGTATCAAGACCTCTTCACCGGGTTCATCCCCTCCACGACGAATACCACGGATGGCCTGCTCCAGAGCGTTTTTGATCTCTATTACAACCCGGCCGTTTCCGTCATTGGCGACGAGATCGTTGGGATCGCGGATATCGACGCATACGGTGGGTTGGGGGACAACGCCGGCTCGGGCAGCTATTACTTCAACGGACCTCTGGGACTCAACGGGGGCGCCGGTAAATTCCTCAATGACCAGGCATTCTCAATGTATGGATGGAGTTCCATCGGCAGCTCGGGCTACCACGCTTTGCAAGCGAGCCTGCGCAAGCAGTTCAGCCACGGACTTCAGTTCGACTTTAACTACACGTTCTCCAAGTCCATGGACATCACTTCCGCGGCGTCGCGCGTGGGGTTCTCGGTTTATGGCTATCAAAACATCGGTCTAGTGGGAAGCCGGCTGGCAAATGCCTTTTCCCCGAACCTGGCCCGCGCGGTCTCCGATTTCGATCTCACCCACCAGATAAACCTCAACTGGATTGCTGATGTCCCGATCGGCAAAGGCCGCGCACTGGCACACAATGCCAGCGGAGTTCTAGACGCTTTCATCGGTGGCTGGCAGCTTTCCGGTCTGGCTCGCTGGACCAGCGGATTCCCCTACAGCGTGGATGGTGGGCAGCGATGGCCCACGGATTGGTTCCTCACTGCTATCACCCAGATGACCGCCAAGCCGCAGACTGGCATTTTCCACCTCCTGGGTACCGACGCTAATGGGAAACCTTACGCATTCGTCAGCCCGTTTGCCAACCCAACCGCAGCGCAGAATGATTTCACCCTGCCCCTCCCGGGCGGAGTCGGGTCGCGCAACGTCTTGCGTGGTGATGGCTTCGCCAGTTGGGACATGAGCCTGGCGAAACGCTGGAAGATGCCCTACCGGGAAAGCCACAGTCTGCAATTCCGTTGGGAAGTGTTCAACGTGCCGAACCTGACGCGCTTCAACGCCCAGGGCGTGGGAGCATCACTGCTCACTTCGCTGACGCAGTCGCCAGCCAGCTTCGGCGCCTACACAAGCCTGCTGACCCAGCCGCGCGTGATGCAGTTCGCGTTGCGCTACGAATTCTGACCTCCGAGTAACCTCTCGGAGGAAATCGTTCACGGATGCTAAAAGAGGATCAGAAGAAATCGCCGAGGCCGGCGCCCTCGCCGCAGCCATCGCTATACCATAAGACCGACCGAAGCAAAAAATGGCGGAGAGGGTGGGATTTGAACCCACGGTAGGATTTCTCCTACACACGCTTTCCAAGCGTGCTCCTTAAACCGCTCGGACACCTCTCCGCTGTAAACGGCCTAAACAATTTAGCAGAAACGCTCAGCACACGCACACCCCGCCTCTCCACCGGGAGTCCTGAGGCCATTGTTTCGAGGGGATTCTTGAACAACAAGTCCAAAGCAGTCGACTGCGAGACGCTGCGGAAGGAACGAGGAGCTACTTCCCAGAACGGCATTCTAGACCAGGACGGCACGTCCGGCGCGGCGATCCTGTCAGACTCGGCGGTCACTAAAGTGCGAGATGTTCGGCAGGCGAATCCTGTCACCACGACAATCGGTGCTAGCAGGCCCTCGCTGCCAGCAGCGAGTCCCGTGCTTGCAAGTCCATCATTTTCTCAGGATCTCGGCTTTGTCTGGGCGCTCGCATCGATCGGAGGATGACCGGGCGGTAGCGTTCCACCGGTTGCCGGAGTCGTAGGCGGAATCATGTCGCGGAAGTTGGGCAGGCTTCCGTGCATCGAGTCCGCGCCGGGCTGCATGTGCGGATTGGCGTTTGCGGCGGGATGCTCGATCATGCCGCCGGCAGCTTCCGTCTTGACGACCACCCATGCGGAGTCACGCTTTTCCAACTGATAAGCGACCTGCATGCCCGCGCCTGGAGGCGCGCCCGTCTTGGGCCGAAAGATTACTTGCGCATGGGCTTGCCGACCTTCAAGGGCGACGCCATTCACATCCATGTCCATGGCGCTCAGGTTGAGGGTGTTGAGCGAAGCGAGATGTTGCGTGATTCCAGCGCGAATGGCGTCGGCATCGCTTTGCTGCTGTTTGCATCCGCACGCCAGGATGACAGAGACGGCGAACGCCGCAACCGCCGCGACTTGTTTGGCCTTTTTCAACTTTGTCTCCCTCGAATTGGAGCGAGAATCGTTTCGCAACTTACGCCTGAACGAGCTCCAATTCTCGAACCTGCTTGCTTCCCTCGGAGGTCAAATCTGTTGGCCCGAAGGCGATGCCGATCTTCTTCAGAAATGCCGTGGGAGGCTCGCCGCCGGCGAAGATCCACACGTAGTCGTTGGGAAGTTTTTGAACTAATCCTTTCACTTCCAGCATCACGGCATCCGGAGTGAATTCTACCGGATTGGAGTTGAAAATCACTTTGAGCTTCCCCTTACGCACGGACTCTTCGAGGCGCCGCGTATTGCGCTCTTTGATGCGGCCAAAGGCGGCCTGACGATAAGAAAGCGTAACGGTGTTTCCTACTTGGTGGGCGAGGCCCATCGCAGCTTCCACGGCGCTGTCGCCGCCCCCGACGACGAGAATCCTTTTGTGAACGTAGTGGTCGGCTTCAATCAGGCGATACATTACTTTCGGAAGATCCTCGCCTTTCACGCCGAGTTTGCGGGGGCTTCCACTCTTGCCGATCGCAAGAATAACAGCGCGCGCGCGGTGGCTGCCCTTTGTGGAGTTGGCCATGAAAATCCCATCCGGGCCTTTGGCGATGGCCTCGACTTTTTCGCCTTTGCGAAACCGGAAATCGACGCGCTGAAGAACCTGGTTCCAGAAAGCGAGTAGCTCTTCCTTCGAGAGCTCTGTTTTTTTGAACTTGCCGTAGACGGGGAGCTCGACTGGGCTGGTCATAACTAATTTCTGGCGTGGATACTTCGCGACGGTGCCGCCCATCTCGCCTTCATCGAGAGTTACGTAATTAAGTTTTCTCTCAATCGCGCGCAGCGACGCGCTGATGCCGGCTGGGCCGGCGCCAACAATCAACACGTCGTAAATGTCGGAAGCTGGTCTCGGGCCACCAAGTGCAGCCATGCGGCTGGCGACGGTATCGACGCAGTCGCGACCTTGATTGATGGCATTTTTGATCAGCGCGAGACCACTTAGTTCTCCCACGATGAAGAGGTTCTTGATGGAAGTCTCGTGCTCCGGAGAAAGAAAAGGCAGGTCCGCTCCGACACTGGGGCTGGCCATCACCATCTTGATGGCGCCGACCGGGCACACTTCGGCGCAGAGGCTGTGGCCAATGCACTTGTAGCCGTTCACGATAACGGCCTTGCCTCCCAGCATGGCGAGGACATCACCCTCGGGACAGACCAGGGTGCAAGCTGCACAACCGATGCAATAGTTAGCGTCGATTTGCGGATGCTGGGCGCGCGGGCCTTCGGAGTGAAATTTCCCTTTTTCGAGGGCTGCGCGTGCTTTTTCTTCCTGCTTCTTCATTTTTCTAAAATGGAGAAGGAGAAAGGCGATGATGATGCCGGCGGCCAGCGCGAATGAGATGAGATTGTCCATAATGATTTAGAGCCGGTATCCCATGAACAGCGCGATACCTATGTGCAGGATAGCGAGAATCGCGAAGGCATAGCTGAACGGGCGATGCACCACGTGCCAGAGATGAAACACCTGCTGCGTGCGCGACAAGAACAGTACGCGCTTGGAAAGGGCTGATTGCCGCCTGGCTACGCCGATGGTTTGTTCCAGCCTGGCGTCGCTCGTTGCGCGCAATCCGCAGAAGGACAGCAGCCACCGACCGAAGCCAGCGGCCTGGAGACGCAGAAGCGCGACTTGAAAGGGACGCTTGCAGTCGATGAGGATCATCCAGAGCAGGGCCGCAAAAATCGAAATATTTGCAACGGTCTTGGCGTCGGGCAGGTCGAAAATGGCTTCCATGCGGGCGCCGAAGGCCAACTGCTGATTGGCAAGAGCGCGGCGCATGGAGTTTTCCATGTCTTCGAGCTCCTTGAGAGAGAGCTCGGCGGCATTGAGGCTGCGGGGAATCTGGGAATACAAGTAGCGCCCAACAAAACCACTGATGGTGACGGCCAACATGCTCCAGAAGGCCATGCCGGCGATGTTGCCGAATTTGAAGGAGGAATGAAACGCAACGATCAGCGGTGCTGTGGTGCCCAAGATGACGTGAAAATCAAGCCAGTGGCGGGAATTCCCTTGCCTGGCCAGCCATCCCCACTTTTTGCGGAGCGGGTAGAGATAGATGAGGAAGAAAAGAAGCACACCGAGCATGCCCAACTTCATTCCGATGGTGCCGCTGGGGCGCAGCAATTCGTGCTTGGGAGAAAAGGGACGCTGAGCAGCTCCCAAACCGTAATAGTCGTAGCCGTAACCTGCGATGACCAAAACCACGGCGGCAGCCAGCAGCCAAGCAAGAACGAGCCGGGTACGATGGCCGCGCTCGCTTTGGTCGCGCGCGAATGCGGCGGCTCCGGAAGTGGTTTCAAATGTGGCGGGCACGCTCATGGTTTCCCCCCGGTCACTACCTGAATGGTGGCGCGGAACCTGCGGTAATTGGAGAAGCGGTGAAGATTCCGCCAGTGTTGGCGCGGCGTTTCCACGTCGATCGTGGCGGATATGGGCATCCAATAGGATTCTTCGGGGTCATGGAAGTTGATCGTGGCGTAGTGAATTTCGCTGCGCAGGCCCTTAAGGCCTAGATCGCTAAGGCTGGAGTCGACTTCGGCGACGAGTTTTGTGATCGAGCCCGTGCGTGCATCAATCCAGAGTGACCCGGAGAGAGGAAGCGGATAGTTCTGGCCGCGAAGCTGCAAAGCCGCGGGTGAAGAGCCACCCGGTAGCGGCTTGAAATTGATTTTGAACAGCGTTACACCGTCGAGGATTTCCTCGCCAGCGGGCTCAAACGCGTAGCTGTCCTGATAGTCCGGATGTACAACGAGAAGCATGCTGGTAAAACCGTTGGTGATCAGCAAAGTGCGCGCGGGATCGCGGAAGGAAGCCTTGCGGGTTTCGCGAGACTCGGTGAGACGGAGTGAGCCGCTCTGCTTATCGACCAGCAGTTGGTACTCAAACGCCGAGTCCTCGTGGTAAGCAACCTTGCCATTTGGACTGACGACGCCCTGACTGACGGATTCCGCGCAGACAACGTTGGCGGCCTGCTCGAAATATTTCGCTACCGAACGGCGCGCGAGATCGAAGGCTGCGAGTGCTGTCGGCGTATCCGAATTGGTTGGTTGGTGAGATCTTGCGCCCAGCTCTGTAGTGGGGCTTGAATCGGCCGGGAATTGCGCCGACGCGCAAGGCGGCAGCAGCGCCGCGAAAAGAAATAGGACGCGAATGCTGGGAAAGTGCCTGCCCAACACGTTCCTACGCTTGCGATCGAAATGGCGTTGGTGGTTCATCGTCTGCTATATCCCCCAAAGCGATAACCGAATACCGAGGACCATTGCCGGTAGTTCAGCGTGCTGCCCTGATACCAGCCGAAATTGCCTTCCAGAAAATAGCGCGCGCCGACATTCCAATCGGCGACGGCGTTGACGAAATTGGAGTGAGTATTGGTGGACAGACTTGAATTGAAGATCTGGTGGCCGCCAAGAACTTGGACCCGCAGACTATCAGTGAGGCTGCGCGACAGAGAGAAGGACTCGTATTGTCCTCGACCAAAAGCGCTGTCGAATTTCGAGTAGTGCACGTCGGCTAACAAACCGGTCTTCCAGATGCGGCCCAAAGTGATGCCGTAGGCCTGATTCAACGACGTCTTCACGTCCGTGCTGACTTTGCTGCGGCCGAGGCTGGAGTAGACGGCGACGTGCTTGATCAGTTCGACGCGCACATCGCCGCTGAAGCCTTGAAACAGGTATTGGTCGAGCAGGCCAGTGCCGACCAAACGCGGATCAAACGTCGGCAGGTTGCGAAAGTAATTGTGATTGATGCCGAAGGTCAGCCGGCTTACGGGCTGGAAGTGGAGCGAGGAATAACTCTGCGAGAAGCCGGTGGGGTTGCTCCCGCCATTGGGCAGCGGCGAGGTTCGCGCAGCATCGACCTGCATGGAATTATAGAAAGTGACGTATCGCTTCCAGGATAGATTGTTCTCGAAAAATGCGAACTGCCGCGCGACTCTCCATTGAATGCTGGTGACCGCAATGCCCGCGGTGCTGAAGATGCGCGTGCGATCGAAGCCGCCAGTCTCGAAATTCACGAAAGAACCGGCGATGTGCTGGTTGGGAGCGTAGCTCCAGGAGGTCGGATCAGGCGTGGAGCCGCCGAAGAAGCCGACGCTCGCGATGCGCGTGATTTTTCTGGCGAAGTAGCCGCCATCGATGGTGCTTAGGCTCGGCGCGTAGGGAAGAAAAAGGCGTCCTACGCCGACAGTGACGGGCGAATATGGACTCTGATAGGTAAAGCCGAGATGGTAGGTTCGGTTGATCAGATCGGTGAGCGTCGTTGGGCTTGCGCTTGCGCCGGCCGTACCGGAGCTGCTGGTGGTGAAATTGCCGCGCCAGTAGCCGGTGAAATTCCAGAACGTGCCGCCGATATTGGTCATATCGGAATCGATCACCAAGCCGACTTGTTTGGTATTGAATCCGCCGGCCTCGCTCGTGCCACCGTAGTCGACCCCGAAGCGCCCGCGGATGTGGCTCATCGGCAATTCCTGGATGATTTTGCGCTCCTGCACTTCGCGTAGCTCTTCATCCAGCGGGTCGCCATAGGTGAATCCGATCACGATCGGATATTTGCCCACCTCCGCGGCTGATTGCGCCTGCTGGCGATCTTGCACGCTGTCCGGCGTGAGAAAGGCCAACTGCCCGACATTGATTTCGCCAGTGCTTTGCAGGACTTCACAAACAGCGGAGGAATCGGCGACGGATGTCACACGCAATTCCGCGACATGCTCCTCGCCTCGGAAACGCACACCCTCGGAAACAGCGCCGTCGGGCGGTGCATTGACGACCGAGAGTTTCATGCCTTCCTGCACAGCAGCATTGCGCCCGCCATCGATGTACACCGCGCCTTCGGAAACGTACTTCACGCGGAACACGGCCGGCTTCTGAGAGGGCTGCGTGGTTTGTGCGGCGTCGGTCGACGTCGCTAGAAGACTGATTTGAAGGCATGCAAGGAGTAGCAATGCCCAAAGGTAGAGCGCAACCGAATTCATGCCATGGCCCTCATTTGTGGCAGTTGTAGCAAGTGGTCGGGCCGTAGACGTATCCGCCTACCCCGCTATGGCGTGGGTCTGTCTGAGCCTGAGTGTGGAAGGGATTGGTGTGGCAGTTGATGCACGAGAAAGTGGCATAGTTCGTCGAAACCAAGTGGCAATCGGAACAGACGGAACCATGGTGCGGGATATTAAAAAAGGTGTGGTTAAAGGTGGCGCCCAGCCAGGACGTAGTGTTGTGGCAACTCGCGCAGGTGGTCGGGTAATTGGCCGCGATGTGATTTGGGACGGCGCCGCCGAGCGTCGCAGTGCTCTGCCAGGCCGCGACGTGGCAGCCGTAGCAGTCCGTGTTCGCCGTAGTGAGATTGTAATTTCCGTTGATATGGCACTGGGCGCACGTCGTGCTGGTCAAGTGGAAGCCGGTCAGCGGCCAGCCGGTGGCGCTGTGATCGAATTTTCCGTCGGCCCATTTCGTGATGGGATGACACGTCGTGCAGGCAGACGCGGTTGACGGAAATCCAGATTTGATGTGGTCCGGGACATTGCCGCCAAATGTTGGCGTGCTGTTCCAGGCAGGCAGGTGACAACCCATGCAGTCGTTGGAATTCAGCGTATAGACGTTGTTCATGTGGCATGAGGCGCAGGGCGTCGGTACAGGCGACGCATGTGTGCCCATCAGCGCAAATCCCGTGGTCGCGTGGTCGAAAATCGCCGTAGTCCAAGAAATTGTGTTGTGGCAGGTGGAGCAATTGGCGGCGGCGAAGGCGCTTCCTGCCGCGGGGTGATTGGGGTTGGTCGTCTGCTGCCAAGTTGTCAGGTGGCACCCGGAATTGCCGCAGTCCGTGGGCGCAATGCTAAGGCTGTAATTGTTATTGATGTGGCAGGAAGTGCAGGCCGGAACTTTGCCGCCGTTCGCAACCAGCGCGTGCGAGTTCGTCAGCGGGAAACCGAATGCGTTGTGGTCGAATTTTCCGTCCGCCCATTTGGTGATGGGGTGGCATGTGGCGCAAGCAGACGCCGAGGATGGGAAATTGGCTTTGACGTGATCTGGGACGCTGCCGCCGAACGTAGGCGTGCTGTTCCACGCGGAGAGGTGACAGCCCATGCAGTCCGACGAGTTCAGCGAATAATTGTTGCTTACATGGCAGGCCGAACACGGCGTGGGGGTAGGCGAAGCGTGCGTGCCCGTCAGGGCGAAGCCTGTCGCGGTGTGATCAAACGAAGCGCCATCCCAGCCTTTCGTGGTGTGGCAATTCGCGCAGTTTGCCACTGCAAAAGCGGGTCCGGCCGATGAGTGCACCGGCGTCGTGGTTTGACGCCACGTAGTCAGGTGGCATCCGGAATTGCCACAGTCCGTGGGCGCAATTTGCAGATTGTAGTTGTTGTTGACGTGGCATGACTGGCAGGGCACGTTGGCATGCCCATTGGTGAGCGGAAATCCCGTGGCGCTGTGGTCGAACTTCACCTGCAGCCAACTGTCCGTCGAGTGGCACAGATTGCAGGTGGTCGAGAAACCTGCGCTGGCGTGGTTGGGGTTGGTAGCTTTCTGAAAGTCCCTCAAGTGGCACGAAGCACACGCGGTCGAGAGGCCTTCATATTGGCCCACGGCAGCGCTTTTGTGACACTGCTCGCAAGGGACAGCCGCGTGCGCGCCGAAAAGGGGAAAGCGGTTTTGGTGATCCTTAATCTGCTGCGTGGCAATCTGCCAACCGAGTACGGTGTGACACTGTGCGCAGTTCGTGCCCATTTTGCGGCGGTGAATATCGGCGTGACAATCCTGGCAGTTTTTCCCGACGTCCGTGAACACGGGTTTGATATGACACTGCGTGCATTGCACTTTTTCGTGCATGCCGCGAAGAGGGTATTTCGTTTTGTTGTGATCGAATTCCGGGACGGGGCGAATCGGGCGCCACCCCGCGGAGGTATGGCAATTCTCGCAAGGTATGGCCAGCGGTCCATGCGGGCTGCGCGTGCTTTGTTGCTGCGGTTGGGCGCGCGAAGGCATCGCCGGCTGAGGGAGGGCGAGAGCGAACCAGCACAAAACCTGGACAAGCGCGTAGTATATAACCACCCTGTGTCCTCGACTCTTCGTAAAGAGGGTGGAAACCCAATAACCCTGCTATCAGTGTTCCGTAACCACCAACCCTGAAACAACTGTACGCGCGACCAGTTAGCGTTCAACCGAGCGAACCGCTCAGTCTCTGCAGAATACCTGTACCAAGAAAGCGATTTCGCACAGAAAGGGGTCGATACTGACGGAGACAAGGAAAGTTGGCCAGAATTCGCAAATTGGGGCGGTCGTGACAGGCGTCACGAAAAAGGCTTGCGTGGAACGATATTCGAGCCGTGGCATGCCGCGCATTGCAGGGGTGTGGGCTTGTAGAAAAGCACCCCTTTGCCGGCGATGAACCGAATCGAATTGTGACAGCGCTCACATTTCACGCCCTCGTGGCCGCCTTGCAGCGGAAACTTCGTGCGCTTGTCGTGATCAAAGGTGGAAGGCACCCACCTTTGCGCGGTGTGACACTCCGCGCATGGAATTTTCTCCGCTCTGGCGATGAACTGGCCGCCATGCGGATCGGAATGGCACTGATCGCAACGCTGAGGCGTTCCCTTGAATTGGATTTCCTTCTTACCTGGAGCTGGTTTGTGGCAACCGTCGCAGGCCACTGCCCGATGAGCCCCGAGCAGGGGAAATTTTGTCTTGCTGTGGTCGAAGCCTTGGACGTCTATCCATGATTTCGTGTTGTGGCATGCTTCGCAGCCGAAGGCAGTGCCGTCCGCTCGGCGGCGTGCCATCCGATCGTTGAATTCTCCGTGGTGCGGATCGGTATGGCAAGCCGTGCAACTGCGATCTTGAAAATGGAACGGCAGGCCTTTGTCGGCCGCGTGCGTCATCCCCTCTTTATGGCAGTCGTTGCAGGGAACGGCCACGTGCGCACCAGTTAGCGGAAATTTTGTCTCTCGATGCTTGGCGATAGTGAACAGAGAGCGGTGGAAATCCTGAACGGTGTGGCAGCCTTCGCAGCGATTCTTGTAAGGCGCGTCGGCGAACTGACCGCCGTGCACGTCTTTGTGGCAGTCCATGCAGTTCGCAAACTTCACATTGTAAATAGTGGCCTCGCCGGCCGGAAGATGGCACTTTGCGCATTCCACTTTGAGGTGCTTGCCTTCCAGCGGGTAGCGCGAGCTTGCGTGCTCCTTCACTCCGAACAGCGACGGTTTCCAGCCCTCGACCGTGTGGCACTCCGAGCATTCTCCCTTTTTCTCGCGGTTTGCGAATTGGCCCCTGTGGATGTCTTTGTGGCAGTCGGTGCAATTCGCAAAGCCGAGTTGTTTCTTGAAATCGCCGTTTAAGTGACAAGCAGCGCAACTTACCTTCGCATGCTGTCCCAGCAGTGGATATTTCGTCGTCGAATGATCAAAGGTGAAGCCGGACAGGAGTTTCTTCCATCCCGCAGTCGTGTGGCACTCTTCGCAACGCTGTTTGAAGGAGCCTTTGTGCGGGTCGATATGGCAGTCAATGCAAGCGCCGAAACGCATGCCCTTGAATCGCGCCGGACCACCAGGCACGTCGGGCTTATGACACTTTTCACATGCGACGTGAACGTGTAGCCCAGTCAATGGGTAACGCGTCTTGGAATGGTCGAACTCTTTCGCGGCTTTCCAATCGCTGACGTTGTGGCAGCGCTGGCAGTCGTTTCCGAGCTGGCCCTTGTGTGGATCGGTGTGGCACGAGAGGCATTCTTGCGAGAGGCCGACGAACGATTTGCTGAGATCTTTGTATTTGATCAGGCCGCGGTCGTCGCCTTGAATGTTTTTCGGCGTGTGGCATTGGGTGCATGCGACATTCGCGTGTTTGCCTTCCAGGGCGTAGCCGGTCAGCTTGTGATCGAATTGTTTTTGCGATGGCTCCCAGTGAATCAGCGAAAAATCAAGCCCGTTATGTTCAAGGTGGCAGCGCACGCAATCTTTGCCGCTGGGATTTTTCATCCCGAGCCGCGCGTGATATCCACGGTTCGCGGAAAGATGCTGCGCAATCTCCTTATGGCACTCGAGACACTTGAACGTCGGCGCGGTGGCTCCGAATTGGTGGCAGCTCGCGCACTGCGTCGTGCCCGTTAACGACTGATGCGCGGCGGAAAGCGGGCCTGGCGAGATTTGTGCGTGTGTCGGGTTCGAGCCAACGGTCAGAAGAGCGGCGGCAGCAAGAAAAACACAGCGCAAAAGAAAAGTTCGGACGCGAATGGGGACAAGCGGCACGGCAGGATCGAAGGGATGCACCGAACTCTCCGTCTGAATGCTGCGAGGTAAAGCCGTTGTCTCGGTTCTACTAACTTAGCATTCAGGTTCCGCCGCTGTCCTTCCTTCAATTTTGGCTGTGTCTATTGTGAAAACGGACCACCTACCTTAAGAGACGACGGACTGCCTTAATAAGGATAGGGGTCGCCCGGGCGGGCAATGCGGATGCGGTGATCGGTGAACTTGTAATGCGCGCCGGGTAGTTCGACTTTGGGCATGTGGCAGGTTACGCAGCGCTCGTTCGCTACGGGGCCCGGCTTGCCCGAGGTGGAGACCGTAGCGGGCTTGATGGGCGTGTTCGCGGAGGTCTGCTCCCGGGCAACGACGGGGTTGGCATCGGTGGAAACGGCGGCGTGGCAGCCGGTACAGTTGGCGTCGTGAGACGAGGCTTCGGACGTCAACTCGATGTAAGGATCGTGGCAAGCGGTACAGGCAAAGTGAGCGTTGTTCGGGTCGTGACCGCGGCTGTTAAACAATCGATAAGGCCGGAAGCGGACATTACCGACGCCGCCGAGGTTGGGAGTTTGACCCGATTGACCCTCAAGAAGCTGTTGCGGCATGATGTAAACTAAGTGCTTGCAACAATTCCGGGATCGTCTAATCGGTAGGACATCAGCCTTTGGAGCTGAGTATCCTGGTTCGAGTCCAGGTCCCGGAACCATTTTTCTCCGCACCCTCTATAACGTCCCGTATAACGTCGCGCCAATCCGCTGACTGTGTGTGGCTGTCGGCGCGCCATTCACTGGCTATCCGCAAGCCACTCATTCAAGTAAAATGCTTTGTATCGAACCACCTACGCAGCGGCGTTGATATTCTGGATGCCAGGCCTGCGTAGTATCAATGTGTCTCCCTTAAGGATCGCCGAACGCATGGCCATGCCAGCAAACGCACCCGTACACGACCTGGGCTCTTTGCGCATTGACGACCATCACCGCTCCGGCGGTAGTTGGGGCAAGCGCCTGGCCATCTTCTTCGGCCTGCTCGTTGTGCTTGGAGGGCTTTCCGGCGCCGTTTTCACGTTTTGGAATCAGAAGCCCGTCGTAGAGGTCGCGGTGGTGCAAAAATCAACCAACAACGGAGGTCGCGAAGCCCTGCTCAACGCCAGCGGCTACGTCACTCCCCGCCGGCGCGCCACCATCGCCGCGAAAATCACCGGCCGCGTCACCGGAGTCTTTTTTGACGAAGGCACGCATGTCAGCGAGGGCCAATTGCTCGCCACGCTGGACGATTCCGATGCCCGCAGAGCGCTGGACGCCGCTAAAGCCGACTATGCCGCCTCCAAAGCCGCCATCGCCGATTACGAAGTGCAACTGAGGAACGCGCAAATTCAGCTCCATCGCGCCGAGCAACTCCAAAATGCCGGCGTGCAAACCCAGGAGCAACTCGACAATGCCCGCACCGCTGCCGATAGCCTGCGGGCAAAGATTGCGCTGGCGCAATCTCAGGTCATCAGCTCCGAGGCGCGCATCCAGCAAGCGCAACAAGCCGTCGACAACTGCACCATCCGCTCGCCCTATACCGGCATCGTCGTCTCCAAGGACGCCCAAGTCGGCGAAATGGTCTCTCCCAATTCCGCGGGCGGCGGCTTTACCCGCACCGGCATCGCCACCATCGTGGACATGAAATCTAACGAGATTGAAGTTGACGTCAATGAGAACTATATCTCTCGTGTGCAACCCGGCCAACCCGTCACCGCCATTCTCGATGCCTACCCCGATTGGGAAATCCCCAGCCGCGTGCGCACCATCATTCCGTCAGCCGACCGCCAGAAAGCCACCGTGAAGGTTCGCGTCTCCTTTCTCAAGTTAGACCCGCGCATCTTGCCCGACATGGGCATCAAGGTTACGTTTTTAGGCGCTGAACAAAAAAAGGAAGCCGGTGCTGCCGCCCCAGCCATTCTGATTCCTAAGAGCGCGGTTCGTGATGACAATGGCAAAAGTATCGTTTTCTTGGTGAAAGACGACAAGACTGAGCGCCGCGCGGTAACTCTGGGCGGCAACCGAGGCTCCGATACCGAGGTCATCGCGGGCGTCACCGTGGGAGACACGCTCGTCGTAAAAGGTCCAGGTAATCTTCGCGACGGCCAAAGCGTAGAGATTAAGAAGTAGCAGAGTAGGGGCGCAGCATTGCTGCGCCCCTGTTGGCGGAAAACAAAGCCTCATAGGAACACCAGTTATCAGGGAGAGAGACCAATGATCCGAGTCGATGGCTCAGGAAAATCCAACAGCTTGATCCAAGTCCGCGGTCTGGACAAAACCTACCGCCGCGGTGGCGAAGAAATCCAGGTCCTGCAACGCCTCAATCTCGACGTGGACAAAGGCGACTTCGTCGGCTTCATGGGTCCCAGCGGCTCCGGCAAAACCACGCTGCTGAATTTGCTCGGCGGTCTCGATGTGCCCACGCACGGCAGCATCACCGTGGCTAGCGACGAAATCACGCACATGTCCGCGAACAAGCTCACCCAGTGGCGCGCCCGCCACGTCGGCTTCATCTTCCAGATGTACAACCTCATCCCCGTGCTCACCGCGTTCCAAAACGTCGAGCTACCCCTGCTGCTTACCAAGCTTTCGAAATCCGAGCGCCGCAAGCACGTAGAAACCGCGCTCGGCGTCGTCGGCCTTGCCGACAGAATGAACCACTATCCGCGCCAGCTCTCCGGCGGACAGGAGCAGCGCGTGGCCATCGCCCGCGCCATCGTCGCCGACCCCACATTTCTCCTCTGCGACGAGCCCACCGGCGACCTCGATCGCAAGAGCGCCGACGAAATCATGGAGCTGATCCATCGCCTCGTGAAGGAGTACGGCAAGACCGTCCTGATGGTCACGCACGATCCGGTCGTCGCCAAGCGCGCCGATCTTACTCTCCACCTCGAAAAGGGTCTTCTTGTTGAATCCGGTCAACTTGGTGTCGCAGCGGGAGGTGTCGCGTGAAATTTAGCAGCCTCATCTTTGCCAATCTCTTTCGCAAGAAGCTCCGCCTGATCCTTACCATAGGCTCGTTCGCCATCGCTCTCGTTCTCTTCACGTTCCTGGCTGTGGTGAAGAGCGCCTTCACCCGTGGCACGGAAATCGCCGGCGCGGATCGCCTGGTAGTCGTCAGCCGCATCGGCCTGATGCAATTGATGCCGATTTCCCATCGCGACAAAATCCTTTCCATACCCGGCGTCAAAGCGGTCACCCACAATCACTGGTTCGGCGGTGTCTATCAGGATGAAAAGAACTTCTTTCCCCAGTTTGTAATCGACCCGGGAAATCAGCGCCAGGTAATGACGGAGCTGGTGGTACCGGACGACCAGTGGAACAATTTCGTGAAAGACCGCATGGGCGCCATTGCCGGCGCCCGCACCGCCGCACGCTTCCACTGGAAAATTGGCGATCGCATCCCCATCAAAACGACTCTCTATGGCGGCGGCTCTTCGGAGTTCAATCTCGACGGCATTTATCACAGCGAGCGTCCCGGTGGTGACGAGAGCCAGTTTTGGCTGCAGTGGAAATACTTTGACGAGAATGCGCCCGCTCCCGTCAAGAGCACGGCCGGATGGTACGTGGTCAAGCTCGACAGTCCCGACGACGCCGAGCGCGTCGCCAAGGCCATTGACGAAAAGTTTGCCAACTCGTCGTTTGAAACCAAAACCGAGACGGAATCCGCCTTCGCCGCATATTTCGCCAAACAATTCGGAAACATCGAGCTTTTGATCCTCACCATCGGCGGCGTCGTCTTCTTCACGCTTCTACTGGTCACCGGCAACACTATGGCCATCTCCGTTCGCGAGCGCGTTGGCGAGCTTGCCGTGCTCAAAGCCATAGGCTTCTCCGGGCGCGCTGTTCTTTTCTTCGTACTGGCGGAGTCCATCATCATTGCTCTCGTTGGCGGCCTGCTCGGTTTGACCCTCGCCTACTTGGCCATCCCTGTTATCGGCATAGCTCTTACCGGCCTGCTGCCACCCCTTCTCCTTTCCAAGTCGCTCCTGACGCTTGGCCTTGGATTTGCGCTCCTTGTTGGCGTCGCCAGCGGCCTGCTGCCGGGCATTGGCGCCATGCGCATGCGCGTGGTTAACGCGTTGAGGAGAGTCTGAAATGACCATTCCCATCATTTACAACGTTCGGAGCGTCAAAGCTCGCTGGACCTCCACGATCGTTGCCGTGGCGGGAATTGCCGGAACTGTGGGTGTCTTCATAGCTATGTTGTCGCTCGCCCGCGGATTCAGGGCCACGCTGGTTTCTTCCGGCTCCGAGGACAACGCGCTTATTACCCGCGCCGGCGCTACCTCCGAAATGACCAGCGGAGTCTCTATCGATTCCGTAAAAGTCATCCAGGATGCTCCCGGCATCGCTCGCGGGCCCGAGGGCCCGTTGGTAACACAGGAGGCTGTCCTGATGGCGCCGATCCCGTTGATCTCCACCGGGACCGACGCGAACGTGGAGCTTCGCGGCGTCTCGCCTAACGTTCTTGCTATCCGCGGGAACATCAAAATTATAGAGGGCCGCATGTTCCAGCCCGGCCTCTCCGAACTCATTGTCGGTAAGAACGCCAGATCGACCTATTCGGGCCTGACCCTGGGAAGCACAATTGGGCTCGGTACTGTACGCTGGCAAGTCGTGGGCGTTTTCGATGCAGGGGGCAGTGCCTTCGATTCCGAAGTTTGGGGAGACGCCCACCTCCTCAACGGCGCCTATAAACGTCCGGACACGATTTCTCAGTCCGTTACCGTACACCTCACTTCGCCAGCCGCGCTTCAACAACTGAAGGACTCGCTCACTAGCGACCCGCGTTTGAACGTCGACGTAGTCCGCGAAATCGACTACTACTCTAAACAGTCCACACGCATGACTACGCTCATCACCATATTGGGCGGCTTTGTTGCCGGAATCATGGCCATCGGTGCGGTTTTCGGCGCGCTGAATACCATGTATTCCGCCGTTGCCGAGCGCGGCCGGGAGATCGCTACCATGCGTGCTCTCGGGTTCGGCGCTGCCGCGGTCGTAATTTCCTTCTCCATCGAAGCGCTTCTCATTTCCTTCATCGGCGGGGGGATCGCCTGTCTTGCCGTTCTTCCCCTGAACGGCTTGACCACCAGCACCATGAATTTTCAGACGTTTTCCAACCTGGCCTTCGCCTTCAAGATCACCCCCGAATTGCTTGCAAAGGGCATTCTCTTCGCTCTCACCATGGGTCTAATTGGAGGCCTGCTGCCTGCCGTCCGCGCAGCGCGGCTCCCCGTGGCGACGGCCCTCCGCGAGTTGTAAGCCAGTGCTCCGCCCGTTTGTGCCGGGACACCGATAATCCAGAGAACCCTTCGCGGGCGCGACGGCGCGCTGACGAATAGCCGTCAGTCGCGATACCCCGCTTCCCTGATTTTCGACTCGTTACAGCTCGTTCTTTTTTATTTGCGAAACTGCGTAATCGCACGCTCGCGCTGTCAGCGCCATGTACGTGAGGGATGGGTTGACGCAGGAACTGGAGGCCATGCAGGCGCCGTCGGTCATAAACACGTTTTTCATGTCGTGCGCCTGATTGTGTTCATTCAGCACGGAGCTCTTCGGATCGCGCCCCATGCGCGCCGTCCCCATCTCGTGAATCGCCAAGCCCGGCGGTGAAATCTCCTGGAACGCGTAAATATCCTTTGCGCCGGAAGCTGCCAGCATCTCCGCGGCTTGCACCACGATATCGCGGGACATCGCGTGCTCGTTCTCGCCCCATGCGCAGTTGATCTTTAGGGTCGGAATCCCCCACGCGTCCAGCTTGTCTTTCTGTACTTCCACGTAGTTGTCGTGATTCGGCAGGCATTCCCCGAAACCACCGATGCTCATGCGCCATGGTCCGGGCCTTTTCAGCGAATTCTTGAAGTCCGCGCCAAACCCGCTCATGTGCATTCCGCGGGCCCACCCTTCGCGGCTTCCGCCACCCTGGTAACCGTAGCCGCGCACAAACTCTTTCTGCTTCGTTTTCACATTGCGGAAGCGCGGAATGTAGATCCCATTCGGGCGGTTGCCAAAGGGCATCTTGTCTTCATGCCCTGGCATGGTTGCGCTGGCGCCCGCGCCCATGTGGTGATCCATCAAGTTGTGGCCCAATTCCCCGCTGCTGTTCGCCAGGCCGTTCGGGAATTCCGGCGTCGCGGAATTCAGCAGGATGCGCGTGGACTCCAGCGTCGACGCATTGATGAAAAAGATGCGGCCCTTGAATTCCATGGCGTTCCGCGTTTGCGCATCGACCACGCGCACGCCGCTAACCTTCCGCGTCTTCGGGTCAAAGACCAGGCTGTGCACCACGCTGTAAGGGCGAAGCGTGAGTCGCCCGGTTTTTTGCGCCGCCGGTAGCGTCGAGCTAAGGCTGCTGAAATACGATCCCGTGATGCATCCGCGGTGACAGACGCCGCAGTAGTGGCAAGCGGCGCGACCCTTATGCACCTGCGTCAAAACCGCGGACCGGCCGATGGTCATCATGCGGTCATCAAACTTTTTGGCCAGCGCGTCGCGCACGTCGCGCTCGACGCAAGTCATTTCCATGGGCGGCAGAAATTTTCCGTCCGGCAATTGCGGCAATCCTTCCGCTTGGCCGCTGATGCCCGCAAACTCTTCCACGTAGTCGTACCAGGGCGCGATGTCCGCATAGCGAATCGGCCAGTCCACCGCAACTCCATCCCTCAGGTTGGCTTCAAAATCCAGATCGCTCCAGCGGTAGCTCTGTCGCCCCCAGGTGAGGGATTTCCCTCCTACTTGCCGGCCGCGAATCCAAGAAAATTTCTTGTTGGGATCAGTGGAGTACGGATTTTCCTTGTCGCTGACGAAAAACTTGCTCGAATACTCGTCGCAAGCGTAGTAACACTCGCGCTGAATCGGCTGCGTGCTTGCGCGTTCCGCACGTTTGTCCCAGCCGCGAAACTTCAATTCCCACACCGGTACGTGCTCGACGTAATCGCGCTCCGGCAAAATGGTCCGTCCCGCTTCCAGCACCAGGACACTCAGCCCTTTTTCCGTGAGCTCCTTAGCCGCCCAACCTCCGGTTATTCCCGAGCCGACAATGACCGCATCATAGGTGTTTGCCGCCGCCATGTTCGTTTTTGTCCCCTGTCCTATGCGTTTCCGAGTCCGGAGCCCAGCTTCTCGCAGCCATGGTGCGCGCCGGGAATAATTTGCAGCTTTAATTCCTGCGTGAATCCAATTTCCGAAGTGTAGTAGCCATGCAGCGTGATGCCGCGGAACACGTCGTAGAAGTTTCCCTTCAGGTGCGTGTCGAACTCAGGGACCGTATTGCCGTGCTTCTCCCGTTTTTCCGCGCGCTCGTTCGCGGTGTAATCATCCATCGCGCGCAGCAACGTAACTTGCTGATGGGGACTCGCGTCGACAAAGTCTTTTCCAAAGAGCTCGTTGCTCTGCTTGTCCACACCGGTCAACCCTGCCAGGAAATATTGCCGCTCTTCCTCGGTGGCCCACTCCGTCAAAATCACGTCGATGAATTCATTCACTCTCGCCGCTTTCGCTCCCGGCGTGTCCGTTTCCGGAATAATCAGGTCCGTCATTACCACTACGGTGGTGTTCTGGTGCGGATTCAGTGTGCGCAGTTTGTATCCCGGTCCGGTCTGCGCCTGCGCCTCCCGAAAGAACGCCGCCAGCGGCGAAGAAAAAACCGGGAGCACCGCTCCTGTCGCCAACATTTTCAATACGTCGCGTCGTTGCATAATTCCCTCGCGAGAAGTGAGTTTTTGCGGAGTGCTTCGACCTCACGCCCTATAATGCTGGGTCACACGTTTGAGATGCCGATGAGCATACTCCAAAATCGTGCTGTAGAGAATCGATTTTCTAGATGCTTTTGAGAAGATACGGTTTGTCCTTGACACCGAACGAATTCAAATACGTCACAGTAAACGGGAAGCGGCTGGAAACGCTGCGGTACTCGCCGGCACGCGCGAACGGCACGATTGTCATGCTCCACGAAGGGCTCGGCTCGATCGCTATGTGGAAGGTCTTTCCCGAGCGAGTGGCGGAGGCCACCGGTTGCGGTGTTCTGGTGTATTCGCGCTACGGCCATGGAAAATCGCAGCGCCTCGCGGAGAAACGCTGCGTTGACTTCATGCATCACGAAGCCAAAGTTGTTCTTCCTGAATTGCTTCGCCACTTTCAAATTGAGCAGCCCATTCTTCTCGGACACAGCGACGGTGCTTCCATCGCTTTAATTTACGCAGGCACTTGGCCCGGGTGCGTACGTGGGCTCGTCCTCGAGGCGCCGCACGTTCTTGTCGAAGAGTTTGGTCTCCGAAGCACGGTCGCTATTCGCAACGTTTACGAAACCACGGAACTGCGCGAGAAGCTGGCGCGCTATCACGATCACGTCGACGAAATGTTCCGCGGATGGAATGATATTTGGCTCGATCCGCAATTTCGCGAGTGGAACATCGAGGAGTGTCTCGACGCGATCACTTGTCCCACGCTGGTCATCCAAGGAGAAAACGACGAATACGGCACGGTGGCGCACGTTGAGACGATTCAGCGCCGCGTGCCTGGGGCGCAGGCGCTGATTCTTGCTGGCTGCGGCCACTCTCCGCACCGCGATCAGCCAGTTCTTACCCTTGAAGCTATCTCCAGATTCGTGGCTACGAGGTTGTCCTGAAATGCTGGCGCAGCATGCTGCGCGGCTAGAGGACAGCTCATCAATGCTCACGCCTCGGCAAGCTGGGGTGCAGCGGTGCTGCATCCGTACGAACGTCCATCAATTCACCGCTACCACTAGCAGCGTTGCATCGTCCTGCCAGATTCCGTGGCTGAAGTCTGATGCGGCTTGCAAGATCTTCTTCTGAATTTCGGCGGCGGTTCGCGAGGGATTTTCTTGCAGCACGCTAAGCAGGCGCTCCTCGCCGAACTCCTCATCCACGGAGTTCCACGCTTCCGTGACTCCGTCGGTGTAAAGCACCATGCGGTCGCCGCTCTGCAATTGCATCACTCCACTCTTAAACGCCTGATTTGGAAAAACGCCCAAAACACAGCCACCTTCGCGGAGGCGCTCGTGGGACCCATCAGCATGCAAGACAAAAGGTGGATTGTGGCCCGCGCTCACATACCGCAGCTGACGCGCCGGTCCATCGAGGTGGGCATAGAACAAAGTGACGAAACGATCGCTGGCCATGTTGCGGCAGAGGAGAGCGTTCAGGCGCAGGCACAATTCCTCCGGCGCTAGCGAAGGCGAGGCCAGGCCGCGCACGGCGGCCTGCAAATTCGACATCAGCATCGCCGCCGGCAAGCCCTTCCCGGCGACATCGGCTATGCACAGCCCACAACTTTCGCCGCCAAAGGGAAGCACATCAAAGTAGTCTCCGCCGACCACCCGCGCGGATTGCCACGCGCTGGCAATTTCGTAACCAGCGAGCTGCGAAATTTCCTTGGGTAGAAATCCTTCCTGAATCGCGCGCGCCTCGGCGATCTCGTGCTCCTGCTCGTGGAATTGCGAGGCGATCACTTTCTGGGCTTGCGTTTCCTGTACTGCCAGGCGCGCGGTTTCTCGCCGCTCACGCCCCAGCGTGATTTGCTTGCTCAAGACTTCCAGCAACTGCGAATTCGTCCAGGGCTTCTCGACAAAATCGGTGACGCCGCGCTGCATGGCTTCGACGGCAATGCCAACGGTGGCCCACCCGGTCATCACCACAATCGGTGGCACGCTGTCCATCGCTTTCAGGCGGGATAGCAGATCCAAACCTTCGCGCCCGGAAGTAGTGTCACGCGCGTAATTCAAGTCCATCAGCAGGAGATCGAATTCGGCGCGGGTCAAGGCCTCCAGCAAATCCGAAGGCGAGGTAACCGTTTCGGTGGTATAGCCGTGCCCTTTTAGCAGAAAGCACAAAGCCCGCAACACGTCGGGCTGGTCGTCGGCAATCAAAATTCGGGACTCCATGATTCTCACTTCAGCGGGAGTTTCGGATATGCATGCTAACATGACGCCGATTCTCCTTTGTAATTCGACGCTTGCCGCCGCTGAATGTAACGGCAGTAATGGTTCCAACCGCAATTTAATCTAAGCCGCGTGCTCACACCGTGTTAGCGGGCTCCGGAGGCTTGGCGGAAGTGCCGCCTGACCGATTGCGGGAAGCGGCGTCCCAGGAACGGACAGCCGCGCGGTTTCGGCCGGGAGTGACATTCTCACCGGGCCCAGCGGGCCCACCCGGCCACCTAAAGGTGGCCGCTACACTTGTTCATGTTTCGACCTTTAGGACGGCTGCACCCTCGATTGCGTCGTTTTTCAGCGCGTTTAGGGCACGGTTGGCTTCGCGCAGGGGAAAGAGTTGGGTGTGCATGCGAATGGGGATTTCGGCCGCGACGCGCAGGAAATCTTCGCCATCCTGGCGCGTGTTGTTGGCGACGCTGCGAATGATGCGTTCCTGGTAGAGCAGGTCGTAGTCGAAAGAGGGGATGGGGCTCATGTGAATGCCGCCGAGGACGAGAGTGCCGCCCTTGCGCAGCGCTTTCAGCGCGGCGGGAACGATTTCGCCAGCGGGAGCGAAGACGATTGCGGCGTCGAGCTTGGCGGGAGGCTCGGCGAAGGTGCCGCCTGCCCATTTGGCTCCGAGCTCAAGTGCGAGCTTTTGATGCCGCGCATCCCGGGTCGCCGCATACACTTCCATATTCCAGTGCAGCGCCACCTGAATGGCAACGTGGGCGGCGGCGCCAAATCCGTAAAAGCCCAGCTTGCCGCCGGGCTTAACTCCAGAAAGACGCAAGGAGCGAAACCCGATGATTCCGGCGCAGAGCAGCGGAGCGGCTTGCTCATCGGGAAATTGCTCCGGGATGGCATAGATAAAGTCTTGTGGAGCAACAATGTACTCGGCGTAGCCCCCGTCTACGGTATAGCCAGTGAAAGCGGGATGGTCACAGAGATTTTCCGCGCCGGAGCGGCAAAAGTCGCAGGTGCCGTCGGTGCGATGCAGCCAAGCAATCCCCACCCGTGAGCCGACGGGAAATCGATTTGCGCCCGGACCCAACTTCTCAATTGTCCCAATAACCTGGTGGCCGGGAATTACAGGGGATTTTCGCGGGATCAATTCTCCTTCGATGACGTGAAGGTCGGTCCGGCAGACACCGCAGTAAGAGACGCGAACGAATACTTCGCCTTTTGTTGGGGTCGGTGTCGGAACGTCCGCGAGCACCAGCGGGTTGCTCTCAATGGGGGCGGGAGCTTGGAGGAGGCAGGCTTTCATGTGGGGGGCACCACCCCCACCCCCGGCATTTTGCAAAAAGAGTCTGCAAGTTGCTGAAAACAAACGACGGCGGGTTTAATAAGAGAGGCAGGAGAGTTCAAGAGGCTGCAAGCATTTGAAAACAAGAGGCTTGCGGGGAGCGGATGCGCATCGGGGGGAAGAAACGGCTCCACCGATTCATGTCGAGGAGGGATGGAGTTCGGGGCAACCATGGGAAACGATAGCACGGGAACTGAAGATTACGGAAGCGTAATCCATTGAGTGGGGATTTCTCCGGGTTGAATGGTTGCTGGGTGCATTGGATGGGAAGGAATTTAGCTCGAGGACTTCAAGACTCCACCGGCGGACAGCCAGAAATGGCTGTCCCACTTTATCGAGATAGGAGGTTGTTAGACATTGTGCGGTTGGGCCGTGCTGACGCACGGCCTCTATAGTTTGCGGTATTGCCAAGCTGAGGCGCAGCAATGCTGCGCCCCTACGGGCGGGAAGCGGCTAGCTTTGCGGCGTTGTGGCCGCACATGCCGTGGACTCCGCCGCCTGGGGGTGTGGAGGAGGAGCAGATGTAGATATTGCGGGCGGGCGTGGCGTAATGGCGCCAGGTTGGGCGGAAGAAGAATTGGCGTAAGTCCATGGCGCCGCCGGAGATGTCGCCGCCGATGAGGTTGGCGTCCATTTCTTCCAGGGCGCGGGGGGAAAAGATACGGCGGGCGAGAATGCAATCCCGGAAGCCGGGGGCGAAGCGCTCGATCTGCGATTCGAGGGCTTCGAGCATGTCGACGGTGGAGCCATTGGGGACGTGGCAGTAGGCCCAGGCAATGTGCTTCCCTGCTGGGGCGCGGGTGGGATCGAAGAGGCTCGGCTGGGCAAGCAACACGAAGGGGCGATCGGAGTGGCGACCGTGGCTCACGTCGTATTCGGAGGCGGCGATTTCCCGGAAGCTGCCGCCGAGATGCACGGTGGCGGCTCGAGCGCAGTCGGCCGCTCTCCAGGGAATGGGGTTGTGCAGGGCGTAATCGACTTTGAAGACGCCGGGACCGTAGCGGTACTTGGCGAGCTGGCGGGCAAATCGCGTGGGGAAACAGTTGCGGGCGATGCGCAGTAACTGGTGAGGGGTGACGTCACAGAGAACGGCGTCGTAATCCTCTAGTGCGGACAAGTCTTCTATACGCGTGGAGGTCTTAAGCGTGCCGCCTATGGTCGCGAGATGGGCGCAGAGGGCGTTGGTGATCGATTGCGCGCCCCCCCGTGGAATGGGCCAGCCCACGGCGTGCGCGGCGGCGGCGAGAATGACGCCGAAGGCGGCACTCAGGGGCTCGTCGAGGCTCAGGAAGGAATGGGCGGCCAAGCCGGCGAAGAGCGCTTTAGTGCGTTCGCTGCGGAGATGTGCCAGCGTTTTTGTCGACGGGAAAGCGGTGAGGCCGAAACGCGCGAGCAGGAAGGGATGAGGCGTCAGGAAACGGAGCGGGCGGAGGATTTCGGCGGCGAGGACGGACCAGCGTTCGACGAAAGGCTGCATGAGGCGGCGCCAACGCTTGCCGTCCGGTCCTAGAGCGGATTCGGCGGCGAGTAGATCGCGCTCGAGGATTACGGCGGTGCCGTCGTCGAGAGGATGGGCTAGCGGGGCGGGCGAGTGGATCCAGTCCAAACCGTGTGAGTGTAGCGGCAGAGAGGAAAAGAACGGGGAGCCTGCGGCTAGCGGATGGACTGCGGAGCCGAAGTCGTGGAGGAAACCGGGTAGCGTGAGTTCGAGCGTGCGGGCGGCGCCTCCTGGTTGGGTTTGGGCCTCGAAGACGTCAACGTGGAAATTGCGTTGGGCGAGGGTTATGGCGGCGGCTAGGCCGTTGGGTCCGGCGCCGATTACGGCGGCTCGGCGGTTCTTGTGTGAACCTGAGTTCATCGCCGGACAGTCCTGGCGGACTGGGATGCGCTAAAGCGCACCCCTACAACTCTTGCAAACGTTTTAGTCATCGCGGTCATTGGCGGGGCGGGAGTTCTGGCGGCCATTCGAGGGCGATGATATGGCCGTTTGCGTCGCGCCCCAGGGTTGGCGCGTAGTTGCCTAGCAGTTGGCGGCGCCACCACAAACCGCGTTCGCGCTTTTCTTGCATCGAGGTGAACCAATATTGCCAGAGGAGAACCCGGACCTGGCGCGGGGGCTGCGGAAACGGATTGGCGGCAAACAGCGCCAGGACGTCGGGACTGCCTTCGAGGAGGCGCTCTTCGGTGCGGGGGACGATGGGATTGGAGCGCCAGTGGCCGAGCGAGGCGAACCACAAATTCCAATCGAAACGGGGCTGATAGGGGGCGTAGATGCGGGGAGCTTCGTGTGGATTCTGGGGCTTAAACCGAAATTTGTAGGCCAGCCAATTCTCGCCGTCATTGGAGCCTTGGAATTCGATTTCGTAGCGGCCGCGGGTCATTACCGCGAAGAGGCCGTAGCGGTCGGCGATGCGAAAAGGCTGTAGCGCGGCGACGGGTCCGGATGGAAATGGCACACCGGGCCAAATCATCCACAGGAGAAGTACGGTGCTGGAGTAGAAGAGCCACACGAGCATAACCGTCGTGAGGGCGAGCTTGAGCGTGGCTAAGTTGTGCGCCCAAGCTTGCTGCCAGTGCGGCACCGCGGCTTCGTGTGGAGCGACAGCTTCCGAAACGGTTTGCGTTGGTTGCGCTAGATGCGCTCTCCACGATTGCGGGACGAAACGGGCGAGGAAACGGTCGTCCAGGAGAAAAATGCCGAGCGCAAGAACGAGGTAGTTCAAGAAGGTGTAGTTGGCGGTGAAGATCACGCCGATTTGCCACGGTGTGACGATGAAGAAGCAAATGATGCGGATGCGGCGAGGAAGGAATAGCATCCAGACAAGGACGAGTTCGAGAGCGAGAGTGGCGAAGGCGGTGGCGGCATGAAACCAGTGCGGCGTATGTTGTACGTACCAACCGATCCAGGTGGGGAGCGGACCGTTTTGATAGTACTCGTCCATGGCGGTGAAGTGGCGCCACTGGGGATCGCCGCTGGCGATTTTGGCGATGCCGGATTCGAAGTAGATGCGAAACCATTCCCATAGAAGGAGGAGCATACTGGCGCGCATGGGCGGGCTGTTTGGCGCCAGGCCGGGACGAAATCCCGGTGGAGCGAGGAAAAGAGAGAGGAAGCCGGCTTCGAGGAGCATGCCGTCGGACTGGTAGCCGGAGAACTCGGATGCGGCGCTGACGAAGGAGAGGAAACAGACGAAACAAAGAAGGAGCATGCCGCGCGGGAAGATGTTGATGGTGAGAAGGACGGAGGCGAAGAGGCCGGTCCAGCACACGGCCATTAGCATATGATTGCCGGTGGAAAACCAAAGAAGCGTGGGTGCGTACCAGAAACGCGAGAAGCCGATGGAATTGGTAACCGCACGCAAGTATTCGGCGGAGGGGAGAATTCCGTTGGGGCCTAGGAGGCCGCGGACCTGGAAGATCAGCGAGAAGAATGCGGAGAAGTAGATCACGCCTAGCGCGCGGAGGAAGAGCCAGCGGGGGATGAGGCGGTCGCGGGCGCCGTGCTCGGGATCGAAGAGCCAGCGGAGGACGGAGGCGGGGCGGAGATCCATGGCGCGATTCCCAATATACAGGGGTGATGCGGCGGCTGACAGCATGTGACAGAAAACAAGAGCAAATCTAACGCAGAGGCGCAGAGTGCGCTGAGGCACGCAGAGAAGAGCCGCGCCGCGTCGATTCAGATGTTTCAGGAATCTATTTCTGTAGCAGAGTTACACGAGAAAATCTAGAAACGAACATCCATGAGCTATCAACCGATTGAGAATTACGGGATTATCGGGAACATGCGGACGGCGGCGCTGGTGGGTATGAACGGTTCGATCGACTGGTATTGCTCGCCACATTTCGATTCGCCGAGCGTGTTTGGGGCGATTTTGGATGATGAAAAAGGAGGACGATTCAAGATTGCGCCGGTGGCGGAGCAGCTGAAGTCGCGGCAATTTTATTGGCCCTCGACAAATATTTTGGTGACGCGATTTCTGCATGAGGACGGAATCGCGGAGCTGGAAGATTTCATGCCGGTGGGATTGCCGCCGGAGTCGAAGTGGTACCACCACTTGTACCGGAGAGTGCGGTGCGTACGGGGCACGGTGAACGTCCGGATGGTGTGTAAACCGGCGTTCGACTATGGACGAGCAACGCACGAAGTGAACCTGCACGGGAATGGAGCAACGTTCCGTTCCGCAAAGCAGTCCCTCCACCTTTGTTGCGGAAAGGCGCTGCGGCAGGGTGCAGACGGAAGCGTGGTTGCGGAATTTTCGCTGGAGGAAGGCAAGTCGCAAGTCTTCACGGTAAGCGATGCGAAAACTAGCAGCGACTCGCCATGCCCCGCATCGGAGGCGGAGGGTGAAGAGCTGTTCCAGCATACGGTGCAATTCTGGCACCGCTGGCTTTCGGCGTGTACTTACCATGGACGTTGGCGCGAGCGCGTAGAGAGATCGGCACTGGTGCTGAAGCTGCTTACCTTCGAGCCCACGGGCGCCATCATCGCCGCACCGACGACGAGCTTGCCGGAGGTGATCGGCGGCCCTCGCAACTGGGATTACCGGTATACGTGGTTGCGAGACGCGGCATTCACGGTGTACGCGTCTATGCGCATCGGCTTTACGGAGGAAGCAGCGGGGTTCGTGCACTGGATACAGAACTATGCCGCAAAATACACGCGGCCGGGGGAGAAGATCCCCGCGATGTTTTCCATCCATGGCAATCCCGAACTGCCCGAGCAGGAACTGAAGCATTGGGAAGGCTATAAGAAGTCGAGCCCGGTGCGCATCGGCAATGCTGCGTACAAGCAATACCAGAGCGATATTTACGGCGAACTGATGGACTCGCTGTATCTGTACAACAAATATGTGCTGCCGATTCCCTATGATTTCTGGACAAGGATCCAGCAGCGACTCGATTGGGTGTGCGAGAACTGGCAAACCCCAGACGAGGGAATCTGGGAGATGCGCAACCGCCAGGAACATTTTGTGTATTCGAAGCTGATGAATTGGGTGGCGCTGGACCGCGGAATCAGGCTAGCGGACAAGCGGTCGTTTCCGGCAAATCGCGAGAGGTGGATGGGCGAGCGGGACAAGATTTACGAGGAGGTGATGAGGCGGGGGTGGAGCGAGAAACGACGGGCGTTCACGCAATTTTACGGAAGCGAAGACCTGGACGCTTCGGTGCTGATCATGCCGCTGGTGTTCTTTATGGCGCCGAGCGACCCACGGATGGTGAACACGATCAAGGCAATCCTGAAAAGCCCGAAGGAAGGCGGGCTGGTCAGCGACGGATTGGTGTACCGGTATCCACCGGACCCGCGCATCGACGGGTTGCCAGGCGAGGAAGGGACATTCAATATGTGCTCCTTCTGGCTGGTCGAAGCGATGACGCGGGCGGGGCAGGCAGATCCGGAGATGCTGAATCAGGCGCGGCTGCTGTTTGAGCGCATGCTGGGATACGCGAACCATTTGGGGCTGTACGCGGAACAGACGAGTTCGCAGGGCGAGGCGCTGGGAAACTTTCCGCAGGCGTTCACGCATTTGGCGCTTATTAGCGCGGCGTTTAATTTGGATCGAAACCTGGACGGAAAGAAAATGAGTAGCTAGGGGGAACACATGCGCCGAATTGACTTGGCGCGTGTATGTGCCGGCTAGACCGCCGCACTCCAAATAGTGCTACATTATTTTCATTATGCAATTTAAAAAGATCGAGAAAGATGGACTGGAGTGCACGACTTCGGCGGTGCGGCCGTTTGGGTGCATGGAGCTTTGGGCGGGAAACGAGAAGGCGCATCGTTCGCTGGAGTTGGCGGGGCTGGACAGCGATGTGATTGCTCTGCCGTCTGGCGGAGACGAGGGCGGTGACCTGGCGGCGGTGTTTTCTTGCAGCGACAACATCGCGCGCGTGGTGCTTGCGGATTGCGTTGGACATGGCTACATGGCGAGCGGCGTGGCACGGCATATCCACAAGCTGCTGCATAAGTTTCACGACATTCGCGATACCGCGGGGCTGCTGGCGGCGCTGAACGACGAATTCACGCTAGGCGCTGCCAGCGACGGCGAGGCATTGCGGCTGACCACGGTGGTCACGGGGACTTACGACGGGATGAGCGGGGAGTTTAACTTTGCTTATGCCGGGCATCCACGGATGCTGGTATGGCGAGCGCGGGACCAGAGGTTCTACGAGATAGGAGAAGGGCTTGAAAATTTGCCGCTGGGATTTATTACCGGAGAGCAGTACAGCGAGCAGAGCATCCGACTGAACGTGGGAGACATGATTTTGGCGTTTTCGGATGGTGCGACGGAGGCGCACTCGCCTGAGGGTGAGCAACTGACGGCGAAAGGATTTTTAGCGCTGGCGGAGGAGACGTTGCGGGGGATAGCGGAGCCGGTGAGTTTGGCGGAGTTTTCGAAGGGTTTGCTGGACGGAGTTCACGCACATCGCGGGGGGACGGAGTTGGAGGACGACGTTACGCTGCTGACGCTGCGGCGAGTGAGCTGAGGCGGAGAGCCGGCGCGGCGCTGCGCTACTGCGGCGGAGATGCCGACGAGGCCGGCGGGTGCGTAGAAAAATACTGGACCAGGCTCGCGGTGAATTCGTTTGTAGCGCGCTGAACGTTGCGATTGAGGGCGGCTACTACGGCGGCGACATTTTTCCCTTCGACGGACTCGTCGTGGTTATAGACGTGAGTCCAGACGGTGTCGCCAGTTTTCGTGTCGCGGAGTTCGAGATCGAGTGAAAGACGCGCAGCCATCGAGGAGCCGGCGATTTCCTTGAAATCGTAGAGATGGCCGTGGAGGAGATAGTCTCCGCGCACGCTGCTGCGGAGGGAGTGCACGGAGCGGTAGCGGCCTGAGGCGCGAAGCGAACGGAAAATCACGTCCTGGATCATTTCGGTGGGCGGTTCGGCCCAGCGCTGGTATTCATAGATGCCCATGTTCTCGCCGTTGGAACTGTAGACAATGTGGTCTTCGCGGTAGAGATGCGAGGACGTCAGGGTGCCCATGACAAGTGTTACAGGGAAGGCGTCGCTTGGCGGGTCGGCGGCGTTATTGCTGGGGGCGGTGAGTTGGTAGTAACTCGCGGGGCGGGCGGCGCCGCATCCCGCAACGAGCCAGGCGCAAAGCAGAAAAACACATGGGTGCCGCGAGATCATTGAAGTTCACCGGGTTTGTGCTCGCGCGGATTGGAGGAGCGAATCAGGGTGTAGGGACGAGCCTTGATGGTGGCCGTGAATTCCTTGAGATTTTCGGAGACGTGGCGGAAATTATCGAGGAGCTCGTCGATATTTTCGGAGTTGACGTCGAGCGTCTGATTCAAGTGCGAGGTGAGATCGGTCATGTTCGTGAGAGTGTGACGAAGCTCAGCGACGGCCTGGCGGATGTCGGCGCGATTTTCGCCGATGAGTGAATCGATGTGATCGATGGCTTTGTTGGCTTCGGCGGAGGTTTTCTGGAAATCCTGGAGAACAGGCTCGAGCTTTTCGCTGACGGAATTGATGTGCTGGAGGGTGGCGCGAAGAGCGGGGCGATTTTCTTCGATCATGCCGCGGGTGCTGGCGAGGGTGGCGGAAAGATTGGCGCGGTTCTGAACGCTGAGGAGATCGTTGACGCGATCGAGGGTGACTTTTAGCTCGGTGGCGCGATCGTTTAGCGTAACGACAAGCTGCTGCGCGTGGGGAGCGAGATCGTTGAGCTGCGCGGTGAGGGCGTTGAAATCTATGTAGTTTTCGGAAGTGAGCTGAGAACCATCGGGAGCAACGGCGGCGCTAGGAGTGCCGGGAAGAATTTCGAGATGATTGTCGCCGAGCGGGCTCAAGCTCATGATTTTTACGTGGCTGTCCGTTTTGACGGGGAGATCGGATTGCACTTTGAAGGTGATGTCGATACGAGAGGGATTTTGCGGATCGATGCGGACGCGGTCAACGCGACCGATTTTGGGTCCTCCGGCGTAGCGAACGCCGGAACCGGACTCGATGCCGCCGGCAAACGTGAAATAAGCATGATAGGTGTGCGTGGAACGGCCGAAGGCGCCGCTGATGGCGAATACGGTGCCGATTAATACAGCCGTGGCCACGATTACGAAAAGACCGACGAGTGCTTGTTCGCTTTTAGGATTCATTGGTTCCCTTCCCTGCCGCAGCGATCATCTGGAGCGACGATCCTCCGTTAGCATCTGCAAATAATCCAGCTCGCGCGCGACTTCAGGTTCAGCGACACGATCGAGAAACTGGCGAACGCGCGGCTGCGTGCTGGCGCGCATTTCTTCGGTGGTGCCGATAGCAACGATATTACCCTTATCGATCAAGACCATGCGATCGGCGATCAAGTAGGCGCTGGCGAGCTCGTGGGTGACGACGATTATAGTCATGCGGAAGGCTTGCTTGAGTTCGAGGATGAGCTGGTCGATGCCGGCGGCGATGATGGGATCGAGACCGGCGGAAGGCTCGTCGAAGAAAAGGATTTCAGGATCCATGGCGAGAGCGCGGGCGACCGCGGCACGCTTTTTCATGCCGCCGCTGAGCTGCGAGGGCATGTAGTATTCGAAGCCTTCCAAGCCGACCTGTTCGAGCTTCAAACGCAACATGATTTCGATGGTTGATTCTTCGAGGCGGGTGTGCTCGCGAAGCGGAAGGGCGACATTTTCGCCGACGGTCATGGAGCCGAAGAGAGCGCCACCCTGAAAAGACATGCCGATTTTTTTGCGGATGGCGTCCATTTCGGACTGCGAGATCGCGGCGATGTCCTGGCCCTTAATCCAGATCTGACCGGAAGTAGGCTTTTCGAGGCCTACCAGAGTGCGCAGGAGGGTGCTCTTGCCGGAGCCGGAGCCGCCAAGGATCACCAGAGTTTCGCCGCGATTGACGTCGAAGGTGATGCCGTGAAGAATTTCGCGCTCGCCGTAATTGACGCGCAGGTCGCGCACGGAAATCGTGGCGGCGGATTCGAGCGAGTCTGTAAGCGATGCTTCCATGCGTGATTTCCTAGTGGTCGCTCATAAAAAAGAACAGCGCGGTGAAAACGGTGTCGACAACCACGACCAGAAAAATGGACATGACCACGGCGCGGGTCGTGGAGCGTCCGACTTCTTCGGCGCCGGCGCCGGTGGAGAGGCCTTCCAGGCATCCTACGGCGGTAATGGTGATACCAAACATGACACTCTTAATGAGTCCAGTGACGATATCACGGAGGAAGAGCGAGTCAAGAGAGGCGGAGATGTAGCGGATGAAGGTGAAGTCGGCTTGCGCGACCCCGAAGAGCGAGCCACCGAGGATGCCCATGGTATTGGCCCAAATGGTGAGGCAAGGCAACATGACGGCCATGGCGATAAATTTGGGGGCGACCAGGAAACGGACGGGGCTGATGGCCATGGTTTCGAGAGCATCAATTTCCTCGGTGACTTTCATAGTACCGATCTCGGCGGCAAATGCGGAGCCGGAACGGCCGATTACAACGATGGCGGTGATGAGAGGGCCGAGTTCGCGAGACATGGAGATGGCAACGGCGGTGGCGACATAGCTGATGGCGCCAAAGCGGCGGAGCTCATAGGCAGCCTGCAGAGCGAGGATTAAGCCAATAAAGAATGTGATGAGAGAAAGGATGGGTAGAGCGCGGACGCCAACGTCAAGGGCTTGCGAAACGGCGCGCTGAAAACGAATGGGTTTGCCTTGAAAGGGACCGACGAAGGTGTAGTACGCGGCGCGGCCGCCGAGAGACGCCAGAGAACCAATGTAGGCGAGGCCGTTGGTTACGGAACCGCCGACTTGGGAGAGGAGGGGCATATTTGTATTGTGCACGATAACAGCGGTTGAGGTCCTTCGGACCAGAAAACGAAGCGACTGGGACGCGCTAAAGCTCGCCCCTACAACACTATGCTAAAGCCGGATTCAGGAGGACAGCGCCTGATCTTCGTCGTCGTAGACTTCAAAAATCTTCAACAGCCGGGAGAGTTGCAGAACTTCGCGCGCCGAGGGGCTCAAGCCGAACAGGATGAAGCGCAGATTGAGATCGCGGCTGGCTTTGAGGCCTTCCACTAATGAGGCGACGCCAGAGCTATCGATGTAGCGGACTTTGGTGAGATTCATGACCACGCGAGGCGTACGCTTCTCGCGAACCTCGCGTAGAAGGGCTTTGCGGACCTCGGGCGAGTTAGCCAGGTCGATATCTCCTGTGACGTCGAAAATGGTGGTGTTATCGGAATGCCGCGCGGAAATCTGCACGGAAGTCCTCCTTTGGGTAATCATGGCGTACGCGATTGCGTCGATGGCTGGAGATACTTGACCAGCCGAAACTGATTGGTGCTGCCAGCGCGCTTATACTCCACGGTATCCATACTCTGGCGAATAAAGTGCAGACCCAGGCCGCCCGGCTTGATCTCGTCGAGGCGACGGCCGCGCAACTTTGCGGGGTCGACGGCGGGACCCCGGTCGGAGAGCAAAATTTCGAGGCCGTCGCCGCGCTCGGAAGCGGGAGACCGGACACGGGTGCAACAGACTTCGATGGGCTGATCGGTCCGTCCGTTATAGCAATGGCGCATGATATTGGTTAGAGCTTCGTCGACCGCGCGCGTGACGGAACGGCGATCGGGCGGAGAAAAGCCGAAGACCTCAGTAAGGCGTTCGAGCGCACCACGCACGACGCAGAGCAGTTTGGGATCGCTGTGCAATTCGAGCTTCAGTAAGAATCCGTCGTCCGACGCGAAGCCTACACCCGTTGTATCACCCTGACGCATAAGAACGCATAAGAAAAGGACTGGCCGCCAAGTCGCGCCTGCCGTGTTGGAGAGGAGGATAAACGCAAAGAAGGAAAAAAGAAATGGGGATGTGGCGCGGGGCGGTAAAAGCGGCGTCGATTGAGGAAATGGTAGACTAATAGAGTCATGCGCGTACTGTTGCTGAATCTGAGCTCCGAGACGAATGAGCTGGTGAACCGCGCTCTTGCGGGGCAGGGCTACGAAATCGCGACGGAATCGGCGTTGACGGTGGACGATGTGCTGGCTCTCTCACCCGAGGTGGTAATCACAGAGGCTTCGCCGACGGATTTGAGCTGCTGCGGGATGATCTCGCAATTGAAGGCGCAGTCGGATACGCGGGCAGCGATGAAGATTGTAATGGTGGTGCGAGGGGGAGCACTGGAACGAGCGAGGGCGCTAGATTTGGGCGCAGATGATGTAATCACGTTCCCATTTGAAGCGGTCGAGTTTGCTGCCCGGGTGCGGACACAGTTCCGGGAGCGGCAGCCGGAAGAAGATTTGAAGACGATGCTCAAGTACGCGGTGCAGCGCGAGCAGATGGCTGACATCGCGGTGGAATCGTTGAGCGGCGGTGCGGTCACCAAGCACCGGTTCTGGCTGATCCCAGCGATTTTTGTGGTGAGTGCGGCAGCGATTTTGGCGGCCGCGCTCATCGTGATCTCGACGGGAAGGAGCCGTAAGGAAACGCTGCAACTGCGGGCGGAGATTGCGCGGCTGAACAGCGGACTGGGCTTGCACGATCAACTTTTGCAGCGCACGGAGCAGGCGCGGACTTCACTGGATGCAAGCGCGAAATCGAACTCAGCGACGCGCGATACGCTGCGGGCGCAATCGGAAGATTTGCGCAAGAAGATGGCGACGGCGGAGGGGCCGGATGCGCAGTCGCTGAAGCAGCAGTTGGTGGAGACGCAAAAGCGGCTGAAGTTGCTGGAGAATGAAGGGAAGATCGCGGAAACGATTGTACATAGCTACGGGCCAAGCGTGTGCTTGCTGCACGTGGTGGTGGAGTTTCTGGACAAGGACAGCGGGAAGCCGATTCAGCTCGCGGTGGACGCACTGGGCAAACCGCAGGTCGATGACAAGGGAATGGTGCGGTTGGAAGCGGGGGGAACCGGTCCTCATTTGCAGATCGATGTGTTTGGGACGGGATTTTTAGTGCGGCGGGATGGAAGGGTCCTGACAAATCACCATGTGGCAGAACCGTGGTGGAACAACGACGAGTTGAAGGAACTGCTCGACCATGGGGCGACGGCGTATGTGCTTTCCTACAAGGCATATTTCCCTGGGAGCTCGGAGGGGATATCGGCGAAGCTGGACAAGGTGTCGCCCAAGGCCGACGTGGCGACACTCAAGCTGGATGGGCCGACGCCGGCAAATGCCGCGCTGTTGGAACTGGATGAGCGCAACGAAGCCAGCGTCTCTGGCGAGCCGGTGGTGTTAATCGGATATCCGACAGGGATCGAGGGGATTTTAGCGCGGGCTGGTTCGGATGTTACCCAGAAGATTGCGGACAGCACGCAGAATGTGAACCAGATCATGTCGCAATTGGCGGCGCAGAAGCTGATACGGCCGACAACGACGCAGGGGCATATCGGCGATGTGCTGCAGGACAAGATTGTTTACGACGCGGCGACCACTTCGGGGGGATCGGGTGGGCCGCTGTTTAATCGCGATGGAAAAGTGATCGGGGTGAACTTCGCGATATTGAAGGGATTTGGCGGATCTAACCTGGCAGTGCCTGCGCGGTATGCAACGGAGTTGCTGAGGTAAGATTGAGCCCACAGCCAGAGAGTCCTTGAAGCACACCTTCCGCAGGGGTAGAATATACCCGCAAGTTTAAGGCAGCTAAGTAGTTGGTAGGGTTGCGCTCTACCCACCCAGCGCAGCCGGTATAACATGGCAAAACCGGAACAGTATACCGAGAGGGCCGAGGCACGCCCGCACGGAAACCGCGCCCATATGCGGCGGAAGCTGTCGCCCATGGCTTACGTGGAATTAGGGCAGGAGAACGGAGGAATTCTCTTGAACCTGAGCGAAGGCGGCTTTGCGGTGCAGTCGGCGCTGACGCTAAGCTCGCGTGAGTTTTCCGAGCTCCGGTTTCAAGTGCCAGCGTGTCAGGGATGGTTGACGGCGAGGGGTCGCGTCGCTTGGTTGAGCGACTCAAAGAAGGAAGCAGGTATTCAGTTCACAGAACTGCCAGGAGAAGCTCGGAGAGAGATTCACAAATGGGTTTCGGCGGAAGGGGATCCCAAGGAGGCAAGGGAGAGAATTCCGGCCGCGTTTAAGGGAAGCCCGGGGTCTTCCGAGCAAATTTTCGACACGCCTTATCGCGGAGGTGGAGGGGCGCACGATCCCACGATCGCGCAGAGCGCAGAAGGAAACGGGGCGCAAGCGGAAAAAGAGCACGAACGAACGGAGCCCGCTGCAGTGGCGATTGCTGAGCCGCCGCCGCGGGATTTTCGATTCGGGGAATACTCGATGTTTGCGGCGGCAGCTTCCGAAAAAGAGACAGTTTGGACGGAGCCGACACGACGACGCGGGAATTGGGGCGGCGCAGCGTTACTGGGGATCTTGGTAGCGGCACTGTTCTTTGCGCTAGGCGCTACCGTAGGCCGGGGAACCGTAGACAAGTGGATTTCTTATCTTGCAGGTTGGACGCAGAACCAGCTCACGACGACGCCTCCACAGGTTACGCCGCCGGCACCGCCAGAGCAGGCGGGCGCGCCTGGGCCAGTTGAAGATAGCAAGGAATCGAAAAGGGCGGCAGACGAGGATCCGACAAAGGTGCCAGAGGCGAATCCAAATTCCGGAACGGCAGCAAATTCGGAAGTTGGCACCGTACCTCACGAGGAGAAGAAAGACGCCGAAGTAGGAACGGGTACACCACAGACAGCAGGAGGCCATCCTGCGAACGACAGCGGCGGCGCAGGGGGTTCCACGGCACGGAGCGCAATAAGTTCTGGCACCAATGAACGGCGTTTACGACATTCCGCAGAAAACGTAATGCCGCGCAACAACTCTGGGATCTATACCGAGCAGAGCAGTGTGTCGCCAGAACACTCAATTCTAGTGAACGCGCCGGAGCCGGGGGGGCGTCCTTTCTATGTCAATCTTCCCGGCGAGGCAATCAGCGCCTCACCGGCGATAGCTATAAGTGCGCGGAGAACATTAGAGATCTTACCGAGCGCATCCGGCCGATCCGAGCGAGTGGTTATCGGGAAACTAATATCGCACAGCGAGCCTTTTTATCCGGCGGAAGCCAGGAACCGGCGTATGGAGGGAAATGTGGAACTGCGCGCGCGTATAGGGCGCACGGGGCAGATCATTGCCGTGACACCGGTGAGCGGGGCCGGGCTGCTAAGCTCAGCGGCTCTGACGGCAGTGCGCGAGTGGCGCTACGAACCGACATTTATAGACGGAGATCCGGCGGAGACGGTGGCAGACATTACTATCGTTTTTCGATTACCTTAGATATTACCCTCCCTCTAGAGAATTGCCTGAAAGCGTCAGGCGTTTACCCGATAGGTATTGGTAGAAGACTGGATTGCCTGAGGGCAGGCTACGTCCATAATCTATCTGCATGAGGAGTGTGTGATTTCGGGGGCCCCGCGGAGACCAGGTATGAAGCGAGTGAGCACGGGTGGAGCGCCAGAGTGAAAGTGCGATCCCACGTTATCGCAAATGTTGTCGCAAAGCCAACCACGGAGACGGAGTTGGTCTTCGAGGAAGTAACAGGAGGAAGGGACCACCGGAACGCAGCAGGCAAGATGCAGCGTCCAGTACAAATTCACTTGCTGGTGCAAGGTGAAATCGACGCGACGCGTTTGCGGTCGGCCTGGCAAAAAATAGCAGAAGGCGCGAGCGTCCCTATTGAATCGTCTGACCAAGCAAATGGAAACGGGCACGGGCCGGGAAGCACGGGGAGGCATGCTCCGTGGCACGAGCATGACCTTCGCGGTTTGCCGCGGAGCGACGCGCGCAAATGGATCAAGTCCTTTCTAGAAACTGACGGACAGCAAGAGATCTCCGCACAGCGCCTTCCGCCGATGCGCTGCGCTCTGCTCCTCACTCAAAAGCGAGAATGCGAACTGGTATGGAGTTTGCATCCGGCGGCAGGCGAGCGCGTGGACGTGCAGCAAGCGATCGCGGACCTTGTGACAACATGCCAATCTAAGGTGCGGGTAACCGAACTGGCCTCGGAGCGTGTCGAAGAAATCGAACAACGAGCTGAAGAGTCGGAGCCGGAGGATTCGCAGGGTACCCAGAACATACAGGATACAAATGTTGGGGAAGACACCGCTGAAGCAGAATTGATTGCGATATGGGAAGCGGTGCTTAACACGAAGCCGGTCCGAGCGACTGATGACTTTTTCGACTTGGGTGGGCATTCGCTGCTGGCGGCGCGACTGATGGCGCGGATCGAGGATTCTCTTGGAGTGGAATTGCCGCTTGCTTCCCTGCTGGAAGCGCCGACGGTGCGCGGCCAAGCACAGCTCGTCAAGAAGCACCGAGGAACCGGCAGCGCAAAGGATGATGGCAGGAAAGAGCATGCGGGTCCCAGGCAGCTTCCCTTCTTCTTTCTCGGCGGCGACCCAACGTTCCGCCCGCTCTCGCAGAGGTTGAGCGAGCTGCGCGAGTTCCATAGCTTGGGCTTGCGAATGTCACTGATCGCAAAGCTGAAGGATGCGAGTTCGCTCGAGTGCATCGCAGAGCAGCTTGTGCAAAGCATACGAGAGCGCCGTCCGGAAGGTCCGTACATGCTGGGCGGATGGTGCGCGCACGGCTTGCTTGCTTTCGAAACAGCACGGCAATTGCAGGCGCAGGGCCAAGAGGTGGCGCAGGTTGTGCTGCTGGAGACGGCGAATCCCGTGCGGATGAAACAGTACAGCGGGTGGAAGCGGGTAATCGCGCGGGCGCAACTGAAGTTTCACCTGCTGAAGTTTGAGTATGCGTACGTGCAGCAATTGAGCTCCACGCAATCGAGGGACTATATCGCAGGGCGCACAGCGCAGAAGCTCGCGAGAATGAGGCAATCTTTGCGCCGCGTGCTGAAGGCAGCGAAGTTTTATCCGGAGCTGGACGATCCTGCCGCGGGGAACCCGCGGGATGTGTTGTATGCAGCAGCGGCGAAATACCAGCCGAAACCGTATCACGGTCCTGTGGTGCTGATTCGCAGCATGAAACGAACGTTTGGATTCGGGCGTGTGCTGGATTTGGGATGGTCCGAATTGCTCGGGGACGATCTGGAGATCTGCGAAACCCCGGGCAACCACTATACGATCTACATGGAACCGAACGTGGACGCCCTGGCGCTCAAGATGAACGTTTGCTTGCGAAAAGCGGAAGAGCGCGCGACGCGGTCGAGTACCAAAGTCGGCTACTAGTTTAGTCTTCCTATGGCCAATTTTCCTCCGTGGCTGCCTATCGCCACACCGCCCCCGCTTACTGACCACGAATTGCACGTTTGGCGAGCGTCATTGGACTTATCCCCCGCGGTGCTCCGGCGAGTTGAAAACACACTGAGTGCGAGTGAAAAGGAGCGCGCGGCGAGGTTCATAGTTCCGCAAGCTCGCGAGCACTTTCGCGCGTCACGCGGGATTCTGCGCGAATTGTTGGGAGCATACGTGGGACTCGATGCCGGCGAGGTCACACTAAGCTACGGTTCGCAGGGGAAGCCCTTGCTGTCGCCAGCGCACGATTCGAAGATTTGCTTCAGCGTGTCGCATTCACATGGAGTGGGCTTGTTCGCGTTTGCTAGTGGCAGTCAGGTGGGCGTAGATATCGAGCAGGTGAGAACAGAGTTCAGGGGAATGGAGATTGCATCTCATTTCTTTTCAGAAGAAGAGATTGCTGGACTGGCAAAGCTGCCGCCGAAGCTGGCAGACGAGGCGTTTTTCGGCTACTGGACTCGGAAGGAAGCCTACGTCAAAGCACACGGAGGCGGGCTGAGCATCCCATTGCGTGGCTTCACGGTTAGCGTCGCCGAGAGCGAGCAGTTGCTGCGGGATGACGCAGGAGCGCGGTGGAGTTGTTATGCGTTGGAACCGGCGCCGGGATTTGCCGGGGCGGTTGTAGCGGCTGGCGAAAACTGGAGCTTAAAGTATTGGGAGTGGTCAGCGGGAGTTGGGGAGAGAATTGCGGCTCCGACGTTGCTCATGTGAACGCGAAAACTTGGGACGGATTTAGCTACGAAAGTTACGGGGCGACGTGGGGATCGGCAATGTGCGAAGCGGACCAGGAGGAGCGCAGGAGCATTGCAGCGGGCATGCCAGTCCGCCAAAGGCGCATGGGCTCCCCGTGGATTGCGACACTCAGACCCTTGATCTGGCGCAAATATGAGGCAGCCGCGAGGCCCGTAAGGGCCCGCACCAATAGTGGCGGCGTCGAAAAGCATTTGTACGAATACTCAGGCGGCTGGGCTTGGCTGAGAACTGGCTATAGTTGGAAGGTCGCAAGGCTGGAATTCGGACTCGACACTGTAAACGACGCGGCCGCCTTCCAAGCTGGCATAGGCAATGCGGGCGCGGTCCTGCTGCGGTCCTTCTATGCGCCAGTCCCTTCCCTCCTGGACAAGGCGCATCTCATTTCTGCTTCGCCACCAATCGTTAAGCTCGCGGGGGAGAGGAATCCACAGCTTCGATTGACCGCGAAGCTGGGCGAGGCGGGCCAGCAGGGCGGAGTAAACATCACGGGCGCGTTTTTCGAGCAAATAGTCGGGATGGACGATGAAACTGATCAAGCCGTTTTGTTCGAGCACAAGCTCGATTTCCTGCTCCCAAAGCTCCATAGAGTATAGGCCGAGGATATTGAACAAAGTGTAGTCCTGGGTAGCCACCACGGGGATCTCCAGGATTTTGCCGATAAAGTAGGGCTTCGTAGTACAGCAGCCGCCGCGCTGTGGGTCGAGGTGGCCGACATTGGGCACGGACATGTCGTACGCGCAATCGAAGAATTCGTACCAATCGAGATTTCGATACAGAACGCCGGAACGATAACCGGCGGAGCGGAATTTCCTGCCGTAGTCGTTGATGCGAGCGACGCGGCGAAGGAATTCCTCGCGATCGCGGAAGAGATCCCCGTCATGGTTGAAATCGTGAACGTTGATCTCGAAGCCGCGCTCGCGGAGGGTACGCAGAAACTGATTGGAGACTTCGTAGCGGACTTCGGGAACAATCTGAAAGGAGGACTTGATGCTGAAGGTGTCATCCAGGTCCATGAGCGTGCTGCAAAAGTCGCGGCCGACCGCCGTTTCGACATCGTGGGTCATTGTGGCGCAACTTTTATAATCGTCGGGCCAAAACCAGATAAAAGGGACGCGTCGGCCAGAATTGGCGCGTATGACGCAGGCCATCATGCGATCGAACAGGCGGTCAACGGTTTGATCGACCGGCCAGCTGGGAAAGAGTGCGCGATCCCATCCGCGGAGAGCTAAGCGCTGCAGGTGTTTGCGTACGGAGGTCGGCAGGAAAGGACGCATGGCGTAATAGGTCTTGCGGCTGACGGATTTCGTAACGGACCTGCGGACGACGGGCATGGCACCGTCATAACGCTCGAGGCGCAAATTCTGCACAACTTCGTCAAGATCAAACGGCAGAATACAGGCGTTATCTTCGACGCCCACGACGGACAAAACGTCATCGAGGGGACCAGAAGAGTTACGGCGAGTTTGGCCGGCGGAGACTCTGCCATAGCACGTTAAATCAGGGCCAACGCGGAAAAAGCCCGGTTGGGGAAGGAGTTGTCCCTTAAGGTGGAAGTCTGCGTAATTCGTCGGACAACGGAAATATTCGAGGAATTGTTTGTTCATTGATTTAGGGCTGAAGTCATCCTATGTGGCGGTAAAGGAGCCTTCCGGTCGCGGCGAGAAGCGGGTCAGGCATCAGGGAAAAGACGCCTTTGGCGACGCGTGAGCGCCAGCCGGAATTCAGATGGAACGTCTGCCGAGCGGGAAGACGGTAATAGTCAAGGGGCATACTTACGGCCCCCCAATTTTCCTTGAAGCTGACCAGACCGGCATTGTCCGGCTCTGATCGGCCTAAGTCGTATTTCAGGATATCGTTCTGTTTGGCGTCCTGAATCGCTTTCCAAAAGAGAAGCGAGTTCCCGCCCAGGTTATTGAAGCGGGAATCGGAGCATCCATATTTGTAAACGAGGACGTCCTTGTATTGAAGGGTGATAATGCTCGCAACGGGCTGGCCATCCTTTGAAGCGACGCGGACGAGAGCGCGATCACCGAGGCACGCGACGGAATTGCGAAACCAAACTAAGGGCTGCGGCGGCAGGCCGTGACGGCGGCGGGTGAGCAGCAATAGATCGTAAAATTTCCTAAGAAGCGCATCGGAGCGACCTTCTTCATAGCTAAGATTTTCACGCTCAGCTCGATGAATTTTCCTTTGCACGCAGCTCTTGTGAAAGTTCTGGAAGAGCGTAGTCAGACTGGGACGAAGGTCCAATACCTGTAGGGAGAAGGATTCACTCTTCGCGAGATCGCAGCTTCGCCCGGCATCATTGGCAAAAAGCGGGCGCAGCTCGATGTATTTCCATTGTTTGCTGTGACGCGAACCTTTGAGCCAATCCATTACCTCGCTCAAGTGCTCCGAATCGGCGAGAGGCTCGCAGTGATCCGAAAAGGGGAGAGAGACGAGACGGTTGCCGCTAACCCAACTGCGAATGCGGCAGAAGGCGATGCCGTTCGAGAGCTCTTTCCCGGGTGGCGTGGTGGTATAAACGACAGGTTCGTAGCCGTAGGTACGGCGCAGAGCTTCAAGCCAGTACGTAGTGTGGAATACCGAACCATGCGGATGACGATCCACAAACCTCTGCCAACGCAGGTCTTGCAACGGATTGAATTTGTAGACGCTCACAAGGGTTCAAACTTCAAGCTGCGGTGCCGGCGGCGGGCATAGCAAGCGGCTCTGTTCGGCGCGCCACCACGTCGCCGTAATATCTCTCTGCCTTGAAGATACGGGTGCGAAGCTGCTCGGCATCCATCCATTGCTGGGAGGACAATTTTGTATCGCACGTGTAATTGAACTCGTAGCCCGTGGCGAGCACCGGGGCCTCAAGGCAGCGCTCCGCTACTTGCGGGACCTCCCGGTTGAACTCAAAACTCAGAGCCCGAGGTTGAAAAGACATGCCGCGAAGGACATGGTCGTCAAAGCCCTCGACATCAATTTTGACGAAAGAGGGGACGCCGTAGCGATGCGCCAACTGATCGAGTGTGAGGACGTCGACCTCGATGGGTTCCTGCCAATGAGCGTCATGATGCTGCAATGGAGAGGATTTGGCTGCATCGTACCACTCCGTCGCCACCGTGGAGAGGCTGGGGTACTCGACACAAATGTGCAACTTCAGCTTGCCGGGTTTGTCTCCGACAGCGCAGTTTTCAACGCGTATGTTACGCGAGCGAGCCAGTTGCTGCAGGGTCTGGCAACAGCTAGGGTTTGGCTCGATAGCGACGACAGTCGCACCGAGGCTGGTGAAACACTCAGCATATTTACCGAAATGGGCCCCTACATCAAACACCAGATCACCGCGCCGGACGAAGGGCGCGTAAAAGGCGCGCATCTGCATGCGATCGACGAGCTTCGCTCGGTCGAAAATGTACTGGTATGCCATGCGAACGGGAAAGAAAAGCGGGGTGCCATAAAGACGTTCACGCACGGATGATTTGATCTTTCGTTTTCCTTCTTGCATCAATGCTCCTCCAGGGGAGTGGACTACGGAGAGCTAAGCTCGGTTTGGGCGTCCCAGCGCGGGGAAGGTTGCGCGTCCCGGAGCCGCCCGACGGGCGTAGCCCGCGACCGGCCGGGTGGCGGGAAGACGCACTGCCTTCGGGGCTGGAACTTTTTCCGGCAAGTAAGCGGCCGTGGCAGTAACAATCATGCCCAGCAGCGCGAACCAAGAAAAACGGGTTTGATCGAAATAGCTGACCCCGAAGAAGGCAACCACATGGGAAAACAAGGCGCCTCCAAGGAGCCAGAAATACCATTCCTTGTTGCGGTCACCTTCGACCGCCTTCCTTGCAGTTCCAATTCTCGAGAAGCAGATGCAGATCAAGGCCAAAAAGCAGATGAAACTTGCCAGGCCGCCTAATTGGCCCTCGTAGACGTACTGATTGCAGAGGTCCCACATATTAAAACCCCATCTGGCGTTCTCGGTGGTGCCCATGAGCCACCAGTCGCGGAAATGCATGATGAAGTCATTGATGAGCATGGCGCGGTGATAACCGGAGGAGCCTCCGACGATATCAATGTGTTGAATGGCGAACCAAACGGGAGCCTTCATGACCAGTTGTAAGGCCACGAGCCCGGCTACAATTCCCCAACGGACCGTGCGCATCGCTCCGCGAAGGGGCCAGGCACAAATCGCGATCAGGGCGGCGCCGTAAGCTAGTACGGGGGTGCTCGAAGAGGAGGTTAGAACTATCACAGTGGCGGCGATCATTCCGGCCACACCAAGGAGCCTCGATTTGCCACTCTTCCAGAGCAGGAAGAACAAAGGGAAGAGCGTGGCGCCGAAGGTTCCCGCCAAAAGCTCATGCTCGAAAGGACCTTGGGAGCGCACAGAGCCGCCGCGAACCTCAGGAAGAGCACGGACACCGCCTAAGAGGCCAAAAAGGTCTAGCCGGTGTATCTTTTCAAAAACCATGCATCCAGCGATGATGATGGATATGGCGGCGAATGCGCGAATGGTGCGGAAAATGTCTTCGTCGTCGCGGATCAGGTATCTGACCACAAAGAAGCCGCCCACGGCGTCCAGCAAGAAACCTGCCTGATAAACCAAGGCACCCGTATTGAACGAGAAGACCAGGACACCCGCGAGAACACGGAAGAAAGCCCAGAATAGAAACACAACGTCCAAGCGACCGAGACGGTTGCCGAAAGCGCCTTCGGGAGAGGCGAACATCGAGCCAAGCATGCGGACAGCGACGGCAAGAACAATAATGCGAAAGACGAAGAAGTGGAGACCACCGATGAGGATTTCCTGCCCAAGAGGAATCAGAAAAGTGGCCGATAGAACCGGGAAAATGACGTATTTGCGCGGAAGGAGGAAAATCAATGCGATCGCGACGAGCATCGCAATTAACACAATGGGATGAAGGATGGTTTCGGAAGCACCGCCGCCAAAACGAAGATTTTCAGGTTGCATTAGCAGGCCTCCTCTTGAATGCAGACGGTCACGCGGGACTTACCTCGATAGGCGAACTCAACGGCTGACCGAGCGGCTTACGCTGCGCCCTTCGACTTATGAATTCTTCCAGCAGATCCGCACTGCGTTCCCAGTTGAATTGTTTGATGAAGTCGTTGGCCGAATGAGCCAAACGAATTCTGAGATCGTCGTTGCCGAGGAGCAGGCAGATGTTACGGGCCAGAGCCTCCGGATTCCTGGGTGGTGAAAGTAAAGCGGTGACGCCATGCTCGGCAAAGTCGCGAATACCTCCGCTGTCTGTGGCCGCGACAGCACACCCGCAAGCGGCTCCTTCCGCCGGCGGCAGAGCGAAACCTTCCGCCACACTGGAGCTCACGACAATGCTTGAGCCGTTGTAAAACTCCTCCACAATACGGTGCTGCGGGGGATCGTATTCATAGGTCATCCACCGCGGAACCCAGGAAGGGCGGCGACTATTGCCGAACAGGACTACCCGAAGGTCAGGAAATTCCCTTTTCGCGATCTGAAGGGCGGCGATGCCGTCTTTGGAACCCTTGAACTCCACCGGCGAGCACATCATCACGACTTGGCGCCCGCGCTGCTTAATAGGCTGGGTGGCTCTGTAGCGCTCATGATCAACACCGTTGGGCACATAGGTCAGGGAATGACCCGTGAGGGTCCTCCCGACGTCAAGGAGCCATCGGGACACCACGACCTTGCGCAGGGGCATGCGCCACGTGTCGTCGACTAAGTCCTTCGGCCCCATCCACGTTTCGTGATGCTGAATGAGATAGCTCTTTTCCCCCTTCGCCAAGGGGCACTCCATGACAGGACGAGCGGTATTCCAGGCCGTGGCGAAAAGGACGTCTCCGTCGGGAATATGACGCTCATGTGAAGACGGAACGAACAGGAGCTTGACCCTTTGGTCGATCGGGTGCCAATCAATGGAGGGCGTCGATACCAACTCCAGTAGGCCGAGGCGCATCCTACGCACGCGCGCGCGAAGAGTAGAAGCGACGGGCGGACAAAAGCTCAGTTGGCGCGGATGAACGACAGCGACCTCGTGGCCGCGCGAAACGAGTCGATTGGCGTATTCATATACAACCCTGAAGCCCCCAGAGGGACCCCACATATAGCCCGGCATCAAGAAGGTGATTCTCATTTCATGGTCCAGATGAAAATTTCAGAGGCGATGAAACTCGCGGTCAGGAGTCCTTACAGGGCGGCGTCGTTGCCCGTTATCTGCATGGCCGGGGTGGCACGCCGACCTCTCAGAATTGCAAAAGCTCTTTGACGCAGGCCGTAAATTGTGGTCCTGTCTTCCGCGTCCACAGCAAGGATCCAGAACACAAATGCATAACAGACGAAACAGAGGACGATCAGTGGCACAGCAAGGAGGAGTTTCATATGTATGGATGCCACCCCAAGAACGAGCGCCAAGAGACCTCCGCTCACCAAAATGGCGCGGAAGAGGGGTCCGGAAATACAGTCGCGCAGAGAAAATGCTTTTAGTTTGGAAGCGAAGATATAAAGAACGGCGCAGTCAAAAGCGGCCAGTAGTAGTTTGGCCAGAGCCGCTCCATTAATACCCTGATGCTTTATCAGCCACCATGCAGCGGCCGAATAGACCGGAATCGCTGCCAGATCCAGTATGGCCTTGAGATCCGGCCTGCCAAGAGCTTGGACCGACGTGAAAGGAACAAAGGCAAATGCGTTAAGGAAGAAAACCAACGTGGTAAGTTGCAGCACCAACGTGCTTTCCAGCGCGAACTGGGGCCCCAGCCAAAGATGCATGATGTCCTTCGCAAAAAAGATGAATACCGCAGCGGGGGGCGTCAGGACTAGAAAGAGATACTTGAGCGTTCGAGACGTTACGTCGGAAACCTCAGAACTCTTTCTGCTGCCGTGATAACTGAAATAAGGAAACAGCGAAGGCACGACGCTCATGGGGAAGATCAAGAGCTTAGAGACGAGTTCATAGGGCGCGGAGTAGAAGGTAAGCATACTGACGGACAGCAACGATGCGATCATGAAACGCTCGAGGTACCCGAAAACGGGGCCGGTGATATTGGTAACCATGACCCAGCCGCCAAACGTGGCCAATGGTCCGAGCGAAGCCCGGGAAACGCGGAAATGGCTGCCAAGACCCGGAATGGTGCGAAAGCAAAGGAAGAGATATGCGAGTGTCGAAATCAGCCGGATGGCAACCAGCAAAGATACGATGGCAGCGACGTGCCAACCAAAGGGAATCGCGAGAGCCGCGGCCAGATAGAAAAGCACGCTGGAAGGGACTTTGACGTAATTCACCAAATCAAAGCGCTGCGTGGCTTCGAGGACACCGCGGAGGGCATTATTGCCGAGCATAACAGGCATGGAGGCACAGAGCACAAAGAGCGCGATACGGGCTTCCCCAGCCAATTCGGCGGGCATTTTGAAAAGATGGGTGACAGAAATGGGAACAAACAAGGCGGCGACAACGCCGCCAACAATTCCTAGGCCGACGAGGAGCGACAGCGAAGTCCAAATCAACGCGGGAACTTTGTGGAGGTTTTCAGGATCGAGATTTTCCGCAACAAATTTCACAGTGGCACGGCTTAGTCCCAAGTCGAAAATATTGAAATAGCCGAGCAGCATGGTGGCGATGGACAGAATTCCGTATTGGGCGGTGCCGAGGCCCCTAACAATGTACGGAATGGTGAGAACACCGACGGCCATGGGCAAAACCTGGCCGGCAAGGTTGAAAATGCTGTTTTTTGCGATTAAACGTCTACCGCGTTGCTTGTGATCGTCCATTTTTGGTGGTATTCGATGCGGCGGTGTTACGTTGCAAAGCGGAGAGTCAGACAACAGACCAGTTACATCGACAAAGATGGGAGTGGAACAGCGATCCACTCCCATCTCCAAGGTTCGCTTCTCAAGTTGCTGTCAAGCAGTTTGCCGCGCTACTGGATCGTGACGGTGAGGCCGGCCGGCGACGACGGCAAGGCCGTCGACCCAAATTTGTATGCACCCGCGTCCCAATTGCCGCTAAGCGGACGTAACGCTCCCACCTTGTCTTTGGAGAGCGGGGCCAAGCTACCGGCGCTGATGTTGAGCAAATTTGCGGCCGCGTTGATCGCCACGGAACCCGATAATAACTGCCCCAAGCTGCTCGCGTTAATCTTCGACGCTGTCACAAATTTTGATGTGGAATCGCAGTGACATGCGGCTTGAAATGACGCCAAGTCCTGATAGGTGTGTCCTTGATATCCAAACGAGTTGTACGAGCCTGCATCCGTGAACAAGTCCTCGTAAACGTTATTGTTGACTCCCGCGGAAGATAGAGAACCGCCCGACATTATCGCAATATCGGTGTTACCGCCGAGGAGGACGTTATTGATGGCCGTAAAGTTGTTCTGTCCAGTGGCAAATATTGCCGCACCGTGATCATGCCCGCCGGAGCGGATGAAATTGTTATAAGCGGAGTTTCCGGTGGGAACGCCGCCTGGCAAGGTACCAGAGTTAGGAACTCCTTGAAACCAGATCGCCTGGAGGGTGCGATTTGCGGGCACCAGGAAAACGTTATTGTAGACAGCGACATTCATCACGGAATCCTGAAGGTAGATGTGCGCAGTGATGTTGACGCCGGAATCGCCATCGAAGATATTGTTATAAATAACGCCATTAGTTACGACACCGCCATTTTGTCCCCAAAGGTGCAAACCGTCGTGATGATAGGCGTCAGTAGGAGAATCCCAGTTCACATAGCCATGAAAGTGATTGTCGTGTATCGAAAAACCTGAGGTGGTGCCTTGAGGACCGTCCGCAAGGCCGTGATCGACGTTGTAGACGTTCGAGTAAGATATAGTGAAATTGTTTCCAGACCCGGCGAACGCCCATCCGGCGTCGTGACAGGTCACGTGAGTGATCGTAAAATTATTTGAATTGAGAAAATAAACGCAGTTTACGGCTGTCTGTGTAATTGCGAGATCCGTCGCTAAAGTGCGAACGTACATGTCGACGATGCTCACGTTTTGTACTACGCACCCCGTACAATTTGGGGCGTAAATCGCCCTGGTATTCTGGGCATACGCTCGACCGGTGCCATTTGCGGTGTTCCGGATACTGCCGTTGATTCCACCATCGATGGTGATGTAACTCTTCCCGTCCTCATTAATGACTCCGAAAGGGGACCAATAGGGCGCTGTGAGGATGGCGTTGGTTTCGAATTTTATGGTGATGGGAGTCGTGCTAGTGCCGTTCCCGAGGACCGTTAGAAGCTGCTGACCCGGAGTCCCTGTAAATGTGCCGCAGAGATGCACTGTGGTGCCCGGACCTATTTGAGCGACTCCCGCTCCCCAGTTAGCAGCATTGTTAAACCAAGCGTAGGGCATGGCTGTAGAGCAACCCGTTCCGCTTCCGGTGCCAACCTGATTCGCTGCGATGTAGAAGTCTTTTGCTCCAGCGGGTAGTGCGAAAAACAAGAGTACAAGGACTAAACTGAGCCTGCGCATCGTCTTTTTTGCCCCCTCGACGGAAGGCTCTCTTCAGAGGACGAGGATAGGTCGCCTAACCCGTAAGCAAGGGCGGCCTGGAACATGAGAACGAGAGATTCCGACCATTCGTTCTTTGAAACGCAACTTCCTGTACTTGAGAGGTTACAGGCAAGGAAAATCTGCTTCTACTGTCCATAGGAACAATTTGAGGACAGGTGGGTCGTTCAGTACGCAAGGTGGACATCTTTCCTGACGTCGGTATCAAAGGCGTTAAATGGTTGTCGGTAACTCTACGGCTGCGACTGCGCAGGAATAGCGCGAGACGATGCCGGAGCGACCGGGGAGACGCCGGAACCCGGAACTGGCGGGCAGGGCAGCCGATCCCCACCGGTTCGCAAGGGTGCGAATTGAACAACCTGCGGCTCCTTGCCAATGCCGACGTATTGAAATCCCTTCGCCACGACCTGATCTGCGGAGTACATATTACGGCCGTCAATCAGCAAAGGGTGAGCAACAGTCTTCGCAAGGATGTCCCAATCGACATGTCGGAACTCGTCCCATTCCGTGAGCACCAGGATGGCGTCGGCTTGTTGGGCAGCCTCGTACTGGCTCAGGCAGTAGGTTATTTCCGGGAGCTCATCCTTTGCCTTTTGCATCGCTTGCGGATCGTAGGCGCGGATGCTGGCGCCCTCGGCGAGGAGACGCCTGACGATATTTAGCGCCGGCGCGAAGCGCACGTCGTCGGTATCTGGTTTGAACGCTAAACCCCAAACAGCAATGCTTTTGCCGCGTAGCACCCAGAGCTCCTTTTTGACCTTCGCCACGAATTGCTCCGCACGGCGCAAATTGATTTTTTCCACTTCCTTCAAAAGAGAAAAGTCGCATCCAAGCTTTTCTCCGATGCGAACGAAAGCCTGCAAATCTTTGGGGAAGCAAAAGCCACCGAAGCCGATTCCCGGATTGAGGAAACTTTGACCGATACGTTTGTCGCTGCCGATGCCCTCGGCCACCTTGACGATGTCGGCGCCTGCGGCTTCACAAGCATCCGCCACCAAATTGATGAATGAGATCTTCATGGCCAAAAATGAGTTGGAGGCGTGCTTTACAAGTTCGGCGCTGTTTGTGTCGGTCACAATAAGCGGGATATCGCGAGCCGGCGGACACTGCGAATGAACCGGACAGGCAGAGGGTGACGTGAGGACCGGACGGTAGATTTCTTTCATCATCGCTATGGCACGGGAAGATTCGGCTCCTATGACGATACGGTCAGGATGAAAGAAGTCGCCGACGGCGGAGCCTTCACGAAGGAATTCGGGATTGGAAACGACGTCGAACTCAAGAGCATTGACATTATAAATCGAAAGATGCTTCCAGAGGCGCTTTGCGGTTTGTACCGGCACGGTGCTTTTTTCAATCACCAGTCGATAACCGCGCGCAGTGGAGGCTATAGTGCGCGCGACGGATTCAATGGCGCTGAGGTCAGCTTCACCGTTCTCTAAAGGAGGCGTGCCCACGCAGATAAAAATCGCGCTTCCCTTCTCTATAGCTTCTGTGGGCGAGGTGAACTGCAGGCGACCGGCAGTGGTGTTACGTTTAACCAGAGAGTCCAGATGGGGCTCGAAAAAAGGCAGGCGACCAGCGGTGAGCTTTTTTAGCTTGTCCAGGTCACTATCCGCACAAAGAACGTGGTGGCCGACTTCCGCGAGACAAGCGGCGGTCGTCAAACCAACGTAACCAGCGCCGATGACTGAGATTTGCATTCGTAATTTACCCCTGATTGGTTTTGGAATTAGAAGCCGCGCAAGGCTCAAACGGTGCAGGCGAAGACCGAAGCACCGGTTGCTTGGCTACTAGAGAATCAACAATTCCGAGATATTGATATTTGTCGATGTCCCAGTTATGGGCCTCGACATACTTCAACGCGTTAGCCACCTGTTGCCGACGGAGTTCAGGATTTTTCCTGAGAAGAACCATGTTGGCGGCGAGTTCCGCTTCGTCGTCGCTGTCGTAGTATTTCAGCAATGTATCCGTGTAGTAGTACTGATGGATTTTGGTCCGCGATACGACAAGAGGAACACCGACAGCCATAAACTCGAAGATTTTCATGCTGAGCGCTTCATTGCCAAACTGTGAACCCGCGCGTTTGGGTTCGACGGCGAGGTCCGTGTCCGCCATCACTTGGACGATCTGCTCCGTCGGAAGCATCCCGTGGAAAACGACACGACTGCCAAGGCCGAGAGAGTCCGCCAACTGGATCAGCGATTCCTTTGCCGGGCCTTCGCCATAGATGTGGAACTCAGCATCTGGCATTTGGTCCTTGATCTTGGCAAAGGCTGTAATGGCGACGTCAACGCCCTGGTGCCAATTCAACGAGCCTGGGTAGGTGATTAGGAATTTGCCTTTGCCTCGGTTGCGGATGTTCGGGTTGAAGAGTTCACTCGCGGGATAATTACGAATCGGCGAACACTTTTGCGGCATTCCGGAGCGCTTGGCGACACGCTCGCACCACAGATGATTGGCCACGATGGCGTGGTTGGCGAAAGCGATGGACAATCGCTCCACCAGAACCAGGCAGCGAAACAAGAAAGAGCCGCGGGCCACGCGGAACTTGCTGGCATAGAATTCGGGGAGGACATCGTGTATGTCCAGAATCACCGGAGTTCCCAGAAGCTTGGGGAAGATCGCGGCGAACACGAGAAAATCCGGAACGGAGTGGACGTGGATGAGCCGGTATCTCTCCGAGAAATGACGGCGTGCGATAAACGCGGCGGACGAAAGCAAGAACCGCAATATCCGAAAAAGATACGTTAGGGGGCCTCGCTCATTGATCATTCTGGTCTGAATGCGGAAGACATTTACGCCATCCAAGACGGAATGAGCCGGCTGGCCGGGTTGGCGAAGTGCGATGACGTCAACGGTGTCGCCGCGCTCGACCAAAGCCCTTGCGTACTGCTTAATGCGCGCGTCCGCCTCATAGAACGAATATGCGAGCATGCAGATTTTCATCGGATTATGGCGCGAGGGTGTGGGGTCGGGCATATGACCGGGAGGAATGTGCCGCGTTAAAGAGCTACCGGCTGAGGCTGTTCGGCGTTGGCTGCCGGCTGGTAGGAAAGGAATGCCGCTACCTCGCGAACCACGCGCTGGATTTGGTCTGCGTCGAGCTGAGGATACATAGGCAGCGACAGAATTTCCGAGGCCACCCGCTCGCAAACTGGAAAACTTCCCGTCGGATACTGAAGATGGCGGTAGGCTTCCTGGAGATGAAGAGGAACCGGATAGTGGATGGCGGTTCCAATTCCAGCTTTGGTTAGGTGCTTCTGAAGAGCATCGCGCTGATGAACGCGAACCACATACAGGTGATAGACAGAGATCGCGAAATCGGGGCTAAAAGGAGCGACGACGCCATCCATGGTCGCAAACCCTTGGTCGTAACGCTCGGCCACTTCCTGGCGCTTGCGATTCCAGCTAGCGAGGTGGCGAAGTTTGATGGTAAGGAAACCGGCCTGCAGCGCATCGAGGCGACCGTTGTAGCCTTCGATTTGGTGATAATACTTTTGCGCCTGGCCGTGGTCGCGAAGCATGCGCATGGTCCGGGCCATGCTTTCGTCGTTGGTGGTTACCGCGCCAGCTTCTCCACACGCTCCGAGGTTTTTCCCTGGATAGAAGCTGAAGGCCGCTGCCTGACCAATGCTGCCGGCTTTTCTCCAAGCGTTCTGCTTTTTTGAAAAGTACTCGGCCCCATGCGCCTGACAGGCATCCTCGACAACGATGAGATTGTACTTGCGAGCCAGATCGAGAATTGGGTCCATATCGGCCGTTTGGCCGTAGATGTGAACGGGAACGACGGCAGTCACCGGCGCTTGCAGCTTCCGATGAATGAGCTTGCCGGTTTTTGCATCCTTTGAGCATTCGCGTTCCAGGTACTCCTGGAGCTTGCGTGGATCCATGCAGTAGGTGCGCTCATCGATGTCAACAAAGTCGGGGCGCGCGCCGGCTTGGCTGATCGCCTCCGTGGTGGCGATGAAAGTGTGCGGCACAGTGACAACGACGTCGCCGGGCTTGACACCGGCAGCAGTCAAGGCGAAGCGGACCGCGTCTGTTCCGCTGGCGACACCCACACAGTGAGACGCATCGCAGAATCTTGCAAACTCCCTCTCGAATTCCTCTACCTTGGATCCTCCAACGAATCCGGCGGTTCGCAAAGTGTCTTTTAGCGTCGATAACAGTTCCGGTTCCAGCTCCCTGTGAAGCGTCACTAAATCCAGAAACGGGATTTGGTCGTTATTGGACATTTACGCGATCCTCTGCTCCTCAGTTATGTAGCGAAAAAGTTTCGCCGGATTGCCAGCGACGATGGCATTTGCGGGAACATCCTTGGTGACGACGCTGCCTGCGCCCACGATGGCGTTTTCTCCGATTACGACATTTGAAAGGATGGTGGAACCCGAACCGATGGAAGCGCCTTTCTTCACAACGGTCCGTTCCACGGCCCAATCTTGTTCGGTCTGCAGTTGCCCGTCGAGCCTAACGGCACGGGGGTAGCTGTCGTTGATAAACGTCACGCTATGGCCGACGAAGACCCCGTCTTCTATTTCCACACCTTCACAAATGAATGTGTGACTGGAGATCTTGCAGTTCTTCCCGATTCTTGCGTTTTTCTGTATCTCAACAAAGGCGCCGATTTTTGTGTTATCGCCGATGGTGCAGCCGTAGAGGTTGATGAACTTGGAGAGTTTGACGTTCGCTCCCAGCCGCACGTCGGACGCGATGGAAAGGTGCTCACCCATCGCGGAATGCAGCTTTCCGTTTGTTGATTCTTTTATGGCGGTTTTCATGTTATTTAGACCCGCACGCGAGCGACGCTGGCCCAGCTTGGCGGCAAGTTCTTCGGGATTTCGATATCCTCGAAAACCTTGCTTTCACGGCAGCCGTGATCCTTTACCCAGGCCGCCATGTTGCGAATGCCGTCTTCGAGGGATGCCTTTTGCCGCGCACCGAACACATTCTCTGCGCGCGAATGGTCTGAAAAAGCGATTTTCACTTCATTGCGCGGATCGAGATGGACGACCTTGCAGCCTTTGCCCATGGCGGCAGCCACGACTTTAGCGAGGTCATTGACCGAGTGAGGAACGTCGGCGCCGACGTTGAAAATTTGATTGCGTGCAGAGGGTACATCTACAGAGGCGGCGATAATGGAAGCCACGTCACTTATATGGGTGAAAGCGCGCAGTTGCTCGCCATCTCCAAAAATAGTCATGGGTTCGTCCTTCATGAGTTGATTCATGAAGATGCCTACGACGTTGCGGTAGCGGTCACCAATGTTTTGGCGTTCGCCGTAAACGTTGTGCGGCCGGAAAATTACGTAATCGAGGCCGAACATCTCGTGCGTAACCTTCAATTCCCCCTCAACGGCTACCTTCGCGATGCCGTAGGAGTCTTCGGGGAGCGGCACCATCTCTTCCGTCATGGGCGATTGGCCGGCACCGTAGACAGCGATGGAGGAAGTGAAGACGAAGCAGCGCACTCCGTAGTTGACCGAGGCGTTGATCAAATTTACGGATCCGATCAGATTGTTGTTGTAGTTGAAGCGCTTTATAAAATGACTCAGGCCTTCGGCGGCATAGGCAGCCAAGTGATAAACGTGAGTGAAATTGTAACGGTCGAAGAGACGATCAATCAGGTCAAAATCTAAAATGGACGCTTTAACAAAGACTGCGCCACTTGGAACGTTGTCCTCAAACCCACCGCTCAGATCATCGAGGACAACGACTTTGTGGCCGCGGCTGAGGAGTTCGTCAGCAACGTGCGAGCCAATGAAGCCAGCACCTCCGGTCACCAATGAAGTGGTCATCTTTTCCGTAATTCCTTTCATTTGCGATTGAATTTTCCGAAGAGATGGCAAGCAAAACTAGATCGAAACTTGAGGAACAGAGGTTTGTTCGAGGCGAGGTTCCTCACCTCTTTCCACAAAGTTCACCGGGTCAATAGCCTGGTTCCATCGAACAACTTCGCGGTACATCTCCAGCCGACGCTGAAGAATTTCCTTTGGCTTCAGTAGGTTGAGCAGGCCGTAGCCGAGTTGGCGCACTCGAATCTTGGCGATGGAAAGACGCCGGCAACGTCGCGCGGCCCTGGCGCCGAAATGCTTGTAGAAGTAGCGATAGCGGCTGCGGTGCTTTTCAATCTCAAAGCGGACAGGAAAACGACTGACCGATTGTCCGCCTAGATGAGTGATCATCGCTTCTGGGGTGAAAAGAATAGGATGGCCGGCATTCCAAACTCGCCGGCAGAGATCCACTTCCTCGTAATGGTAGAAGAATTGCTCGTCGAATCCGCCGAGGTTTTTGAGGAGGTCTCCGCGAAGCATTACGCAACAGCCGGACTGCCAATCGATGGAGCGCTCCTTATCGCCCCGCCAGCCAGGGTATTCCTCATAGATGAAATAGGAGGACAGCCTAGAAAGGCCAAGCGCAGAAACCCAGTAACGCCAGACTGTGGGGAAAAGGCGTGCGGAAACCTGATACGTTCCGTCAGAGTTCAGGACGCGGCAACCGAAGGCTCCGGCTTTCGGATGGCGGTCTGCAAACTCCACGAGTCTGTCCAGGGCACCTTCATGGATGATGGTGTCGGGATTTAGGATGAGAACGTATTCGCCGCGGCTGGCACTTATGCCAGCGTTATTGCCTCTGGCGAAACCAAGATTCTGCTGATTCTCGACAATCCGCACTCCGGGGTAGTGCTTGCGAATGAATTCGACGGATTCGTCGACCGAGCCATTATCTGAGACGACGATTTCAAAATCAGTTATGCGAGTGCCTTCGTAAATCGAGCGCAAACAATCGCGGATCACGCGCAGGTCGTTCCAGCAGATGATTACGATAGAAAGTTTCATGGTCTCGCGATTCCGGCAAAGGAGGCGACTCGCCACCTATAGCTTCACAACCCTCCCTTTGTGCTTGAGGGACTCGTCCGCGGCTTCCAGCATGCGCACAATGCGCAATCCGGCCTCGCCGTCATTAAAGGGTCGCTTGTTGTTCCGAATGCAATCGATGAAATAGGAAGCTTCGACTTTGAGAGCCTCAATCTGTTCGATGTTAGGCGACCACATGTCGCCTGTCCGATAGCTCACCAACTGCTGATAAACGGCTTCACCACCCATCATCTGCACGCCGCGGTCATACACTTTGACCTTTTCGTCGGCTTCCAAGTCGTTCCACACGAGCATCTTTTTCTCGCCGCCCAGCAGGGTGGTGCGGACTTTTACCGGCGAAAGCCAGTTCACGTTGATGTGCGCTATCAGGTTATTGGGGTAATAGATGGTAAGGAAGGCGATGTCCGCGTGGCCGTTGAGATGGTTTGCGCCCGTCGCGACGATCCCTTCGGGCTTGCACATAATAAGGTGGTCCATGATGGAGAGGTCGTGGGGCGCCAAGTCCCAGATCACATTGCAATCGTGCTGAAACAGTCCAAGGTTCACGCGAGTGGAGTCGTAATAGTAGAGAGGCCCCAGCGTGCCGTCGTCGACAAACTGCTTGATCCTTTTCACAGCCCCGGTGAAAAGGAACGTGTGGTCCACCATGATCTTCAGGTTCTTGCACTCGGCGAGTTCGATCAGTTGTTCGGCTTGAGCGGTGGTGCAAGTAAAAGGTTTTTCGACGAATACATGCTTTCCGTTCTCGAGCGCAAGCTTTGCAAGCTCAAAGTGGGTCCAGACGGGAGTGACGACGGCGACGACGTCCACTTGAGTGCTGGTCAGCACTTCCATTTGGTCGGACGTTACGGGCACTTCCGGATGAGCGCGACGCACTCGCGAGAGCGACTTGGGGTTCTTGTCGCAGACCGCGACAACATCGGCCTTTTCGTGACCTTGAAAATTGCGAACAATGTTTGGACCCCAATAGCCGTAACCGATTACGCCGACGCGGATAACGTCTCTGGCAAAGTTTGCGCCGAGCGGAAGATTGGCAGAGGTTCCAACGCTGAAGCTAGTAGCCATCCAGATTCACCTGATCCATGGGTTTATGATTGTGCAAATAGATCGGAGAGGATGGGCGATCTCCGATTGAAACAGTAGGCTCCGCTTAATACGCACCGTCACCCGAAAATACGGCTCGTGGGGTCTGCAAAAGAATCTTCAGATCAGACATCGGCGAACATGTTCGCGAGTAGCGCAGGTCGAGGCGGACCATGTCGTCAAAAGTCGTCCTGCTGCGCCCGTGCACTTGCCAAAGTCCGGTGATACCGGGTTTGGCTTCCATCAAACGCCTGCGGTGCCAGATGTCGTACGCTTCAATTTCATAGTCGATGGGAGGCCGCGGCCCGACTAACGACATCTGCCCCCTCAGAACGTTCCAGAATTGGGGAATCTCGTCGAGGCTGGTGCGACGCATGAACCTGCCGATCCAGGTGACACGCGGATCGTTTGTCAGCTTGAAGACGCGCCGACGATTACCGTTGGAGGGGTTAGGCTCTGCGCGCCCGGCGATGAACTTTCTCACATATTCCCTGTGAATTTCTGGGTCTGTAGCCACATACATCGATCGAAACTTTAGAAATTCGAATGGGACTTGGAACTGGCCAAGCCGCTGCTGCCGAAAAAAGACCGGGCCTTTGGAGGTGAGCTTGATGAGCAGCGCCAAAATGCCAAATATCGGCGATAGAAACATCAGAGCCAAGGAGCTACCGACGATGTCAATCAAGCGCTTTAAAAGAAGAGAAGCTCTCTTGCTGTCATCTACATGGAGGAGATCCGGATAGAGCACAGGATCGAGAGCAAGAGTATAGCCACCGGTCTTCCAGCTTTGCGGATAGGAATAGAAGGAAATTTGTAAGGCCTCCACTTGATTGGCGTGAAGCGCAAGCGCCGAGAGTGTCTTGGATTCAATGCTCTCCACTGCCGCGCTGAGTTCAGCGTTGCCGAGTTCACTAAAGATGACACCAACCGCAGTGTGCGACTCAAACCACCCGAGGACATCCGTCTCGCGAATCAGACCGCCAAGCGCCCTGACAACGCGATCCAAAGCAGGCTCTGCATGCACCTTCGGAGCCTTGTGTCGCACAAGCATCAGCAAAAAGCTCTTGCGCGAACGCTCCGACCGTTTCCGCTCCTGGCACAAAACGCGCCGAAACGCGGTTTCCGGCAGGGGCTTTGCGACGTTGCCGAAGGTCTCCTCGGAAACGGTATCCAGCCTCCCTTCGAGTTTGGCGTTTTTTGATTCCGTGCTTATCGTTGCGTCTAGCACTCTAGAAAATAGGGACATGGGGTCTCTGAGATCTGGCCAGGAAACTTTTCTATGGGCGGGCACGCTGCAGCGCGTGCACCACGCTAACCGCGTCCGAATCGATCTCGACCGCGACCGAGCGCTGCAGGAGCGTTATCGATAACACGAGCCTTCGTTTGCCCTTCAATTCTGTTAGTATGCCTTCCAACCCGCGCAGGGCGCCGGCCTCGATGCGAACTTTGCTGCCGACTTCGAGATATGCGCATGGAAAATTCGGGACACCGGACTCGATGAGTTTCCGAATCGCTTCAATCTCTTGCTCATCTATCGGAACGGGAACGTGATTGTACCCGACGATTTGAGTGACGCCCGGCGTTTTTAGAATAGGCAGACGATCGTGAGGGTTGAAACGACAGAACAAATAGCCGGGGAAAAGCGGGGAGTCGACTTCCTTAAATCGGTCCGACCAGCGTCGCCGTTCCTTGTAAAGCGGAAGGAACCACTCGTAACCCTTGCCTTGCAAGTGGTCTGCTACGACAGTCTCGTAGCGCATTCTGGCCTGCAGCGCGAACCAGGGGTAGCGTGCCCCGGTGAGCGCCGCTTTTTCTGCCTCACCGTGGTGAATTGAGCCCGGAGTTTCTTGAAGTTGTGATTGCGTCAAGCTACCGCCATGAAAGTCCCACAGGACTTTCCCCAGTTTCCTTTTTACTAATTCCCCAGGGTCTGTTCACCGCCAGGGTTAAACGGCTCTTCTCAATCTATGTAGCACGACGCACGGTAAGTACCCATACCGTGCTTCCCGTAAGCCCAACAAGGGAACTGCTGTACCGAATATTTGTTGAAGCGCACACCTGTGTGACAAGTCATCGTTGACGAACTTTTGACTGAGTTTGAGGAAACGATCCTAGTTGGCGACCCCGGCCTTTAACTCTTCGTTGTAATAAGAGCCGTACGCGGCGCCTTCATCTGCGCAATTCAGAGCAACGCCAAGCAGATTTTTTTCGCGAAGCTGTTGGCATGACTTTTGCGCGCTATCGAAGCCTGTCTGCGCCGCCCGAATCACGGTCAGAACGCCGTCACACAATTCGGCTAACATCAGCGCGTCCGAGACCGGTAGAGTCGGAGGGGAGTCCAGGATCACCCAGTCGAAAACGGGACCGATCGTTTCCAGAAGAGACTTTAGGCGCCCGTTTGCGATCAGTTCGGCGGGATTTTGCGGTTTGCTACCGCCGGCAATAAAGCACAGATATTCAGGCAACCCTCGCTGGATGATGGTCATCTCCTGCGCTTCGCCCTTCAAATACTCCGAAAGGCCGGGAGAGTTCGGCGCTCCGAAGCCCTCGTGAAGATCGGGACGGCGCAAATCGGCGTCAATCAAAAGGACGCGGCAATTCTGTTGCCTTGCCAAGGCATGCGCGAGGTTATTGGCCACGAAGGTTTTGCCTTCGCCTGACAGCGAGCTCGTTACCAGAACGCTCCGCAGCGGCTGTTTGTCACGAATTTGATAGAGCCGCGACCGCAAAGTCCGGAATTGCTCCCTCACAGCAGGCGGAGCACCCGGATCTATGAAGACATTGCGTTCGAGATTCAGTCGCCAGCCGGGATTGGCGCAATGCGTCCAGATGTCATCGAAGCGGAGAAATTCGGACGCTCTCGTTTTTATGTCAATCTCGGAATGCGCTAAGGGGTCCAGTATCTCGGGCGGAGGAGTCGTGGAAGGCTCCGCGACGTAACTCTGGACCTCAGGAGCTATGGGAGGAGGCACCTCGAGTGGCACCGTCCTCTGTTGTTCAGCGCGCTTTAAAGCTTCGTGAATCCTGCTCATGGCTTCCTTTCGTGTGCTCCGCTTGTTACGGAATTATTGCGACCCATTTCTTCCAAAAGATGATTCAAGCTCCGCAGAAGGCCTTCGACTGTTTTTGAGCTGTCTTCGCCGTTGCGAATCACCGGCCGGGCCATGGGATCCAGCTCGTCGAGCTCAAATTCATGCGCGGCTTCATGCACGACACTCGGCGGAACTGGCTTCACCAGATCGACGAAAGAATTGATGAGCGAGTTTTCGCAGAGCAGATTTGCGACGCGAGGAATGCCGCGGGAATACTTGTAAATCGCTTCCACGGCCTCCGGAGAAAAAATAGGAGTTCCGTTAGCGCCGCCGATACGCAGCCGCTCATTTATGTATCCAGTCATTTCCTCTTGGGAGAGAGGCTGTGTTCGACACCGCATGGTAATGCGCTGGCGCAACTGGCGGAGCCGAGGATCACGCAGCTTTTCTTCAAGCTCAGGCTGACCGGAAAGAACAATTTGAAGCAACTTTTCGCTTGCTGTTTCGAAATTGGTGAGCAAACGAATCTCCTCGAGAACTTCGTAGGAGAGGTTTTGCGCTTCATCCACGATCAAGACAGACGTCTTGCGATCACGAAAACGTTGCAGCAGCCAGTGGTTGAGACGCATCAGCACGTGACTTTTGTCACGGCTCTCGCACGGAATGCCGAAGTCTGCCATCATGAAGTCAAAGAGCTGGCTCGTATCGAGCTGAGAGTTAAAAATATAGGCGGTGGCGACGCCTTCGAGGTTCAGCCAGTCGAGCAACCGATTGAGCAGCGTCGTCTTGCCTGTGCCCACTTCACCCGTCAGCAGGATGAATCCTTTACGGTTCTTGATGCCGTAGGCGAGTCCCGCAAGCGCTTCCTGGATTTCCCTCGTCAGGAACAGGTAACGAGGGTCAGGGTTGGCGTTGAACGGGTTTTCTCGCAGTCCGAAGAAAGATTTATACATGCGTTAGTCTCAAGCGCTCGCAACCAGCCTTGGGCCTTCGGAAGAGCCTTTGCCCGCGGCGGCTGCATGACGCCGGGCACCTTCCACCGATGGAATGTTCGCGAGCGTAGGTAGTTGGAGAAAGAACTCGACGTCTTCCTCCGTACGTAAGGTTTTGTCGCGCACTTCGCGCAATGCCACTATCCCCAAACCCAACACAAGTCCGACCGCAAGCCCGCCCAGTGAAAAAAACAGCGGATTTGGAAAGGACGGTGAGTCAGGAAGATTTGCGGGGTCGAGGATGCGAAATTCCGCGTTTTCGGTCTGGTGGTTCATGTCACTCACCATGGCGGATTCACTTCGCTTCTTAAGCAGGTCGTTGTAGAAGTCGGCCGCAGACTGATAGTCGCGCGTGAGCTGCTTGTATTGCTCCTCGACATTGGGACTCAGCTGCAGGCGGCTTTGGTACTGACCAATCTGCCTCTGAATGTCGCGCTGCTGCGCGGTTTTTTCTTTCAAGATGGAATCATACTGGTGCACTTGCGCGCGCAATTGCTGAATTTCCGGAGTGTCCGCTCCCGCGGTAGTCGCCGTGTCCGCCGCAGGGGCACCTTGAGAAGAGGCCATTTTCTGCTTCAAATCGGCGATACTTTGGCGCAGTCGGATGACGTCGGGATGATCTTCCGTATCTTTCGCGAGGAGGGCCGAAAGCTCGCTTTGCATGTCGGCCAACTGCTTTTGAGCTGAGGGATTATCGACGGAACGCGATGCAAGTTGCTGCGCGAGCATGGATTCGGTAAAAGACTTGTCTTGCTGCGCACGACTCAGCGCTTGCGTGGCCGCATCGAGCTGCGTGTTCAATCCCGACAGAACGCTTAGATTTGCTGGCTGTTCATCAGGAAGCATTCCTGTGTGGAGGGTTTTGAACGCGGCGAGTCTAGAGTCCTGATCATCCAGCTTGGCCTTGGCATCCTCCAGCTGCTTCGTCAGGAACACTGTGGTTCCTTTCGCTTGTTCATGGCGCACGCGCTGGTTTTCTCCCATAAATACGGAGGCGACCTCATTGCACATTTTCTGCGCGAGTGCAGGATCACGGTCCGTCACTTTGATGATGAATCCTGGGAGTTGCGAGCTGTTCGATTCGGCCATCGGCTTAACAGGAGTCACGGAGATTTTCTTACGCAGGCGATCCACCAATGCGTCCTTCGAAGCCTGCTGAGTTCGTTCTTTCTGGTAGAGGCCGAACTTGTCGATAATCGCTTCGAGCCTGGAGCGGCTCAGAATCTGCTCCTGCAGCGTAGTTAGCCGCTGCTTCGAGTCTCCCGTGCTGATATCTGTTACATAGCTGGTTGGAACGGCGGGTTGCTCCACGAGAACAACCGTTTGCGACGTATATTCCTTCGGCAAGACAAAGCACAAGAGGTACCCAACCGCCGGCCCGAGGATAGCTAGGAGAATCAGAGTGCGCTTGTGGCGGCGAAGTATCGCCGCGTAGTCTTCCATGGTTAACTGTCGATGTCCGATCATGTTCTTCTTTTCTCCCTAAGTGCTTCAACCGATAGGAACGGGTCTGAGGTGCCAGGCAAATCCGAAATTGAACTGATGCCCCACGATGTTCACCCCCTGGCAAATGCCCGTCGGGCACAGAGTGAAACTGGAGGTCTGGTAGCGCGCGAGATATCCGAAAAACACGTCGGAATCTCTGCCCACGCGGCGGTGCATCTCAAAACCACCATAAACTGAATCGAAAGTAGCGTTTGCCGGGGTTATCACGGTCGTGCTGAATAGCGGGATTAGGTTCCGATTGTGCGCGTAACTCGCGGTGACATTCAGCCTCCAAACGCGAGAAAGCTCGCGACTCAATCCGGCGGATGCTCGATCGGTTATGGCTCCGAAAAATATGCCGCTGCCGCCACTCAAGAAATGGTTGTAGGCTGCAGTTAAGCCTAGCCCTCTGCTCAGCTCATAGTTAACCAGTCCATCAACAGTCCAGGAAACGCGCCTGCTCGAAACCGGCGTAGTCCCGGCAGCGTTTGGGTCGTGAATGAAACTGATCTCCGGGCCAGCACCTATCTGAAAAAGCAGACGCTCTCCGACCTGACGCTGATACGCGCCCTCGACAACATTGTCCCGAATAGTTACGGGCAACCCGCCAAACCATAGATCATTGAAGCGATAAACAACGGCGAACGTATCTCGACGAGAGCGCTGGTACCCGAGGCCAGCTTGGAAACCGGCTGCGGAACTGTTAATCAGGTTGAAGCCAGTAGTTGGCGAGCTGACGGACAGATTGTTCAGCGTTGAGCTGTAAAAATGTAAAAGGTTATAGTCGCCGACAACAGTGAAAAAAGTGCGCCGGGTGAGATGGTTGTTCACCTGGGCGACAAGGCTGTTGCTCAAACGAGGCCCGAACGCGGTAAAGATTCCCTGGCCTGGAAGAAACGAATCACGCAGGATCACCGGGCCAGTATTCGCAAGTCCGGCCACCGTATCGAGCCCGACAACGTCGAATGGGGTTGCGCCGCCCAGGTAAGCGGCCTCCGAACTATATAGAAGCTTGTCGACAATGAAACCGTCCCAGCGTCCGCGCGACCATAGCTCGGAAGCAACGGCTTCGTGCGTGGTGGAATTGAAGGCGCCGCTCTGATTGGAAAAAGAGCGGCCCACCAAATAGCCGAGGTTCAGCTGTGAGGTCCGCCCCACCTTCTGCACGGCGAGACTGCCCATGAGCGTGTTGATGGATGCGAAGTGAGAGCTTCCGAACGAATTGTAGCCATTGGAATCCAGTTGCCCAAAGTAAAAGACGCTCGGAACGACATAGCTGCGGGAAGCAACAAGGCCAATGATCGGCTGCGAAGCGCCCGTGAGCGGGGCATCATTAGACGTGCCCGCTACCACCGGTGGCGTCGGTAGCTGGTCCTGATTAGTCTTGCCCCCATTGTCGTCCGGGGATTTTGCCGGTTGCTGAGGCTGCGCAGGTTGCGTTGGCTCTTGTCCAGGCGGGCTCTGGCTTTGCGATCCCGAGCTCTGAGCATTAGCCCCCGCCACTCCGAAGAGACCCAAGGCCAGTACCACGACGTATGCGGTTACCTTCACCGTACGCTCCATCACGGCACAACAATCGTATCGCCGGCTTTGACCCGCAGATTTTGCTCGGCCTTACGGCCATCAAGAACGTCCTTGTAGCTGAACGGGTATTTCGTCTGAATGTTGTGTTCGTCGCGCATGATAAAGATTTTCTTTCCATTCGCGAATGGGGTCAGTCCGCCCGCGCTCGAAATTGCCTGCAGGACCGTCATACCCGGAAGGACAGGATAGGCTCCTGGCCTGGCTACTTCTCCCGTCACGTAGACGCGTTGACTATTGATTTGCGTCAGAATCACAGTCACCTGCGGCGCCGTCAGATATTTTTTTAGCTTGTCGCCGACGGACTGGGCCAACTCTCCTGGGGTCAGGCCTGCCGCTTGAACGTCGCCGAGCAGTGGCATCGAAATCTTGCCGTCCGGGCGCACTTGTAGCGTGCGGGTAAGCTCCTGCTCTTTCCAGACGCTGACGTCAAGGACATCGTCTGCTCCGATCACGTAGTCCTTGCCTACCTTTACAGAAGGATTCGTTCCTTCCGGGCGGTTTGCCGTCGGCTTAGCGGACGCCGTTTGCGTCGTCTGCGAGGCTTCCGACGGATTTTGGCCTTGCGCAAACATGGGTGCGCTCAGGATCACCGCACCCGCTATTCCCAAGAGAGTCATGCAGCTTCGTTGCGTTTTCACACTTCACTCCTTGCTGGGTTGACCTTCGGTTGATCTTGAAAAGGAAAACAAAAGTCAATTGACGCGAACAGGCTCATCGTTGTGCTGGCGTTAGACATGGGAGATGAAACTCTGAGCAACCTGTTAACTTTCGCTGCTGGATTCAGATTTATTTTGTCCGTGCTTTGACTGCCGGCTATGGCCGTGTACTTGATCTCTGCGAATCCAGACTGAAGCGCGCGTCAAACATTTCGTCCCTTCGTACGCACAACCGATTTAGCTCACGCTTCAAAGTAAAACCTGACCCAAGAAACTGGCGAACTCACCGTTCCACTCTTATCGCTTGAGCCCTCCTGAATGTCGATAAGGCCCTCCTTGTACAGGACTCAGGAATTTCCTGTACTACCACACGCGCGCGGTAAGACCCTGAAAAGCGACGCACTTGGGAAACGCAAGTACCCACAAATCTGTAGGGATATACCGTCTGTTCCTTATCGACTTTTAGAGCAGATCAGATACCGTGAATGGGTACTGATGTGTCGTGCTCACTCGGTGGCGGGCCGAAGAAAATCGCAGAACAAGACCGTTCTTGTGCTTGGCTTCCCTGTGGGCCGGAGCGCCGAGAGTGCACTTGTTAATCCATTTTCTAGGGCAATTGCTTAAGCAGTGCCAATGAACGGTTCTTACTATCTCAAGGCAAACGTTGTCGCGGAACCTCTGGTCGATGGCTGGTATGCCTGGGCCCATCTAATTCCGCCGGCCACTTTGTCTCGCAACATGACCGAGCGGCACCTGAGGATCATCGACTCGTACCTTGAGTCGCCTGAAACTCACGAAGCCGCGGTGAAAGATCCACGGCTCCTTGGTGGCCCGTTCATGGATCTCAAAGAGAGATGCGTGGAAGACGTAAAAACTCTGCGCGAGCGTACGCTGCGTGAGCGGGGCCACTTGGTTACCCTGTCGCGCGCCATCGAACAATTGGACGCGTTATTGAGACAGAAAGCGGCCGGTTTCAGTCTTGAGTCTCTGTATGCGGAGGTACCACCCGCCCTACGAGGATACGTTGAGCTGGTCTATGACCTCAACAATCAGCCTTCCTTCCGCCTTATTGAACCTCTGTTGTACAAGAGCCCGTACTACAACTGCTCGCTCCAGACCATGGCGCTCTCCCAAATTAGCGGGGACGATAGGCCGTTTGTGCTCAGCACGCCGCGATTGGAGGGAGGTGATTCGCTGCATCTACAGATACCCTTTGCGAGCGAACGCCTTGACACTTTGTTTCGAATGAAGCACGAGCCCTCATCTGAAAGCGCTATTGCAGATGCGCTCGGCCTCGAGGATCAGGACGAAGCGCGGTTCCGCTCGTTTCTCACAACGGAATCTCCGCGGCCTTACGACGGATATGACGGCCATGGTGCGCGCTGGCGCTATTTTGGTCACGCTTGCATTCTGCTGGAAACGCGTGGCGTCAGCGTGCTCCTTGACCCGGTTCTCAGTTATACCTACGAGAGCGACATCTCCCGCTACACCTACGAGGACCTTCCTGACGTTATCGATTACGTGTTGATTACGCACAATCATCAAGACCACATACTCTTCGAGACCCTGCTGCAGCTTCGCCACCGGATTAGGCAGATCGTGGTCCCGCGGAGCTCCGGGGGCGCGCTTCAAGATCCATCGCTGAAACTTCTTTTGCAGCAGTGCGGTTTCCGAAATGTGCTTGAAATCTCCGAGATGGAAGAAATTCCTTTCGAGGACGGCTCCATCACGGCGCTACCGTTTCTCGGTGAACACGGCGACCTGAACGTCCTCACGAAATCCGCTTATCTCCTGAGAATGGGCAAACACAAGCTCCTGTTTGCTGCGGATTCCTGCAACATTTCACCGGAGATCTACCAGCACGTTCATCGCGACGTGGGCGATGTGGACGCGCTTTTTGTGGGCATGGAATGCGACGGCGCGCCGGTGTCTTGGATTTACGGCCCTTTGCTGACGCAGAAACTCGACCGGCAGAAGGATCACTCTCGCCGTTTGGCTGGCTCGAATTACGAGCGCGCTCTCGGAATGGTCGAACAATTTCGCTGCAAGGAGGTCTACGTGTATGCCATGGGGCAGGAACCCTGGTTGAACTACGTGATGAGCATCAAGTACACGGAGAAATCTAACCCCATCATCCATTCGAATCGCCTGATGGAAACGTGCCGAGCCCAAGGAATTACCGCGGAACGGCTCTTCGGCGAAAAAGAGATTCTTTTGTACTGAGCGGAGAGCGGACCAAATGCAGCCGACGATCTTCAGCGCTGACGGACCTGCCAAGGTAGCGCCCGCGATCCCGGTACGGTTCCTGCCAGAGCCGCTGCGGACATGGAGCGGCACTCGCAGCGAATATCCCCGTAGCGCGGCGATCTCCGTGCTCTTCGAAGAAGTCGCCAAAGAGCGTCCGGACGCGATTGCGCTGGCGCAAGATGAAGTTCAGATCACCTATGAAGAGTTGAATCGGCGCGCGAATCGCCTAGCGCATCGCCTGCGCCATGCTGGCATTAAGCCGGAAACAATGGTCGGTTGCTACTTTGAGCGTTCCGCCGAGATGATTGTCGCATTCCTGGCAGTCCTCAAAGCGGGCGGCGCATATGTGCCTCTGGATCCCGCTTATCCGAAAGCACGCTTGGATTTTATTTTGCAGGACGCGGGCCAGCCGGTGATCCTCACCCGAAAGTCTCTGGTCTCTTCCGTTCTGCCAGAAGACCCCAACCGGATCATCTTACTGGATGATGAGTCGGTTGCGTTCTCTTCTGGAAGCGAACAAAACCCGCGGCAAAGCGCCGGGCCAACAAGCGTCGCGTACGTGATGTACACGTCCGGCTCCACGGGGCGGCCGAAGGGAGTGATGGTTGAACATCGCGGCATCGTACGTCTCGTTCGAGAAACGAATTATTGCCGCTTCGGACCCGATGAGACCTTCCTTCAGTTCGCACCGATGTGCTTTGACGCATCCACCTTCGAAATCTGGGGTGCGCTGCTAAACGGAAGCCGGCTCGTGCTGATGCCGCTGGAGTCTTCGTCACTCGAGGAGCTGGTCCGCGCGGTTCGCAAGCACGGCGTCACGACGCTTTGGCTGACCGCGGGTCTCTTTCACCTGATGGTCGAAGAGCACCCCGAAGGCCTCCGGACCCTGCGCCAGTTGCTTGCTGGCGGTGACGTGTTGTCACCGCGTCACGTGCGCCTCTTCCTTGAACACGCGCCCAACACATGTCTGATCAATGGATACGGTCCGACGGAAAACACCACGTTCACTTGCTGCCACACCATGCGCGCCGGCGACCCGCTTCCGGAATCGGTTCCGATCGGGAAACCTATCTCCAACACCCGCGTTTATCTCCTCGACGAAAACATGAATCCCGTTTCTCCCGGCGAAATCGGTGAACTGTACGCGGCGGGCGACGGTGTGGCTCGCGGATACCTAAACAATTTGGACGCAACCAGCGGTAAATTTCTGACCGATCCGTTTGCCGAGGAACCGAACCATCGAATGTACCGCACTGGAGATCTGGCTCGTTGGCGACCGGACGGCACCATCGAATTCTTAGGGCGTATGGACAGTCAGGTGAAAATTCTCGGATACCGCATCGAGCCGGCTGAGATCGAGACAGTCCTCCAGCGGCACGGGCAAGTGAAGCAAGCCTGCGTCGTGGCGCAAACCGAAACCGCCGGCAAGCGTCTGGCCGCCTACTTCGTTCCCTCTACCTCCGGGCCCACACCAGAGGAATTGCGCGAGTTTGTCGCGTCTCAGCTGCCTCACCACATGGTTCCGGCCTTCTTCGTGGCGCTGCCCTCGCTTCCGCTTTCGGAGCATGGAAAGGTGGACCGTAAGGCTTTGGCCGCTCTGGAGATAGCTCCCAAAGATAGGCCCCAAGCGGCGGGGCTTCCCGGCAACCAGCTAGAGCGCACGCTCGCCCAACTCTGGCAGCGCATCCTGAAGGTTCCGAACGTAGGGCTCGACGACAATTTCTTCGACCTCGGTGGCGATTCCCTGCTACTCGTCGCTGTGCATTCCAATTTGCAAAAACTCCTGCAAACGCAAATTGCTCTGACGGACCTATTCGAATTTGCCACCATCCGCAAGCTCGCCCAGCATCTGGGCCATGCGGAGTCGGTAACTGCGCCCCTATCCGATGTGCAAGAAAGAGCGCAGCGGCAACGAGGAGCCTTCACACGGTTTCGCGGCCGGCGCTCCGGCGGTGAATCGTGAGCCGCATTGAATCCCCTCCCCTGCTGGAAGGAGTCGCGATCATCGGCATGGCCGGCCGATTCCCCGGAGCACAAAGCGTGGCCGAGTTCTGGCGCAACCAGCTTGGCGGCGTGGAAGCCATCTCGCACTTCCAAGTCGATGAGCTGGAAGTTCCTCGCGCACGCGAGCTCTCCCAACTTCCCACCTATGTCCGCGCTCGTTCCGTCCTGGCCGACGTGGACATGTTCGACGCGGACTTCTTCGGGATCTACCCGCGCGAAGCAGAGCTGATGGATCCGCAGCATCGCCTCTTTCTCGAGTCCTGTTGGCAGGCGCTCGAAGACGCAGGCTACGATCCCTTCATCTATCCGGGTTCCATCGGGGTGAACGCGGGCTGCAGCATGCCGACCTACTTTCTCTCGCGCCTGTGCATCACTGATGGTTTCATCCAGAAGTTCACGGGCGGCTATCAGATTGGCAACTACCTGGAAATGCTCGGCAACAGCCCGGATTTTCTCTCCACGCGTGTTTCCTACAAGTTAAATCTGCGCGGCCCGAGCTTCACGCTACAGGCCGGCTGCTCGACGTCGTTGGTCGCGGTCTGCCAAGCATTCCAGTCGCTGCTCACGTATCAAAGCGACATGGCTCTCGCCGGTGGCTGCTCAATCACGTTGCCCCAAAAACGCGGCTCTGAGTATCAGGAAGGCGGAATGACGTCGCCCGACGGGCACTGCCGCACCTTCGACGCTGCTGCGCAAGGGACGGTTTTTGGCAGCGGCGTCGCCGTTGTCCTGCTGAAAAGAATGGAAGACGCCCTTCGTGACGGCGACCAGATCTATGCCGTGATTCGCGGCTGCGCGCTCAACAACGACGGCTCGTCAAAGGTCGGCTTCACGGCCCCCAGCATTGAAGGACAGTCGCGAGTCATCGCGATGGCTCAGGAAGCAGCCTGCGTAAGCCCGGACAGCATTGGCTATATCGAAGCGCACGGTACTGGAACGCCTCTGGGTGATCCGATCGAATTGGCGGCACTCACGCAGGCCTTCCGCGCAAAAACCAGCGCGAAGCAATTTTGCGCGATTGGAACTGCCAAAACAAACATCGGCCATCTGGACACCGCAGCTGGCGTGACTGGGCTGATTAATGCAACAAACATTTTGCGCCACGGGATTTTGCCGCCGACACTGCATTTCAAAGCGCCCAATCCACAATTTGACCTTAGAAATAGCCCCTTCTACGTGAATGCCACGCTAACAGAATGGAAGCCACAGGATCTACCGAGGCGCGCGGGCGTCAGCGCGTTTGGGGTCGGCGGCACAAATGCCCACGTCATTCTTGAAGAGCCTCCCGCGCAAACTTCTGGCGACTCGGCACGCCCTGCACAATTGCTCGTATTGTCCGCCCGCTCGGAGCAAGCGATTGAAAAGGCGACCGACAATCTCGTTGAACACTTGAAAGCCCATCCCGACGTGTGCGTCGCTGACGTTGCGTGGACTTTGCAGGCCGGTCGTCGCAAATTCCCTTACCGCCGCTCCGTCGTGGTGCGCAATATTCCTGACGCGATTGAGGTGCTCTCGCAACGAGACCGTAAGCGTGTGCAGACTTGTCTCGACGCGAACGACTCCGCAGCCGTTTACTTCCTCTTTCCCGGGCAAGGATCTCAGCATCCCAACATGGGCCGCCAGACTTACGAGTCCGAGCCCATCTTCCGCCAGTCAGTCGATCGTTGCTGCGAAATCCTCCGGCCACACCTTGGCGAGGACCTGCTTCCTCTGCTGTATCCATCTCGAGACGCTTCGGAATCAGAGAAGCGCCGCCTCACGGACACGCTCATAGCGCAGCCCGCCATCTTCACCATCGAATATGCGCTCGCACAGCTTTGGATGAGTTGGGGAATTCACCCGCAAGGGATGCTGGGCCATAGTGTGGGCGAATTCGTTGCCGCTTGCCTCGCGGGCGTTTTTTCTCTTGAGGATGCGCTCGCCCTGGTCGCTTCGCGCGGTCGGATGATGCAAAAACTTGCGCCGGGTGGAATGCTCTCCGTGCGTTTGCCGGAGGCCGAAATTCGCGCCCGGCTCAATGGCCATCTCGCCATCGCGGCAGTCAATGCCCCTTCCCTCTGTGTCGTCGCGGGCCCCTTTGACGCCCTGGATACCCTGGAAGCCGAGCTGAAGAACGAGGGCGTGGCGACACGGCGGTTGGCGACCTCCCACGCTTTCCATTCACCAATGATGGATCCTGTTTTGGATCAGTTTTCCTCTCGCGTGGCGCAAATTCCCCTTCGCTCGCCACAAATTCCCTTTGTTTCCTGCGTTTCAGGCACTTGGATTTCCGAAAACGAAGCTACTGACCCCAGATACTGGGCCCGTCACCTCCGCGCTCCAGTGCAATTCTCCCCTGGAGTGCAGGAATTGCTGAGCAGAAGCGGAGCAGTCTTGGTGGAGGTTGGTCCCGGTAATGTGCTGAGCACTCTGGCTAGGCAACATGTGCCTCGGAAGAATGGCGACGCAGTCAGCAGTTCGCAAAACCCTGTGACCATTGTTTCCTCCTTCGGAGATGCATCGTATGGGGAGCACAGCTCAATCGACCTGCTCCGCTCCGTTGGCTCGCTCTGGGCGGGTGGATTGCAACCGAAGTGGGAAGCGCTGCACTCCGGAGAACGCCGCCGCCGAATTTCCCTCCCAACATATCCGTTCGAGCGAAAAAGGTTTTGGTTGGAGGCACCCGCCATGACGCACGTGCCTCCCCAAACAGATCCGGTCCCTATCACGGAAGCCGTAAGCAGCGACATGCCCCTGGAGGAGACGCAGCACGTGATTCACAACCCGAAAGGCCCAACCTTAGATCCGCTACCGTCAGCCGATCGCGCCTCTGTCATCTCGAGCATGGTGTCTGAAATATTCACAGACCTCTCCGGCGTGCGAATTGAGCCCTCCAATGCCTCAGCCACCTTCCTTGAGATGGGCTTTGACTCCCTCTTCCTGACGCAAGTGACGCAGGCATTGCAGGGCAAATTCGGTCTAAAGGTCACGTTCCGTCAACTTTTGGGCGACCAATCATCGCTCAAATCGCTCACAGAATTCATCGATAGCCAGTTGCCCGCTGACGCTATCGCTCCAAAGGAAATGCCCACCCGCGTTGACAGCGTGTCTCAGGCCGCGCCCAACTCTGCAGCCGGTGAGACTCAGCCGATGACCGAGAAATCGGAAGCGCTGTCGAGCGTCGCCGGTAGCACGATCGAGTCGGCTGTTGAGCGCCTGATGCGTGAGCAACTGCAAACCATGAATCAACTCTTTGCCAAGCAGCTCGAGGCATTGCGAGGTGTTTCCCCCGAGCCTGCTGCCGCTAAGACGCGCAACGAGTCGCCTGCAGCCACCGCAACGCCGGTTGCGAATGTGTCCGCTTCTCCCGCACCTTCGGCTTCAGCAGCACACGAGCCCCGCGAATTCAAACCTTTCGGTCCTTACAAACCGCCGCAGAAAGGAACCTCGGGGCGGATCACCGAACGCCAGCAGAAGCACATCCAGGAGCTCATCGAGCACTGTACAAACCGCACCGCCAAATCCAAGAGCATGACCCAGCAATACCGCTCCCGGCTCGCTGATCCGCGCGTGGTTTCAGGCTTTCGCAAGCAGTGGAAAGAAATGGTCTATCCCATTCTGACGGTGCGGTCGAAAGGCTCGCGCCTTTGGGATGTCGACGGCAATGAATACATAGACATTCTGAACGGATTCGGCCCCATCATGCTCGGGCACCGTCCTGATTTTGTGGAACACGCGATCGAACAGCAACTCCGCGAAGGATTCGAGATCGGACCCCAGACGCCGCTCGCCGGTGAAGTCGCTGAAATGTTCTGCGAGATGACTGGCAATGAGCGCATGACTTTCTGCAACACCGGCTCTGAAGCAGTCATCGCCGCCATGCGCGTCGCACGCACCGTCACAGGCCGCAGCAAAGTTGTCCTTTTCGCCGGCGCTTATCACGGAATGTTCGATGAAGTCCTGGTGAAAGGCGTGAAGGATTCCCACACCCCCCGGTCTTTGCCTATCGCTCCCGGCATTCCACGCGAAAGCGTTGGCAACATCGTCGTGCTCGACTACGGCACCCCCGAGTCGCTAAAGTGGATTCGCGCTCACGCGCGTGAACTCGCGGCGGTTCTCGTTGAGCCGGTCCAGAGCCGCCACCCGAACCTCCAGCCTCGTGAATTCCTCCGCGAGATTCGCCAAATCACACAGGACTCTGGCGCCGCATTGATCTTCGATGAAGTCGTCACCGGCTTCCGTGTTCATCCGGGCGGCTGTCAGGCGCTCTTCGACATTCGCGCAGACCTAGCCACTTACGGAAAGGTTCTGGCGGGCGGTATGCCCATTGGCGTTCTCGCGGGCAAGACCCAGTTCATGGACGCGCTCGATGGCGGCGTATGGCAGTTCGGCGATGACTCTTACCCATCCGTCGGCGTAACGTTCTTTGCCGGCACGTTCCACCGTCACCCGCTCACGCTTGCTGCCGTGAAGGCTGTGCTCCAGCATTTCCGCGAACAAGGCCCGCAACTTCAGCAACAGCTTAGTGCGAAGACCGCGTCGCTCGTCAGCGCGTTGAACGCACTCTTTGAGAAAGGCAATGTTCCCTCTCGTATCGAAACCTTCGGGAGCATTTTCTATTTCAGCTTCCCCGCTGATTTTCCGTTGGGCAGCCTGCTCCATTATCACCTGCGCGAAAAGGGAATCTATCTCCTCGAAGGCTTTCCGTGTTTCCTCACCACCGCGCACTCAGATGCGGACGTTGCGACGATTGTCCGCGCGTTTGATGAATCGATCAGGGAAATGCAAGCCGGTGGAATCCTGCCAGAGCGCTCAGGCATGACTGAGCACGGAAGTGACAACGGATCCTACATCGCGTCAGCAACCTCGCCCATCGTTCATGATCCGGCGCCTACCATCGAAGTACCAATGACCGAAGCGCAAATGGAGATCTGGCTTTCGGCCCAACTCGGCGATGATGCCTCTTGCGCTTTCAACGAGTCCTTCACTCTCCTCATGCGCGGGCAGCTTGACGCAGAGGCTCTGCGCGGCTCCCTGCAGGACGTCATCAACCGCCATGAAGCTCTGCGTGCAACGATTATTCCGGAGCGCAATTCGCTTCATTTCGCGCAGGCAGCCCAACTGTCGGTGCCTTTCGAGGACTTGTCTTCCGTCTCGTCGTCGCAGCGAACGATCGCTCTGGAAAACGCCAAGAAAGAGGAAGCTTCTGCGCCCTTCGATCTCGTTAATGGCCCAGTAGTGCGCCTGCGTCTTTTCCGTCTCGACCCTCAACTGCACGCTCTCATCTTCACCAGTCACCATATCGTTTGCGATGGCTGGTCGACCAACGTTCTCCTCGACGAACTCAGCGCGCTTTACACAGCTCGCCGTGCGGCAAAGAGTCCTTCTTTGCCCGCCGCACTCAAGTTCAGCGAATACGCTCGGCAACAATCACAGAACTCGAACGACCTGGAAGTCGGCGCGTACTGGGTTAAACGATTTGAGCAAATCCCTCCCGCGCTCGAGTTGCCGACTGATCGCCCGCGCCCTGCAGTTAAATCGTACAAAGGCGCAACCTATCGCGCGCGAATCGACGCAGCCATTTGCAAGCAGATCAGGCAAGCCGGCGCTAAGCAAGGCTGCACTCTGTTCGCAACCCTGCTCACCGGGTTTGCATCACTCCTGCATCGTTTGACTGCGCAGAGTGACATTGTCATCGGCATTCCCATCGCAGGCCAATCTCTGCTCGAAGGTGGAAACCTCGTCGGCCATTGTGTGAATTTCCTTCCGATTCGCGTCCCGTTGATCGAGGGCCAGTCGGCCGCCGAACTGCTCCAACAGGTGAAACGCACAGTTCTCGACGCGTACGACCATCAGAACTATACCTACGGCACTCTGGTGCGCAGCCTCAAGCTGCGCCGCGATCCCAGTCGCTTGCCGCTTGTCGAGGTGCAGTTCAATCTCGAAAAGGTGGGCGCAAACCTCAATTTTCCCGGTCTGCACGTCGAAGTAGACCCTAACCCTAAGACCGCGGTGAATTTCGATCTATTCGTGAACGTCGTTGAATCCGAACAAGGCCTTTTGATTGACTGTGATTACAACTCCGACCTGTTCGACCGCGAAACAATCGCGCGCTGGCTCACGCATTTCGAAACACTGCTGAAGGGCCTGGCTGCCGACATGAGCCAGGAGGTCGATCGCCTCCCAATTCTCAGCAATGCCGAAATTCACCTGATTCTTCGAGACTGGAACGCTACGGAGAGAGACTATCCCCGTCACAAATGCGTCCAAGAACTCTTCGAGGAACAGGCTGCGCGCAATCCAGGTGCCTTCGCCGTCACATTTGAGGGACGCAGTCTCACCTATGCCCAGCTCGACAAACGCGCCAACCAACTCGCCAGGCATTTGATCAAGGTCGGTGTTACCCCGGGCTCGCTCGTCGGCATTGCGCTCGATCGCAACCTCGATCTGCTCGTCGGGTTACTCGGCATTTGGAAAGCTGGCGCCGCCTATCTTCCTTTCGATGCAGCGCATCCGCGCGATCGTATCGCCTTCATCATGGAAGAAACCTCGCTAGCTTGTCTGGTGACCCACACAAAACTTCTTCCGAATCTCACAATCTTTGAGGCGCGCCCGATCTGTCTTGATCGCGATTGGATACTCATTGAGCGCGAACCCGAGACGCGCCCTGCCGTTAAGCTCGATTCGGAGTCCGTTGCGTATACGATCTACACTTCGGGCTCCACGGGAAAACCGAAGGGCGTTGAGGTGACCCATCGCAATGTCGTCAACCTGCTTTGCTCCATGCGCGAGACCCCTGGGCTCAGCGATCGCGACCGCTTGCTCGCGGTGACTACCCTGTCCTTCGATATCGCAGGTCTAGAGCTCTTTCTTCCGCTCATCACTGGTGCGCAAGTCATTCTCGCGAGTCGCGAAACGGCGCAGGACCCCCGCATCCTAACCAAGTTGTTGAACGAATCGAAAGCCACGGCAATGCAAGCCACACCGGCCACTTGGCGCTTACTCCTCGAAGCCGGCTGGGCGGGCTGTCCGGGGTTAAGAATGCTCTGCGGTGGTGAAGCACTGCCACGGCAACTCGCAGATGAGCTCTTGGAGCGCGGAGAACTCTGGAACATGTACGGGCCAACCGAAACGACAATCTGGTCGGCCGCGTCGCGCGTCGAACCCAGCACGGGTCCCGTCACCATTGGCCCGCCCATACACAACACCTGCTTCTACGTCCTCGATGCCAAGCAACAACCTCTGCCCATCGGTGTCTCGGGCGAGCTTTACATCGGCGGCGACGGCGTAGCAAAGGGCTACTTCCGGAATGCGCAACTGACCGCGGAGCGCTTTGTTCCCAATCCGTTCGCCAAAGAACCTGGCGATCGCCTTTATAAAACAGGCGACTTAGTTCGCTATCGCCCCGAGGGAAGACTGGAATTCCTGGGACGGCTGGACAACCAGGTCAAAATTCGCGGCTTCCGTATTGAGCTCGGTGAAATCGAGTCAGTCCTCGCCCGCAATCCCGATATACGTGAATGCGTCGTCGCCGCGCAAGAAGACGAACCCGGCGTCAATCGCCTGGTAGCTTATTGCGTCCCGCTACAATCCCAAAAATGCTCCTCCGAAGATCTAAGAAACTGGGTCGCTGCTTCCCTTCCCGAGTACATGATCCCTTCGGTATTCGTGTTCATGCCTGCTTTGCCGCATACACCTAACGGCAAAGTGGATCGCAAAGCTTTGGTCCGCTTGGATGCCCTGAGTCTTCCGGAGCAGAATCTCTTCATCGCTCCTCGCACTGCCGCAGAGGCAAAGCTCGCTGCCGTTTGCGCGGAGGTTCTGCATCTGGACCGCGTGAGCGTGCACGACAGCCTGTTTGATCTCGGTGCCGACTCCATCCACCTTTTTCAGATCATTGCCCGGGCTGCGCGCGTCAGCATGACCCTCGCACCACAACAAATCCTTCGATTGCGAACCGTCGCAGCACTCGCCGCTGAACTCGACACTCATACTTCCGAAAATGGCGGCCAAAGGCACCGCCAGGAGAAAATCTCGCGCGTTCCCCGCGAGCAATATCAACTGGATGCCGCGCCTCAGGCCACGTGACATGGACGCCGGAGGCAAGATTCGTCCTACCGCATCGTGTGCCGAACCAAATATCGGCGCATTGGGCGAGCCTTTCTACCGTTTCCCCACAACTCTGGCGCAGGAATCGTTCTGGTATCTTGACCGCCTTGAGCCTGGCAATCCCTGCTGGAACATCGCCGTACGCTTTCGCATCAAGGGACCTCTCGATGTTTCTATTCTGGAGCGCTGCGTCAACGAAATCGTTCGTCGCCACGAGATTCTTCGCGTCAGCTTTGCACTCGTCGATGGCGCTCTAGCCCAAATCGTTCACGCCGAAGGAACGATCTCTCTGCCGTTGGACGACCTGAGCCACCTTCCCTCTCCCGCTCGTGACGCAGAAGAAGAACGGAGAACCATAGCGGAGGCCGCTCTGCCTTTTGATCTCAAGACCGGTCCCCTTCTGAGAGCTCGCATCCTGAAGCTCGCCGAGCAAGAGCACATGTTCTTGGTCACGATGCACCACATTGTTTCCGACGGCTGGTCCATTGGTGTCTTCAGCGATGAGGTGGCCCTCCACTACGAGGCGCTAATCTCCGGACGCCAGGGATCCGAACTCCCGCTTCAATATGCCGACTACACGATTTGGAAAAATGAGCAGGGCCAGGGACCGCTCTCCGCGCACCACCGTTACTACTGGCAAAGCAAACTTGCCAATTTGCCGGTTTGCGAAATAACTCCCGACCACGCCCGCCCATCCGCCAGAACCCACGCGGGCTACATCCTTTCGCTTGTCCTTCCGGTCTCCCTCACCGACTCCCTCGCCGAATTGTCCAGAAAGCACGGCTGCACGCTCTACACGTTGTCGCTGACAGCATTAAAAATGCTGATCGCACATTACACCCGTCAGCCCGACGTTTATGTTGGCACTCTTCTGGCGGGCCGTGATCGCGTCGAACTTGAGCCTCTCATCGGCGTTTTCATCAATACGGTGATCTTGCGCACCGATCTGTCCGGCGATCCGGGCTTTTTCCAGTTGCTTGCACGTGTCCAGCAGACCGTAGAGGAGGGCTTGGCGCATCAGGACCTTCCCTTTCAACAGGTGGTCGAAGCGTTGCGGCTAAAACGCGATCCCAACCGGCCCACGGTGTACAGCATTAACTTCATCTATCAGCGCGATTTCGTGAAGCCGCTCCAGTTTGCGGGGCTGTCCATGAATCCCGTGCCTTCCAAGTCACCCGGCGCCATTTACGATCTGAACTTTTTCATGGTGCAACGCTCAGATGGTTGGCGGCTGTCCTGCGAATACGACTGCGACATGTACGACGCTGCCACCGTAAATCGCATGATCGGTCAACTTCGTCATCTGCTCACGCAAATCGCCGCAAACCCTGATCGCAAAATCTCCGAGCTCCAATTCCCGGAGGACGCCGGCGACCCTCTCCCCGCCTTTGTGCCTCGCAACAATTTCGCGCTTCCGCCACCGAGCCATATTCAGCCCGGCGTTGAAGAGCGCCCGAATGTCGGCGGCCTCATTGTCAAAAAGATTCTCAGCCGCGTGTACACACACTTGGGGAAAATCTAACTTCTGACTGCTATTCCCGCATCGTCATCTGCAAACGTAACAGCGCTGCGCGCCATCCAAGATGCAGCCATGCCTAGCCCTTCGCTTTTCTTGCGTCTTCGTATCTTCCAGATTCGCGTGCTGGCTTCGCTTCTCAACGCCCTCGGCAAGCGCTCCGCTGGCCGGAAGTTAATCAATCGCCTACGCTGCAATCGTGTGACGCGAACTCCCCTGGATATTTGCCTCGGGTTCCGCCGAACTTTCCCGTCTTTCGCAGCGGCGCAAGCGTGCGCCTCGCAGTACATTCAAGCCGGGCATGAGCACCCAGACGAAATCCGCTTCCATACGGCGAGCTCTGATACGGTGCGCGAAAGCGACTACCCGGTTCTCTTCTATCTCGCACCGCTCGCCTCTGAATTGTGCCGTGTGTTTGATCTTGGCGGCAACGTCGGAAACCTGTTCTACGCCTACCAGCGCAAGATCAAGTTCCCTCCGGCGCTTCTTTGGACGGTGTATGATCTGCCCGTCAAAAAGCCACTCGGCGAAAAACTCGCTGCTGACCGCGCTGAACGCCACATTCGCTTCGCCAGTACTCTCGCCGAAGCGAGCGGCTCCGATGTCTTCATTGCTTCAGGCTCCCTCCATTATTTCGAAGAGCCTTTGCACGTAATCCTCGCTTCTCTTGACAGCCCACCGAAACATGTCTTTATTAATCGCACTCCCTGTTCCACCGGGCCAGACGTGATCACCGTGCAAGACAACCGTTCCTACTTGGTTCCATGCAAACTTCACAGCCGTACCGTCCTCATCAGCGGAATGCATGCGCTCGGTTACGACCTACAGGCGGAGTGGCCCGTATACGAGCGGCGACTGCCCGTGCCCACGCACCCGGATCTTTGTGCGCACACCTATTCTGGTTTCTATTTTAGGAAGAAATAAATAGCTGCGGTGCAATCTTGGGCGGGCATCACGCCCAGGGCCTCTTGCCCCTCGAAATGTTTTTGGCCCATACCGCTGGCAGCACCGCGATACTCTTGACCATGTCTTTCACCCGCGAAGCACCGGGCGGCGTCGGTCTCAGTCCCATCCTCCGCAAGACGAAATTCAGGCGGTACAAGTTTGCGCGCATCGCGTCGCGGTATTGGAAATTGACATTCAGTGAAACCGAGATATTGTCCCCATTCTGCACCCAATGCGGCGCGTTCACCGGTATGTGCACCCCGTTTCCGGGCCTCAACTCATAGACCGTTGCGTGATGCTGCAATTCCGGTTTGTACCGCGGTGCGTTGTGGTCCACGGACCAAAACCGTTCGATCTCCTCCTCCGAAAGCACTTCGCGGTCGTTGCGGTCAAAAATGCTGATCTGCTTATCCCCCTGAATCTGGAGCAGCAAGCTGCATTCGCGGTCGATATGATAGGTCGTGATCCGCTTCGGCGAAGTAATGAACAAAATCACTTCCTGGACTTTCATTACACGTTCCAGCTTCAACCCGGTAAACTCCTGCAGCTCGGCCATACACTCCCTCAACACGGCCGCGTATTCTTCATTCTTGTCGGCGCGTTTCAGGACGATCCACGCCCCGCAGTGTTCGATCCTCTGAATCGCATCGCGCACGCTGAACTCCGGCTTGGGAGTCCGATCCCACCGCTGATTCACGTCGATCGTTCCCGCGTCGTAATATAGGTCTGCAGGTCGCGCGGTCTGTGTTTCTTGGGCGAGCTCCATTATTCGGCTCAGCTGGAATACCGGGTGCCCTGCCAACCTGTGCCTGAACGCGAAGCTGTACTTGTCAAACTTCGTCCGAAATTCTTCGCTTCTTTCGATGAGCTTGCTATCCGGGGCAAAGTGTTCTGGAATCGCACTCAAAGCTGTCGCCATAACCACACCAACCCCTATGCATGAGAATGCAAACTCCGTCGAAGATAGGGTTCGGCTGGTGGTGTTTCAATCGGGTAACTTACCTAGAGGCGCCCGCAGCAAAATGTAGACCGCCGGCGAGGCGCAATCGACGGACAATCGAGCGGAGTAACGGTCGCGGCAAACCGGCTGGCGCCGACGGGAAACTACAGCATTGACCCTACTGGGCGGCAGCGCAGCTCTCTGCCGGAAATCAGGGAATTATCGCTACCGCTGGGTCCGAATAAACACTTTCCACGTTGTCGGTATCGACCGCCGTTACCACGTACGTGTAGGTTTGCCCGCCCTGAATATTCGTATCCGTATAGTCTGTCGGGACTACTGGTGCCGTGTTCATCTTCACGTATGTTCCGTCCGCAAGAACTCGGTAAACGTAGTATCCGATGATCGGCGACGAGCTCGGGTCCCAGGTCAGCGCGACGGAATGCGAGCTCAACTGCCCTCCGTTACCAGTCAGCGCGATCGACAGTCCCCCTGCATTGCTGGCTACCGCGATGGATCCCGCCGCGCTTCCTGTTAGCGACGGTGCAAACACCACGTTGAGCGCTGCAGTCTGCCCAGGTGCCAATGTCGTGTTGGCACCCGCGCCGCTAGCGGTAAACCCCGCGCCAGTCACCAGCACGCTGGAAATCGTAACGTTCGCATTCCCGTTGTTCCTTACCACTATACCCAGCGAACTGTTGCTCCCCACCAGCACGCTTCCGAAATCCAGGCTGCTTGCGCTGGAACTCAGTACCGACGATGCCGCCACGGCGCTGCCGCTCGTGGAAATTGCGAGCGGAGAATTGGGCGCGTTGCTCCTCAATGAAATCGAGCCCGTAGCATTTCCGGCCGCGCTCGGCGCAAACACCACGTTAAACGTCGCGTTGTTGCCCGCCGCAATGCTCATCGGCAGCGTCAGACCGGACGTGCTAAAGCCCGTACCCGTCACGCTGGCGCTCGAAATTGTGACACTGGTGGTCCCAGCATTCCGCAATGTAATGGTTTGAGAGCTATTTGAGCCCATGGCCACCGCAGGGAAGCTGGCGCTCGTAGGCGTCGCGGAGAGCTGCGACTGCGCCTGCGGTGTCGGTGCCGGCGTGCCACTGCCGCCTGCGTTCGATCCATTAACAACGCCAGCGCATCCGCTGCCGATCATCGAGGCAGCAAGCACTATCGTCACCAAGCAATTCGATATTTTGCATACATCCGACCTTTGGTTCGCCATAGTGTGGCAAGTGTAAGAAACGCGTTCCACACGCCACTACTGGTCAGGAGTTCACAACCGGGACAGGGTAAGCCCCCGTACAGGATTTACCCTACGGACAGCTACTGGATTAGCCCGATTGAATTCGGGGTCGACTTTCGCGAAGAAAACTCATGGAATTATGGCTACTGCCGGGTCCGAATAATCGCTTTCCGTGTTGTCGGAGTTGACGGCCGACACCACATACGTATAGGTCTGCCCTGCTTGAATACTCGCGTCTGTATAATTCGTTGGGACCACCGGCGCACTGTTGATCTTCGCGTAGGTTCCGTCGGCAAGAACTCTATAAACGTAATATCCAACGACGTCCGATGTGCTCGCGTCCCAGTTCAGCGCGACGCTATGCGAGCTCAGCTGTCCGCCGCTACCGGCCAATGCGATCGACACTCCCGTTGCATTGCTGGCGACCGTAATGGATCCCGCCACGCTTCCCGTCGCAGACGGTGCAAACATCACGTTCAATACCGCGGTCTGCCCCGATGTCAACGTGGTGTTGGCCCCAGCGCCGCTTGAGGTAAACCCCGCGCCGGTCACAAGTACGCTGGAGATCGTGACGTTCGCGTTCCCAGTGTTCGTCAGCGTAACACTCAGTGAACTATTGCTCCCCACCAGCACGCTTCCAAAATCCAGGCTGCTCGTACTGGCGCTCAGTGACGGTGTTGATGCGATGCCACTGCCGCTGGTGGTGATAGCCAGCGGTGTATTGGGCGCGTTGCTCGCAAGCGAAATCGAGCCAGTAACATTCCCCGCGGATGTAGGAGCAAACACCGCGTTAAACGTCGCGCTCTGGCCAGCCGCAATGCTCATCGGCAACGCCAGACCGGAAATGCTAAAGCCCGCGCCCGTCACATTCGCGCTGGAGATTGTCACGCTGACTGTCCCACCGTTCTGCAATGTAATCGTTTGTGAGTTGCTTGAACCCATGGCCACCGCTGGAAAGCTGGCGCTTGTAGGGGTCGCCGCAAGTTGTGGTTGCGGTGCGATGCCACTGCCGCTAGTGGCGATGGCCAGCGGAGTGTTGGACGCGCTGCTCACAAGCGAAATCGAACCAGTAACATTCCCCGCGGATGTCGGGGCAAACACCACGTTAAACGTCGCGTTCTGGCCCGCCGCGATGCTCATTGGCAGCGTCAGACCGGAAATGCTAAAGCCCGCGCCTGTCACATTCGCGCTGGAAATCGTAAGACTGGCGCTCCCGCCGTTCTGCAATGTAATCGTTTGTGAGTTGCTTGAACCCATCGCCACCGCTGGAAAGCTGGCGCTTGTAGGGGTCGCCGCGAGTTGTGGTTGTGGCGTGTTCGTAGGCGGTGCCACCGGCGCGGACTTGCTCCCCGAAGGGCTCGACCCCGCTACAACACCCGCGCAGCCGCTCCCGATCATCCATGCGGCAAGCACCGCTGTCACCAGACACTTCAATGTCCGGTTTCCATCCGACCCTCGGTTCTTCATCGTGTGGCAAGTGTAGAAACTCGTTCCACACGCCACTACTGGTCGCACGACTAAATGAAGTGCAGATCGTTCCCTTATGCGTGCGGACAGTTAACTCAATTAGGTCGGACAGGTAACTCGGTAAGGTCGGACAGGTAACTTGTAAAGTCGGACAGGTTAACTAACTAGCGCCAGTAAATTGCCACCTGTGTCTCAGCGAATTTCGAGTTAACAATGGTTGGGTCGAGACGTACGGCAGTAGAATCCTGTATTGCGCTCGGGCAGCGACCTACCCTAGAATCCGCGTACCCCGCCCCATGCAGCGCTATGCCCCAAACAATCTTCAATTTCTTCGGTCTGCGCGAAAATCCTTTCAAGATCAACCCTGATCCTCGTTTCCTCTTTGTCACGGATCAGGTGCGCGCCACCGGCGATGAACTCGCTTACGCTATTCGCACCCGTAAGGGCTTGATCCTTCTCACCGGCGAAGTAGGCACCGGCAAGACCATGCTCATTCGCCGTCTCCTCGATTGGCTTGCCGAACAGAAGATGCCCACCGCCCTCATTTTCAATTCCCACATCAAGCCCGACCACCTGCTCGATTTCATCCTCAACGATTTTGGCGTGCCTTGCACATCGACCATAAAAAGCGAAAAGCTAATCGCGCTCAATAGCTGGCTGCTCGAGCGATATCGCTCCGGCCAAACTCCGGTGTTGATTGTCGACGAGGCTCAGGGCCTGGACTCCATGGCTCTCGAGGAAATCAGGCTTCTCCTCAATTTCGAAACACCGCGCGAGAAGCTTCTGCAGATCGTCCTCGCCGGGCAGCCGGAGCTGGAAATTAAGCTCAAGTGTCACGAACTCCGTCAGCTTCGCCAACGCATCACCGTACGCCGCAGGACAGCTCCTCTAACCCTCGAACAAACTTACGGTTATATCCGCGAGAGGCTCCGCGTCGCGGGTGCCGATGGTAATCCGATTTTTGAGCCCGACGCCGTCCGCTCGGTCCACGCCTATTCCGGCGGAATCCCCCGCGTAATCAACGTCCTCTGCGAGCAATCGCTCATTAATGCCTGCGCTGATGGCGCCAACACTATCTCGTCAAGCGCCGTTGAACGGGCTGCCCACGACTGCGAACTCGATCGTGCCGATTCCATCGCTCGCATCCTGAACACCGGCTCCTACTCAACCGCAAACGTCTCGGATATCGGCTCCATATTCGCCGCCGTCTCGGCTAGCTCAGATTCCCCCACCGAGCCAAGGCAACGGCAATCGGAACCATTTCCAACTGCTGGCCAGGATCGCTACGAGCACGTGCAACCTTGGCCCGCCGCAGAGCAAGTCCAGGCCTCCGCGGTCGTAAAGAATCCATGGAAAGAGAACGCCATTGCGCCCGAGGCTTTAGCGCCCCCGGCGGCGCAATATGTCCAAGAGCCCTTCCCTCCATCCCAGGCGCTTCCCAGGCCACCGGAATCAGACGCTGCTCGGACGCCTGTTCCTCCATCGCGTCGGTCACCGACCCATTTCCTGCACCTTTGGGGCAGGAGCTTCGCCGCCGACGCTCGCGCAACCTTTCGCCAGTTCCGCCGCGCGCTCCACTCCTATGAAATTCGCTGGTGGAATCCTCTCGCCCGCGCGCTGGGCCACCAACTGCGTCAAGCGCGCATTCGGAGTTCTCGCTTTTTATCCGATCCTCGCTGGAAACGCCTGCGGACTCGAGCTGTTTCCACCTCGGTAGCCGCCTGGCAGGCATGCAAATCCGCCACGCCGCCTTGGCTTAGCCGTAGCCCTCAGCAAGAACCGCTCCTGCGCGTTGAAGGCACCGCCCCGTCACCCGCAAATCGCCGCCGCACGATCACGTCTTTGCGGCGATGGCTGTATCAACCGCTCATCAATCAGCGGAAAGTAGACCAGCGGAAGCAGCATCGCTGATAGCCTAATCAGTGAGACCTCTACTTCGCGCTCTCAACCTCGCTGGATCCCAACAACGCCGAGTCCTTGGGAAACTCCTCGCCCCAGATGTAATGGTTGAACCAATCGAGATTCGCCTGCATCACCGCGCGATTCGACTTTGGCTTTGTGATCGGGTGTCCGAAACCGTTGTATAGAATCAGCCTCGACGTTACGTGTTGATCCTGCAATCCCCGGTACAGTTCAAAACTATTCGGCGGAGGCACGCGTTTGTCCACGCTGCCTACTTGAATCAGAGTCGGTGTTTTTGCCTGCTTGATCGCTGCCATCGGCGATGTCTTCTGATAAATCTCCGGATCATCCCACGGCGTCGCGTGCAGATACTGCCGTGTGAACGGAGTGATGTCCGTGTTCACGTAATACGTTCTCCAGTCGCTGATTCCCGCCCCAGCGGAAATGGCCTTGAAGCTGTCCGTGTGGGTCGTGAGAAACGCGGAAATGTATCCTCCCTGCGACCACCCCATCGATCCCACTTTCGCGGCGTCCACCATCCCACGATCGATTAGCGAGTCCACCCCGCTGATCACATCCCACATGTCCCCCACACCCAAATTGCGCACGTTCAGCGCCCGAAACGCCGCGCCATATCCCGCGCTGCCCCGATAGTTCGGCTGCAGCACCAACGCGCCCTTCGACAAAAACATCTGCGTCGGATAATACGTATCGCCGGCAGATACCGTCGGTTGCGAAATGCCTGTTGGCCCGCCATGAATCACTACCAGCAGCGGATATTTCCTGGAGGCATCGTAGTTCGCAGGTTTACGCAATATCCCCTCAATAGTTGAACCGTCCTGGCTCTTCCAGGAAATCACTTCCGCGCTGCCCAGGTTCCAATCCTTGACCTGCGCCGTCATGTCCGTCAGTTGCCGCGGGGTGAATTTCTGCGCGCCGGTAACGAATATTTCCGTCAGATGCGTTGCGTCTTGCGCCGCCACACCCAACGTCTTGAAATCTTTCGTGAAGGACACGTCGTCGAGATAATACGCATCTGGCGAGCTGAGCCGCGCGATCTCCTTCGTCTTCGGATTCACGCGAAATAGATGCGCGGATGTTTTTTGCAACCCTTCGAAATAGATCCCCTCCGGGCCCCACTCCGCAATTCGCGGATCTTCATCAAATTGTGTCGTCAAATCTTGCACGTCTCCGGGTTTTGTCGCAGGTTGCGCGAGCACCCGCTCCACATCCACCACGGCAATGTGCGTGTTTGCGTAGTAGTAGTACGGCTGCGCCAGCGCCGTCGCAAACGCGATTTGCTTCCCGTCGGGCGAGAACGTCGGGTCGCGATCGGGCCCGTCCAATGCGACGATCTTGCGAACCGCATTGTCTTGCGTCAGTTCCGCCAGATAAATATCCTCGTCTCCTCCGAACGCCAGCATCGGATTGTGCGTCGCTGCAAACGCGATGCGCTTCCCATCCGGCGACCACGCGAATCCGTTCACATTCAGGCTCGCGTCCCGCGTGATCTGCCGCGCCTTTACCGGCGCCCTCTCCGGCGATTGTGGGGCCTCCGCGTCGCCCACATCCGCCACCCACAGTTGGTTTTGCCGAAAATCCTCCTCGTAGACCTCATAGTCGCTGTATTTTTCCTTCCGCTCTTTCTCGCTCTTGCTTTCCGCGCTCGGCGCCGTAAACGCAATTCGCTTTCCATCTTTCGACCAGTGAAATCCTCCGATATCCGTCTCCTGCTGCGTCAGCTGCCACCCTTCTCCGCCCTCCGGCGAAATCACCCAAATCTGCCGCGCCGCCGGCTTCCCTTCCCCCTCTTTTTTCTCGTCTTTTCCTTCCTTCTTCTCGCCTCCCGCCGGCACAATCGCGCTACTTTCCCGCTCGGTGATAAACGCCAACCACCGCCCGTCCGGCGACCATTCCGGCGCATCGCTCGATTTCTTTCCTCGCGTCAATGGAAAGCTCGCCCCCGTCGCCACGTTCACCAGCCAAATCTGCCGCACGTACGCATTCTCCTTCCAATCCGTTTCGCGCACTCGATACGCGACAAATCTCCCATCCGGAGAGATGCGCGCCCCGCCGATCGTCTTCAAACTCAGCGATTCCTCCAGCGACGGCGTATGCTTCGTCTGCGCGTGGAGCGCGCCACCGCAAAGAAAACCAAATGTCACCACCAAGACCCACCCAACAAGTTTGTTCACAAAGCTCCTCTCGCTTACTTCAATGGTGTTACCCAGAATCCACGCACACAAACGGCAAGCGTCGCCTTTTCCAAAACGTCCTATCGCTTCTTCTCCCCGGAGGCCACCCGCCGCTTCGCCTTAATCAATACATCCGCGGAGTCCGGCCGCCCATTCCAGAAGTCCAGCCGCACTCGCCCATCCGCAAGCAGGCTGACCGTTGCGGGAATCGCGCTCGCTGTCAGGTACCACCCTTCGGGCAACACGACAGCATTGCGCGGCCGGCCCAGGCTTCGGTCAAACACCAAGTCGTCCCCCTCCAAGCGGTAACTTCCGATCGCCGTATACGTCTCCGAAATCCGCAACCTTATCGTTTGCCCCTTCTTCACCGGCGCAAACCGCACCACCACCACCTGCGACGTGGGCGCCACCACTTCCCCCGCTTCGATCTTCGCCAACACCAACTGTTCTCCGCTCATGATTTGCGTCTCAAGCTTTTCACCCGTATCCAACACGTATGCTGACGGCTCGGAAACCGTGCTGCCCGCCCGCACCACGTTCAGGTACTTGTCCACGCCCGGCCGCGACTCCGTGTAGTCGTGATACAGACGAAACGCATGCGTCTCCGGCTCCTTCAAGAAATAAACAATGTCGCGATCCTGATGCGCTCGCTCAGAGAGCCGCTGCTTCTCCGTCTCTCCCGCGAACGGCGCTTCCCAACTGACCGCCGTCGTCAAGGGCCGAGGTACCGCGGCAGCGCCCGTCTGCGCTCCCAACCTCGCTCGCACCATTAGCGGAGCCTCCCCCGCACTTCCATTCATGAAGCTCACCGCGGTCCGCCCGTCCGCCTCCGGCAAAACCTGCGACGCCACATTGCATCCCACCACTTCGTATCCCGCCGGCAGTACAACGCTGTTTCTCTTGATCCCCAGCGAGCGGTTAAACACAATTGCATCCCCGTCCCGGTAATAGCTCTTCGCATCCTTATACGTTTTCAAAATAATCAGCCGGCCCTGCCCACCCTCCGGCACCGACCGCGCCAGATGCACCTTGATGTAACTCGTCCCCGCATCGGCATCCGCCATCAACGGGTCCTTCCGCGCCTCCTCGCCGCTCACAATTTCAAATTGCAGCGCCTCCCCGCTCATCGCGTCATAGACGGCTTCATCGCTGGCCACGCTGCCCTTCCGTATCGGGTTGTAATAATACTTAGCGCCCACCGTGGTCGCCGTCACCTCATAACGAATCCGAAAGCTCGCGCTATCCGGCGCCAGTAACTCGTACCTCGTGTATTCGTCAGTCTCCGTCTGTCGCGCAGCCGCGCTTGCCGTGGTTGCTCCGCGTGCGCCCTGTTGCGCGCGCACGGCTTCACCCGAAAGTAGCAACGCCACACCAACGCAAGCCGCAATCCATTTCCTCACGTGGTTCTCCCTCGCCAAATACAGCGCCCGCATCATATCGACCCTGCGGCAGGAGTAAATACCAAAAGCGCCGCGCCGTCTTTGCCGCTACAATCGGCGTGGGTTCATCATGCTGGCAGACACCCGCATTCGCCCCGCACTTCTCGCGGACCTTCGCGTCCTCCGCGCACTCATCGACGCTTCTGTTCGTCGGCTTCAGGCGCAGGATTACACTCCCGCCCAAATGGAAGGCGCGCTCACCACCGTCTTCGGTGTCGATACGCAACTCATTGCCGACGGCACATACCTAGTTGTCGAGTATTGTCCTTCGGAATCGCGCGCCACGCCGGTCGTCATCGCCTGCGGCGGATGGAGCAAACGCAGAACTCTCTACGGCGCCGATCAATGGACCGACCGTCACGACGACCTCCTCGACCCGCGCCATGACGCCGCCAAGATTCGCGCCTTCTTCATTCATCCGGACTGGGCCCGCCGCGGCGTCGGCACTCTCCTCCTCGACGCCTGCGAAAACGCGGCAAGATCCGCCGGCTTCTCCCGCTTCGAGATGGGCGCCACCCTCACGGGCGCGAAACTCTTCCGCGCTCGAGGCTATCTACCCATCAGAAATCTGGAAGTGAGTCTACTCAACGGCGAGTCTTTGCCGATTATTCACATGGAAAAACGAGCCTAGCGTGGAATTGCCTAAGCCCGACTATGAGGTGTGGCCTGTGGGAGAACCCCGCGTAGCAGCCGCGTTTGAAAGTGCATGCAAAACTGGCAGAAGCTAGCTCTGAACTCTATTCTATGCCTGTTTCTTCCGCACCAGCGTCGGCCGCTTCCCGTGATCGCTCATGCGCTTCATGTGGCGATCCAACACCACTTCCGCAATTTTGGGCGTGAAGAACGTTTTGTTGGACCGCACGGCGTCCACCGCGGCGATTAGATCCCGCATGGCGTCTGACTTCAGCACGTAACCCTTAGCCCCGGAATCCAGCACCTGTTCGATTACGTCTTGCGAATCGTGCACGGAAAGAATCAAAATCTTCGTCCGGCAGCCACGTCCTAAAATCTCTCGGGCCGCCTCCAGTCCGTTCATTCTCGGCATGCTGATGTCCAGCAGCGTGACGTCTGGTTCTAGCAGGAAAACTTTCTGAACCGCCTCTTTCCCATCGGCCGCTTCTCCCACCACCGACCATCCGAACTGCGACTCCAGCAGATTTCGTAATCCGAATCGCACAATTTCGTGGTCGTCAGCCAAAAAAAGGCGCAGCGGAACCATCGCTCACCTCACGCACCGTCTCATTAAGCTTGAAAGCCCGTCCTGGGCCGCACGAACTCTCATTCACACCAAGCGCTACAAAATCAATAGCACACCGCCCCCTCAGTGACCATCAGGCGTTTACTGCATCCCTTTGGCTGTCGATTTGCTACGCCCCCGACTGCCTCACGAGCATTCCTAACCGAAACTTCGCCCCCAACGCAGCACAAAGCAAAAAGAGGAAGCTCGCGCTTCCTCTTTTTCCAATTCTTACTTAAAGAGCTACGCGAGGGATGAGATTGAAGTGGGGGAGATTACCGAACAAGAGCCTTACGCATCCCGCTGGGCGTCTACTATTCGACGTTAGTCCCGGCGCTCCAAGCGGGCCATCCAGTTATGAGTGTATTCACACTTGCGGGCAGGCTGTACCTGGCACTACTCCGTTACAATTTCCTCTTCGCACGCCGCCGAGCCAGGGTCGCTCTCCTGTTGCCTGCTCTCTTGCCTCGACTTCTCCGCCCCTTAGCAGCTTTCTTCACGGCACGGCGCACCCGCGGCTTCGCAGCCGCAACCTTCTTTGTGAACGCTTTCTGGACCGCTCCGGCTTTAGCCGCGATCGTGCCCAGCGTTGACCCAATCGATTCCGCCACGCTCGTGAGAATCGCCTCATCCTTCGACGGTCTATGACTGTCCACGGGAATGCTCCTTTACTCCTACCAATTTATTGCGTTATTGCGGCGGCCAAATCTTGTCGCCAATCGCAGCCTAAACCGGACGTCGTCCCTGAATCACCCGGATCAGCACAACTATGATCGCCAGCACCAGCAGAATGTGCACAAATCCGCCCAGCGTGTAGGAACTCACCATTCCCAAGAGCCACAAAATCACAAGGATTATCGCAATCGTCCACAGCAAGTCCATTTTTCTCTCCTGTCGTCTTTTCTCGACTCGGCCGCTTTCCTTGGGCCGAACTCCTACGAATTACGCGCTTCCCGATAAGCGCCCTGGCCCGCTTCTACCGCGTCGTTGACAAATTCTCTCGCGCTATCCGCTGCTCTTTGCGCCTTGCGCGCCACTCTCTTCCCCTGTGCAACCGCTTCGTCGATCCCGTTCTGCGCTTTCTCGCGCAACAACCCTCGCGTCTGTTCTCCCGATTGCGGAGCCAGCATCAACCCCAGAATCGCTCCCACTCCTAGCCCGATCGCGAAAGCCGAGGTAATTTGTGGCCAATTTTTTCGACTCATGGCTTCCTCCTACCACCCTTCAGACGTTCGACCTGTCGATGTGTGTGAATTCCCGACGCGTCACAATGGCGCAGCGTAACGCCCGCCCAGGCACAGAACCATCCGGTAAACGGCGTAGACCTTGCTCGCATCTTCTTGTAGGCTCTTCACAAACTCCTCGAAGCGTGCACGCCCGCCGCCTCCGTAGCGCAACGCCGTCATTACATCTCCACGCTATACCTCTGAATTACCCCGTAGCATTCACACGCAATCCTCTCCAGCTCCGCTCGATTCAGGATCTTCACCGACCCTCGGCCGTATTCAATCACTTTGGCTTTCTGCAGTACTCCGGCCGCCAGGCTCACGCTAGGCCTGTCCGTCCCCAGCATCGTCGCTAGAAAATCGTGCGTGAGGGGAAGCGAGGCCGAACTCACGCGATCCTGTGCCATCAGCAGCCATCGCGCCAGTCGTTGCTCAACGCCGTGCAGTCGGTTGCACCCCGCCGTCTGCGCCACCTGCAAGCCCAGAACAACCGTGAAACGCTCCAACTCGTGACGCAGTTCCGGCGCCGTCAAAAGCAACTCCCGCAGCGTTGCCGCCGATATCCGCAATCCGTCGCCTGTAATTTGCACCACCTCACGCAGAGGGCTCCGCCTGAGCCCGGCAAGCGCGGGGATACCCACCAACCCCTCTTTTCCCACGATCCCAGCCTCAACCGTCTTCCCATCCGCCAGCACGACTACCAGCGAAAGCAAACCATCGTTGGGAAAATACGCGTACTCCAAGACCTCGTGCGCTTCGTGAAGAACGCGATGCGAATCCAGCTCCACAGCTTCGAGGTGTGGTCGAATTGCCCGGAACTCCGTTTCTGGGATCGAAAGTAAGATTTTATTTTCTACGCGCTTGTTCGTCGCGTCTTTGCGCTCTTCGGGCGGAAGGAACTGTATCGTTTGATGCGCCACAATAAATCCTTTTTGATTGGATTCTCGGCCAGAATAAAAGTTTGCGAGCCAGCCCGCCATTCTCAGCCATTCATCGGTATCTTTCAGCTCATCGGCTGCTTCGCGATTTTCGCCACGATTTCCTGGCTTCTCTGGTCAAACACGAAGTATTCGCCTGGCGCCACGCTCGCCAGTTCCGAGATTCGCTCTTGCGCCGTGTGTATATCGCTCGCCGCTTCAACCCACACAAAGCTGCCATCGCTCTGTCTTCTCAAGATGTCCAAATGGGGTGAACGCATAATCCTCGCTCGCTGCTAGATTGACTACCGGGCTAAGGAATTGCATGTGCCCTACCAATCTGGCTCCCCCCATGAAATCTTACGGTTAGCTGGCTCACTCAAGCGCGTTTACAGCCGCGTTCGGGCAAACGCTGTAGCGCGAAAAGCCAGCCTTTCGCAGCCGCCGCTGTACTTTTTACCCGTCAGGTCAATCCCCGAGCAACCCTCACGTGCCCAGCGTTATGCGTCGCTCTGTGGAGGTATAAGACGGTATAAGAAGCCACCTCTGTGGACGTATCAGAAGACCTGGTGCTAACATAAACTACGCTTCAATTCGGTGGGGCCGTGGCGCAGTTGGGAGCGCGCCTCGATGGCATCGAGGAGGTCGTGGGTTCGAATCCCATCGGCTCCACCAACTTACTTACTTCTTTTCAATCGGCTAGCAAAAACTTCAAGGGGCACTAAGGGGCATTAAGCCGCGTGCGAAGGCAATACGAGGCTCACGACTTTACTGTGCGCCGCGCGCTTGCTTTCGTCCATGGCTTTGCCGTAGACGTTCATCGTGGTACGGATGTCGGCATGGCGCATGAGTTCCTGCTGCACTTTCATCGGAGCCCCCGTCTCATCGAGCAGGGTTCGGAAAGTGTGGCGAAACGTGTGCCAGCCAATACGTCCTATGCCGCAACGAATGCCTGCGGGAATGATATGACGCCGCTCTACGCCCCAGGGATACCAGGGCAACCTGCCTGCCACGTAGGGGCTCGCAAACACCCAGTCCTCGGGATTTTTGAAGAGCGTCGTGCGTTGCCAACGCAGGAGCACCTCGGCCAGTGCCGGATCGAGCGGGATGCCTGCATTGGAGTATTTGGTTTTGACGTCGCTCACTATGCCGGTGACGATGCCTCTCCGTACGAGGAGCGTGAGGTCATCCCAGAGCACGTCACACCACTTGAGTCCGAAGAGCTCGCTGCAGCGGAGCCCCGTGGCGAGACCGAGGATAACCATCGTGCGGAAGGGTTCATCTAGTTCTTCGAGCAAGAGATGGAATTGCGGAACGCTCAGAACCATCGGCTCTCGCTGTCGTTTGCTTGTGCCTCGGACTCGCACGAGCTTCATGGGATTCTCGCCAATTTCGGTGAGTTCCCAACGCATCGCGCAGTTCAACAGCACTCGCATGAGATTGTGGAGATGCCCTTTGGTTCTCGGCGCCAAGTCGAGCCCCTTCAACCATTGCTCCACGGCGAAGGGCTTTACCTTGGAAATCGGATAGTCGCCCCACCGCGGTTTGATCTGGTTGTTGAGGTATGACCTGTACGCATTCGCGGTCGAGTGCCGCAGTTCCTGAAGCTCTGTTTCGAGGTACCGGTTCACGAGCATGCCGATCGTGACCGTGCGTCCTTGAAAATGGTCAGAGTTCACATCAAGCTTGCGATGCTCGATGGCCCGCCACGCATTCGCTTCGGTTTTGAGCACTGAGACTGAACCAATCACTTCTGTCCGTTTTGAATAGCCGCCGTCAGGCTTTCGTTCCCGCCAGCGGTAGACAAAGACGAGACCCTGCTTTTTCGACGGCCGGGTTTCAATCCAACCGTGTTGATACGTATTGCGAGTTAGCCGCAACATCATGCTCTCCTTTTGGGATTAGAGGAGAGTTGCGGCGCAACCCTGTTGGCCTTCGGTGAAAAGCATACACCGCTTCGCAGCAAGGCGTCCAAATCCGAGGGACGAAAATACCATCGCCGCCCAAGTTGGCATCCGGGGATCTGGCCCCTGCGCGCCATGCGCTTGACCGTCTTGGGGTGCAGCCGAAGGAATCTTGCTGCTTCAATGCAGTCCCAGACGGGCTCCTGAGTTGAAGATGCAATTTCCATAGACCTCCACTTCGAGATGATCGATCCCACCCTCATTTGTTGACGCGAATCCCCATCACTGACAGCTATCAATCACGAGGTGTTCTTCATCCAAAGTCTTTGTCACAGTGGGAAAAAGGAACGGCACAAGCCTTTGCGCCGGAGGGCGGGAGCGACCCCAAAGGACTTTTGGGCCGTATTTCCCCGTGCTTTAAGCACTTCGGGCCCCCGGGCGTGAAGCCGGTTGCAATTTCAAGCATGCAGAGCGCAACTATTACCTTCTTCACGCGGGCACAGCAGAATCAGCATGAGCGAGACCGATTCGGCCGCAGGACAAGCGTGTCAAAGCCCACCACGTGCTTCCGGTCATTGGTTTCAATCGCGTGGCGGATAGCGCTGTCGCTGATGTGACCGTTCTTCCAACTGCGATACAACCCTTCAAATCTCTCCCCAGAGAACCGGCTCCGCATCTGGTTGCGGAAAATCAGATCTCCCTCGCTTACTTCTCGGTAGCGCTTCTCCTCCCACGCCTTCCGCACTCGGAAGTACCGAAGCAGGTCCTCGGTAATGTCCGATTCGAGCGGAATCTTCACGAAGGAATGAAAGATTTCCGTGGCCTTGGGGAGGTGCAAATCGGTCCGGGAAGCATAGACCAGCCGGAACTCGCAGAGCTGACGGAACAGGGGGAGGTAGCGGTTCAGGTGACGGATGAAATCCGTGAACCCCGGAGCCCCCTCATGGATATAGGTGAATGTCACCACAGGAGAGGAAGGAGTCAAGTACATGGGGAACTTGTCGACGAAATACCGAACGGCTGGAACGGGAGTCTTCCTGCTCAGATAGAGGTTGGCGGGAAGAAACTGCTTGCCAATACTCAGAGTTTCACAGAAGTATTGGAACTTTTCCGGCTCGGTTTCCAAGTACTGATATCCCTGGTTCATCAGGACGAAATCGAGCATGGCAATGCGGCGTTGGATGAAGTCGAATTCATGTTCACGGCGGTTGCGCAGGTTCTCCTTTTCGATCTGGCGATAGAGTCGGCGCGAGGACAAGTGATGCACGACACCGCCTTTCGGAGAGCATTCCGTACGAGCGTGCCCTCGGCTTTGGAGCTTGCTCCAGAAAGTGGTCGTGCGCTTGCCCCAATGAGCGCCCGTAAAGCTAAGGAACTGCCGTGCGGTGAAGTAGCCAGAATGTGTTGCAACGAGGTAGAGAAATCGCGCCTCTACCCCGGTGTAGCCAAGTGCTTGGAGAGCGTCGAGATGTGCGGGTGTGATGTTCATAGCGAGAGGAGCCAATTCCTCGTCTTTTCGGAAATGCGCCGTGATTTGCCTCATGGCACACGTTGAGCGTGGGCTCATGGACAGGGTTTCTACCTTTGCGTCCGGCCCGGGGACCACCGAGCGGCACACAATCAAGCTAGGTGGCTAACCGAAGTGGGACGGCTCCACCCAGCCCACAGGGGAGTCGACGAAGACTCCCCCTATGTACTAAGAGGCCTCGAAAACGGGAAAACTCAACTTGAAAGGTTGACTGGCGGGCTAGTGCTTGAACCTCATCCTCGCCTGTTCTATCAGGATCAAACCTTCGAGCCCCCTAATACTTATAGAGGCCTTGAAAACGAAAAACGTCAAAAGGAAATTTCAAGTTTAGTTGGGAGATGCTGCCAGACATTCTGGGAGCGCAGATATCCAGCCCTCGAGACCTGCGGTGTTCCTCGGGGAGGACTTTCTTCCCAATTCTTTAGAAGGCCAGGCTGCACCGCGAAACTCCCGTGTTGTCATACTGCTGGCGGATTCGCGCCCCATCGCCTCGATCATTTTATAGTTCAGCAGCGCAAGTACTTATGGAGAACACGCGGGGGCAATAAGGAGCCAGTTCAGTCAATCAACCCGGTGCGTGAACGCGCGATGAGAACGACAAGTGGAGTCGGCCGTTGGATGACAATGCCATCCTCTTCCTGAGCTTTCCGCCTTCTTTTCAATCAGATAGAAAAACATTCGAGGGGCACTAAGGGGCGCTAAGCCACCGGCCTGCGTGTCCACGATAGTAAGGGCCTCCGTACTCCAATCGCTCTTGGAAATGCCGATTCTATTTCCAGCGTCGGCATTGATGAAGGCTCTTCTCGAAGGACGTACTCCGCCTAAAGTTCGCGTCCAACTCGTAACACAAGGCGTGCCCATATCGGACGTCAAAAATTGAGATCCAATCAATGCGGAGCAATCTTGACATAGCCAGGAACTGAATCTGCGGTACCAACAATAATTTTCGTGGAATCTGGCTGGGTTACTTCGACATTTTCGAAATAGTGTCCGTCGATCGAGGGAGTATAAAAATAGGAATAAATTCGGCCGTTGCCAAAATCCTGTCGTGTCAGCACTCTGCCTTGATATGAATTTCGTAGTAACACGTTTCGATTCTCATCCTCGATCACGGTCATTAGGATACCGTCGTACGCGTAGTGCCTCTGATGGCCGGACGAGAGGATGACATCGCGGAGCATGCCATTCTCGTTGTAGCGGTAGTCCGCCCAATTCCCCTGGTCATCTTGAGCATGAGTGATGCGAGATTGCTCATCGTGCTTGAACTTGATGGAGTGCTGATGCGGCGTGCGAATCTCAAGCAGATTGCGCTGCGCGTCACGGAGAAATCTGAGCACGTTCCCCTGGGCGTCGCGCATTTCCGTTGGCGCACCTTGCGCCATATTCGTGGCCTGATATGCTTCGGGAAACCGAATTGACGAGCCGTCTGTAAGCCAAGTGGTCCAACCGTCTCCGTTCCATTCCGTCACGGCTTTGTAAAAGTTGGTTGATGTCTCTGTGTGCTGAAAAACGCCGTCAGCATACCCGACGCCTTCCGACACCCGGGCAAAGAAAAGAAAGTTCCCGTCTTCCAGCGCGACCATGTTGTAGGTGTAAGGATTGCGGGTGCCTAGAAGCGAGATGTCATAAGGATGATTTGTATTCTTACCGAAGGCATGGACGCGGTTTTGGTGCAGGTAGTCGCCGGAATTGTAACTTCGTGTCAAGGGAACGTCGAAGACATCGCTTAGGTATAGATCCGATTGGCGCAGAACAAAGTTTCCATATCGTAGATCAAGCTCAAATCGGTCAACCAGACCAGAATGCTGTGTCGGCATCGTGCAATTTCCGAGTTGCGGGGCCACGCCGCTTCCCGTGACCGCCGCAAAGACGCATGGAAAATCTCCATTGAGTCTCGGAGGAGATGCATCGCTCCGGTTGAGCAATTCAAGAACGCGAGAACTGGGATGAGCGCGCAGCTCTTCCGCCTTGGCGGCGGCCTCGGTGGCATCCTTGTCGGCTTTCTTCTGCGCAAGGTGGATCTGATAAGGCACGTATGCGATGCGCATAGCGGCACCAATGCAAAAAGCACCAAGCACAACCAGCAGCCATTTACGCCGCGATTCGTCCATTCCTGCCTCCGGGCAGATCTGGTCTCACTCTTGCTGCTCAGATCACAACCGTGCTACGGCTTCACTTCACATAAGCGAGCACATGGCAGGTGGCATGGGTTGCGCGGTACGTGGCAGTGAAAGAGCCGCACACGAAGCACTTGGCCCGGCATCGTCGGTCACAGTTTTGGCAATCTGCCCTTCTTTCTGAGCCTAGTTAGCGGCGTGACTCACAACTGAAGTCACTACCAAGCTTCCACTGGCTGATTAACTTATCGGGAGTTATAAAAAATCAAGTTCCGAATAGCAAGAAGAAGAGACGGAATGACCGGGCGAGGTCAATTGTAGCCATCGGCATCCAGCGCGACGGCGGCGGGAGATTGGAACTATTAATAGTTGACGCCGTTCACAGGCACAGACTGCCCATAAGCCGAACTAGTTGTCTGGGGTCGCAGTGCCGCTGACAGAGACGGTCTCCTGCGCGCCGGAGCTTTCGGTAACGATCAGCGTGCTAGTGAAGGTGCCATAGGCCACCGGGTTGAAGGTCACTGTGACGGTGCAAGTTGCACCTGCCGATAAGATAGATCCGCACGTGTTCCCCTCCACGAGAGAGGGATCGCCGCTCATGGCGATTCCGGCGATTCCGACGGAGGCGCCGCTGGTGTTAGTGACAGTAACAGTCTGGCTGGGGCTATCCCCGATAGTGTAGCCGGAGAAATTGAGCGTTGGCGGGGACAAGCTAAGGTGGCGCGGCAGAGTGCCTGTTCCCGCGAGAGTTACGGCTTGCGACGCACCCAAGTTGCCCGAGTCATCATTGAGTGTCAGTAGCCCGGTCGCCGGACCGGTGACCGTAGGCGCAAAGGATACACTGGCGGTACAGCTTGCTCCCGCGACAAGGCTGCCCAGGCAATTGCTTGTCTCAACAAAATCGCCACTCGCCGAAATGCCAGAAAAGTTCAGCGGGCGGCCCCCGAAGTTGGTGATTGTGACGGGTTGGGAATTACTCGAGGTTCCGATATCCTGGTTGGCGAAAGTCAAAGTTGCCGGTGAAAAGCTGATTGCGGAGGGACGTGGACTTGGCAACGGTATAAGAGTCGCTCCGAAGACATAGGAGGGACCATAATACTGGGTCAACGCGCTCGATGAGGTGAGAACCCCCATCATGTTGTCCACTATTTTCGCTCCGCCCCCTCCTACAAGGACCATTCCACTCGAGTCGACGGCAATGCTTTGCGGCGTTGAACTGGCTCCCAGGTAGAGGGACTTCCAACTGGCTCCCGTCATATCGTCGACGCGAACAACCGCCGGCTGATAATACTCCGCATCGGCGATGTAAATCCTGCCGGCCGCGTCGACGGCAACCCCAATGGGAGATTGCAAGGAATAGATGTAGGTGTTGATCACCGGGGACTGCGTCAACGTAGTCCAATTGGTGCCGCTCATATCGTCCATGCGAACGATCTGTTTGTTTCCAGTGTCCGCCACATAGATCCGTCCGCTCGCGTCAAATGCAACCCGCGCGACGTACTGCGCGAATTGGCCAACGCCGGACCCGATCCCGCTCATGGTTGTCCAGTTCGTGCCGTGCATGTCGTCCATGCGGACTAGCCGGTTGTTGCCTGTGTCCATCACGTAGATCCTGCCGGCGGAATCGACACTAATGCCAGATAGATTCATGAACTGGCCGACATCGGAACCCCACGTGCCGAAGCTCGTCCAGTTCATGCCATTCATATCGTCGATGCGAACGACGCGGCCGTTGTAAGTATCGGCGATATATATTCTGCCTGCGGAATCCAACGCAATGCCGTTTGCGCCGTAAAACTGCCCCACATCACTGCCTTGCGTTCCATACGAGATCAGGTTGGTGCCGTTCAGGTTGTCCGAGCGGAGAATCTGGCCGCTATTTGAAAAGTAGAACGGCGTGTAGGCGGAATTATAGGCTGTTGTTCCCTTGGCTGCAGCGCCGCCAGTTCCAAATCCCTGATAGGTAACGCCGCTGATCGCTTGAGCCGCGCCGTTCACACTCCAAGTGCCGCTAATGTAGCCAGTGAAGCTGTAACCGCAGGTGACATGGCCGCCCCTGCCGCCGCCTGCACAACTTTCCGCGAATGTGGCACTAGTAAAGCTCGCGCTTAGAGTCATGGTCCCGTCATTTGAAACATAGTTAAAGCTGCCGCCAGCGCAACGGGCCGGGGCGGTCGTCGGGCAGTTAATAGTCAAAGTGCCGGAGGGAGTGGCAACGGTCGAGTTGATGATAACGCCAGAACTTACCTGTGTTGAGCCACCGGAATTGGAAAAACCACCTTGATCGGCATACGCCATGGGAGTCAAAAAGGCTAAAACGGCGAGAACAAGCGTCTTATTCATTTAGGCACCTCATGCTGCCCATCGGAAAGAAGCGCGGAATGCAAAACCTAGGAGGGGGCCCGTTCCAAGAACTAAAAATCAGCCATCTTGCTTGAACTGAATATCGCTATTCGCTAACCTCGGCGCGCCAGATTCTATCACAGCGCCGATGAGAATAATCGACTCGAACCGCAATCGGTTTTTGGGGGGCTTGGGCATGGGTCTGCGAAGGACTCCAAGTTTCGTGTGATAATAAGTCGCCCCTCACGACAAATGAGCTTCAACTCAGTTCCTCAAGCAGAGTAATTGTCAAATCCCGATAAACGCTGCCAGCTCAACCGGTCGATGCAACACCATCTAGTCAGTTGATCCGACAGCACTTTCCCGAGGAGAACCGCTTTGTCCAGTTGTACTCCATCAGACCCTGGCCAGAACGGTGTTCCGTTTGACTCAACGCTCGCGAACGACTCTTAGCAATTGAGGCCCTTGTAAGTGGATTTCGGCCTAGTGTTGCGTCGACCCATTGAATCCACCCGACTCCAGAAACTTCTTGATTGGTAGGTTCACACATGAGCTGGTGTGACCTGCAGGCCGAGTTGGGCGGCCTTCTTTCTGAGGAACTCGATTTGTTGTTGGCGGTTTCTTTGCTCGTAGTATTCCGCCCCTTTGTCGATGTACTGCTGACCATACTTCAGCATGCGATAGACCAGTCGGGCGAGGCGGTGCGCCATGGCGGTGATGGCTTTGGGAGCACCGAGCTTGGTGCGCAAGCGTCGGTACTGCGCGCCGAGATAGGTCTGGCTTCGCAGTAAGGTCGAGGCCCCCAGCCGCAGTGCGGTGGCTGCGCGGTTGAGCACATGGCGAGTCCCTCGAGCAAGCACTTTGTCTCCGCTGATTCGGTTGTCTGGGCAGAGCCCCAACCAGGAAGCAAAGTGTGCCTCGGTTTTCCATCGGCTCATGTCTAGGCCCACCTCACTGATGACCGTTTGCGCGACCATCACATCGACGCCGTCGATGCGCGTCAGATCCACTCCGCTGATGCGCTGCAATTCCTCGGCAAGATGGAAGTGCGGATTATTCTTGTTTTGTTTCTTCTTCTTTCTCGGGGGTAGTTCTTCTTTAACTGGCGGCGGGACCGTATCGGCAAAAGCGCCCAGGTGTTTCTGCAATTCCTGGTCGCATTCAGCGACTCGTCGCTGGTAGGTGTTATACATCTCCATTTCCTGTTGCAGCACGAAGATCAGTTCTGGACGCCAGTTGCCCTCCAGGCTCTTGGCAATCTCCCCACGGCTGGCCTGAATCCGCGGGTGACTGAGTTCTGCGAGCTTCCACGGGTCGCGTTCCCCGCCGATGATGGCCCGCACGATCAGCTGTCCAGTCACTCCGCTCAGATCGCTGATCACATTCGCCAGCTGTATGTTCATCTGGGTCAGTGCTTTCTGCATGCGTTGCACACAGGTGGCCGCTCCGGTGACGTGTTGTAACCGCTGCCGCCAATAGGTGCGCAGGATCCGAATTTTTGAAGGTGGTTGGAACGAGTTGTTCAGCAACCCGTAGGTGTGTAATTTCAGCAACCACTGGCTTTCCTGCACATCACTCTTCCGTCCCGGCAGATTCTTGGTGTGTCGCGCGTTGACCAGATAAACCTCAAACCCGCGCTCTTCCAGAATGTCGTACAGGGGAATCCAATACACGCCCGTCGACTGCAAGGCCACGGTCTTCACCCCGCAGTCTTGCAACCAGTTCGCCAATCGATGAAGATCGGCAGTGAAGCACTCGAATCGACGCACCGGTTGTGAATCACGGTCTGGCCGCACCGCCACATAATGGGCACTATTGCCCACATCGATTCCTGCGGCGTGGGGATGGACCACCTCCAGACCCGGATTCTCCGATTGCAACCGCCGCGCTAGTTCCTTCTTCAACTTGCGATTTCGCCACAGCATTTTGTCCGTCCTCATCTCGGTCCTCCTCGGTGGAAATGAGGATCCGATTCGGCCCGGTGACGAACGGTTTAAAAAACTCTCCAACGGGGTCAAAGGGCCGGTACAACAAGGTCCTTGCCACCAGACTAGTGATCGCCAGTACCGGAGCCATGCTTATCGTCGGGCACGAAGCGCCATGTCGGTTTGCGGCCTTAGCTTGCCGAATCGAATCCTGCATCAAATTCGCAAAAGGGGAAACTCTAGACAAGTTTCTGGCACTAGCGACGCGTCGAAGACGCAGTTAGGGCTTATCAGGAGTTGTGAAGTCGCTCTGGCGACAGCCGCTACATTGGGCAACGCGGATTGCGTCCCATCGCTCTAAGACGTCACGGAACCTCTATGCCATCTTTAGTGGTGGAATAGCATCACAAATGGTCTTGGTGCAGCGGCAAGCGCTTTTTATCGGAGGTGAACCATGTGCGTGCGGCTTGGCTTATTGCTGCTGGTGTTTGTTCTGCAAAGCTCCTTCACTGGCAAAAGTTCGCTGACTCTCCGTGAGCGATACGGTCAGCCTATATCTGAAACTTATCTAGTCAGGCCGGGTATAACAGTTACCGCCAGCTACGGGAAGAGCGGCGATGTTTGTGAACTCCTAATCAGCCCGCAAAAGGCGTCGTCTCTAATCAAATCGGCCAACGAACCACCCGCGACGATAGATTTCTATAAAATGACCGAAATCATTGACGAACTTGTGCCCGTAACGGAGCGAGGAAAAGGAATAGGTACGGGGATGCTGAATCTCAGATGTTTGCCCGCCGATGATTGTGCTGGCTCGATGGGCCATTGGGAAAAGTTGCTGCTTTATCGGAACGCTGGCCGCGGTGGCGAACACTACGCCGCAATCCAGTGGCAACGTGACGAGTGCACTTCGACGACAGGTAGGCGATAAACTCAGGTCCAAAACGTGAGAGGCAAGGTCAGTCTATCTCTTGGCGGAAAGTGCCTCCAATAAGTTCTGACTGCCTGATTAACGCTGCCGAAATCGGACAAGTGAAATCGAGCCAAAAACCACTTGTCCGGTTTGCCGACAAACCAGGCACAGGACACCGGTTGCTCAGAACGGCCAATTATTCAGCGATTGCGGGCACTATTGCGCATTCGGCGGTGTCGAAATCGTAGAAGGAAAGATGAAAACACTTCGTTCGTCGATTCTACTCATCCTCGGCATTGCCGTTTCACTGGCTAATGGGCAAAAGAACACGAAGAAGCCCCAGCCAGCACCGGTCGAGACGACTGTCTGCAAGGTTCTTGGCGACCCTTCTGCGTATAACAACACACTCGTGAAAGTTCGTGGCTACGCCAGCGC
>WNFN01111004.1_pt1 | contig 119255 bp, 126 predicted proteins | sample 5400161 | NCBI WGS metagenome assembly WNFN01 (sample SAMN13153353, study PRJNA577476) | soil metagenome | isolation source: 80 cm saprolite on Douglas fir-dominated hillslope | place: USA:California | collected 2013-09-17 | reverse complement strand
CAGGCAGGCATTTCCTCGGCGAGAGAGTGGGAGAACAAGACCATGAAGGAACTGCTGCTCTCACCTTCCAGTCGCTGGGCGATCGTGCTGGGAAAAATGCTCGCGGCGTTTGTGCTCAATCTGGCCTCGGTGCTGCTGGTGCTTTTCGTGGTCATCTTCATCATCGGCGACTGGCCAATTCATTGGGGAGAGATGATCTGGGTCACGCTGCTAACGATGCTGATCTTTATCGCGACCGGTACGTTGCTGGGGACGCTGCTCAAGGGCTGGCAGGCGGTAGCGGCGCTGAGCGTTGGCCTGTCGATCCCGCTGTTCTTCTTGAGCGGCGCGTTTGGGCCGATCTCGTTTGGCACAGCGGCCACCCAATTTCTGGCACAGCTTTTCCCGGTGTACTATGCGATTGTCTTGCAGCAGCACGCTTTTCATGGCTTTGATCTGAATACCTATGGTGTCGGGATCAATGCGCTGATCCTGGTGCTCTACGCATTGGGTTCGCGTGTATCCCCAGGGCTGAAGCCCTGCTTCTGACCCCTATCTTTTTCGTTCGCTTGTCGAGGGGCATGAGACTGCAGAGATTGCGAGACACTCTTGGGCTTACCAGGCCATTTCCCAGAATCCGTTTGTCACATGTGGGTCAGAAGCAGGGCTGAAGGCAGGGGCTTGACGCTCGAGGGGGTAAGTGCCTGGTAAGGGAATTCGAGCACCATTGAGCGAAAACATTTCAACAGATAGAACACGCAAAAAGGAAAAGGAGAAAAACGTGCAAGTTGTGCCTGTGTTAATTCTGGCTCTGTTATTTGTGAATATTGCCTCTACAGGGTTGGTCACAGGAGGGGTCATGGTCATGGCTGCGGCCTATACTCCTCTGCTGGCAGGACTCTCGCGGGAAAACACGATTCTGATTCACCGAGACATGGGGCGTTACATTGATCGCTGGCAACCTAATCTGGCCTGGATCGGGCTTGGAAGTGGATTGATCGAGTTGGTGGTCACCTCCCTGGCCACACCGCATCTCTGGGTTGGGGTTTTTAGTATCCTGGGGATTGCTGGGATTGCCGGGTTGATTCTGATCTCGATGACTGCGAGCATTCCTCTGGCCAAGAGGATTATTGCCTGGACTCCTTCGACACCAAAGCCGCTAGAGCAGCTAAAAACCAACTGGATTCATGTCCACTATCTGCGTTCTACCTGCGGCTTGCTGGGCTTTCTCTGTTTCATTGTCTCAACTTTGCTGCTCGCTTTTTTCAAGTAATAGCACTGTTTTGAAGGAGGATTTTATGGATCTTGATCTGAGAGGGAAACGAGCTCTGGTGACTGGAGGCTCGCGGGGTATTGGACGAGGAGTCGCGTTAGCGCTGGCTCAGCAAGGGGTACTGGTGGCAGCCTGTTATCAGCAGGAGAGCGAAGCAGTCAGCAGCCTGGCAAAGGAGTTGGAGAGTTACCATCCCCGAGACTTTGTGGCGCAGGTAGATGTGAGTGATCAGACCTCGGTAGCGCGCATGGTAGAGAATGTGCGCCAGCGGCTTGGCGGCCTCGACATTCTGGTGAACAACGCGGGAGTCATTAGCCATATTCCGCTGGCAAAAATGGAGCTTGAGCAGTGGGAACAGGTGCTGACCACGAATCTAACGAGCCTCTACCTGGTCACACGCGCCTGTCTGGATTTGCTCGTGGATGGGAGTTCTATCATTAATATCGGCTCTGCTGTTGCCTCAGTAGGCATTCCATTACGTACTCACTATACGGCTTCTAAAGCGGGTGTTGTCGGCTTCTCGCGCTCTCTCTGTAAAGAAGTAGGAGCACGCTCTATACGTGTCAATGTGGTTGCTCCAGGTGTGATTGATACCCATCAGGCTGCGGGGCTATCCTCTGAACAACGCGCGCGTTATGCCAGCATGGCAGCTCTTGGACGACTAGGTCAGGCTGAGGATATTGGCGCTGCCGTTCTATTCCTCGCGAGTGATCTCTCACGCTTTGTCTCTGGAACAACGATCAATGTAGACGGCGGCATTTAAGGGGATTTCAGGGCATGAAAGGCAGAATCAATGTCAGTACGAGTGATGGTCTTCGGAAGACTCAAACGGATCGAAGATCGCGAGACGTTTGAGGCCCTGATCGCCCGGGTAAGCCAGCACATCAAAGGAACAAAAGGATACATCAGAGATGAACTCTTACGTAATCTCGATGATCCTGCCGCATATATCATGATGAGTGAATGGTCCAGTTCCGCAGACTTTCTCCACTGGGAACAGGCGCCTGTTCACAAACAGAACACTCACCCTCTCAGAACCTATTGGAGGGCGGAGACTGTTTTTAAAATGTACGATGTTCTCTCTCACTGAGAGAAAGGAAGGAAGAGAAAAACATATGGTGAGAATACGAGTCATGGTTTATGGGAAGTTAAACCGACTGGTGGATCGTGAGGCATTTGAGGCTGCTTTTATGACAGTAAGCAACAGTGTTCTGGGCACGCCGGGACATGTAAAAGACGAATTGCTGCGCGATATCAGTGATCCGGCCGCTTATATTTTGATGAGTGAGTGGATCAGTAAAGAGACGTTTCTCAACTGGGAACAGTCATCAATCCATATGCAAAAGACGCTGCCAATGAGGCCATACTGGAAAGGCGAGGGCGAGCGTAAAATTTTGGAAATCGGAATACGTCTGGATTGATTCCCGGCGCTGCTTCCAGAAAGCCTGGCATGGCACGTGAGAAGGAAGTGAGCGTCATTAGAAGAGCAGAAAGGTCGCAGGAAGAGCAATGATACGAGTAACTCTTACTATGAAAGTGAAAGAAGGAAGAGAGCAGGATTTTGAACAGGCATGGAGGAATGTCGCGGAACATACTCGCCGTGTTCCAGGCAATCTAAGGCAGGCGCTTTTAATCGATCAGGCCGAACCAGGCATGTTTGTCATTACCAGCGATTGGGAAGATCACGCGGCATTTCGACGATTCGAGCGCAGTGAGGAGCAAGATATTCTGACATCTCCCTTGCGGGCCTTACGTGAATCGTCCACAATGAGTATTCAGGCGCTGGTTACGCATATTGAGCAGCAAAGTGTTTGAAAACTCTTATCTGATACGATTAGGAAACGCCAGATTTTGATTGATGAGAAAAATGATACGCTCACCATTGTTCTTGATGGCACTAACAATCTTTCTGGATTTTACTGGCTTTGGCCTGATCATCCCGTTGCTGCCTTTCTGGGCCGAGCATCTGGGGGCGAACCCGCTTGATGTGGGGCTGCTTCTCACCGTCTATGCCCTGGCTCAGTTTGTGTGTACCCCCATCCTGGGCGCACTGTCGGACCGCTACGGTCGCAAAGGGGTGATCCTGATCTCGCTGGGTATCGAGATGCTCTCCTTCGCACTGACTGCTCTGGCCGGCTCGCTGCCTCTGCTGCTGCTCGCCCGCGTGATCGGCGGTATTGGAGCCTCCAACCTTGGCTCAGCCCAGGCGGTTGTCTCCGATGTCACTCCGCCGCCGAAGCGCGCGGCAGGCATGGGGACGATCGGGGCGGCCATCGGCATAGGCTTCGTTATCGGCCCGGTCCTCGGCGGGCTGTTCTCCTCTCACGGCAGCCCGCTGCCCTTCTGGATAGCCATGGGCCTGGCCCTGCTCAACGCCCTGCTTGTCCTCTTCCTGCTGCCGGAGACGCGCGGGCGGCAGGCAGGGGTGTCCTTCTGGAAGGGTGGGCTGAATGTGCTGGTTCCTGGCTGGAGCAAAGCGATCCGTCAGCGGGAGATCGCCAGCCTGGTGCTGGTCAACCTGCTCTATACCCTGGCGTTCTCCAGCATGGAAGCAGTCTTCGCCCTGCTAACTCAGCGTACTCTTGGCTGGAGTGCCACTCAGAACGGCTATCTCTTCACCTATATTGGCATCATCGTGGTGTTGATGCAGGGGGGGCTGCTGCGGCTGCTGGTCAAACGCTGGGGTGAACGTACCCTGATGCTTGCTGGCTTGCTCCTGCTGAGCCTGGGCCTGCTCCTGCTGGTTTGGAGCGGCAGCCTGGCTCTCCTTCTGCTCGCCACTGGCCTGCTGAGCCTGGGCGATGGCGCGATCACCCCCACCAGTTCCGCCCTGCTTTCGCTGGTCACTCCAGCTGGTGAGCAAGGGGAAATCCTGGGCCTCTCGCAGGGCCTGGGGGGTCTGGGACGTACCATCGGTCCGCTCCTCGCTGGTGCGCTCTTCGCAATCAGCCCAGGCATGCCTTTCCTCGCTGGCGCGCTCTGCGCGGGCCTGGCTATCCTGGTTATCCTGCCCGTCATGACGAGAATCCAGAAATCGAGAGAGATTCACGAAAAGAAGGCATCCGCCAAAGCTGAAGTAAATTTAATTATTCAGTGAAATCCTTTGTTTAGCATTTATTTGCGTATCTAAGTGCAAGCACTCCTTGAGCCACCCGCCAACCCCGGCAAGCTGGTCGAGAGCGGCCAGCTTGCCGGGGTTGGCGGCTTCCAGACGGATGTGTGTCACCGCTTTCGTAATATTCTGTAGTTCGCCCTGTTTTGCGTGCTTCTTGCGCTTCTTCATGATTTTCGTGCTCCCTGCTTGCCCCTGCCAGGAATTGACAAGGGCAAGCGCGCTCTGTGAATGGTTTGTTCGCTGCTCATCTTCCAGGTGAGCCGTGAGATCATCGCCGGTCATCAGACGCTTCTGAAACTCCTCATGCAAAGGAAGGAGATCCAGATGAGTGTCACCTCTGTTTTTCTATGATATTGCGTGCATAACCATGAGGAAAATCCTCGTCAGTGTTCTCACAGATTAACCCCTTTGAGTTGATTAACTTGACTTCCTGGGAGATTCTGGTATCTTTTTCCTTGGAGTGCATAAGGAAAACTTGAGGAAATAAGAAGGAAAACTACTTGACAGACGGACTTTTCTCTGGCATACCAGACAGAGAGAAAAAGTTAAGGAAAAGATCCTTAAAAACTTCTCTATAATTCTGCCTCACACCTAAATACGAAACAAAAGGTAGAGATAATTATGGCAGAGACAGGGCTCAAAGCGATACGGGAAAGCCTGGGACTTTCACCAGAAGGATTAGCGCGTAGAACACGCAGCCTAAGCGCACGAACCATTAGAAATGCAGAGGCGGGAAATCGTGTCACATTTCTCAGCTTGAGCCACTGCGCATCAAGCTCGATCCTGGCAGCCGGACCACTGGTCTGGCCCTGGTCAATGACGCCAGCGGGGAGGTTGTTTTCGCCGCAGAGATCACGCATCGGGGGGACGAGATTAAGAAAGCCCTGGATGGTCGACGAGGGGTGCGCCGGGGGAGGAGGCAGCGCGATACGAGATACAGGAAACCGCGCTTTCAGAATCGCCGCCCAAAGGGCTGGCTCCCCCCCTCGCTCAAAAGCCGGGTGAGCAATGTCGTCACAAGGGTCCAGAGATTGATGCGCCTCTGCTCAATTACTGCCATCTCTCAGGAGGTGGTGCGCTTTGATCTGCAAGCGCTAGAGAATCCGGAAATTGCAGGCGTGGAGTATCAACAAGGAACACTCGCGGGATATGAGGTCAGGGAATATCTTTTAGAGAAATGGGGCAGGAAGTGTAGCTATTGTCAGGCAACCAATGTTCCACTCCAGATTGAGCATATTCAGTGCCGAGCCAAAGGGGGCAGCGATCGGATTGCCAACTTGTGCCTGGCGTGTGAACCCTGCAATCAGCAAAAAGGGACCCAGGATATCAACGTCTTTCTGGCGAAGAAGCCGGGTCTGCTGGAGCGTCTTCTGGACCAGGCCAAAGGGTTTCTCAAGGATGCGGCGGCAGTCAATGGTACCCGCAGGTTTTTATATGAGCAACTCCAAACCTTGGGATTGCCGATTGAGTGTGGGACGGGAGGGCAAACCAAATACAACCGGGTGATGAGGGGTCTGGAGAAGACCCATTGGCATGATGTAGTGTGTGTAGGTGCCAGCACTCCCGCAATTGTGCAGATCGAGGGCATCACGCCCTTGCAAATCGAGGCTTATGGGCATGGGTGCCGTCAGATGTGTTTGATGGATGCCCTCGGCTTTCCCCGGACCAAACCCAAGCAAAAGCACTTCCGGCATGGGTTCCGCACCGGGGATATCGTCCGTGCCTGTGTCCCATCTCACCTCAACCATCCTGGGGTCTATGTGGGCAGAATGGCAGCCAAGGCGAAAGGCTGTTTTACGATCACCACAAAGCAAGGCACCATCACCGATGTGGGCAAGAACTATTGTCGCAAAATCCAGCGCGCCGATGGCTATCCTCTGATGGGTCGGCACAGCAGATCCGCGTGGTTGTTTCCCAGTTCGGGATGGGGCCGCCTTCGGAACCCCATCCGAGCAGAATAAATGTCCATATTTCGCTCTATTTTCAAACACATAGTCAGGATACCTTCTCCATCATCAGCTCAATCAGCATACTCGCCATTGCGGAGATGTTCGGTGTACGTAGGATCTGCATTACAGGAATATCAACTTCGATATCCCGCCTGAGCACATGGCGCAGTTCCATGGCCATCAGCGAATCGAGGCTCAGGTTCCCTGTTGACTGCGATGTCAGGGTCGCGGCGGAAACCCCCAGCAGTTTAGCCAGCGCTTCCGCGAGATAGGCCTGGATCTTTCCCTGGCGTTCCTCTGGCGCGGCCGCCAGCACGGAGGTCCTGAGATCTTCGGGCTGTTCTGATGTCTCCTGTGTCTCGGCGGAAAGCAGTTCGCAGCACCTGGAGCGAGAGGAGGTCGTGAGCAGGAAGTTATCGAGCCGTTTCCAGTCGACATTGGCGATCGCGACCAGGGGACGCCCAGTGTCCAGCACTTGTTCGAGCAGGTTCAGACTCTGTTCCGCAGTCAGGGCGTAAAGTCCTTTGCGGGTCAGAATATCGCTGAGCTCTTTGTTCTGGGCGACAACTCCCACCTTAGCCAGCGCTCCCCACTGGGCGGCAATGGCCGTCAGGCCTTGCGAGCGGCGCGTAATTGCCAGCGCATCCATGAACGAGTTGCCTGCCACATAACTTCCCTGGCTGTTATTGCCCACCAGGACTGTCACCGAGGAGTAGAGTACAAAGAAGTCTAGCGGGGTGTCGCCCAGGTACTTGTGCAGGTTCCAGGCGCCCAGAACTTTGGGCGAGGTGACTTTGCTGATGGTCGCCTCATCCAGTTCCAGTACCGCGCGATCATCAAAGTTCGCGGCGGCGTGGATCACCCCTCGTAGAGGCCATGGATTCGCGCGCAGCTTCTCCATCATCGCGGCTACTTCCTGCTCCTGGGTCACGTCCAACTTAACCACCGAGACGCTCGCGCCGTAGGCTTTCAGTAAGTCGACTCCCTCAATTGACTCCTGGGTGGAGACTCCGCTAAGTCCAGCCAGCACCAGGTGACGCGCTCCAGATTTGACCATCCATTTCGCAGTTGCCAGGCCAAAGCCACTGACACCTCCGATCAGCAGATAGGTCGTATCGGAGCGGAACGGCAGCGACGTGAGCTCCGGTGTGTGGTAAACCAGCACTGAGGGACGCGCGAATGAGACCACGATCTTGCTGATCTGCTGCGGCTGCTGGATCGCGTTGAATGCCTCGCGGATCTGCGAGAGCTGGAACACGCGGTAGGGGAGTGGACGATAAACGCTCCGCGCAAAGAGATCTTCCAGTTCATATGGAAGGGACGCAGTCCGAGCTTTTTATTAGCCAGCAAGTCGTGCTTCCCAAGCTGCAGGAAGCGCCCGAATGGTCGCAACAGCGCCAGGCTTTTCGCTGCGGCTTCCCCGGCCATAGTGTTGAGCACGATATCAACCCCTTCGCCATGCGTGATCTGGAGAATATCGTCGGCAAAGGAGAGCGAGCGCGAAGCCAGCACATGCTGCACTCCCAACGAGCGGAGATATGCTCGCTTCTCCTCGCTAGCTGCCGTTGCGAACACTTCGCCATGCGCTTGCTGGACGATCTGAATGGCCGCCAGGTCAATGCCACCGGACGCTCCGTGAATAAGCACCCGTTCGCCTGTGCGGATACGCGCCAGGTGATGGAGTGCGTAATAGGCGGTAGTGAAGACCAGCGGAATGGTCGCCCCTTCTTTCAGACTGATCGAAGCTGGTTTGCGCGCCACGAAGGCAGCCTCGGTCAGCACATACGAACCCAGGCAATGTCGCCCGAGGGCAATGACCTCGTCTCCAATCTGGAAATCCGTCACGCCCTCGCCAAGAGCGGTGATCCGGCCCGCGCATTCCTGTCCCAGTGAGAGCTCATCAGCATAGCCCTCTTCCCCAAGCTCGCTGCTCGTCATGCCCGAGGCATTCATGCGATCTTTGAAGTTGACTCCAGTGGCTTCCACGGCGATTTCAACCTCGCCTGTGCCTGGCTTGAGGCGCGGGACCGTCTGGAAGACCAGGCTGTTCAACACGCCTGGCGAGGCCGTCTGCAGGCGGAACGCGAGATCTGGCTGCGCAGCGACCTCGCTGGCCGGGAGATAGGTTCCCGACTTGACGCGGTGCACGCGATTGACATAACGCGCGCCCGGACGCAAAAGAACTTCACTTTCTGCTTCCTGTGCCTGTATCTCTTCATAGAGCGCCTCCAACATGTCCGCGCCGGGGGTCGCGCCGATGTCGATCAGAGTGCAACCCAGCTCTGGATGCTCATGATGAATGACCCGGCTTAATCCATAAAGCGGAGCCTGCTCGATGATGCGTGCTTCAGTGATCTCTGGAGCCTGGGCGCCGGCGGTGACTACCCAGAGCCGGGGCAGCGGATGCCGCTCGCTTTTGACCAGACATTGAACAAGCGAGACGACTCCCCAGCATTCCGTGACAACCACGGCGCGCAGGGCGTCAGATGTGGTCTGCTCGTCATCCAGGCGTTCTGTCCCCCAGAGATAGACGATCTGCTCGCCCAGCAAGTCCTCCGCGCTCAGGGTTTCCAGCAAACGCCGCGTATCCTCGATTGATCCGGGGCGCACGATAAAGCGGTGCTCTGAGACCCGCTGATAGTCCTCGCCTTTTTCCACCAGCGACGCGATCTCGCCCCGAGCGGTGATCTTCTCTGCCAGGCTGGTCGCCAGCCCGTTTAGATCGGCGAACAGCACCCACTTGCGTCCTGGGTGGGCGCTGCTGGACTCGCTGCGGAGAGGAGACCCCGCAACTATGGCTTGTTCCTCGGGTTGGACCACTTCTGGACCCCGCGCCAGAAACAGGCTGACATCGCTGCGAGGTTTTCCACTCTCCATCCCTGCAGTCTCGCTGAACCCTGCCGCTTGCAGCGCCTCAATCCATTCTTTGGAGGTGAGTACTGGCAGCGGTGAATTGGCGAGCAGACCGGTGATCAGCAGCGGAGCGGGAGAAAGGGGATCAGCCTCCGCGAGCAGTGCCAGCAAGCCTTTCGAGGCCAGCAGCCCGGCGATCTGGAGCAGGGTGGCCTGCCGGTCGGATGAGCCGGAGAAGGCTCTGGTAGCGACAATCAGATCATACCCATGCTCCTCAAAGCCCTGCTGGAGCAAATCCTGCTGGCTATCCTGCCATTGATAGCGCACGAAGGGATACTGCTGATATTTCCGCTGTGCCTGCTGCACTGCCGCCTCGGACGTATCGCTCAAGACATAGCTCACCTGGTCGGTCGGTAGCGTTGAGAGCGCGGACAGCAGCCAGGTGGTCGTTCCACCTGTGCCAGCGCCCAGCTCCAGGATGCGCAGTTGTTGCGTCCTGGGCAGTTTTTCGACTATCTGCGTTACGACCGTGCGCAGGCTGCTATTAGCTTCTCTATAGGCCACGCCACTCTCGAAGAAGTGTTCTGTATACGCCAGGGCCTCCTCGGAAAAGAGCAGCGCTCGCGGATCAATCCTCCCGGTGAGAATGGCTGGCAGGTGACGCCCGCAGCGCGAGAGCAAGATGAAATCTGCGTGGGCGCCAGGATAGGCGAGCAGCAAGCCTGGCAAGAGTTTTTCCGCGCTCAGGCTCTCTGGCAAACGCGCGACCTTCCAGCCATTCTCCGCAGGAGTCAACAGACCTTGCTGCGTCAAAAACTGGCACCAGGCGCTGAGCACAGATTCATAGCGGGGAACGATCCCCAGTTGCCCGCACAACGTGGTCAGATCGAAGTGATCCCCCGGCTGCGCGTCCCAGCCCAGCTCGTGCAACGCGGTCAGGATAGAGGTCTGACAGAGTTGTTCGACAGGCGCCAGGTCGTAGGTCCCGGCGATCTGCGCGGAGGGAACCCGCTTGCCCAGCAGTTCCTGGAGGTCTGTCTGTAGTAGCAACGAGGTTCCACCCCCTCTGTGGGCCCCAGGGCGCGGCGCAAGTACCCAGCGATCCTCATACAGGCAATCGTCGGGCGTCTCACTCTCCTCAGCTCGCAGGAAGCTCGCGGCCTGCACGCGCAGATTATAGATCTCGACCACTGGCTGCCCACCTTCATCGACTACCACGGCGTCGAGGTGGTAGGCGTTGGTGTATTGTTTGACCAGCCGGGCAGAGCAATAGAAACGGGTGGCTTCACCCCGTTTGTAAGCGACAAGGTGCTCGACCGTAACAGGAATATGATTGGCTGGGAACAGTGAAAACAGCGCCTGCACACAGTTATCCAGGAAGACCAGGTGCGCGTCATGCTCATCTTCGATCTCTGGCCAGTTGACAACTGCCAGAACCTCTCGCTCACCGAGATAAACTTTCTCGACAGTCTTGAAACGGTCGCTATAGCTAACATTGCTCGGGATCGCCCGCTTGTAAAACTCCTCGGCGGAGAGCTCTTTTGTGCAGCGCTGTAGGATCTCGCTCAAATTGATGCCCGCCGCTGAGGAGAATGTCTCCATATCGCGTACCTGGCCAGTGACATGCGTCAGCCAGTTCGCTTGCTCGTCCTGCGAGCGGCTCGAAATCTGGAAGGTATGGTCTTCGCGCGAGAGCAGCGTTTGTATTGAGAGCGCGCCACCATCGCTCAAGGCCAGCGGGTGATGAACCTTCATGTCTTCCAGGACATAGGTTTCTTTCCCAAAAAGCTCTTTGGCCGCGACCAGCACGATCTCAGCATAGCCTGCCAGCGAGACTACCGCTGCATTGTCGATACGGTGCTCCGAGATAATCGAGCCATCCTGCTGATCCATGATATTCTCCCAGATCGCAGGCGTTGTCCTCAATCGTGAGCCAAGCAATGGATGGCTGATCGTGCCTCGCGGGAGCTGGCTCGACGCCTGGGGCGCGTTCCAGTAGCGTTCGTGCTGCCAGGGATAGAGCGGCAGCGAGGTTACGTGTCCCTTTGCGGTAAGCGTCTCCCAGCACACCGGGCAGCCGCGCGTGTAGAGCGCTGCCAGAGATCCAAGCAGGATGGCCTGGTCGTTTTCTTTCCGGCGCAGCGAGGGAAGAATCGTGCTGGTTCGTTCAGCGTATTCCATGCACTCAGCCAGGTAGTGAGCCAGGACCGGGTGCGGGCCAATCTCCAGGAAGATCGGTTCGTCACCTGAGAGCAATTGATCAACTCCCGCCGCAAACTGGACGGGCAGGCGAATGTTTTCCCACCAGTAGCTGGCGTCACACTCCGTCCCGTTCAGCTCTCGCCCTGTCACCGTCGAGATAAAGCGTACGCGAGCCTGTTGCGGGTGAATATCAGCCAACGAGCTGAGCAGTTCAGCGTGGATCGGGTCCAGAATCGGGCAATGGAAGGCGTAGTTCAACTGGAGAAGACGCGCGAAAATGTCGCGCTGGTCGAGCGACTCGACAATCTCGTTCAGCACCTGGGCATCCCCGGAGAGCGTCACCGAAGAGGGCGAATTGACGCCTGCCAGGGAAACCTTGCCATTATAGCGAGCAAGCAGTTCCAGCGCCTCCGGTTCGGAGAGGCCAATCGCGGCCATCTTGCCCATACCAGCAGTAAGTTCTTGCAGGCGGCTGCGATGGTAGACCACCTTCACTGCGTCCTCCAGGCTCAGAATACCCGCGACATAAGCGGCAGCAATTTCGCCTACGCTATGGCCAATCACGGCCTCTGGCTCAATGCCCCACGATTTCCAGACGGCTGAAAGCGCTACCTGAATGGCAAAGAGCGTTGTTTGCGCCACGTCCGTGCGATCCATACGCGACTGTAGCTCATCGACCAGCAATTCATCGATCAGCGACCAACCAGTATAGGGAGCGAGCAGGCGATCGCATTGTTCGATTGTGGCCCGGAACAGCGTATGTTCTGTCAGCAGCTGGCGTGCCATAGCCCACCACTGCGGTCCATTGCCAGAAAAGACGAAGGTCACGCCTGGTGTTGTGTTGGCTGGCACCGATCCCCAGGTCACCCCTCCACGAGGCTGTGAGTTCAGGAAGGCCTCCAGTTTCTCCACCAGGTCTGCCTGAGACTGCACAACCACTCCCAGGCGCTGAGTATGGTGCTCGCGATGTGTGGCCGCAGTAAAGCAAAGATCCGGCAAAGAGGGTGCCTGGGGCAAAGAGAGCAATTCTAGATACGACTGCGCCAGCGCCCGCAGAGCCTGTGGCTGGCGCGCCGAGAGCGGAAGCACGGATGAAGCGGCGGGCCTGGCGTTGGCAACTGCGAGGGTCGACTCGGAAGACTGCGTATGCTGCTCTTCACGCATTGGCGCGGCTTGCAGGACCGCGTGCGCGTTGGTTCCTCCAAAGCCAAAATTGTTCACACCAGCGACCGGGAGAACAGCACCGGCAGGCAGGGGTCCGGGCTCCGCTTGCACTTTGAGGTGCAAGTCTTCAAAGGGAATCTGGGGATTAGGAGTATGAAAATGCAGATTGGCTGGGATCTCGCGATGTTTGAGAATCAGGGCAGTTTTAATCAGACCTGCAATGCCTGAGGCAGCCTCAAGATGTCCAATCTGAGTTTTGACCGACCCGATGTGCAGCCATTCACCCTCAGAGCGCTGCTTTCCCAGCACCGTTCCCAGGGCATTGCCTTCCATAAAATCTCCGACAGTGGTGCCTGTTCCATGCGCTTCTACATAACTGACCTGCGTGAGATCAACGCCCGCCTGCGCATAGACCTGGCGCAACAGCGCTTCTTGCGCCGCGCGGCTGGGCTGATGCAGGCCAGGGGTACGCCCATCCTGGTTGATACCAGTCGCCAGAAGGACGGCGTAGATAGAATCTCCGTCAGCGAGCGCCTGGTCGAGCGGCTTCAGAACGACAACCCCTGCTCCCTCACCGCGCACGTAACCATTTGCCTCTGCATCAAACGCGCGGCATTGTCCATGGGGGGAAAGCATGTAGGCTTTACTAAGGCCGACGCTCAAAGCCGGCTCAAGCACAATACTCACTCCGCCGGCCAGAGCCAGCGAGCACTCGCCTCTGGACAGGCTCTCGCAGGCCAGGTGGAGCGCGACCATCGAGGAGGAGCAGGCAGTATCAACGCTGAAGCTCGGGCCGTGAAAATCAAAAAGATAAGAGACGCGATTGGAGGCAATGCTGCATGTTTCACCAGCATTGGTATACGCGTTTACACTAGTAACATCCTGGATCTGCAGCATTCCGTAATCATTGGAAGAGATGCCAATAAACACGCCGGTCCGCGAACCAGCCAGTTCCTGGGGAACCAGTCCCCCATCCTCCAGCGCCTCCCAGCACACCTCCAGCAAAATGCGCTGCTGCGGGTCCATACGCGAAGCCTCGCCTGGAGGAATGCCGAAAAATGAGGCATCAAACTGATCGATCTCGGAGAGAAAGGCCGCTCGCGGACAATATAATTTTCCTGGCCGCGTGGGATCAGGATGATAATATCGATGCATATCCCAGCGCCGGGCTGGAATCTCCTCTCCTACCGCGTCGGTCCCAGCCATCAGGAAGCGCCAGAACGATTCCGGGCCAGTAACGTCCCCAGGAAAACGGCAGCCAATCCCAACAATAGCAATCGGAGTCTGAGCATTCTTCAGATCTTGATCACTCATTTTCTCTTTGCCTTTCTCTATAGCAATTGTTCAGCTCTCATTGAAAGAGGGTGCAGGGCCTACAGGATGGGAGCGCCCTCTGTCAGATCAAAGAGGATATCGGTCAATTCTTTCGGCATATTTACCATCGCCATATGATCAACTGCCAGTTCGTGGTAGTCCCAACCCTCCGCCTTTGCTCGCGCGGCGATGGGAGCGATATGTTCAGCGCTCCAGCCTGACTGCGTACAGTAGATAAAGGTCCGTGGAATACTCTCCGCCACAGAATTGTGCAGAGAGAGTGGTTGCTGCATTGTCGCAAAGGGCTGAGAGCTCGTCTTCATCAGCATCCCTCGTGAGAGCGAGCGCTCCGCCAGGGATGGCAGCTTCCAGCCCTCGCCCTGAGTCTTCACCAACTCCTCGAATCGTTCACGCCAGAATGGACCAACGATATCCAACAGAGCCTGGCCATCCAGGGGCACGAGAGCGTCAAGATACACCAGGCGAGCAATGCGCCGAGGCACGCGCTGCGCTACGCCAGTAATCACCATACCTCCGTAACTGTGCGCAACCAGAATGACATCGTGGAGATCTTCATACTCGATCACCCCTAAGATATCCTGGATATGCGTATCGAGATTGATCTGCGGAGAAGCGAGATGCGCTCGCTCTCCCAGACCGGTGAGAGTGGGAGTATAAACCTCGTGTCGCCGCGCGCGCAAGCGCGTGGCGACTTTTTTCCAGACATACCCTCCCAATCCTCCGCCAGCAACAAAGACATATGTAGCCATAGCTCTCTCGCTCTCTCTTTGCTCTTATGGGCGCGTGCTATCTTCCTGTTTCATCGTAGCTTCGATCTGGATGCGCTCAAGTGAGCGCGCCACCGTCTCATGTCCCAAAGAAGCCAGAACATGTTCAACAAGCAGAGGTTTAGAGACCTTGCCAATGCGCGTCAACGGAAATTCATCGCACAGAACCAGGCGTTCGGGAAGCTTAAATTTCGCGACTCCTTTCTCGGTCAGGAAGGCGCAGATCTCCTTCAGCTTCAGGGTCTCGCCCGCCAGAGGAATCACACAGGCACACATCCGCTCTCCCAACGTTGGATCGGGAATGGGCACACAGGAGACATGGAAGACCGCCGGGTGAGACTGAATCAGCTCCTCAACTTCCTCGGCGCTGATCTTCTCTCCGCCGCGGTTAATCAGGTCTTTCTTCCGACCCTCAACGACATAATTGCCCGAGGGATGACGCCTCATCAAATCACCAGTTTTATAAAACCCATCAGGGGTAAAAATGCGCGAGTTATATTCATTCGCCCGAAAATAGCCGCGCAGCGTGTAGGGGCCGCGCACGAGCAACTCACCAACCTCGCCTTCGGGCACATCGCGGCCTTCGTCGTCAACCAGCCGGATTTCATCGTCTGCGGAGACTGGCCGGCCCACGGTTTCATAGCGGATCTCAGCGGGATCATCCAGTCGCACAAAACAGAGCAGGCCCTCCGCCATCCCGAAGATCTCCTGGATCTTGCAGCCAGGCAAAAGCTCCTCGGTGCGTCGCTTGATCTCCGGCGAAAACTTTTGTCCTCCGACCGCAATCACCCGCAGCGAGGACAGATCATGCTGTGTGCGCAACGAATCATTGAGCAGGCGAATCAGGAGCGTCGGCACAATCTCTATATGCGTGATCCGCTCCTGCTCGATCAGCATAAAGAGATCCTGAGAGCGCGTCGAAGTGCTCAAAACCGCGCTCGCGCCATGCAGCAGACAACCCTGGAGGCCAAAACAGGCCAGTGGAAAATTATGCGCGATCGGCAGAACTACCAGTAATCTGTCATCGGGTTGCAGATCGCAGACCGCCGCCGCCGCACGCGAGTTATATATATAGTCATTATGCGTGCGCGGGATCAGCTTGGGAACCCCGGTGGTCCCGCCTGAGAGAAGCAGGAGAGCGGGAGAGGTCGGATCGATCCTGGCCTCCGCTACGCGTAAAAGCTCTGGAGAGAGACCACTCTCTGTCTCCAGTAGATCAAAAAGAGAGATCTGGTTCGGCTGGCTGACCTCACCAAGCACAAAAACCAGGCGCAGATGCTCATAGGTTTGTTGAAGCCCGCTGGCCAGTTCCCCGAAGACAAAGCTTCCCTGGCGTTCAGGAATCGCGTATCCGACAGCTCGACTCAGGCCGACAAAATGACTGATCTCAGTAAAACGATGGGATGGGAGTGCCATCACCGGGCGGACACCAATCTTCTGCAGGGCCAGGTAGACATAGAGAAATTCCGGCACATTAGGGAGCTGCATCACAAAGTAATCGCCATAGCGCAGGCCTAGAGCAAGGAAATGCAGCGCTAATCGCTCGACTCGCCTGGCCACCTGCCGGTACTTAATGTGCTCTCCGTTTGAGATCAACGCCGTTCGTTCTGAATAGCACTCACAAACCTCGTCGAACACACTGGCAATTGAGCGATCCTGCCAGTAGCCAGCCTTGCGATACCGCTCAGCAAACTCAGGTGGGAAAGGGACAAACCCCTCCAGATTTTCAGGATCATGATCGATTGTCATACGCATTCCTCTCCTTACCGAAATAAGCCAATGTGAGAAAGAGTAGTCGAGCAGGAGATGTACTTGTGCTTGCCTCGCTCCAGCTTTATTTTGGGATCTAGAACCTACCGCTTGCTAACACGAAAGGTAAGTTTTATTGGACCTCGCCTCATAATCTGTCGTGCCTTTGAATAATGTGTTTTTGCCGGGAGTGATACAGCACTCTGCGGTTTCAACTTGAGCGTTGCACAGATCTCGAAGGCAAACGCCAGGAAACAGGTCTTGAGAAGGGGAGAAAGCGCGCCTCCAGACGGGTCAGATGCTGGCTCTTGCTATGTTATACTTGCGCTGTCACTTCTTCTCAGGAAAAGAGAAAAACACATTTCTTCAAGGAGGTCTATTCAATGAGTTTCGTTGTTACTCAGTCACAACGGGAAAAAGCCATACCCGTCATTTATCGCTTGCACCGCTGGTTCTTCACCGCCACCATCGTCTTGGGAACAGCAACTACATGCGCCATGGTTGCCACGAATCCAGGCTATTACAGTTCGCAAACTGGAGCCGCTGCCTTGCTTGCTACAACCGCAACCGCAAGTCCCGCTATGGTTCAGGCATATCTTCTTCTTCAGGTGATCGCTTTCTATCTGCTGCCTCTGGGTTTGCTGACCATGGCGTGGCTCGCGATGCGCCGTGCCCCCTGGTTAGCAAGTATCGGGGCGTTTCTCATCATCCTCGGCATGTTGCCACTGCCAGCCTTCTCGGCGCTAGAGGCTCTCAATGCGGACGTTGCACAGATGGGCAGCAATCCTTTACTCATCAGCCTGGCGCTCCGCCTCAGTAGTGATGGAGTTATGAGCTTTTATAACATCGTCGATGTCCCGGGCATTGTCTTTGGACCAGCGCTGATTGGGATAGCGCTCTGGCGAGCGCGTGCAGTACCGATTTGGGCTGCGGTTCTCATTACATTCAGTCGCTTGACGGTGTTTCTCTTCCCTTTGTTCCCGTCTCTCCCTGGCATTTATCTTCAGTTTCCAAGTTGCGTGCTCCTCTTCATCGGCAGTATTCCTGCTGCTCTGGCAGTGCTGAAAACACAGTACCAAGAGAACCTGGAGGTGGTCATGGACATGCAGGGGTAAGCATGCTTACTCGGGGAATAGTCCTGGAGTTCACAAATTCCTCCCCCCGGAATGAGACATTAGCTAACCATGTTAACTTTCTGGCGCATGGCGAAAACACCCAGGGTCAGCGCCACTAATGATGATCCTGCCAGGACAGCCACGTCACGTCCAAATTGATCTGCGGAATTATAGAAAACAGCCATCTCCAGAGCATGTCTTCCATAGCTGAGAGGAACAAACGCGGCGAGATTTTGCAACCAGTCCTGCGCAAACGCCAGTACTCCTATACCTCCTGAGAGGAAGAAGAGATAGAGTACTACTTGTAAGCTCATAGCAATGACGGGTTGCAGACGTTGCATGACTGCTCCCATCGCTACACCGATCCCCGCTCCCATGAGCGCCATCAAGGCGATGATAACCAGAGCATTGAGCCAGTAGGTACCCTCTATATGCAACCAACCAAGCAGACTGCCAAAGAGAAGAAGAAACACCCCCAGAACCAGCGTTGTGAAAAAACCCGCGAGCACTTTGCCAAGAATAATGGAGCTTCTGGCAACCGGCGCGAATAAGAGCTCCTTCACTGTGAGTAACTCCCACTCACGGGCCGTAGAAAGCCCACTGTTGACAACCCCCGACATCATCAGGATCAGGATGGTGATCGGTACAAGAGTATATTGGAAAAGTTGGATGTCTTGTTGGCGCAGATCCTGTTCATGAACGGTAATTTTCATTACATTGGCATTGCCCTGAGCCTGATAAAATTCGGTAATGGCATCAGGCACTGATCGGCGGATATCGCCGGTAAAATCCAGATTTAAGTTGTTAATGCGCACATCTATAGGCGTCTGTTCATGTGCATTCACCCGTTGCGTAAAGTCGGCGGGGATAGTAATAACGGCTATTACCTGGACGTTTTTGAGTAACCCCTCGGCCTGTTGCGGAGTTGCATTGGTAACGCGAAAAATGTCAGAATCCTGGAAAATCTGCTGCATCTGCCTTCCCCTGGCATCGTGATCAAGCGTAACCAGAGCAATCGGACTTCTTCCTACGGTTACTGAGCCTAATGCCGCAATCAGTAAAAAGCCCAGAGCCGGCACAAAGGTCGCCGTGAGATTAATAGGTTCTCGTATCCAGAGACGCAAGTCTTTTTTGAGAATGATCCAGACTGCACGAAAAAAATCGCAAAGCATCGTTTTCTTTCCTTTCCTCAATGTGCAAAAGCGCTCCGTCTCAGGGCGAACGCGGCTAATAAGATGAGTAGTATAGTGTAGATACTCAGTATTAATGTGTTGATGCCTATTCCATAGGCATTCAAATCAAAGCCGTGAAACGCATGTTGTTGCAACACAATTGCGTAATAAACAGGAAAGATCTGCGCAATGACCTGGATCAGGGGAATATTAAAAGATATTGGACCGAAGGGACCACTCAGGAAGAACAGCGGAAAGGAGATGCCCAATGCAAGAACAACTACCTCTTTTCTTCGCTTGATAACTGTTCCCAAAAAGGTACCCCAGGCGATAAAAATGATGATATCAAGAAGGCTGAAGACGATTGCTTCTCCCCAATGAACTGGTCGTACACCAATGCCAAAGATGAGTACAGCCAGGACAATGCCAGCCGAAACTATGTTAATGAGAAAGGATGACAGCATCTTACCCACCACAATTGCCCAGCGACGAGCCGGAGAGAGCAGAAGCTCCTTCATCGTTGCCTTTTCCCACTCTCGGGACATTCCAGTCCCTGAATGCATCACCCCGCCGAAGAGCATACCAACAATCAAGATCGAAACCGTCAGGTAAGAGATGTAACCTGTGTCTTGGGCATAGCTATCGATCTCATGGGGCGCAATGAGTACAACATTGGGAAAGGCACGAGCATAGAAACTGGTAATGGAAAGCGGCAGCGCACGGCGGATATCGTTGGTGAAATCAGTGTTGAGGTTATTGATCTCAACACCAACCTGAACAAATTGATTTCGCTGGATACGCTGATCAAAATTAGCCGGGATCGTGACGATAGCAACGATACGGCCGGCTTGCATAAGGTTCGTAGCCTCGCTTTCACTGGTCTGCTGCAGGCTGAACGAACTTGTCGTACCCATACTTTGATAGAATTTTTGCGCGTATGGCCCTGTATCTTGCATAACAACTGCGGTAGGAGCATGACTACCAGCCAGCACAAACAGGCTCATCAGGATAAAGGCATTCAATGGGACCATGATGCCTATTAGCGTAAAAGCGCGGTCATTAAGCGCACTTTTGAGTTCACGTATCATACAGGCCCAAATGACGCGCATTGTATAAGTAAATTCCTGTTGCATAGTTCTGCTCCTAATCTCGCAGGGCTGCTCCTGTCAGACTCAGGAAAATCTCGTCCAGGTTGGGATCGCGTACAACAATATCGCGCAGTTCCCCTTTTTGCGAGACGACATTCACGAGTCGTGGCACCAACTGTTCGGTACCTTCCGCAGTCACTTTGAAACGCGAACCTTCCTGTACAACATCCTTCACTCCAGGCAAACCACGGAGTTCTTCTAAAATCTGGTCAGACACGTCTGTCTCAAGCTCGATTACGCGACCTCCATAGCGTTGTTTGAGTTGTTGAGGAGTATCCAGAGCCACTAGTTTTCCATGGTCGATAATTGCCAGGCGATTGCAAAGTGCCTGGGCTTCTTCAAGATAGTTTGTGGTGATAAGGACGGTTTTTCCTTCTTCACGCAGGAAGAGGATATAATTCCAGATAGCTCGTCGCGCCTGTACATCGACTCCCAGAGTCGGTTCATCAAGATAGATCAGCTGGGGGTTGTGCAGAAGGGCACGCCCTAAAGCCAGGCGGCGCTTCATACCACCAGAAAAGGTTCCCACGCGCGAATCTTTGCGATCGAGCAGTTGTACCAGTTCCAATAATTTGATAATACGCTCTTTTTTCTCTTTGCGCGGAATGCCGAACAAATCAGCATGAAATTCCATATTATCCCAGGCACTTAACTCCTCATAAAGTGCTGTTTCCTGTGGCACAGCGCCCATAATCTGGCGTATCTGGCGAGCCTGGCGACGTATGTCGTACCCATTCACTTTGATCTCGCCGCTCGTTGGCAGACTCAGTCCACTGATCATATTGATGGTGGTTGTCTTTCCCGATCCATTCGGGCCCAAAAGACCAAAAACTTCCCCTTGCTGTACGGTCAGAGTGAGATGATCTACAGCCTTGAACTTGCCGAAGTTCTTGCATACATCCTTCATTTCGATAGTCGGAGTAGCCTTTTGTATAGCTGCTTCTGCGAGAGCAGCCACCTTAATCCTCTCGACGATCATGTCTTTCCTTCTCCTCTTTGTTTTCAGAATTGAGCGACGAGACGCCGGCAACCCTTATGAACTTTCCACCAAACTCAGCCGAAAATCTGTCTCTCTGCTCGCATAATGAGCCAGATACCGATTATTAAGAGAAGTATACTCGTGTGACTCTTACGATGAGCTGGCCTGGCTGGTAAGTGAAAGGCAACTCAAAAAAGATATATACTGAAACACGTGAAATACATCCTCGAATTCAGATTGGAAATGTTCGTTCTGTCAAGGAGTGTTTGAGAGATGTTTATGAACACTACATGCATAATTTTTAATCGGCCATGAAATCAGGAATTCTGCTTATGATAGAAGCGTATCGACATTTCTCCGACAGACAACTTGCCAGGAGAGCAAGTGCGAGGCAACCAGTAGCGTGTAGGTTCTGCTCGTAGATATGTGCCAATGGGCGCGATAGGCAATGATTCCAGCACGCTCTTGTTTGAGCTTGTATTGTAAAAAGAAAGGAAGTCTGTCTGTATGCGCGTAAATCTCAAAAAACGGATATCATTTCCATGTGCCTCCCGGCACCCATTGATCGTTTTCGGTCAAATCTCAATCATCGTCTTGTTGTTGATGAGCGCTTTTTGGGGACTCCTTGCACTCTTCATGCCGGACAATATCGTCCTGACAGTCAATGCCCTGGTCTGGGGCATGATCACTCTGGCCGCCACGGGCATGCGCTTTGTTCCCCTGACAGGTGGAATTCTGGGGAGCCTGGCGCTGTATGTACTCGCGACCCGAGGTTCATTTTCATTTGATTATCAGGCTCACCCTGGAGATGCCTACGGGTTGTCAAGTAATCCCTGGCTAGCTTATCTTTTTTTGATCGTGTTTATCATCTTGTTCTGGGGGATGATTCTCACTTACATTTCCAGGATTACAGCTAAGGCGCGAAACTCTATTACGCAGAAACGACACTCCTCACCCTGGTTTGGCCTGGTCATGATTGGACTGGTGGTATTGTTGCTGGGAGCTTTATTTATTGGAGCGCTGATTCTCGTTCCTGCGTCTGCTACCGCGATGGCGACTGTCACTCACTGAGGTGTATTTCTTTTTGTAGTTTAGATAGGCTAAGAGAGGACTTGTTAGATGGCTAAATTCGTGTTTATCAACCTGCCGTTTCAGGCGCATATTAACCCGACCTTACCTGTCGTGCGGGAGCTGGTAGCTCGAGGGAATGAGGTTATTTACTATCTAACGGAGAAGTATCGGCTTGCGATCGAGGCTACCGGAGCCGGATTTTATGGTTACCAATCAATGCTGGAGCAGCCAGGAAGCGATACTCAACAGGAGAGCCATCCACTGGCACTGCCAATCATGACGGTAGATGAATGTTGTTTCGTCATGCCACAGATATTGGAGAGCGTACGTGCGGAGCATGCAGATTGTATCGTTTACAACCCGTTGTGTTTAAGTGGTCGATTTATTGCTCAAATCCTATCTATTCCGGCTGTTCTCTCAAGAGCTTTTTTTGTTTCGCATGAAAATAATCTCCACTCTTATCAATTTGGTGAGAGGGACCCGGAGGTTGAGAAAAGGCTGCAAGCTTCGATGAAGCAGCTATGTGCACGTTATCCAATCGAGCCATTCAACATCATGAGCATCTTCTTTCACAAAGAAGCCTTGAATATTGTCTATATCCCACGTTCTTTCCAACCATATGGGGAGTCTTTTGGGAAAGAATACCTCTTTGTAGGTCCGTCAACAGGCCTCTACTGTGAAACTGCGGATTTCCCATTCAGCCAGCTCAGCCAGGCCCCGCTTATCTATGTAACATCGGGCACCATTTTTAACCACAATCCCCGTTTCTTCGAGACCTGTTTCGCGGCCTTTGCTGATCAACCCTGGCAAGTTGTGATGACAACAGGGAAACAGGCCGGGCTACTGGAACTCGGTCCACTTCCCAAAAATTTCCTGGTGCGTAGTTACGTTCCACAATTCGAGGTCTTGCAACGCGCGGCTCTCTGTATTCACCATGGAGGTATGGTAACAATCATGGACTGTATCTCATTAGGAATCCCTATGGTGGCAATTCCTCAGGCGGCAAACCAGCAGCCAAATGCCAGGAGGGTAGCTGAAACCGGCCTGGGCGCAGTCCTTGAGAAAGAGTCTGTGACCGCCGACGCTTTGCGGGAGGCTGCTGTCTCTGTTTTCAATGATCCACTTATCCACAAGAATGTGCAACGCATGCAAGAGGAAGCAAAATCATCTGGCGGTTTTAAAGCGGCAGCAGATGCTTTGCAATACTTCGTTCATGCGTCTGCCTAGAGAATCGAAAAGAGCAAATATTGCAGGGCACTAACCCATGGGCAATTGCAATTGTAGTGCTTGTAGCCCTGCGGAGAGATCGCGCATAGGAATGCCATTCAATTCGCCTGTGCGCTTTGTGTTGAGCCCGCTATATAAGGGGCGAGGAGCAATCTGCCGCAGTTCGGCTGTTGCGATGACATCGATCAAGGAAGGATCAAGACTGTAGTGATGGGCGACCTGGAGGGCCATCAGATCGCGGCGTATCAGTTCGGGGCCAGCAAGATGTAACGTGCCCACCATCGATCTTTGGATGACTTGTAACAAAGCTGCTGCCAGGTCGTCGACAAAGGTTGGCGTGTTCAATTGATCGTTGACAATCTTTACGCGCCGACCCGCGCGGAGTTCTTTTATCAGCCAGGTAATAAAGCTGGAACGTCCTCCAGAAGCATGGCCGTAGACCAGTGCTGTACGCACAATCAGCCAGGGGATACGGCCCGCGCCGATTTCCGCAATCGCGTTTTCGCCACGAAATTTTGTTTCGCCATACCAGTTGATAGGGTCTGCTGGAGCATTCTCGTTGTAAGGACCTGGTTGCAAAGTCGTGCCGCTAAATATATAGTCAGTTGAGATATGTACAAGATATGCTCCCAACATCGTACACACATGAGCTAATTGACGAGGCCCTAAGGCATTTGCCGCCAGTGCTTCAGAGCGATACAATTCACATTTATCCACGTTCGTCATCGCCGCCGCGTTAATGACCAGGTCAGGCTTTACTTGTACCAGCGCCGCCTGGACAGCTTCCGGGTTTCCTATATCTAAAGATGCGCCAGTGAGACGGGCGCTCATTGTTTGCGGGTATTTTGGGAGATCTGAATGCACAAAAGCGGAAATGTGAGCATCGGTTTGCGCGAGTGCGAGCTCAACGAGCTTTGATCCGAGCATTCCACCTGCGCCAAAGATGGCGATCTTTTGAGGGGCCATTGAGTATTTCCTTTTTGCAAGAAATGGCTAACAATTGGGCCTGGTTATGCTATTATGCATGCTCATTTCATCGGCGGCAAGCTCGCCCATCAACTCCCCTTCCTCCAGAATTTTCTTGATTTCGTTGATCAGGGTAGAGACCGCGCTCCCTTTCCATACGCGATGATCTCCAACCAGGCCAAGGCGAGTTATAGGCCGGACAACAGGTTGCCCCTCTCTCACAACGACACCATTTTCTACCCGGGTAATCACGAGAGAACCTATCCCTGGGTAGATGAAAGGTATAGCATATCGCAGCTGGGGAACGCTGGTAATGTGAAAAACACCGATCTTCTGGCGAATCATAGTCATCCGTGTCTTCATTTTCCGTATAAGCCAACGCCTTAAAAAGCTAAACGGTATCACTCGTACTATTCGGCGCGTTTTCTCCAGGTCACTTTTAAAGTTTTCACGGATTTCAGCCGCTTGCTGAATGATTTCAGCGGAAATTTGGAGAAGATCCTTTTTTTCGGCGTTTTGCACAATCATCGTGGGATCTCCAGAAAGAGCAAAATCACTACTGACAGACAGGCCAAGATCGACCGAGTCTGGATATACAAGTCGTTTACCCATCACCAACCGATTGAGCTCGGGGTGCCGCGCGAAGGCCAGGGCAACCGCGCGCGTAATAACATGTGTATAGGTTCCTTTAATTCCGAGCTGGCGCATCCGCACCATAATCTCTCGCGTGGCCCTCATATCGACCTCTTCTATTAAGAAGAAGCCAGGTGGTTCCGCGACTTTCATAATATCGAAAAACCAGAGATCTGCCCCATCAAGTGGCTCGTATCTATCAGTCATATCGTTTCTCTTTCTGCCTGAATATTGCGAGATTTCCCCTTTCTCTTGATTACTGCTTCTGTTTTCTACGTGATTGCTGCCCCACTCACCCAATCGTACTGAATGCTCTCATCATTATGAAGGAGACGCCCCTCTTCCGCAGGCGTATAGATACAGGAGGTAATATAGAACAGATGCGAGACTCCACCGATGGCTTTACCGCCATGGGCCACGCCTGGGGGAATTCTCAACACCATTGGCGCCACATCCTCGCCTAAAAACAAAGTAATCGTCTTATCAAACGTTGGCGAATCGGGGCGCCGGTCTGAGAGTCCGACTTTTAAACGACCCATGGGTACATACCACCAATCAACCTGAGTTTTATGAATATGCCAGGCTTTGACCACGCCTGGATACATCTTGCTATGACTAAACTGTCCAAAGCCTTCCGCGAAGAAGGGATCTGTTCGGCGGATAATCTCCATAAAGAAGCCTCGCTCATCCGTGTGACACATCAGTTTCTTCAAAGCTACTCCCTCGATACCAGGATATTCTTCAAGCTGCTCTTCTGACACTGTTTCTATGCTCCTTTTTCTGCTAATACACCTGGAGAGTCGTTTAATGCACAATGATTGTGAGCGTCATGCCTGGATTACGTTCATCGTAAAGGTGATAGGTCCCTGGGGTATCAAACGTACCAACTTCGAGACTTTGTCCTGCTATAGTAATAGAGATATGCACAACCGCTGGCGCATTCGTCTTCTTTTCAGTCTGAGCCTGTCCATTTGCCCAGGCGCCATTAGAAAGGGTGTGGGAGAAGTTGTTATCGTTCAGTAAAACAATACTTGAACTTATAGGGATAGTTACTGAAGAGGGCATGAAGACATTGTGCTCCATATGAATCAACAATGGTTGATTCCCATCTCCCACCGCAGCAATTGCCGGAGTCGGTGATGGCATCAGCGTGCCGAGCAGAATGGTCGCCAGCAAAATGCCTATCAGCCCTCCGCCGGCAAAGGTAAACCAGCGAGGAGTGCTTGACTTACGCCACCAGTAGTTGCGGATAAAAGCGAGAGTGCAGCATCCGAGTGCTATCACCATTCCCCAGAGAAGCAGTACATATCTCACAAACATCAAGAATGAGAGCGAAGCTACACTTAAAGAATCCTTGGGATGATCCAGGTAATAGATGGGGAGAGGCTCCTTAAAGATGAAAACATAAAGGAGCAGGGCCGTAATCAAGCCTCCAACCAGTGGCATCCAGCGAATACGCGTCAAGATCAATCCAGCGCTGAGTAAGAGCGCCCCGCTAATTGTGGCTATCTGATCCATGGAAGAAAAAGAGAGCATAAGAAAGCCAAGGATGGTGAGTCCCACAAATGTCGCGACAGCGATTTTGCTAAAGACTGACAGAGGTTTGCCTGAGAAGAAACGCCTCTTTCTTGTTTCCATCTCTGTTTGCATCTTTACATCTCCCCTCACACGATTTGTGTGTAGCTTCTATAATTCCCATTCACGTTTGTTCAAACAGTATTACTGAACGGTGATGGTGAGCATCATGCCCCGGTGGACAGAACAGTACAGATGATACGTGCCAGCTGTCGTAAATGGCCCAATCTCCAGTTGTTGACCAGCATTAGCGAGTTTCACGTGATTCACCACAGGCTCTCCGGGGAATTGTTCCTGCTGGGGCTGGCCCTGAACCCACTGGCCGGTTGAAATGTTGTGCCCAAAGGTGCCATCATCGATGAAGAGCAGCTTGGAGCCTTTCGACAGGGTCACCTGGGTCTGGCTAAAATTGCTAACTCCCAGATGGATGACCGTAGCCCCATCGGCGGCTGTACTGGCAACGGCGGACGTGGGAGTGGGCGCAAAGGCTCCAAGCAGAACCGCTCCAATCAATAATCCAATCAATCCAGTCAGCGCCAGGCGAAACCAGCGAGGAGTGCTGTGGTTATCTCGGCGGTAGTTCTGCACCACTGCTGTAATCCCAGAAATCACCGTCAGAATCATGCACCAGAACAGAACAACAATCACGGTAAAGAAGAGATATGCCAGCCAGGGATTACTTGCTGGTCCATAGGCATCTCTGGGATGGGCCAGGTGATAGAGTGGGAATGAGCTCTGGGTCACAAATGCAAAGAGTAACAGGCCACACAGCAAACTCCCTAATAGAGGAGCCCAGCGAACGCCTGTGGTGATTAATCCAGCAAGGCCTGCGACCACTAAAGCATTCACCAGGAGCGCGAGATTCCCCGGTGTAAGGAGGGCAATGAGTCCCCAAAAGCCGCTAATAATCAACAACAAGATAGCCGAAGTTTTGCTGAAAATGGACAATGGACGACGTGGACGACGGGGGGAAGATTCCCGCTTTTTGAAGCCAATAGGCATAAAAACTTCCTTTCTATCACACAGAGCATATCCTTAAGTGGGAGCGTTCTGCATCATGTCACCTGCTAACAGATATCCACGAGCCGAGTCTATGCGCTCCCAATTGCCTTACACTTACCTGCTTGACAAAATTCCTGCTAAGAGGTGAGACTCAATCAGGAAAATTGTCAGACTCGGTCCCTACGGTATAAGGAGTGGAGTAACCACTGTAGACTAGCATCATATCCATACCCCAATTGGCATGGAGGAAGTTGTGACAATGAATCATCCAGATCCCCGGATTATTCGCCACAAACCCGATCACGTAGGTCATGTGCGGAGGAACAAGGATAGTATCCAGACGAATTGGACTGCCAGAGAGCGGCTTTCCATTGCGCGTCAGCACGGTAAAGGTATGCCCATGCAGGTGAATTGGATGGTAAAGGTCACTTTGATTCTCCAGTTGAATCTTCACCAGTTGCCCATACTTGACCATAAGCATCCCTGTATCAGGAAAGACCTTGCCATTGATCGTATAGGTCATGCCTTCACGTCCAAGGGAGGTCCCCATCTGGTTATTGAGGTTGAGGGCGTACGATACGTCAAAACGGCTCTGTGGCGTGATTGGGGTCGGCGCCGGCTGACCATAGGTGGTCATATCGAACCACTTCGTTACGAGTGGAAGCGTCGATGGGACTGCTCCCTGACCGAGCACGACAGCAGGGGCATGCTGATAGTGTTGCTCATCAGAGCCATCGGATGAGACTAGCGCCACCGAACCATGAGCAGGCATCTGGAAAAGCAAGTCATATCGCTGAGCAGTGCCTATTGGTAGCGGGACATCTGTTAACCACTGAGGCCCGTTAAGATCGTGTCCGTCCAAAGAGATGACCTTAAATGGAGCTCCGATGAGCGTGAGCAGGTGTGGGGCCGTGGAGTCAGTGTTAGATGTTTCCACAATGCGTAAACGCACCCATTGGCCGGGTTTCGCGACCTCGTCGAGCGCTCCCGATGTATCGTTGATGGTGAAGATGGTCTGGTTATTGGAGCCATACCATTCGTGCAGAGCAACACTATAATCTACGTCGGCATGGATCGTTGGGGTTGTCGGATCAACAATCAACATTCCGAAGAGCCCTCCCACAGTCTCTGCATAAGCCAGTTGGTGGGCATGATACCAGTAGGTGCCGGCATCGGGCGTGAAGAAACGGTAGGTATACGTTTGATTCGATTTGATGGCATCCTGAGTGACTCCGGCTACGCCATCTGTAGAATTAAAACTGTCTATTCCGTGCCAGTGAATGGTGATGCCAAAGGAGAGATGATTTACCACGTGGACAACAACCAGATCCCCTTGTTGCACATGAAGGACCGGCCCAGGCGATATGCCATTGAAGGTCCAGGCTGGCATAGAGATGCCAGAACCCAGGGAGATTACGGCATTCTGGGCGACAAGCGTGAACGTCTTCATATGAGGCGCGGTCAGGGGAGCCTTTAAGCTGGTGATAGAAGTAGGCGCGCCTGGCATACCCATATTAACTGCCACTGGCACACCAGGACCCGATGGCAACTGTGGGGCAGGCAATAGATTCGTTGCCCCTTTTGCCACTGCTGCGGATACGGGAGAAGAAGAAAAATATTCTCCATACACTAATACACTCGTTCTGGCTATAACGAGAAGCGCGATGGCTGACAAAGCAACAACGAGCAGGATGTTTCGTCTCGGTTTCTCCTTCCCCGTTGGCGGCTGGTTTTCTCCAGATTCTTGTACTCGTGCTTCTTCTAGGGATGTTTTTTGCATGGTGGTTTGCCCTTTATTTCTAGTCGATGCTTTAGAAAACTTTTGATCCATGCATCAGCGGCTCTATAATCTTCCAGGAACTCTATCAGATAAGGATACTGCACGCCATTGATGGAAGGGATGGCCCGGACGATGGATTTTAGCAATTGTGAAAGTATCAATTGCTAAAATTTAGCAAACATCTTCAGTATCTTTCCGATTGTTCAAAATAAGAATGCCCGTATTCTATTACCATTCACTTACGAGGCCGAGAAGCAGCCGGCAAGAAGGTACATTTATCCAATTGCCGGCTGCTTCTCGGCCTCGTAAAAGTATGCTGTGAACATCTACCTCAAGGAGAGCCTGGCAATGAGTTTATAAGAGCATGTCCGTTCTTTTCGAGAAACTGCTTAGACATCAATCTTTGGTGATACTTGCTCCTGTTCATGCTCTACCATATCGTTTTTAGTTGCTGGCTGCTTCGGCTGCCGGTATCCCAGCAGCCGAAGCAGGGGTGAAGCCATCATCGTAGTGACCAGGGCCATAATAACCAGCATGGCAAAGAGCTGTGAGGAGAGCACACCCAGATCCAGCCCAATATTGAGCACAATTAACTCCACCAACCCGCGTGTATTCATCAAGACTCCCAGGCCCAACGCGTCTCTCCATGACTCTCCCAGCCAACGCACGGAAAGTGTCCCTCCCGCAATTTTGCCGAAACAAGCAAGAGCCAGGACAAGAAGACAAAGGAGCCAGAGCGCTGGAGTATTGATTAAGCCAATGTGTGTGCGTAAACCGCTATAGACAAAAAACAAAGGAAGAAACAAAACAGTATTGACCTGGTCAATACTGCGAATATAGCTGACAAAAGTGGTTCTGCGTGGCAGGATGACTCCCATTACAAAGGCTCCAAAGATCGGATGTATCCCAATACTGTTCGTGAAGTAGGCAGAACCCAGAAGCAAGATCATGGTGAGAAGCACAAGTAATTGCGGCGAACGAATGCGGCGATCTGCCCAGAGCAAGAGAGGGCGCACTACCGCGAACATCACAATTACAAACAGGGCTAACTCAGCCAGAGTGAGCATAACCGTAGAGAGCGCGCTCGCGTGGACAACAGCCACAATCAGGGCGAGCAGACACCAGGCGGCCACATCATCAACGGCCGCACAAGCGAGCGCTAACGTCCCAATTTTGGTATTGACCAGCTGCTTCTCGGTCAGGAGACGGGCCAGTACAGGGAAAGCAGTAATGGCCATCGCTGTTCCTACCATCAGCATAAATGGGATTTGCGCCGTTTTATTTCCCGCAAATCCGGGATACAGAAAATATGCTAATAGAAATCCCATGCTCAAAGGAAGGAAAATGCCGCTGAACGATGTGATGATGGCTTTGCGACTCTGACTGAGCATCATATGTGTGTCCAGCCGCGCTCCGAGCGAAAACATATAGAGGATCAGGCCAATATCTCCGAGCGTCTGGAGGGTAGAGAGGGAGCTGGTCGGAAAGATGATGGCCTGCGCGTGAGGCCAGAAGATCCCCAGGAGCGAGGGACCGAGCGCCAGGCCCGCCAGAATTTCTCCGATGACCCATTGCTGGCCAATCCACCGGCAAAGAATGCCACAGAGTTGGACGACAAGCAAAATGACAATGAGCTCCAAGAGAATTTGTCCTGTCAACATAGAACCCCTTCTTTAGAAGCGCGATATATGGCTCGCGCCCGGCACCATATCGGCCAAAGGATTGCAGGACCCTCTCTGCCGGAGTTGGGAAACAAGATCTCCGAACCCCAGCAGAGGACTTATCGCCCTCTGCACTCCTGTTGGAAAACTTTCAGCGTATTATCAAACAGATCTGTCATTTTTGAACTAATAGACGGGGCTGAAAATGCGCGAGGTCAACGTGCCAAGACGATCATGCCACTTGTGATTCTCGTCGCACTCTACCTCGCTCACCATGTTCTTCATGATTTCAATAACTTCGGGAGAATCATCATCATAGACATCTCCCTGAAGCAATTTGAGAACATCCAGGCGGTAGCGCGGATCGTTGACAAATTTGGTGAAGAGGACGTTGAGCCGATAATAGACTGAGATGAATTCGTACCAGTTCTTTGTTCCACGGCGGATAGTTGTTTCAAAGCGCTGAAAGCTATCTCTACTGAAATCGCCGACTTCGACCGCGCGCACGATATCAGCGCTGGCAAAACGAGCGCTATTCAGCGCGATACTGACGCCCGTCGAAAAGATGGGATCGACGAAGCGGGCCGCGTCGCCCACCATGATATAGTTGTCCCCGCAAATCTGCTTCATAGCATAACTATAGTTGCCTTCGTCGGACAGCGGGCGAATCTGTTGGGCTGCCCTCAGACCTGATGCCAGTTTGGGGCGACTCTCTATGCAGTTCCAGAAAAACTCTTCCCGTTCCGCGCGGGATTTGGCGAAGTTCTTCTTCTGCGTGACAACACCGATGCTGGTGATGGTTTCTGTGATCGGGATCTGCCAGACCCAGCTATTGGAGATCGGTAAAAAGTGGATGAAGATAAACTCCAGTTGTGTTGGATCAGCGGCCATCAGAGTGCGATCATAGCCTTCAAACCAGGTGTGCAGAGCATACTGGTCAAACACCGGGTCCTGGACGCGCAATTTGAGCTGATTCCCGAGCAAGGTACGTCGTCCACTCGCGTCAACGACCATACGAACAGCGGTGCTGGCCTGCTGATTGGCAATCGAAAAATGGATGCGCGGGCGCCCGGGCTCAGAGAAATCTACGTCCTGTACCCGCACTCCCTCGTAAACGGTAGCGCCCAGGCGATACGCGTGCTGGAGGAGAAGCAGGTCGAACTTGCCGCGATCGACATGGAAGGTGTAGTTGCGGTCCACACCTGCCTGTGCGCGCTCGCCAAAGCGTACTCCTGCGTGACAATCGTTGTCGTCCCCGGTGAAATTATCGGTGATATTATCAATGTAAACGCGCTCTTCCTGCGTTGCTGAGGTCCAGGCTGCCCCGTATTTTTTGGGGAAACCTGCTTTGTCCATCTGGTCAAGGAAGCCAAGCTCTTTAAACACTCGTGTTGACGAAGGGACCAGCGATTCGCCGACGTGCGGGCGCGGGAAGAGTTCACGCTCAAAGACCACACAGGAAAGACCCGCTTTCGCGAGATAAGCAGCCGTTGCGGCTCCCGCCGGTCCTCCACCGATAATGCCGATATCAAAATCAAACTGAGGCATACATACCCACCTTTCTCAATGTGTGTTACGCTTTCTTTCGCTTCTGCCAATCTATCAGAGAAGCTGAACAAAAAAAACTATTCCTGGAATATCCGAAGACCCTCTCTGCCCTCTCTACCAGCCTGAAATTCGCGCTCCTTTTCGCCGTTGGACCTTACAAACTCTGTCTCTCTGGCAAAGCATTCGAGGTGTCTTGCTGCTCTGCCAGGTGCAAAGCTTTCTGTAAAAACGAATTGTTACGCTCCTTCACATGGGCGATCCACTCGGGGTGGTTCTGATACCATTCAATGGTTTGCTGAATTCCCTCGGAGAAGGAAACGTCTGGCTGCCAGGAGCAGGTTTTCTTGAGCTTCGAGGCGTCTACTGCGTGCCGGAAGACATGGCCCTGGCGATCTTGGACGAAGTGGATCAGGCTGAGGGGTTTTTCCAGGACCTGCAAGACTGTATGGGCATTCTGAAGGATTGTGCGCTCCTCGTTTGAGCCAACGTTAAACACTTGACCGTGAATTTCTTCGCCTTTCCAATGCAGGAGGGTCAGGATGGCGGAAGCATGGTCAGAAACATGAACCCAATCGCGGATATTCTGCCCGTTCCCATAGATAGGCAGCGACCGGTCTTCCAGCGCGTTCAAGATGAAGAGTGGCAGTTGCTTCTCGGGATACTGGTAAGGACCATAGTTATTTCCACAACGAGTAATCACGACTGGCAGATGGTAGGTCGTCCAGTATGCGTAAACCAGATTATCAGCTCCAGCCTTTGTTGCCGCGTAGGGCGACATGGGCTTTTGCGCGTCTGTCTCGATTGATGGACGGCTAACCCCCTCTGGAGAGCAGGCATTGCCATAGACTTCATCGGTGGAGATTTGAATGAAACGCTGAATAGTAGACCTGCGCGCCGTTTCGAGCAAAACATGCGTTCCGGTAATATTAGTCTTGATAAAATCATCGGCGGAGAGGATGGAGCGATCGACATGGGTTTCGGCCGCGAAATTCACTACGGCCTGGCAGCCCTGGATTGCCTGCCAGACCGCCATTTTATCGGTGATGTCTCCTTGAATAAAGGTGCAACACTTGAGTGGGAGAACAGAGGAGAGGTTCTCAAGATTCCCTGCATAGGTCAGCTTATCCAAAATAACGACTTCATCCTCAGGATACTGCGAGATGAGTGAATGAACGAAGTTGCTGCCAATAAAGCCTGCTCCTCCTGTCACGAGTATACGCATAGTTTTGAACCTTTCTTTCCTGAATGACGAGCAATAAAACGTTCGTTGCCCCCTTGCTCATCGTCTCAATGCAGTTCCTGCGTGGGAGGTTGAGCCGCGCCATTTTTGGTAGGTGCATGCTGCCCCTCTCACAACATCCTTGATTCGCTACTATACTATATTGATGCACTTCTTACCGGAAAATTTCTCGGCGTGTAATCCAGGCGTGAGGCGCGGAACTTATGGGCGTTACCCGCAGGAGGCAGAGGTCTCTCTTCTCTTCTGATGAGAGATATGGGCAATTGTGGCCGGAGGATATCTACAGGCATTTACCATTGCTGGAACTAGCTGGTAAACAGTTCTTCTATAGTAAACTTGTCAGGCTAGGGAGCCATCCTGTTTCATGTCAAGAAGGCCTCTGTTTTGAGAAGAGGAGAATCAATTTGTATGAAAGCATTAATATTGAGCGGAGGAAAAGGGACGCGTTTACAACCGCTGACCTACACCCATGCCAAGCAACTGGTGCCAGTGGCGAATAAGCCAGTGCTGTTTTATGCGTTAGAAGCCATCGTGGAAGCGGGTATTACAGAAATTGGGATCGTAGTGGGCGATACCCACGCGGAAATTGAGGCTGCGATCCAGGATGGCAAACAATTTGGATCAAGAGTCTCTGTTACTTATATTCGCCAGGAGCAGCCACTGGGGCTGGCCCACGCAGTCAAAATCGCTCAACCCTTTTTGCGAGATGATCGTTTTCTGATGTTTCTGGGAGACAATTTTATCGGGGAAAACTTGAAAACGGCGGTCCAGCAGTTTAGCGATCCTGCCTGCTCTTATCAGGCGCAGGTATTTTTGAAACAGGTCCCCAATCCACAACAATTTGGCGTAGCCTTGCTGACGAATGCGGCAGGCCAGCCAGTGACCGAACCCTGTAGCCTGAGCGATGAGGAACTGCGCGTGAACCGTCTGATCGAGAAACCACGTGAGCCGATCAGCGATTTCGCGCTCGTCGGTATCTACCTTTTCGATTCCTCTATCTTTGAGGCTGTCAACGCTATTTGTCCGTCGAAGCGAGGAGAACTTGAGATTACCGATGCCATCCAATATCTTATCGATCAAGGCTATCTTGTGCGACCACATATCGTCGGCAGCTACTGGATCGATACCGGCCAGATGCGGGATATGCTGGAGGCGAATCGGGTTGTGCTCAGTTCGATCAAACGAACGGTCGCGGATTCTGTGAATATCGATCAGGCCTCGCATCTTGATGGCGAAGTGATCCTGGAGGAGAATGTACAGCTTATCAATAGTGTGGTGCGTGGACCATCGATTATCGGGAACAATGTGACGCTCTCCAACGCCTATATAGGTCCTTTCACCGCTATTGCGCATGATAGTGTCGTGATTAATAGTGAAATTGAGCATAGCATCGTTCTGGAGGGGTGTCATATCTCCGATATCAATCGACGCATTGAAGATAGCTTGATCGGCTGCCATACGGAGATTTTTCCTTCTTCTGCAAAACCAAGGGCCTATAAGCTCCTGCTTGGCGATCATAGCCGCATCGGCATTTTATAGCTGAAGATGAATATGTCCTGATCAAAGAGTGTTGCTCCTTTCAAACCCAAATAGCAATAGTTTCGATGCCCTTAAAGGAACCGACACCACCCTGATAGTTGGATGATATCCAAGGAGCCTCTCTAAGTATCTGGTAAGTGGCGTATTGCACAATGTTTTAGAGCATCTTTCATTGAGCCAGCAGAGAGGAGTAAGCAGAGTATGGAGGATCAGCAAAGCTCTGGAGGGCCTGAGAACATACTTATGCCCGAGTTTACACGAGCAGAAATAGAGCAATTGGCTTGTCTTCGCAGATCCTATATTGAGAAAGAACAGAAGCAGATGTTGGAAGAGCAGCACCGCCTGGAATTTGCTCGCTGGCTTGTGTTAACTGGTCGCCTGACGGATGGGTTCCCCATCAGACGGCACAAAGGCTTTTATTCTTCCCATCTTTCTTCAGGTCCTGGGGAAAATCAATCCAACCAGTGAGAATGGAAGAGCATGACAGATGCGAGCAAGACGATGAACATGCAAAGAGAAGGAGGTAACTTCAATGTCATTAGCTGCTATTGAGCGTTCTGCGGTACCTGCTAAGGCCGACCGAGGAGGCCTGATGCACATCCTATTGAGTCCCAAAACAGTCAAGGCACAAACGGGGTTTATGGGAACGCTTACTCTTACTCCAGGGGAAGTTTATAAAAATCATTATCATCCCTATAGTGACGAATACCTCTACGTTGTTGCCGGCGAAATCACTATCATGGGAGACACAAACACTGTTACTGCAAAAATTGGTACAGGCGTCTTTATTCCCAAATTGACTCCCCATCGCTTGCAAAATACCGGAAATGCCGATACTACTCTGGTCTTTTTCTCGACTCCGCTAGCACCTCGACCCGATCTTGGTCATGTGATGCTGGAGGACTGAACGCAACGGAAAAGGCTGATAAAAGCAAAGCCCACAGGTCTTTCGCTTCACACTTGTTGAAAGTGCTGATGCGGAAAGCTGAGGGCTTTAAGATTCTCCCCCAAATGATCTGCATAAAATTCAAACAGTATTTCTGTCTGAAAAACAGATAATGATCTGCATAAAATTCAAACAGTATTTCTGTCTGAAAAACAGATAATGATCTGCATAAAATTCAAACAGTATTTCTGTCTGAAAAACAGATAATGCCTGGATTCTATGCAGATCATTTTTGAGTATGGAAAAAGTCAAATATTGCCTTGAGGATTATTGGAAGATATGGTAGTATTGAAGCGAATAGTATCAGGCTTGTCCACGAAAGATTTCGGAGTCGATGGCTTTAACAGATTTTTCGGTCAAATAAGCGTTTTGAAAAAATCTGATTTTATCATCGTTCATAAGTAGCTTATGGTAAAAATAAAGGTCAAGGATGCGTATATCCGTGCATCATGCACACGTCCTCGTGCTTTGCCTTGTTTTTACGCAAACGCAACCCCTGATCCGGCCCAATAGAAACGGGCATCTGGCAATGGCGCCACCATTAATGCAATGAGACGCTTCACAACATAAGCGGTCGAACATGTCCTTATCAACATGCAGGAATTGCATGGTCAAATATGAGAGTTTCTCAGAACGTAAGTTCATGAATTAGAGATTCGCTACTATTGATGAAAAAAGGGGTTTTCAGAGAAGAAAGGGGAAAACGTTGAACGATCTTTCCCTTCAAAGGAAAATTACCTGCCCAGCATTGCCTACGACTCATCTCCATCGGGAAGCGCTCGTGGGTCGAGTAATGAGAGTTTTTACCGAATCAGCCGTCGGAATGGAGAAAGAAGCACGACTCCCACCCTATAAACTCATGTTGCTTCATGCTCCTGCCGGCTATGGAAAGACCTCGTTGCTGGCGGATGTCACCTCGCAAGCCTCCCTCCCTTGTTGCTGGTATTTTCTCGATCACACAGATACTGATCGCATAACTTTTCTCACGGTTCTCCTGGCAAGTATTCGTCAGCGTTTTCCCAACTTTGGTTCTGCACTTGATTCTTTGCTCATGAACGCTGGTTCAGAACAGGGCAATAATCTGGAGGATAGAAGCTATTTCAGCATAGTTATTGATGCGCTCGTTGCTGCTTTGGAGGCGGATATTTCCGAGCACTTTGCGCTTTTGTTGTGCAACTATCAGGAGATCAACGATCTTCCAGAAATGAATAGCCTCATCAACCTGCTGCTCCAGAAACTTCCACGGCAGTGTTTGTTAGTCATTGAGAGTCGCGTGATCCCCCATCTCGATTTTGCGCACCTCCTGGCAGGGCAAATGATCTTCGGCATTGGCACAGACCAGCTCCGTTTTACTGCACAAGAGATTCTTGAGCTAGCCCGACTACAAGGTGTAGGGTCGCTCACAGATGCGGAAGCCAGTCAACTGGCGTTTGCTTTTGATGGTTGGATTGCGGGCATTTTGCTAGGAACACGCCTGAGCAATATGCAGCAGTTCCAACAAAATCTGGCCGCCCCATTTGTTGTGGACGGGCCTGAGCGACAGACGACCTCACAGTATCTGTTCTCTTACGTGGTGAACGAGGTTTTCAAAAGCCACCAGGCAGCCTACGCCTTTCTTAAAGAAGCTTGCATCTTGCAGGAAATGCCCCCGGCTATCTGCGCAACGCTCCTGGATATTACACCCGACGAAGCCTATAAACACCTCCAGGATCTGGAACGGCAAAATCTCTTTGTCACTCATAGTGGCGAAGGACCTGACATCGTCTATACCTGCACTCCCGTGTTACGCAAACTCCTCTATAAAGAACTCCTTCATAAAGCACCTGAGCGCTTTTCCCGCCTGCACCAGCGAGCGTCAGAACTGTTGAGCATGACCCACAATTACGGCGAGGCCATCCACCATGCCCTGGAAGCCAGCGTCAATGATGTTGCAGCCCGTTTGATTGTCGAATCAGCCGAGCAGATGATGAACCAGGGCCAAACTGAAACCATAGCACGCTGGATCGACGCCTTTCCAACGATAACGACAAATCATTATCCAAAGTTGTTACTCATTCGCGCAAACATTTATCTCAGGCAAGGTGATTTTCAGTCAGTTCCCTCTCTGCTCTCTGCTGCTGATACAGCTATGCAAGCACTGATGAGCCAGGCATCAACACTGGATACCCAAAACTTTCCAGCGTTGAAAGCCGAGATCGCTATCATTCGAAGTAAAATCTTATATCGACAACGAGAATACCAGCAAAGCCGGTTTGTGTGCGAACAAGTGCTTGACAGCCTTCCCGCTGATGAGGTCGCTCTAAGGGCCGAAACCTATATGCGCCTCGGCGTCTGCCACATTCTGCTGGGTGATTTTACTGCTGGCATCGCACAAATTCAGAAGGCCCTGCAATTGTGGGGGCGACATGCCATTCAACGCCAAACAGCTGATGGGCATAGCATCCTGGCCAGAGCCTATTGTCTCTTGGGCAACTTTGCTCTCGCAGAACACCATATGAGCCGTGCTCTCGCCTGCTGGGACCAGCTCCAGGATAGCCTGGGCAAGATTGATAATCTTATTCGTGCAGGAAATATTAAAGTGCGGCAAGGCGCTTTCTCGGAAGCGGAAGCCATTTTTCAGCAGGCATTAGCCCTTGCCAGGGGGCCCGTCCATTATCAGCGCGGCGAAGCCTATGCTCTCGACTGTTTGGGAATCCTGTATCAGCGCCAGGAACACTATGAGCGCGCACTAGAAGTGACGGAAGAGGCTCTCGCCCTGGCACGGCAGACCCGTGAGCCATCCTTAATCTATGATGCACTTTGTGACCTGGCGATTATCTACCTTGCTATGGGAGATTCTGCAACAGCCATGATCTTGATCTCCGAGGTAGAGATCCAGACCACCAGTGGCAATCCAATCGGATACGAGCAGACTCTGCGCGACCTCACCTATGGAACAATCTATCTCTATCAACAGCAGTATAACCAGGCCTGGCCCTATCTCTCTGCAAGCGAGGCCATCCTGGGCAAAGTAGGGCTGAAACAGGAACACCTTCAGGCTCTTTTACGCTTGGGCGCCTACCATCTTATCCAGGGCCAGCTTCCCCAGGCCGTTCACTGCCTGGAGGCAACCGCACCAGTTATCGCTATCTGTGAGGGCTACGAGCAGATGGCACAATTAGAAGTACGCCACCTGCCAGGCCTGTATAATGCTCTCAAAACTCTTCCCGAACTGGCTGGAGCAAGGGCCATCCTCCACCTGGCCCCTGAGGGCAAGCTTCTGCCAGCACGCGAAGAGCCAGGAGTTGCGCAGAAAAAACAGTTGTCTATGCAACATCCATTTTCTGTATCCTCTCCTCCAGAAGCAGTAGTTTTAGGAACGCCTCCAGCTTCACACATGCTCACTATCCAGGCTCTTGGCGAACCTGTTGTCTACCTCCGCCAGGAGCCAATCACCCGCTGGCGTATGGCCCGAGCAATGGAACTCTGCTTCTACTTGCTCAATTGTGGCCGTCCAATACGCAAAGAAACAATCATCACCGATCTCTGGTCAGAGATAGATGAGCAAACAACACGCACGTTCTACTCTACTATCTACTACTTGCGCCAGGCCCTGGGTGGTGAACCAGTTATCGTTGCGAGAGGTGGCACTTATGCTCTCAGACTGGATGTGCTCTATGGCACTTCAGTGCGTTACGACGTTGTAGCTTTTCTTGACGCTCAAGCCCAGGCCAAAAAGACTATCGACGAGCAGCAAGATGCTATTGCCAGAGTATCCTATCTCAGAATGGTGGATCTTTATCGCGGCGATTATGTTCAGCCTTTTTACAGCGACTGGCCTACTACACGCCGCGATGAGTTGCGCCGCGCCCACCTGGATGCTCGTCAGCAACTGGCACTGATTGCCTGGCGGGCTGAGGAATTAGATGAAAGCATTATCCACTGGCAACACATACTGGCCGTCGACAACTGGTTGGAAGAGGCTCATTATGGTCTGATGCGCTGCTACATACGCCAGGGGAAACGAGGATTGGCCCTACGTCAGTATCAACGCTGCAAGGATATTATGGACCAGGAGTTTGGGACTACACCCAAAGCTTCAATCCAGAATCTCTACCAGCGGTTGATGGGGGCATTATAGCTATTCCCTACAGTTTTGTAGCAGAACTCTCAATAGTCACCAAGTCCTGCCCATACTCTACTGACTGGCCATCCTGGACGAGAATCTCTATCACGCGTCCGGCAACGTTCGTCTCCACCTCGTTGAGAATGGCGAGTACTTCGATAGTGCCAACGATTTGACCGGCCTTTACGAGATCGCCTACAGCAATCAGCATTTTCCCATGAGGCTTGAGCCAGGGATGGAAAATGCCCACTGTATGAGCCTTCAAGCAATGGATAGGTGGTGCAGGGGTTGGATGGTCAAGTTTATCGGATGGTGCAATATGCTTGCTCATGTCCATAGACTGGATCTCGCTCACTTGCCTGGAACACTCTGGTGCTTTAATCTTGCGCAGCACCAGGTGCAAGCCCATGTCAGCACGGTTCAGTTCAATTTCAGCTATATCACTGCGATCGAGCAAATGGACCAGTTTCTGAATATGAGCGAGATCCATATTTTCAGAGTGAGCATCTCTCACTCTAGAGAGTAGTGTTTCCTCTCGGCGTTCAACAGAGGTGATGTTTTTGCTCTTCTCCATGGACAACTTTTCAGCCTTTCTGAGAGATCAAGGTCCGCACTAACGTAAAAGTATAAGAAACATGTTTTAAAAACCATGAACAAATGGAGCCAATATGGACTTTTATTCTCCATGTTTGACTTTTCCTGAGACTTACCTCTCTTTTAAAGCCATACATATCGATCTGGTTTCATTGTATTTCGCTGGAGGGATTCTTCGCCTGATTGGAGGTTGAAGGCTCTGAGAATCAGACATACTCTAAAAACCAAAGCTCTTTTTCAATTACCTCTTGACAAAACGGCAAGCAAGTATTTATCTTGATAATGGTAATATGTAGTTAAATAAAGTGTAAGGTAAAATTTTCTATGAATGAGCAAGAGCACGAACCAGAACTGCAAGCATCCCTGATTAAGCGCATAGAAGACCTTGCAAACATTTTGCAAGATAGTTCTGTTGGTGAGATAGAACTGGCTGAAGACGGAACTGAGATCATTATCAAGCGACAGCCAGAGGAAACGGAACCAGCTTCCACTTCCCAGCAGCAAACTCAGGATAGTCAGGTAGTTGCGAAAACTCCCCACGCTTCTCTAGCAGAAGAAGATCGTAGCATCACCATTGTCGCTCCTCTTACAGGGGTTCTTTACAGGTCTTCTTCGCCAAACTCGCCGCCGTTCGTTCAAATCGGTGATATCATCCAACATGAACAGGTCGTGGCCTTGATCGAAGCCATGAAAGTCTTCAATGAGGTCCGAGCCCATGTCTCAGGCCGCCTCACTCAAATCAGTCTGGAGGGTGGCACGCTTGTAAAGAAAGACGATATCTTATTCCGCGTCGAACCTCTTTAGCCTGAAAGTTCTGAGCCTCATTGTGTATGCTCTTCAATTTCAAAGCCAAGATCCTGGAGCATTTGCCAGGTTTCCTGGTAATCCTGGCCTGGTTCCGTCAGGTATCCTGATACAAAAACAGAATTAGCAGCATAGAGCGCCATTGGTTGCAATGAGCGCAGATGCGCTTCGCGCCCAGCCGCAACACGAATCTCTTGTTTGGGATTCAGCAGACGCGTCAGGCAAAGAATACGCAAGCAATCGTAAGGCTGTAAATATCGGTGATGAGAAAAAGGCGTGCCCGCAATCGGCAAGAGAAAATTGATCGGGATTGATTGAGGGTTCAATTCGCGCAGGGCCAGGAGTACATCGATAATATCATCTTTGTTCTCACCCTGGCCAAAGAGCGCACCTGAGCAAAGTTTCAAGCCAGCCTTGCGGGCCGCCTCGAGAGTATCCAGACGATCCTGATATGTATGGGTCGTACAAATCTCAGGATAATAGCGCTTGCTGGTATTCAGATTATGGTTGAGTTGCTCAACACCGGCATCGTAAAGCATACGCGCTTTTTCCTCAGTGAGCAGGCCGAGGCTACAGCAGATTGCGATATCGACCTCCTGCTTGATGCGACGCACAGCTTGACTCAGAAAGTCAATTTCTCGCGTATTTGCTCCGCGCGTACTGATCACAATGCAGTAGCGACGACTATGGGCCATCTTTGCTTTTTTTGCCCCGTCAAGGAGTTTCTGCATACTAACAAGCGGGTAACGTTCAATGTTTGCCGTAGAGATGCTCGATTGCGAGCAATAGTGGCAATCTTCGGGGCAGATACCACTCTTCGCATTGATTAACATATGCAGATGGACCCGTCTGCCACAGAACTGCTCACGCACTCGATACGTCGCGCTGAGCAGGTCAAGGATCTGATTATCGGGAGTATGAAGGACTGCCAGCGACTCTTCGCGTGAAAGGACGTCGCCAGCGATAGCTTTTTCAGCCAGGGCTTGGAAATACATGTTTATACCTCATTCTTTGTTGAAAGAGAAAGTTGAGTCAGGATGGTGGTCAGATCGATATATGCACATTGTGCCAGTAGGCTTTCTGGCGTGCGCTCTGGACAATATGGTAATACGCCAAGCAGGGGAGCACGCCCCCAGATTTGTAATGCCTCACGATTGCTGGCCTGGGATTCATCTTCAACCTCTGGTGAAAGGGAATTGAGCACAATCCCAAGTACCCGACAATACCGCGAAGCAACGATGACAGTGAGAGCTGTATGGTTAATGGTTCCCAGGATATTACGAGCAACTACCAGCAGCGGTAGGTGCAGACGAACAGCAAGATCGAGGAAACTTTCCTCTCGTGTCAAGGGGACAAGCAGCCCGCCAGCTCCCTCAACCAGAACAATATCGTGCTCATGAGCCAGTCTTCTATAGCAAGAGACGATATGAGCGAGATCAATCTCTCGTCCCTCGTGCTGAGCGGCAACAGCCGGGGCCAGGGGTTCTAGGAACGGGTAAGGGGTGACCAGTTCCTGGGGAGCACGGCAGCCAGAGATTTGTTGGAGAAAGAGTGAATCCTGTGGCGCCAGGTAGCCCTGCTTTAGCGGGCACCCAGTCTCGGCTGGTTTCATTACGCCGACACGCAGGCCACGCGATCGTAGCGCCATAGCCAGCACTGCGGTAACCTGGGTTTTACCCACACCTGTATCAGTTCCTGTGATCAAGAGACCCCTGGCTTTAGTCATGCTCGAGTTCCTCAGCAATGGCAAGAATCGCCTCCTCTGTCACGTTCAGCAACATAACCAGATCCTGCTCTGCAATGGCCAGCGGCGGCATAAGTACGATGACGTCAGAGAGCGGGCGGAGAATTACGCCGCGTTTGCGTGCTTCTTTGATAACGCGCACGCCAATCTTCTGTTCCGGCGGGAAAGGCGTTTGGCGATTCTTCTCCCGAGCCAGTTCGATTCCGGCGACAAAGCCGCATTGACGCGTTTCTGCAACCATTTGCAGAGAGTTCAGGCGCTCCAGGCCCCGATGAAGTTGTTGGATGCGTGGCTGAAGTTTCTCCAATGTGTGTTCCTGCTCAAAGATATCGAGATTCGCCAGGGCAGCTGCGCAGGCGAGGGCATTACCAGTATAGGTATGGCCATGGTAGAAGGTGCGTCCAGGTCCCAAAAAGGCTTGATAGATCTCCTCGGTAACCAGGGTTGCAGCCAGCGGCAGATAGCCGCCACTGATGCCCTTTGCAAGCCCCATGATATCAGGTTCAATATCCTCATGTTCGCAAGCAAACAGCTTGCCAGTGCGTCCGAATCCTGTGGCCACTTCATCCACAATGAAGAGCACGTGGTGACGCTTCGCCATCTCCCACACAGCTCGAGTGTAGCTCTCTGGATAGACACGAATTCCCCCTGCCCCCTGAAATAACGGCTCAATGATGATGGCGGCAAGTTCGTGTGCATGCCTGATCATAATACGTTCTAGTTCGTCCAGGCAAGGAACATTGCAGGAAGTACATCTCTTACCGCATGTACAGACAACGCCAGAATCGACCGCAATGGTTGGAAAGCACAGAGGTGCATAGGTGTGGCGATAGATATCTATACCACCCACGCTCATTGCGCCAACTGTATCACCGTGATAGGCATTGGAGATCGAGAGAAAAGAGGTCTTGCGTGGTTGTGGAGGGTCAACCTGCTGCCAGTATTGGAAAGCGATTTTCAGAGCAATTTCCATAGCTGCCGCACCAGTATCCGAGTAAAACACGCGGCTTAGACGGCCTGGGGCCAGTTCCACCAGGCGTTTTCCCAGCTGGATAGCTGTAGGATGCGTCAGGCCAAGCATCGTGCTGTGCGCCACCCGATCAAGCTGTTGCCTGATCGCGGCGTTGAGCGTGGGATGCCTGTGGCCATGCAGATTTGCCCAGAGCGATGAAACACCATCCAGGTATCGGCGGCCTTCGCTGTCGATCAAATAGCATCCTTCTGCCTCTGTAATCAGCACCTGGGGCTCTGCTTCCCAATCCTGTTGTTGCGTAAATGGGTGCCAGAGGTAGTGTTTATCATCATATTCTAAAGTGCTGTAATCAAGCGACATAGCTTCTCTTATTCCCTTTCTGGCAGAGAAGTATCCTTCTCATGCCATCGGCCAATTCGTCCTGGTATATCAATCCATAGAGAATGGGTTTGAGTCTTACAGCCAGGCCTCGAACTACTAGCGAGTGCCGACAGAGTAGGCCATACTTATTCAATAAGCCCCATGTTTTTACCCACCTTCGCGATCACATGCAGCGCGAAGGAGAGATCCTCCTCGGTATGCGAAAGCATCACACTAAAACGAATACGCGCCGCGCCTGGAGGGACTGTTGGCGGGCGAATAGCAACAGTATAGAGACCATGTTCACGCAAGGCCTCGGCCATATGCAGAGCGCGCGTCTCATCTCCAATCAGCAATGGAATGATGTGCGTCTCAGAGGCCAGAGTCGAGAACCCCAGTTTTTGCAAGCCGCGACGGAAAAAGGCGGCTTTTCCCTGGAGACGCGTCGGAATCTCCGGATCTTCCTCCAGGATATCCAACGCGACTAAACAAGCAGCGACATCTGCAGGTGGCAAAGCTGTCGTAAAAATAAATGGTCGCGCCGTATTTATCAGAAATTCTTTCAGCAGGCCGCTGCCACTAACAAAAGCACCGATAACGCCAAATCCTTTACTCAGCGTGTTGATTGAGATAACGACATTGGCATCAAGTCCCGTTTGTCTGACCAGCCCACGACCTGCTGGACCCAAACAACCGGTTGCGTGCGCCTCATCAACTATCAGTAGTGAGTTGTACCGCTCACAGAGCTCAGCAATTTCAGCCAGCGGCGCAAGATCCCCGTCCATACTGAAAACGCTCTCAGTAATCACCAGGCGGATGCCAGCGTGTTCTGCGCGTTCCAACTCTTCCAGCTGTTGAGCCAGGACGGCGACATTGCAATGAGGATAAATTCTCCGTTCAGCCCGGCTCAGTCGACACCCATCCACAATACTTGCATGGTTTAATTCGTCACTCAGAATAACATCACCTGCTCCAACGAGAGAGGTGATCACACCCATATTCGCTTGATAGCCGCTCCCAAACAGCAATGTCTGCTCACAACCCTTAAAAGCCGCCAGGCGCTGCTCCAGTTGCTCGTGCAGCCGCGTGGTACCCGTAATCAGGCGTGAAGCACCAGCGCCACAGCCATAGTTACAGATTGCGATAATCGCAGCCTCCTTGAGCCTGGGATGGCTAGCCAGGCCAAGGTAGTTGTTACTGCTTAAATTGAGTAAGGTGCGTCCACCGAGCGTCAGCCAGGGAGCAGTGCTCTGATCGAGAGGAGTGAGTTGACGAAAGAGATGCTGCTGCTGGATACGTTCCAGGTGTCTCCGCATAAATGCCTGTATCGTCGAATTCATTATGGCATGCCTTTCTTTCTAACTCAGGCGCTCCTTGAAGAGGTTTGTCTGGTCCGGACTGTAAATCATTTTATTCCATGGAGGAATCTTGATAATTAAATGAGCGGTAAGACGAGCAATAGAGTGCAGCAACGTTTTTACGCCTTGCTGTAAGATTTTCATCTTTTTATTCAATGCCATAGCGGGCCGCAAGCTGATCACCATGGCGATTTTCCGCCCGCTTGAGGCTGGCCAGATAGCGACCGGTGGTGGCCAGCGATTTATGCCCCAGGCGCGCCTGGATCTCCGACACCGGCGCGCCGATCTGCTCCATCGTGTGCGCGAACGTGTGCCTGGTCACGTGGACTTTAGATGTCCCCAGGTACTTCTTGCAGATCGCGGTGATGGAAAGATAGCCGAGCTGGTTGCCGCGGCTGCCATCATGGGCCAGCGACACCCAGAGCGGCGTCTCTGCTGTGAGCCGGTCCAGGTCCGGGCCATAGTAAGCGCGCAACCAGCGCAGCAGTGCCTCCGTAACCACCACGGGCAACTCATCGAGCAGCACTTCATGGCCTTTTTGTGCGGGGGAACGTGAGCGTCGCCCGCCCCTTGTGGAACTGCACCCATCCCCAGGTCAACGTCGCGACTTCCTGCGCACGCCGACCTGTTTGCAGCAGCACCGTGAGCAGCGCGTAGTCGCGCTTGCCTGCCAGCTCCGCCTGGTCGATGGAGAGCAGCGCTTCGGCCACCACATCCTCATCCAGCGCGCGCGCCGGCATACTCCTGGACTTTGGCGCGCTCCAGCGTATCGATCGGATTGTGCTCCAGGTAGAGCGGGCTCTGTGGGCCTTGCCTGCGTGCGTAGGCATAGAATGAAGAGATGATCGCCAGGCGCTGGTTGTGCGTCGCCGGCGCCATCTGTTTGTCTCTCCTTGAAGCACTGGCGAATGCCTGCGCCACCAGGGCGACGGCTGCCGGGTTGCTCCCCAGGTCCAACCCTTGTACCTGGAGCAGCGCTCGGAACTGCTGGATCGTCTCGGTATACGCCCGGCGCGTCTTCTCTGAGGTTGATTTATGAAACTTGGCATCCAGCCAGGCGTACATGGTCAGATCGATCACCGAACTGGTGACCACGGTGGTGAGTGTGGTGGTATCTTCCATTGAGATTCTCCTGCAAGCGTAGTGCCTGAAAAAAGAAAGGTTGCCTTTTTCAGGCACTACATCTGGCGCTCACTGCGCAATGCCTGGAGCAGCGCAGCCGTCGAGGCGTCCCTCTCCGCTGTTCTCGAATCAATTTTTTCTTCTGGTTTTTTACAAATCGCACAAACGCCACCTTGAGTCTCTAACAGAGTGGTGTATTCATCAAGAGATATGTCGTACATACGCTTGAGATTTGCCATAAGCTTCTTCTCTCGCTTACTGGGATCGGCATGGTATTTTTTCAGAGCATGGGCATTTTGGCATGTACGGCACCAACTGGCATAGTTGTTATTTCTAGCAGGGCGCTGGCGAAATTGGCTTAAAGGGAGCCAAGTCTTACACCGAGAACATCTTCTTTCACTAGTTTGTGCCTGTTCTGATGAGGTGCTCTCTTGCATCTTTGTCTCCATTCTCGTGTTAGCTGGCTTCTCATTTTTTGTTAGCCGACCTATATAATCACAGTTAGTTTATGCTCAGCCTGGCCAGTTGTCAACCCGCTTGATCCCGTTATCTGCTGCTTCTGGGGGATTGAACATACCCATGACTTTCCTTTGAAGAGAGTGCGAAGTAAGTGCGAAAATCACGTGGAGACCATTCAGGTATACTTTTTATCAGAAAGAAGTGGATCTAAGCAGAAAGCGAAGGAATGAGATGCAATCGTTAGAGGAGTTTCTTGCCGAAAAAAAAGAGGTCACCATTCACACCTTAGCCAGTTACACCAGGCAGTATTTGCAGGAACAGTGGGAACCGGTGCTTCTGGAGGACCAGGAGGATCTGCTCCGTGTGTTTGGGAAAGCTGGTGAGGTCGCATATGGCATGTTTGGACGAACTTTGCTAAAACCCTTGCTGGAACAATTCTACCAGGCAGGTTTCGCCTATGAGGGTGGAAATTTTAGCACATCCATTGAACATTGGGGACCGCCGGAGGAGCGTGAGCGGTGTATGTGGTGTGTGGTGAGATCAACGGAGCAAGGGCAGCCACTGGGGACGCTGGTTTTCAGAATCTTCCACGACCATACCCGCTTCCGCTTGCCGTATCCTCCCGCTCTGCTCACTTTAGAAGAGACTACCACGAGCGCGATCGTTGAGATTCTCTCGCGCGCTTTTGTTCGCAAGGACCATACATCCTACGAAGGAACATTTCGAGCGGAAGCGGAGGAGCTTGCCAGTGAGCAACATCCAGTATGGGAATATAGTGTTGAGATTGGGCTGGGTGATAGCCTTGACCCTCATCGTCTCGAATTGAGTGAAGCACTGCTCGATCACGCACTCTCCCGCTGGGGGCGCTATGGCTGGGAACTGACCAGTACTGTTTCTCATCAAGGCCGCCTGCTAGCCTTCTTCAGGCGTCCACTCAAGGGAAATGCGTAAGATGCCATACCGAATTTTGTGGAAACGATTTTTGGAGCCGCCTGCAAGGCGGCTCCAAAAATCGTTTCCACAAAATTCGGTATGGCATCTTTTTACGCTTCAGGAAGTTTGCTGTGCTCTGCCTTCAATCCGAGGCGCATCGAATTCAGATCGAGTTGTACCAACTCCAGAAGGTATTCTATCTTGTGCAAACTTTTCAGGGCCGCGTCCGGGTCTCGTTTCAGTAACAGCTTGAGCACCCCTACTTGCATAGCCAGCGCGAAAATCTGCTGTTGGATACTATCGTGTGTATCGAGGATCGGCCAGTATTCTTGCATGTTTAATTGTCGAGAGTTTTCCATCATCTTATGCTCTTTCACGACGCAGGCTCGCAGAAACTTTTTCCTCAGTTCACGCCTTGACATGTGCAGGCCGTGGACCAAAGACAATCATACGTACTAATAAATCACGCGTGAAGGGAATCCCGAACAGCACACGAATCACCGGCGGAATCGAGAAAGCTTTGCTGGAATTGATTGTGGCATCCAGTAAACGCTTCTGGAGGAAATATTGGTATTTCAGGAGAAATCTGGTTGACAGTTCCCGCTGATGCTGTATTTCTGCCAGATCCTGAATCTGGACGGAACGCTCTTTGAGTTTCTGACTCAGCACATTAGCTGCGATAATCGCATCTTGAATGGCACAGTTGATCCCCACACCCCCCACTGGTGACATAATATGGGCTGCGTCTCCAATCAACAGGACCCCTGGCACATACCAGCGAGGCAGGCAATCCGCGTCGACCGAAAGGACAGAGACCTGCCGCCATTCCTGTAGTTCTTCGACACGGTCGGCAAAGACGGGGCAGATCTCAACCAGCGCCTGGCGGAAGTTTTCCAGTGAGGCCCCGCGTACTTCCTGGTACTTACCCTTGGGAATAACATAGCCGATCTGCCAATGGTCAGAGCGATCCAGGAGAGCCACAACACGCTGATTGCCAAAACGTAACAGACCCTCCGTAGGATCTTCGGCTTTGCGTGAGAGACGAAACCAGAGCACATCGAGCGACGAGGAAATTTTCTCTGGTTTTAAGCCAGTGAGCTTGCGCACGCGAGAAAAGCGACCATCCGCTCCAACGACCAGGTCTGCTTGCACTTCTCCCCAACCCTCTGGAGTACGATAACGCACGCCACACACTTTCTCCTGTTCTTTGAGCAACTCCTCCATACGCGCTCCCATAAGCAAACGGAAAGCAGGATATTTCTGAGCCTCAGCGATAACGAGTTCTAGCAGTTCTGCCTGATTGATCATAGCGATAAAGGGATAACGGGTCTTCAAATGGGAAAGATCAGCCATGACCATAGACACATCACCCATTTCATAGATAATCTGTGAGCGTTTGCTATGACTGAGCTGCAAGACCCGTTCGATCAGGCCCAATTCCTCCAGAATAGTCAGGGTCGACGGGTAAATAACGTCACCGCGAAAAGCTCGGTCGAAATCCATATGCGCTTCCAGGAGCGTGACCGCGATGCCGCGTCGCGCCAGGGCGAGGGCCAATACCGCGCCACCAGGTCCCCCTCCCACGATGCAGCAGGTGGTGGTGGTCTGCTCGACCTGTTTTTCTAATTCGGGAGCTGTCCTATTTTGCATGAGCCTTTCCCTGCTTTCCCTCTTTTATTTTGTTTGTCCACATTTTTATGCTGGTGGTAGCTCTAGCTGCCCGTCAAACGAGCTATAATGGGAGCAAACGCATCTATGGACTCTTCAAGGATGACAATGTATGAGATACCATAGCGTTCTCTGCGCTGCCAGAGCGTTTCCGTAATCTGATCAACCGTTCCGATCAATAGTTGCATAGAATCAAGCGCCTGGGCAGGAGAAATCCCGAAACGGCCTCCAATCTGCTGCGCCACCTGCTCACGCTGATCGGTTATCACAACACGGAAGGCCATAATGCTCAATTCAAGCTGGCTAAAGCGTTCGCCAGCAGCCGAGCGTACCCAGGCAATTTTTTGGGCAGTAGGCTCTCCAGTCGTATTGGCCAGATCTATGCCGTGTGCTCCGTTCTTATGGGCAATACCCACAATATTCGCCTCGCGTGCCGCAAAGGAGAGAACACGTTTCCCGCCTCCGCCAATATAGATGGGAGGAAAGGGTTTCTGAACTGGCCTGGGTAACGCTTGCGCGTCGGTGATGGTGTAGTATTTCCCGTGAAAATTGACCATTTCTTCGTGAAAGAGCTGCTTATAAAGGTGAATTGCCTCCTCAAAGCGCTCAAGGCGAGTGCCCACACTATCCTGGGCCAGGCCTGATTGTTGATAGTCCGAGGGGAGATAGCCCGCACCCAGCCCAAACTCGAAACGGCCCTCGGAGAGGAGATCGAGTGTCGCCAGTTCCTTGGCCAGGAACGCTGGATGGCGGAAATCATTGCAGAGCACAAATGTACCCAGTTTGATCTTTGTCGTCACCTCAGCAGCAACAGCCAGGGAGACGAGTGGACCAAGGCTGGTGGTAATATGATCGACCACCAGGAGTGTGTCGTAACCAAGATCCTCTGCCTTCCGTACTTTGGAGATCCAATCAGAGCGCGACTGGATGTGAGCTGCTACGACGCCAAAACGAAACTGCCTTTGTGTTGTGCTCACGTTTTTTATCCTTTAGTCTGAGCCTGGACAGGAGTCCAGCGGTAGATTTCGCGGGCCACGCCTGGATACAGTTCTGGCGAGAGCGGCTTGACATACGTGTCCAGTTCCGCTTTGACATCTTTAAACAGGGGATCTTTCGCATGCTCTTTGAGGATTTCCGGCAGGGCAGACTGACCCTCAACAAAGTGCATATAGATGTCACCAAGCACCCAGACGTGGCGAGATTTGACTCCCAGAATAGAGGGCAGTTCGGTATCGTCGGAACGTTGGAAAGCATTGGCAATAGCATCCTCGCTCCCCTGCTGATAACGACCGATGATCACGCCGCGATACACAGACTCTTCACCGTTGGCCATCTCTGCCGCGCCATTTCCGCCGGAAGTCTCATTTTTTTTATCTACGTTCTTTTTATTTGTTTTTAGCGATTCGCTACACATTTTCTCGATATATTCTTTAATTACCTGTTGCTGGATTTTTGTATGTTTATTCAGATAATTGGTAGCCTCTTGCTCACTTACCGGGGCTCCAGCCCTGATGGTGAATTCCTGCTCCCAGGTCATCAGCGCGGTAGTGGGGCTCAGGCTATCGTACCACCAGTGAAGCTCCATTTTTGCGAAAGGACCAGAGTCAGGTTCGCGCTCGGAGTAAGTAGATCTGCGTTCAAAGTCAGTCTGGCGGCGAGCTATCCAACTCCAGCTCTGGCCAGTCTCGTCGGGATGGGTAGTGAGTCGGAATGTGACATCGCCCGGCCTCTCCTCAAGGACCTCACTACTCTTGTACTCTGTAAAAAGATCTGGCCAGGTGCGCACGTCGTTCGTTAAGCGAAAAACTTCATCTACTGGTGCTTCAATCACCACAACATTGCGAATATATCCCATGCGTCTGTCTCCTTAGTTATAGCTGTTAATCAACGCAACAAGTTCCTGGACATTCTGAGTTTGTAACGCCTCCTCGTGAGGAACCTGAAAATCCAGGTTTAATTCCAGGCTGGCAAAGGTTTCAGAAAGTCCGAGGGAATCTACACCAAGCTCTTCCCAGGTGGCAGTCTCAATGCCTGGTGTATTCGCCGGAACGCCAACTTTTGTTTGTAGGATGTCAATGACTATCGCGGGAGTACATCTCTGCGCCATATACTCTTTTCTCCTTCGAGTTTGCCAGAAGATATAGATGTCGATGTTTTTCATAGTAACGCTTGCGCTTACCTTTTGGTGGTTGACCTGGTAACTCCCTGGTCATCTCTTCCAACTTCAATAGTGACAAGAATCAACCAATCATGGCACTTTGTTGTGCTGAAGGGGAAACAGTATGAAGCGCGTTGTTGTTACTGGGATCGGCGTGGTGGCTCCAGGAGGCATTGGTCGAGAGCCATTTTGGGATACGCTTACTACAGGCCGGTCAGCGTGCAACCTGGCGACGAGTATCGAACATCTCGAACATTTTCGCTCGCATATAGTTGGCGAAATAGTCGATTGGAATCCTGCAGCAAACGGGCTAAGCGAAGAGGAGATTGCTCACTTTGATCGGCATATCCAGTTCGCCCTGGTTGCTGTGTCGGAGGCCTGGGCGGACAGCGGCCTGGATGACTCACAACTCGACGCTACTCGTGTGGGCGTCTCAGCAGGCACTGCTATTGGCTCGACTCCTCGACTAGAGCAAGAGTATCTTGCTGTCAGTTCTCAGGCTACCGAGTTTAATGTGAACCCACTACTTGCTACCCCCTATCTTTATCACGCCGTCTCTCCAGCGACTCTCAGTGCTATTCTGGCTTCCAAATTTGAGGTGCGCGGTCCTGTAGTGACAGTCTCTTCTGGCTGCACTGCCGGAATCGATGCAGTGGCCCAGGCCTTTGAGTGGATTCGGGATGGTGAAGTAGAGATTACTATCGCAGGCGCCTCGGAGGCAGGAATCTGCCCGATTAATATGGCCTCTTTTGATGCTATTAAAGGGACCTCACCGCGCAATGGCGAGCCAACAACCGCCTCACGGCCTTTTGATGGTAGCCGCAATGGCTTTGTTCTGGGCGAAGGGGGAGCTTTTCTTTTGCTCGAAGAGTTGGAGTTCGCACGCAGACGCAATGCTCATATCTATGCTGAGATTACTGGCTATGGCAGCGCGCTCAATGCTTATCACATGACTGGTCTTCAGCGCGATGGCCTCGACATGGCACAGGCTATCGTCGCTGCTCTGAAAGAAGCAGGGATTGAGCAGAAGGAAGTGCAGTATATCAACGCGCACGGTTCCTCGACAATTCAGAACGATCTCCACGAAACGAATGCCTTTAAAGCAGTCTGGGGTCAGCAAGCTTATAAGATCCCGATCAGCTCCATTAAATCGATGATAGGACATTCGCTTGGTGCCATTGGAGCTGTTGAGATCGCTGCCTGCGCTCTCATTATTGAGCGCGGAGTTATACCACCTACGATTAACTATCAAACGCCTGATCCGCAATGTGATCTGGACTATGTTCCCAACATTGCCCGCAAGCAGCCAGTTGATGCCCTGGTCTCGACTGGCAGTGGTTTTGGGGGCTTCCAGTCGGCGTTAGTGCTGACAACTGTCAAGAAAAGAGAGGAAGTACGTCATGTCTAAAGGGGCAGTTATTACGGGGTTTGGCGTTGTTGCCCCTGCAGGCATCGGGGCCAATGCTTTCTGGCAAGGGGTAAGGAGTGGACAATCATTTATCTCACCGCTTACCCGCTTCGACACCACACGTTTTGCCAGTAAAATGGCCGGAGTTGTCCATAATTTTGACGCAGTTGAGCACATAAATCCTCGCGTTGTCGCCCAGACCGATCGTTGGACGCATTTTGACCTGACCTGCGCTCATGAGGCGATTTCCCAGGCAGATCTGGATATCGGACAAGAGGACCCGGCTCGTGTTGGTGCAGTCTTCGCAGCAGGTACCGGTGGCAACGCTTTTGGTCAACAGCAGCTCCATTTGTGCTGGGAAAGAGGCCCCAAATATGTCAGTGCCTACGAGTCCATTGCCTGGTTCTATGCTGCCAGCATCGGTCAGGTTTCTATCCGATATGGTATTCGGGGCTATGGTCGCAACATTTGTGCTGAGGCTGCCGGTGGGCTGATTGCGCTCGCTCACGCCGCTAAAGTCATCGATCAGGGAATCTGCGACGTCGTCATCGCAGGCGGCTCGGAGGCATCGATTGCTCCCTACGCTTTTGCGTGCCATCAGGCCTCTGGCCTCATCTCATCTGAGACAACTCCTTATCCCTATCGCCCATTCGACATGACTCGTTCAGGCCCAATTGTGGGCGAAGGGGGAGCTGTCTTCTGCATCGAAAGCAAGGAACATGCCAGGCGGCGTGGCGCAACGATTCTTGGTGAGATTGTAGGCGGTGGACAATCTTTCGACGGTCAGGCAGAACGTGAGCCTGCTGCTGAAGGGAAAGAGTATGCACGGGCTATTCAACAGGCCCTCAGCGCTGCCCAACTCAAACCATCCGAGATCGATTGGATGGTTTGTGATGGGCTGGGCACACAAAGTGGCGACATCGCTGAATTCAGGGCACTGGAGGATGTTTTTGCCAGCGTGCTCCAGGATATTCCCGCCTCTGCACCTAAATCTATGTTCGGTCGCCTTTTCAATGGAGCTTCTCCTGTTGATGTTGCTATAGCTTTGCTCGGCATGAAATATGATACCGTCCTGCCAACAGTTGGCAGCAAACAGCAGGACCCTCGCTGTCCACTGGATATTGTTCCCAATAGAGCGCGCAACAGGAAATTGAGAAATGTGCTCATTGGTGCGCGTGGCTTTGGCGGCTTTAATGCGGCCCTTATCGTAAGGAATGGGTCATTGCTTTGAAAGGAAGAGCTTATTGTGCCGATTGTTTCTCATCAAATATCTCTCGTAGGCGCGACGCTTATACTAGCTCTGGCGATTATCGGTATTCTCTCGCAAGCTGGCAAAGCACAGGAAAAGCGCACTGGTATCGTGCTTGCTCTCTCGTGGGGGGCGCTGCTCTTCTCTATTCTGATGATCATGAGTAATGATGCCTTTTCCCAGTTTATTATTAGTGGACTTGCTAAAATGCAGCGTGGCTCATAGAATAGATGGAAATGAAGCGAAAAGCCATGCCAGGTGAAGAGCAAGAATGTTTTGAGGACTATTTGGGCCTGGAACATTTTATCTCAGAGATCCAGGCCAGCCACGCAGCATACCCATTTCAGAAATTAACGCCTGCGCAAATGCATGTGTACGGTATGGCGCTACTTTTTCACGCGGCTACGCCAGGAGTGAGTGAACCAGGTGTGGAGTTTGCTGCGCGGCTACAAACTCTCCTGGAGCAGGCCATCAGGGCTGACAAACGAACTTAAACCGTTGCCAACGCTTCTTCCTCGGTCGCATATGTCTTGATTACAGAAAGTCGGGTTTGAAAGCCCCTGCGTTTCAAGCAGGGGATGAAAAAGCCGTTCCTTGTCGGAGAAGAGATGAGGGAAATAGTCCTGACGACGGGGCTTGTCAAAGGGAAGAGGATCGTGGTATACTCTCGGCTGGAAAACGTGTTCAAGGGAGCAAACCAGGAGGAGGCGTGCATGAAACGCAGCAAGACCAGCACCTTTTTGCTGGAGGTGCCATTGGTGGTGAATGCCCAGCAGGCAAAGCATCTGCGCGCCCATCTGGAAACCGCTCGCTGTTTCTACAACGCGGTGTTAGGCCAGGCACGCACTCGTCTGCGGCGGATGCAGGCTGATCCTGCCTGGAACGCCGCCCGCGCCATCCCTCGTTCTCAGAAAGCCACGCGCAAAGCTGCCTTTGCTGAGCAGCGCAAACGCTACGGCTTCTCCGAATATGCCCTGCACGAGTATGCCAAACGGGCGCGCTGGACCTGGTTGGCTGAGCATCTGGACTCCACCATGGCTCAGACCCTGGCCACCAGAGCCTTTCAGGCGGTGCAGAAGGTGTGTGTGGGCAAAGCTCGCCTCGTGCGCTTTAAGAGTCGTGGGCGTGGTCTGGACAGTGTGGAAGGCAAACGCAATGACACCGGCATGCGCTTCGTGCTCCAATCGCCCGAGGAAGGCAGCCAGGGCTTCTTGATCTGGGGAGAGGATCACATCCCGGCTCACCTCGATTGGGATGATCCGGTGGTGGCCCATGGATTGAAACAGCGCATCAAATATGTGCGCCTCGTGCGGCGCAAAGCCTCCAGCCCGCGTGCAGAGGGTGCCGACTCCAGCGGGTGCCGCTATTGCGTGCAGCTCGTGCTAGAGGGCAAAGCCTTTCTCAAGCCCAAGAATCGCCCCGGTCAGGACACCATTGGTTTGGATCTGGGACCATCCACGCTGGCCGTCTTTCCCCGGCAGGCAGAGGTGCAGTTGCTGCAACTGGCCGAAGAAGTGCGCCTGGATGCCCGCAAGCAGCGTCGTTTGCAGCGTCAGCTGGATCGGCAACGTCGCGCCAATAACCCCGACAACTATGATGAAAAGGGACGCATCAAACGGCAGGGCAAGCAGCGGCTGCGCTGGCACGACAGCCAGGAATACCGAGAGACGCGCCGGCAACTGGCGACGGAAGCCCGGAGGCTGGCAGCGCACCGCAAGACCCTGCATGACCGGCTGGTCAATGACCTGATCCGCGTGGGCAACACCATCACTCTGGAACATCTTTCCTATCGAGGCTGGCAGAAATGCTTTGGCAAGAGTGTGGGACTCAGAGCGCCAGGAATGCTCATAGAACACCTGAGACGCACAGTTGCGAAAACTGGCGGCATCCTGCGTGAAGTCTCCCCCTTCCAGACCAAACTCTCGCAATACTGTCATGGCTGCAAAACCTACCACAAGAAGCCGCTCTCCCAGCGCTGGCATCAGTGTGAGTGCGGCGTGGGACCGGTGCAGCGAGATGTGTATTCGGCCTTTCTGACCGCCTATCTCGAAGCAGGAGAAACCGTCCCCTCCATCACCCAGTCTGACTGGGCAGGTGCGGAACATGTTAGTACCAGTCAAGGTAGGTGAACGATAAACGCTTTCTTCGAGTGTGGCTAGTACTTTTCTCTTTTTCAGTTTACAACATCCTTCTGCGCACCCTACAATGAACCCGTTGCCATGTGGTGGATATGTAGAAAGTGGAAGGATAAAAGGAATGACAACATCAAGCTCGCAAGAGCACTGTTTGGCTGCCTTAACGCGTATTCGTCGCATAGCAGGCCAGCCTGGCGATCCCTACGAGATCGTTTTTGTGAATCACAGCGGCCTCCCCATTGTCCCTTTAAGCGAATGGTATCGTTTGCGCAAGAGTCTTGGACCTGATAGCACCCGTCACACGTATTTGACCTGCCTCATGCCATATCTCTCGTTTCTCGAAGAGCTGGCGTGCCCCTGGAATGCTCCTCCTGATCAACTGCGTCCTGTTTTGATTGCGTTCCACCGCGACCGGTTAGGTTGTCAAATCCATCCACGTCGAGATGGGGCAGGCGTTGACATTATCCCAACACGCGAGACCCCTCTTCGCCCCAGCACGCTCCAGGTTCTCCGCGCCGCGCTTCGTGACTTTTACCTGGTGCTCAAAGATGCTGGGCTGTATGCCTTTACGAACCCCCTCTCGTCCGAAGTGCTCGTTGCGCTCAAGCGGGAACAGACCCGCACGCTCGCGAATAGCGGCGCTCCCGATCACGCTGGAATCAGAGAAGAGACGCATGAACAGTCCCGGCGGCGCCCTACTGCTTTCCTCCGGCACCCCAAAGATCAGGAATGGAAGCCCGAACTCCGTCGAGAATTGGCCGATGTGCGGGAAGGGATGCACGCCGTCCTCAATGCCATGCTCAATAGCAACGAGGTGCCTCCAAGGGAGAAAGCGGTGCTGGAATTGCTGCAAAATACTGGAGCTCGGCTGCATGAGGTTGTCTTCATGAGCGTAGGCGGTTACAGAAATGAAGGCGTTGCCGGACAGGCCAGGGTTGTGAACAAAGGAAGTTACGGACGGGAGGTCAAGACTATTTACTTTGCGCACAATCCGAAGGTTGGGCAGGCGCTTCTGACCTACCTTGAGCAGGTTCGCCCATTGTATGACTCACAAGGACGACAGAAACTCACTGAGATGGGTGCTCACGAGGCGTTATTTCTCACCGAACGTGGCACTCCGTATACACTGAAAGCCTTTTACTGGCACTGGTACAAGCACTACGAACGCTTACGTAGCAAGTGCCCTGTGCGGTTTTCACCCCACGATCTTCGACATCTGTTCATCAGCGAATACCTCATCCGGTTGAAACGGGAGTGTGGAGCAGGAACAGAGCAGTTTCAGGAAACGGATTACCTGCAAGCACGGGAAGCGTTTGGCAGTCTCATCATGGGCTGGAGTAGCGACAAGACGATCAATATCTACGACCACACTCGCACTGGCGAGAAAACGCTCGCTGTATTGGCCGGCTACCAAAAGGATCTCTCCCGGCACCACTACGTGTCTGAACCAATTCTCTTGCCGCAGCAGCTTGTCCAGGAGATTTCTCCTCCAGCCAGAGAAGCGGCTGTGGTTCCTCCCACCGAAGGGACGGTCTGGTTGCACGACGCGGAAACACTAGCCTGGGTCAAAAAACGGCAACAGCAAGCCAGACCAGAAGCGCGAGAGGGTAGGTAGTCATGCAGGAACATCTGAATGAAGCGGGAAATGTTATTGCCGAAACGAAAGGTGAATCTCCGAGCACGAGCATTCCATCCTTACGCAAGCTGAATTTCAGCGATCCCAAGCTGCGAGAAGCCCATATGCAGGCATTTTTTGCCTGGCTTCCTAAGATTCTACGTAATGCCCCTGGGATTCCGTGGGAACAGTTGCCAAGCCCGCTCATGGGATACTTGGTACGGAAGGTCGCCCAGGATTCCGATGCTATTCCAATCACCCTCGCTGCCGGCTGTGCGATGGGTCCGTTGAAGAACTATTCACTTCTCAAGCACTGCCAACGACTTGCGAGACTCTTACGATCCTTACGAAGCCACTATGGACTGTCTGAACTGGCACAACTGGGCCAGCGCCATATTTGGGACCAATTCATAGCCAATCGTACGCTCTCGCGAGGAGAGGTAGATAATATTACCAATTACGACGCCTTCGCTTCCACTTATCTTCCCACCTATCTCGAACAACTCAACATACGGGACCGTATTGCCTGGGAACCGTATATTTTACCGCCGCTCCCACGCGGCTTCATCAACAAGAACGGTCAGCGTAAAGCAGCCAGGGCAGCTTCGGAGAAACATCGCAAAGAGAAAAGCGACGTACTGGTCCCTCTTTTCCCTTTACTTGTTGAGATTGCGCTCCTGCGTAAACAGGGTGCAGAACGTCTCATTAAGGAATTTCGTCGGCATCGTGATCGTGCGATCTCTGGCGAAATTGAGCTGCCCTACCACTTTCAATACACCGATCGACACTTTTCTTTTTCTGAAGATGCTGCTACTCTCGCTGATGTCCAATTGATTGAGCGCGAAGTTACCCTCTCATTCACCCTCTGGGACAAGTGGCATTGGGTAGATGCCCACCCAAAGCGATACAGCTATCAAACCCGCTACGACGCCAGGTGTCACCGTGAAGCCTACGCTCCAGAGCGGAATATGCACTTTTTGCAATACCATGGAGACCCTTCTGATTTGCTCTGGTGTGGCAACATCCTTGCCGAGCGACGAATAGGCAATGCAGTCAAAGAGCCGGGTTCTACCAGCACGAAAAGGAAAGACTTTGAGGTGATACGGCCAGGATTGTTAAACCCTCCGAGAAGCGACAATACCTGGCTCCGGCATGCCTGGCACCCTGATGAAACTCTTTTTGAGCCGGAAAGTCTCTATCGCGGGGTACTGTTAGCAACTGCTCTGGCGACCCTTGCCCTGACGAATGGAAGCCGGCTGAACGAGCTACTCCAAGTGAGCGCTGACCGTTTTGACACCATCGTCGTCGATGAACTCAAAAACCAGCAGCCGACCGGGCGGAAAATCGGAATACTGGTCCAGCATTTGTTACCAAAGGGGTTTCGACAAGAAAGTGAGCGCCAACTCTTTCTCATCAGCGAGATGACCGGGCGGCTTTTGACTGAGATTGGTCAACTGCTTGAGGCAACCCATGGAGGGAGTATCCCCATTGTTCACCCCTACCAAAACACGAAAGAAGAAGATTTGTATCCAGAGCCCTACCTTTTTCAGTGGGCAGCGAGCGAAGATGGTCGGATTGGTTTGCTCAACTCAAATGATGTGGGGAACCTGTTGCGCTTTCTGTTTCATGGGTTGACGCTCACCACAAGGGATGGTCAGCCCATTCGCATTGCGCCTCATTTGCTTCGGCACGTTTTAGCTACACATGCTCGCACGGTAAAAAAAGTGCCGGCTGAAGCAGTGGCCTTCCTTCTCCATCATCGGGTGAGACTCGAAGGCTCGTCTCGATCACTCACGATCTCCGAGGCAACTGCCTACTACAGCCGTTTGCCGGTAGAGCGGCTTCTGGCCTTGCTCTTTGAAGCACAATCTCAGCTAACTTCGTCCCATACGCCTTCGTACTTGCAGGTACCTCCTCTACGAACTCTGGAGCAGATGGATGAGGCGCTGCGTCGGGTGTTTGAACAATGGGGCACGATTGGGCCAACTGTCTTTGGGTATTGTGGTGCAGGACTCTGTGTGCGTCCTAACAATCGCGCCCTTTGTCTGGACTGTCCGCACCTGGTTCCACATTACAGCAATCTGCGCAATGCCAAGACTTGGCGCAAACTGTATGTGCTCCAGGCACAACTTCATGATGCGCACGGCCATGCGGTTGATGCGGAGCAGGCTCGAAAAATGATCCAATATATCGACGATATCATCCGGGTGATGGAGATCCAAATTCGTACCCGGCAGGACGCCGGCATTTTGCCTTTTGCAGATACGCTCCCAGCCACCCAGGACGACGAAGGAGATGAGTAGTGGCGGACACAAAAAAGTCCTCTTCTGAGGGCCGCTACGCCCACCTGCGTGCGAATGCGGCAGCCCAAAGAAAGGCCACGATTGATCGGCTCACTCAGGCGATTGCGACGCTTGAGGCGGAACAACGTCCAGTCAACACCTTTACGATTAAAGAAGTGAGTGGCATGGATTACATGGTCTATTACCGCAATCCTGAAGCACTGGCCATCTTCCGCACCCACAGCACTCACCTGCGTGAGGAGCGTGTCAAAGAGGAAGAGAAACGCCATCGCTCCCAACGGAGGCGAGCCAGGCAGGATGAGAGCTTGCATCAGGTCAAGGTCGAAGCCCGAGATCCCCTGCTCAATTACAAAAAGCCGGAACTCGTGGCCAAGCTACGAGCGGCGCGAGCAGAATGCGAACAAGTCAAACAGCAGGCCCAGTCAGAGCGAGCAGAACTCGAACAACATTATGCAACCCTCGTACAGGAGCATATGCGGTGTGGGGTCACTATCGCTACGTTGGAAGCAAAGCAGGCTGAGTTCCAGGCGTTCATGCAACGCTTTCGCACGGCATTACGTGATGAGGAGCATGGAACGTAACACTAAAACAGCAGGATGTTCAAGACAGATGGGCGAAACCACGCCCATCTCGCTTGATATGCAAGGGTATTACGACATATGATATCTACTAGAAAAAAGAAGCGCGCCTGAGGGCCGTGATGGAGCGTTTTGAACAACGTGCGACTGCGGGGCACTCTTTGCTCCAAAGCATGGGTATTCCCCGTGCCAGAGCGCGTCGGCCCAAAAGTCTGTGCGACGCTCCACAAGAGCTGCTTTTCCGCTCCCGTAGAGGAAAAGTCGCAGCGTGGAAGCGCCTCCCAGAACCCCCTGCGCTTTAGCCAGGGGAGCTTTCAGTTCCTGCTGATTTCGTCCTGCTTCCTCTGTATAATCAACTCGACTATATGAGCGTGCTCTTCATTTGTTACCCGCATCTCATCTACCAGGTGTTCAATAAGGAAGAGTCCCCATCCTCGCGGACTCTGAAGCCCCGCCAACTTTGCGTCGATATCGGGCAATTCTGGCTCAGCAATACATTGCCCTCCACCCTCGTCGCGAATACGCACAGAAAGTGTTGCCTCGGAGGACAGAACCTGGAGGGTAACAGGCTTGTCAGATTGATACTGGTTGCCATGCTCCATCGCATTCATCACCATCTCAGCTACGGCTGTTTTGAGATTTTCAAGCTGCGCGGATTGAAGAGAGAGTGGCTCAACAATTGAGGCTACCTGCTCTCTCGCCTGACGTTCATTGCCGGGAGAGCTTGCAACAGTCCACTCTGCGAGAAGATGCAATGCATCCTGTGAGGCCATATCTTCTATCTTATTTATGGACAAGACAGAAGGTACGGGCTTTCGATACAGAACCACCATCGTTACATCATCCTCTTGCTGCCATTCTTTGCCAGTAAAAGCAATCAGTTCATCGCGCATAAAATTAATAAGTGTGGGACCACCTGGATGTTTGCCTAAAGACGCTTTAAGACAAGACTCATCGAACATTTCACGTTGTACATTGTGCGCTTCGGCCAGGCCATCGCTATAAAAGAAAACGCTGTCTCCAGGAGCTAAAAGCGCTTCTTGCTCGTCATAGCATGCCCCTGGCAGCATGCCCAGAGGCATACCCGTTGCAGATAATTCAATAATTTTGTCTTCCTGACGTTGATAGGGCCAATCGTGTCCTGCATTAGCATAGCACAGTCGTCCGCTATCCAGTTCTAGAATGCCGTAGAAGCAGGTAGCAAACATTCCTATTGGAATTGTTGTATAAAGCAGATCGTTTACCCGCCTCAATACCCTGGCCGGAGAAACTATTTCCTGCGCAGCTGTACGCAGCATGGTACAGGTAGTTGCCATCAACAAAGCCGCGGCCATACCTTTATCAGTGGCATCACCGATCACAATTCCCAGCCGGCCATTAGTCAGAGGGAGGAAATCGTAGAAGTCGCCACCAACCTCGCGAGCCGGGTCATAATATGCTTCGATCTGCCAACCTGGTAGCTCAGGCATTTCTTTGGGCAAGAGCGTCTGTTGAATGTATTGTGCTGAATGCATATCTTGCTCTATTCGAGCGCGCTCCTCTACCCGCGCATTTTGTTCCGCGAGCGTCTGACGCTGGGCTATACTCTCGACGAGTTGTTCAGCCATCTGATTGAACTGCGACTCCAATTGGCCAATTTCGTCGCGCTTTTTCACCGTCACCTGCTGCGTGTAGTCACCACCAGCGAACTTGGCGGTGGCTTCTACCAGTCTATGAATGCGCTGGACCAGGCCTCGCGTAGTCAGCTTCCCAAAAAGCGCGCCGAGAGGTCCCATAATGATCAGCCAGGCAAGGCCGCTAAGGAACCAGCTCCTTACACCTCCCCAGAACAGGTTTCCCTCTGATACTGTCCATGAAATTTGTACATAAACAGCTCCAATTGTCTGCGAATTATCTATATTCCAGACAGGTTCAGCAATAAATGCTGTGTGAGTTTGTCCAGTATCCGCTACTTTTACATATTCCTGACCATTTAGAGCAGTAAGGATATGTTGATGCTGATCAGGTAAAAATTGTGTAGCTAGTTTTAAAGGAGTGTAACGCGCTGGATATGAACTGGCAAGTATATACCCGTCTGGTGTGATTAATAGAGCAAAGGCGGTGACATTGAGGGGGTGATCGCGGAGGCCGATATAGGGGATTTGTTGATCTATGGGGGAAGTTTGGTTGGGGCCATTCTGTTTTTGCGAGGGAGAACCGATAGAAAAGGGCTGATTGGGCTGGAACGTCGTATGTGTACTAAGGGAAACTCCTGACCCCTGAAGTTTTGCGGCAGATGCATAGGATTGTGCCACCTCGAGTGCCATAGGTTGGAGCACCAGATCCACTACAGGAGAAAATATGATGATAAGCAGAATGAATCCACCTAAGAAGAATTCAAGCAACAGGACATTGAGCACTGACAACCCTACATACGAAATTGTTACACGCACACTCAAGCGAGACCACGTTTTTGCGAATGGTCCTTGTTTGTGCATCTGTTTCTTTGTCTCAGAGGGTTTCTTTTTCCTCGTCATAATCTTTTTCTAGATGTGTAATGTTTGGAGGCGCAGCATTGCCTCTGTGCGAGAACGGATCTGGAGCTTTTCGTAAATATGCGTCAAATGCTTCTCAACTGTTTTTTCTTTGAGCGCAAGCCGCTGGGCAATACAAAAATTAGAAAGCCCAAGGCGAAGCAGTGGTAACACTTGCATTTCTCGTTCTGTGAAATGTAACGGGACGCGTGAAACATGCTCATTCAGGATTTCGCGCGCGCGCTGGCCCAGAAATGTGCTTCCCGTTGCTGCTGCTGTGATGGCTTGCGCTAAATCCCTGGCTGAAGCATCTTCGCCAAGCAAACTTTGCACACCGCTTTTAATGATGGGGAAAGCTGTCTCTGGGCATAGCCGCTGTTGGATGACTACAATGCCCAGTGAGGGTTGGATTTGTCTGGCTACTTGAATGCATTCCAAACACTCACAGGTTCCTAAAGAGCTGCCAAGGAGAAGCACATTTGCCTCACTCTGTCTGATAACTGTTGGCATGTCCTGCATTCGCTTTAGACTGGCACGAACACGTACCCGGGGAAATCCTTCAAGAATCTGATGCAATGCCTCTCGAATAAGCAAATGTTCGTCAACGATGATAACCTGCATCAACTGCTCTTTTTCATCACTTTGTTGCTTGTCGTCATACCCTTCACGTTGTGCAGGTGGCCTCTCTATTATTTGTCTCATCATCACCCTCTCTGTTCTTACTACTTATCAAGCAATGCAATCAGCTGCTGGCGGAGTTCAGCAAGATCCTGGCGGAAATGGTTTGAAAAGCCGCTTGTTCTTCTTCAATCAATTCCATCTATCGGGCTTGTGCCTTCAATGAGTGGATTTGCTTGCAGTGCTTGACAAAAATCCTCATCAGCATTTGCCAGGCCAGGAATAGAGTCGATGGTTTTTTCAGAGCATCCTCTTTTCCTTGCTTCCAGTTCGCGCAGAAGGATCAATTAGCAGCAATGCTTTCTGGCCAGTTCTTTGTTGTTTGACCATCTCCAGTGAGAGAAATACGGAATTACTGGAGAACAGGAGTGTCGGAAGGGCCTTCCTCCAGTTGTCGAAGAGGAGTATCTGGAGGGCCTTCATACATGACAAGCTGATCAGATGGCGTCTGCAAAACGCAATGGATATTCGGACAAAAATGTGTATTGGAACATTGTCTCTGCATTGCTTTCCTCCTCAAAGTGTGTCGAAACAAAAACCTATTCTGGAAACTATTTGTTTTTGTCGGGATTAGCATACCTGATCTTCTTTCGCTCTATTTTCGCGGCAGTTTCGCAATAATGTGGGCCTTTTCGCTAATGTTCCGCAAATATGTTCGCAGGCTGGATGGACTGTAAAAATGGCGAAAAAGATCTAATTTCCTTAGAAAGAGGCGCTTCCTTTGTCTTTTTTACCTGGCAGCTTAAAGATGCAGTAATTTCTGGGTAAAACAAGGATAGAAAAATTCAATTACAAGTAATGCTCATGCGAGCATCAATCAGATGTACTTTATAGAAAGGGAGAATCCATGTGAAAAAGGGGTTCATCTTACTGCTGCGGGCTTTGACAGCAGGACTCGCATTTTATGGCTACTTTAGCGCCAACGTCTATTGGAACTATGTTGATGATTGGTACTATAGCATGTATGGAGAGCGGCTGGCATTTTCTCATGATTCGAATTTGAGAGAGCGGTAAAGTATGCCATATCGAGTTGCGTGTCAACGATTTTTAGAGCCGTCTTACAGGTGGCTTCAAAAATCGTTGACACGCAACTCGATATGGCATACTTTCTTAACCTTCTGCTTTCCAGCCATGTACATTCAGGTGAAAGGCAAGCGAATTACACTCCCAACATGAGGGGCACACAGACGCTTCCGTGTGGTGTGCGGATGTTTTCACCGCAATCGACGATATATTGAATACACTTAGAAAGGCAGGAAGAAGTTTTTATGCTTCGCCAAGGACTATGTTTCAGACAATTTTGATTGCTAATCGTGGAGAGATCGCGCTGCGTGTTATTCGCGCTTGTCGAGAAATGGGTATACGTAGCGTCATTGTTCACTCCGAAGCTGATAAAGATTCGCTTCCTGTACGTTTTGCCGATGAACATATTTGTATCGGGCCAGGACCAGGTGGCAAAAGTTACTTGTATATGCCCAATATTCTCAGTGCAGCAGCTATCTCGCAGGCTGAGGCTATTCATCCTGGATACGGCTTTCTCTCGGAGAATATGAATTTTTCCCAGGTTTGTGCCGATATGAACATCGTTTTTATTGGGCCACCGGCGAGCGCTATGGCAATTATGGGGGACAAGGTTTCAGCTCGGGCAGCCATGGCAGAAGCCGGGCTGCCAATGTTACCTGGAACATCTGTGTTGCATACAGTTGAAGAGGGGTTGGAGGCGATTAAAAAGCTTGAATTTCCCCTGATGCTCAAGGCTGTAGCTGGCGGTGGGGGACGTGGTATCCGGCTGCTCAATCGACCAGAGGAGTTCGAAGGAACTTTTTTGCTAGCGCAGAATGAGGCTCGCGAAGCATTTCATGATGATGGAATTTACCTTGAACGATATTTGGGACGAGCACGTCATATTGAGATCCAGGTTCTGCTGGATCACTACGGGAATGGGATCCATTTGGGCGAACGTAACTGTTCCTGTCAAAGACGCAACCAAAAGGTACTTGAGGAAGCTCCCAGCCCACATTTACCAGAGGAATTGCGTCAGGAAATGGGCCTGAAAGCAGTACAGGCTGCCCTGGCTGTGGGATATCGCAATGCTGGAACAATGGAGTTTTTACTGGATGAGCAAAATCGCTATTACTTTATGGAAATGAATACCCGCTTGCAAGTAGAACACCCAGTAACCGAACAGGTGACAACCCTTGACCTGGTCAAAGAGCAAATACGTATCGCAGCCGGTCTGCCGCTAAGCATCTGTCAATCAGGTGTCCAGCTTCACTATCATGCGATTGAATGTCGGATTACTGCTGAGGATGCTGAAGCGGATTTTCGCCCACAGACAGGAACCGTGACACAGTATCTGATCCCTGGAGGGCCAGGAGTACGTGTTGATAGTCATCTCTATCCTGGCTACGAAGTTCCTCCCTATTACGATTCCTTACTGGCAAAATTGATTGTCTGGGGGAAGACGAGAGAAGAGGCTATTGCAAGAGCCAGGAGGGCATTAGATGAGTTTATTATCGAAGGTCTTCCTACTACTATTCCATTCCTGCGGCGCCTGATCGACCATCCTGGTTTTGTGAAGGGCGAGACGTATACCCGTTTTATCCAGGAAGAAGCGCGGGTACTGGGTATCGAAAAGTGAAGGGTATATCTGCTATCCAAATTTCTGTCTTATCATGATGAGAGGAAGGCTCACAATGAGTACTGAATCCGTTGTTAATTCTTTTCCATCTTTGGAAGGTGGGGAAGGAATCGTCGAATCTATGAAGCAATTGCGTTATCGAGCAGCAAAATGTGAACAGCGGATTATTCTCACAGATGGAGAAGATCCTCGTATCCTGGCGGCTGTGCGTAATCTCCAATACTTTTCCAATCTCCAGTTCGTATTGGTGGGCGATACTTCGGCTATTTTTTCCCAGGCGAAGTGCCTGGGCATTGCTGGTCGGATTGAAATATATGACCCGTTGTGCAATCCACTCCAGAGGCAGCTCACCCAGCTTCTGCAAGTTCAATTTGAGCAGCGCCGTAAACCTATGCCCGACGCTGCTACCATTCAGCGAATGGCACTGGACCCCACCTACGCCGGGGTACTATTGCTCAAGGTTGGCCTTGCTGATGGTATGGTAGGAGGAGCGCAGGCTCCTACCGCCAATGTGATTCGAGCAGCTCTGCAGGTCGTTGGGGTTGATCAGAAGAATCCTGTGGTTTCTGGAGCTTTTATTATGTTACTACCAGAGCAATTGCCCGCCGGCCAGAACGCACTTGTTTTTGCTGATTCTGCGGTCATCCCCCAGCCGAGTATTGAACAGCTTGTGTCGATTACCATGAACACAGCACACGTTACCAGGGCGATTCTTGGACAGGAGCCCATTATCGCGCTCCTTTCTTTTTCCACTTACGGAAGCGCTAAAGATCCCTCAGTTACCAAAATGGCATCAGCGTTACAACTCATACGCCAGCAGGCCCCCGACCTTTGTGTAGACGGAGAAATGCAACTGGATGCTGCGCTGATCCCAGAGATTTCAGCCAGCAAGGCCCCTGGAAATGTGATAAAAGGACGAGCGAATGTTCTCATTTTCCCCAATCTTGATGCCAGCAATATTGCTTATAAACTGTTAGAGCGTGTGGGAGGTGCTACAGCTTTGGGGGTCATTTTGTCAGGCCTGGCAAAGCCCATCAATGATCTTTCACGCGGGTGTAATGTGGATGATGTTATGAATATGGTGGCTGTAACAGCGCTACAAGCTGCACATGGCAATGAGAGGCAATTGTTGAGTGCATAAGAGAGCCAGAACGCCTGGATGGGAAGGAAGCGGTGTCCGTGCGGACACCGCTTCCTTCCCATCCAGGCGTTCTGGCTCTCTTATGCACTGCGACGAGTGGTCCCCCGACATTCGATCTGGAGGGCCAGGTGCTCACCCACTAGATGCTGGATCACATCCTCTAGCAGGCTCTCAGCACCATAGTTTGCTTCGACACAAGCTAGCAGATGGCTCACGTCGGCGAGTGTGGCCTCGGTCGTCAGCAATCGTTGGAACTGCTGGAGTACTTGAATCCGGCAGCTCAGGCGATGTAACTGATCTATTGTGCTTCTGGAAAGAACCATCATAGTCTTTTCCTTTCGCTGAGAGTAAAGGCTTTCCCTTGCACTCATCCTGAGAAAACATTGAGCAGAGGCCCAGATGTTTTTTGGGTATTTCAGTTAGTCGTTCGCTCTACAATTCTTCTGCTTCATTGTTCTGTTGCTTCGATTTATTTATGTTTATAAATCTTCAGCTAAAGCATAAAACACTCTATATTAGCGGCGCGTTCGCAGTTGCTTCGCGTTTATTTTTCCAGTAATCAGAGCAAGAAGATTAGACATACATTTGTGGTTACAAGAGCAGTAAGTTATAGGTAAAGTGGATCTATAAAAATTGTATTACAAGTAATGCAGAAAAAAGCATTAGTAAGAAAGGATACCCTGAGCAATGCAATATGTTAGCACTTTATCCGTAAGTTCACGTAGTGAGTCCATTGATTACAAGCGCAGTAATCCCGAGGCTCAGAAAGGAATGATAACTTGCCCAGGCTGTAGAACCCTCTGCCTGTCGATGGGAAAGGTAAAAAAGAGCTGGTACATTTTGTGCCGCTGCGGTACCTATATCCAGGAATGTACGGGTAGTGACGACTATTTTGATTAGTCCATTCTCACTACGTGCCTGGAAGAAAGAGAGGAAAGAGTTTCGATCAGCGAGGAGTTTTGATGAGAAACAATAAACACGAAGATCCGGCCTCAAGAGAAGGGTGGCCACACCTTTCTCATTTCAAAGACGAAGGTATCCTGGACTCCCCTGACAAAGGAGCGTACCAGCCGATTAATGCCTATGGTATGATTGGGAATTGTCATTCTGCCGTTCTGGTTGGTCTTGATGGTTCAGTTGATTGGGGGTGTTTGCCGGACTTCGATAGCCCGGCACTCTTCTGTCGCCTGCTAGATTCCGAACAGGGTGGGTATTTCCAGGTTTCGCCTGTTGATATATCCATTCCAGGTGTTCAATGCTATGTATCGGAGAGTAATGTTCTCCAGACAAGGTTCAGTAGCCTTACAGGTGAGGTTGTCTTAACCGATTTTATGCCTGTTGAGACCCTGGACTCGCTGGATGTTCGGCCCAGCGGGCAGGAGCATAAGAGCTTTTCTCATTGCCTGGTTCGCAAGCTTGCCTGTTCTTACGGTCAACTTGCTGTAAGAATGCTACTCAAAGCCACCCCTCAATATGCAGCATCTGCAAGCGATGCCGTCCTTGTAACAAGTCATGCGGGCGCTGTTATCTCTGGTGAACGACAGTATGTCGGTTTGTTCGTTGCTGGTGCTGAACATATTCCCACTTTTTCAATGCAGGTTGAATGGAATGAGGATAAAGCTCATCCAATTATTATGGCACAATGTATCTTGTCGAAAGGAGAAGAACTGTTTTTTGCTCTGGGGGTAGCCGACAGCGCACGAGCTGCTCACCAACTCGTAGAGTATGAGCTATCCATACGCCACTTTCAGGCAGAATTGATGCACACGCTTGACTGTTGGCGTGGGTGGCTCGCGAAGTGTACCTACCATGGGCCTTATCTAGAAGAGGTTCATCGTAGTGCGATTACGCTCAAAATGATGACTTATGCTCCTACTGGTGCGATTGTAGCTGCACCCACCACTTCTCTTCCAGAGGCTCTGGGAGAGGAGCGCAACTGGGACTATCGTTATACCTGGCTACGCGACGCCTCTTTTACTCTTGCTGCCCTCAGCCGCCTTGGTTTTCCTGAAGAGACGCAGGCCTTCACGCGCTGGTTCTGTTCTTTGTCATGGATTAAGAGCGAAGGTCCGCAAATCATGTATGGCATTCGCGGAGAACACGATCTCCCTGAATATGAACTCAGCCATTTGCAGGGCTATTGTGGATCCTCTCCAGTACGTATTGGCAATGACGCTGCGCGTCAGAAACAGCTCGATATCTTTGGTGAGGTGCTCGACTGTGTCTTTCTCTCTCAACAGGTTAGAGAGAGGGGGCTTGCTTGCGATGACCTGCCAAAGCAACTATGGGATAAGTTGCGCCTGCTTGTAGAGCACGTCTGTCTTCACTGGCATGAGCCAGATTCCGGGATTTGGGAGGTTCGAGGTGATCCTCGTCACTACGTTTACTCTAAGGTCATGTGTTGGGTTGCCCTGGATCGTGGGATACGTATGGCAGAGCGTTTTGAAAGACAGGTGGATCTTCCTCGTTGGCGTCTCATCCGAGATCAGATCCGTTTGGACGTTTTAACCCATGGATATAACACCCATGTCAAAGCATTTACCCAGTCTTACAACACCAGCGCTCTTGACGCCTCTTGCCTTTTTCTCCCACTTGTTGGCTTCATCGCGGCTGATGATCCACGTATGCTTTCTACCATCGATCGCATCATGAAAGAGCTCACCGATAAACATGGGTTTGTTTATCGCTATCATACGGATGACGGGTTGGCCGGAGTAGAGGGAACATTTTTAATGTGTACTTTCTGGCTGGTGGACAACCTGGCTTTGCAAGGTCGTCTTACGGAGGCCAGGGCGATCTTTGAACGCACGCTTCGATGTGCAGGAAAGTTGGGCCTCTTCTCTGAAGAGATAGATTTTACAAACAATCGAGCACTTGGAAACTATCCTCAGGCATTCTCTCATCTTGCATTTATTCATAGTGCTCTCAAGCTCCAGCAAGCTGAAATGCGGCTTGCTAAACGACAAACGACGGTTCCACTCGTCGCTGCGATGATGTTGGAAATCTAGCGTGTGCTGCTTTTTTGTGCTGGAAATCCTGCAAAAGAATGCTCTACCTTTGAAATGCATTACCGATACTAGAAGAGAGCGGTAATGCATTTTCGCTATGCTCAACAACGCAGAAGAAGCGAATGGGATGGGCTGATCCCAAAAACGCTATGGGGTGTCTTAGAAAGGCAAGTTTTACAGAAACACAGAAAGCACTGTCGAAGAGAGGTTTGAGCAAAATTGGCCAATTTTGCCAAACCTCTCTTCGACAGTGCTCGTACCCAACAAGAGTAGCGTTGCTGAAAACTACGCCTTCAGCAACGCCTCAAATTCCGTTCGATTGAGCTGCTCACGCTCCATGAGGGCATCAGCCAGGCATTGAAGCTGGTCGAAGTGCTCTTGCAGGATACGCTGAGCCATGTTGTGGCCTTCATCCAGGATTTTCCTGATCTCGCGATCCACCAGCGTAGACATACCAGGGCTGCTCGTAGAGCTGGCGGCGGGCGCGGTCATGGCCAGGGTAGACAGGCTGGCAGCATTGAGCTGGCCGTTAGGAACGAGGCGACCACTGGCGTCCAGGGCCAGCGTCTGTGCGCGCGAGGGGAGACTCGACGGTTCAAGTCGGCTCAGGTTTAGACCCGCTCCGCTTTCGTCGGAACCGGCAAAGATCACCCCCATCTCTTCGCTCATGCCCCAGTGCGTCACCATGCGGCGCGCCATGTTGGTCACGACCTGGAAATCGTTCTCGGCCCCTGTGGTCACACCCTCGCGGCCTAGCGTCAATTCCTCGGCAACGCGCCCGCCAAGCCCAACAGCAATCTTCGCCATCAGCATCTCGCGACTATAGTTATAGCGATCCTCTTCAGCGATAAATTGCGTCACACCCAGGCTCTGGCCGCGTGGCAGAATGGTAACACGGTTCACGATATCCGCTTCGTGCAGATGATAGGCCACCAAAGCATGCCCACCTTCGTGAGAGGCAATGATGCGCCTTTCAGCCTCCGTCATGACCAGCGGGCGCAGAGCACCCAGTTGGACGCGTGCCAGGGCATCCTCAAAGCAGGCGTGATCGATCTTCTCAAGGTCCTTGCGCGCGGCACACAGCGCGGCTTCGTTGACCAGGTTCGCCAGGTCAGCTCCACTCATGCCGGTTGTCAGACGCGCCAGTCGTTTCAGCGAGACCTCTTCCTGTAGTGGCATCTGCGCGGTATGCAGGTCCAGAATCGCCTGTCGGCCTGCCCAATCGGGTAACGACACGTTGATGTGCCGGTCGAAGCGACCCGGACGCAGCAGCGCCTTGTCGAGAATATCGACGCGATTGGTCGCCGCCAGCACCACCACCGCCTGACTGGTGTGAAAGCCATCCATTTCCACCAGCAGTTGATTCAAGGTCTGATCGCGCTCTTCGTTGCCCATGGCCTTTATGGTGCGTTTACGACCCACTGCGTCGATCTCATCGATAAAGATCACCGCTGGAGCGGCTGCTCTCGCCTGGGTAAATAAATTGCGCACCCGGCTGGCCCCCACACCAACAAACATCTCCACGAATTCAGAGGCACTGATGCTGAAAAAGGGTACGCCCGCCTCCCCGGCCACCGCGCGTGCCAGCAGCGTTTTGCCGGTGCCTGGTGCGCCTGCCAACAAGGCACCACGCGGAATCCTCGCTCCTAAGCGCGCAAACTTCTCTGGGGCACGCAGGAACTGCACTATCTCCTCAAGCTCCACACGCACTTCGTCAATCCCTGCCACATCGGCAAGGGTTGTTGGCGGTGTGCTCACTTTGACTGCCTGACCGCCAGGCCTTGGGGCAGAGTGAGTGACCTGGCTGCTCTTTCCCCCCAGACCTGCTGGTCCAGTTCCCTTCTTTTCCTGACCATTCCTGGCTGTGCCATCGACACGCAGCGCGCGCCGGCGAGTGAAGTGTGTCATCTGCTCTTGGAGGTTCTGCGGCAGGCGTCCCGGCTTGCGAGGGGCCAGCACCAGAGCCAGCAGCAGCAGCAGGAACAGCAGCGGGGCGAACTTCCAGATCAGGCCCAGCCAATAGGGCTCCTGAGTCTCAGGCTGCGTTGTGACTATCACATGCTGGCTAAGCAGCATCGGCATTACCGGGGTCATCCCATGGGGGGGTAACACTGTATAGACCAGGAGTCCGGGATCAATCCCTGTTGATGACACATTCAGGCTGGTGGTGTTCAATGAACCAACATAAAGCGTCCAGGTGCGAATCTGAGCCATCCGTTGGGCCGAGGATAACGTGGGTTGCTGCTCATTCACCTGCGTCAGAGGCTCCTGTAAAAGAGCGTTGATCCCATTTCCCTGAATAATTACCGCCAGCACATCAGCTGCTCGCCCGCCGGCGCCTCTTCCTTCTCTGGGCCGGGGAGCTGTGCAATAATGCCAATCAGCAGGCTAGCTATTGCAACGAATAACAAACCGCTTATGACAACACTTCTCCGTACTTTCCAAAATGGAATGTTTCGCCAGTGATTCTTCACACTATCCAATAACAGATGACGTTTGCTCGACTGACCACGCTCTGCTGACCAGCCATGTTGACCCTTGCCGTCCATGAATTGTTCACCTCTTTCGCTCCCTCAGCGCGCCCACGTCAGGCTTTCTGGGCTCTCTTACTATTACCACTGCCATTGGATAAGCTCGTCCGGGTCCTTTCCGTGTTCCTGCATAAACTGAGTATGTTCGGCAAGGCGTGCCTCGTAGTAGCCAATGCGTTCACTCATACGAATAGCTACCTGTTCATTGTGTGACTCGCTGGCAGCCAGTCGAATAGCCTGGATTGCCAGGTGATAGCGATCGGTGCCATTGCGTATCTGCATATCGAACGGTGTTGTGGTTGTCCCTTCTTCGCGATATCCATTGATATGGAAGCGTTTTCTATGAGGTCGTCCGAAAAGCAACTGCTTAACGACGGATGGATATCCGTGGAAGTTGATAATCACTGGTGCCTCCCTGGTTAGCAGGCTCTCAAAGAGTTCCGTATCGTGTCCATGGGTATGATCCTGTTCCAGGCCCAGCACGAAAAGATCAACGACATTGACTACACGAATACGCAGTTCTGGCAGGTCTGTGCGCAGCATGTGAGCGGCGGCCATGACTTCGATCGTGGGATTATCTCCAATGCCGACCAGCACCACATCGGGACGTACCCCGTTATCCGTACTGGCCCATGACCAGACTGAGGCACCAGCGCGGCAATGGGAAATCGCTTCAGGAAGTGAGAGCCACTGAGGAAACGAGCGCTTTTCAGCAATGATGAGGTTGATCCTGCTATCGCGGCCACGCAGACAGTGATCCAGGGTGTACAGCAGACAATTCGCGTCAGGGGGAAAGTAGGCGCGAGAGATTTCTCCCTTTTTATTCGCGATTGTGTTAATAAACCCTGGATTCTGATGCGAGAACCCGTTATGTTCCTGTCTCCACAACGTGGAAGTCAAGAGGTAATTGAGAGAAGGTACCGGGGGTCTCCAGTTGAGCTCCCCGGACATTTTGAGAAATTTGGCATATTGATCCATCATCGAGGCAATGATGGGCAGGAAAGCCTCATAGGAAGGGAAAAGCCCGTGTCGTCCTGTAAGCAGATAGCCCTGGAGCCAGGCCTGGCACATATGCTCGCTGAGCACCTCTATTACCCGACCCCCCTGGGAGCCTCCTGAATAGTCGACAGATGCTACGGGCCATTGGTAATTGCGCTGCGTGACCTCTAAAACTTCGCCCAGGAGATTGGATTCCAGTTCGTCAGGGCAGAAGATGCGAAACGTGTGGGGGTTCAAGGTAATGACATCTTTGAGATAGTGAGCGACAGAGGCAATATTGCTGTACAGTTTTTCTCGCGCTGGAACAGCGTAAAGAGCCAGGTCTGGGAGCCGTAATTCCTGACGCACATGACCACCGAGGGTATGGCTGTTACAGCCCATACGATGATCGCCAGAGGGACACAACGTGAGCAGGTCCGGATATGGCCTCCCTTGTTCGTCGAAGAGCTCTTCAGGATGATAGGAACGAAGCCACTCTTCAACAGCATGGAGAGATTCAGGATTGTCTTTTAAATCGGCAGCAGGAATCTGGTGAGAGCGATAGGAACCCTCTATTACCTTTCCCTGATGGCTTTTGATCCCTGTCCATCCTTTAAGAGAGCGCAGAATCAGCATCGGCCATGCTGGCTTCAGGAGAGGGGCTCCACTACGGGCAGCCTGTTGAATCTGCTGAATTTCGGCGTAAGCATCATCCATTTCCTGGGCCAGCATTGCATCTCCTTGCGAAGCCTCGATGATGTGTACATGATAGCCAAAGCCGCTGAATAACAGGGTGAGTTCAGCATCACTCATCGTACCATAGATCGTTGGATTGCTGATTTTATAACCATTGAGATGGAGAATTGGCAGTACAGCTCCTGATTCTGCAGGATCAAGGAACTTATAACTGTGCCAGGCGGTAGCGGTCGGTCCTGTTTCCGCTTCACCATCGCCTACAATACAGGCCACAATGAGGTCAGGATTGTCCATAGCTGCACCAAAGGCCGTTGCCAGGGCATAGCCTAGTTCTCCTCCTTCGTGGATCGTTCCAGGAATGGCCGGCGCGAGATGGCTGGGAAAACCGCCCGGCCAGGAAAAGCGGCGAATCAGATTCGCAAGTCCAGCCTGATTCCTGGAAAGGCTGGGATAGAAATGCTCAAGAGATCCTTCAAGGTAGAGATTGGCTAAATTGGCTGGCGCACCGTGCCCAGGACCAGTTACCAGAAACATATTCAAATTGTGGTGAAGAATAAGCCGGTTGAGATGCGCGTAGATCATATTAATCCCAGGACATGTGCCCCAGTGGCCGAGCAGGCGATCCTTTACATGGGCAGATGCCAGCGGGTCTTTCAGGAGGAAATTATCCCGAAGATAAATTTGCGCGGCTGCCAGATAATTGGTGGCACGCTGATAACGAGCAAGCACTTTCAGCTCTTCTATCCGCTGAGTAGTAGCGTCAGAGGAAAAAGAGCCGCTAGAAACATGGGTCGACATAAGATCACACCTTTCCTCAGATATCCCTGATCATGAGTCGTGCGGATCAGGGATATTCATGTTGAGATTGGGGGACTGTCAAAGAACAACTACGGTTCTATTTTGCAAGAAGACTGTTACCAGCAATTTATTTGAGCGTAAATAGAGCAAAATAGATACCTCTTCAACGTCATAAGAGTAATGAGGCGATCGACTCCCAGTTCTGGGGGAGAGTTATACGTCGGGGGAATTATGGCTATTTTCAACAAGGTGCGGTAAGCATGGTAGGACTCCCTTATGTTATGCTGGTAAAGAGAATCTTGCTGATTTTTGAAAAAGAGCGTCGATTGATATTCTGTGATATATGAAAAGCACAGAATACTAATTGATGCATCCCAGACATTTTTCCTAAATCAGGATTGTTCTGCAAGGGGGAAAATAGAAGAGAACAACATCATTAGCTATAAGAGGATGTATAAGCGATAGAAAGGCAAAACCTGTAGAAAGACATTCAGCGCCCACCAGGGAAAGTTGTTTAAAGGGGGATCTTATCCTTTCCACCAGATAAGCGAGTCCTGCCGCAAGTATTGGCCTGTTCGTGCAAATAAAATGCGGAAAGAATGCGCAAATGTTGTTGAGATGTACAACGTATACTTTTTTCGCAACAAGAAAGGAGCAATTATGTCCTGGAAGACGATTAACTACATGCTTGGGCTCGCTGCTGTAGATCAACAATTCTGGCAGGAGTTGAAAAAAGATCCGCTGATGGCAAGTCAGAATCTAGGCATTCAGTTGACTTTGGAGGAAAAAGCGGCCTTAAGCAATATCAAGGTCGAAACACTCTCCGAGTTCAGCCGATGCTTGTTGAACGAACTCAATAATCATACGGATTGAGAATTTGCTCTTTGAGTCGTATGAGGAGCTGGAATGAAAGCTCCTGGCAGGCCCATTTAATGGTGCAACGAGCCTGCTGGAGTGTTGACTGGTTATGCCTCTGGTGGAACTGAAGTTTGTGATTCAGAAGCGCCAGGAGTCCATTTGAAAATCTTGAACAGGTAAAAAAGAGCTGGAAGCACAATTACCATGCCAATGATCATGACAGCCAGGGTGGTTGTCGTCACCGTTGAGGCATTGGCAGCTTGTTGAATAGTGAGGGTGGGAGGAATGATATAGGGGTACTGTGAAACGCCCCAGGAAATGAGCATCAGGGCTGTTTCCAAAACGACAAAGAGGCTGGCCAGGAGATATCGTCGCGCGAGCAGCGTCACGAGGACCAGGCTCCCCATGAGAATAGTGCCAGCAACAAAGAACAACGCATGCTCCAGAAGGCCATTCCAGAGCCAGGGAGCTTCTGTGGCTGAGAGACCAATGCAGAGCACGCCTAGAACGCTCACCAGCCCACTCGAGATCAATGCTTTCTGTCGATAAGATGCTACAAAGAGCTTTTCATCGCGAATATGCGCTTCAGCAGTAAGGTAGACCGCAGCCAGAGTCGCGCATTGCAACACCGCCATAACGCCGACAGCCACCCCAAAGGGAGTAAGCCAGCCCAGAAGCATATCTGAGGCTGTGCTCCCTGAGAGACGGACTCTGCCGCCTGCAACAGCGGCTGCTGAGATGCCTAGAAAGAAAGGAGTTATCAGACTGGTAACACTAAAAACACGGCTCCAAAGACGAGCGAATATGCCTTCGGTCTGGAATGCGTAGGTGCGGAAGATGAAGCCAGCACCACGCAGAACAATACCAAGAAGAGCGATTGTCAATGGAACAAAAAGTGTGCTCATGAAGGTTGCGAAGGCTGCGGGAAACACATTCATCAGTCCGACCAGAAGAAAGATGAGCCAGACATGATTTGCTTCCCAAACGGGACCCAGAACGCGTGAGATGAATTGATGCTGGCGCCGGCTGGTCGGTCCGGAAACAAACAAATCCCAAACGCCTGTTCCAAAATCGGCACCCCCAAGAGCGACGTAAGCGATAAAGCCTACCCAGACCAGGGCAAGCGTAATCAGGGCGATACTCATCGAACACCAGTACTTTCTTCTAAATCGATAGAGTCGGTTCCTTTGAGTGCCTGAACCTGGGGGAGTGGTTGGCGTGCCAGTCCCAGAAGGAGCCGGATCAGCGCGAAGGCGAGCAGAAGATAGGTCAGCACAAAGATGAGGAAGCTAATCGAAACCCAGGGAGCTGGTGTTACTGCGTCGCTGGTACGCAGAAAGCCATTGATGACCCAGGGTTGTCGTCCCATCTCTGTTACCATCCAGCCGCAAATGACCGCCACCACGGTGAGAGGGCCAGCCAGGATAATCCCTGCAAGGAGCCAGCGCTTCTCTAGCACACGCTGTTTTTGTCGCCAGAAGAAGAGCCAGAACAAAATGACTACCAGCAGAGCAAAGAAACCACAACCAACCATCGTGTCAAATGAGAGATGAACAGCGGATATGGCATTTGGCCAGTCTTGCTGTGCGAAGGCATCCAGCCCGCGGACCTTTCCGTTGAGATTGAGATAGAGTAGCAAGCTCTCGCCATGAGGAATTTCCAAGGCATAGTAGACCTGGCCGGTTTGGGGATCGGCGAGACCCCCAATGCGCAGCGGTGGGCCGTTTTCCGTCTGAAAATCACCTTCCATCGCGGCGAATTTGACGGGCTGGGCCTGAGAGAGGAAGCGAGCATTGAGATCGCCAGTGAAGATTTGCAGTGGTGTCGTGATCAGAGCCAGGGTCAAAGCGAGGAACAAGCCTTTCTGGTAATAGTCCCCGCGTTTGCCGCGTAACAGGGCAAACGCCGAGATTCCTGCGATGACCAATGAGGTGACGACAAGGCAAGCCAGAAGCATATGAATGGTTTCATATGGCATGCTGGGATTGAAGATCGCCTGCCAGGGATTCACATCCACAATGTGTCCGTTGCGAATGACAAAACCAGCAGGCGTATTCATCCAGGAGTTGGCACTGATGATAAACCAGGCGGAAAGCATGCCACTGATCCAGATGGGAAACGAACAGAGCCAATGCACGCGCGGGGTGAGCCTGTTCCACCCATAAAGGTAAAGGCCGAGAAAGATCGCTTCCACAAAAAAGGCAAAACCTTCGAGCAGAAAGGGGATAACAACTACCTGTCCGGCAAATTTGGTATAGGTTGGCCAGAGCAGCCCCAGCTCAAACGAAATGATCGTGCCAGAGACCGCACCAATCGCAAAGAGCACCGCCGCTGCTTTTGACCAGCGGTGCGCCAGGAGATGCCAGGTGGGATCTCTGGTTTTCAAGGCCAATCCTTCCGCAAGGCATAAGAAGAGTGGCAAGCCAACCCCGAACAAGGAGAAGATGATATGAAAAGCCAGCGATGTTCCCATCTGGGCACGAGCTGCTAACAGGTTATCCATAAGGTCTGGCTCCTACTAGATGCATTCCACAGCAATCTCGATGTTGATGATGTCACTGACAAGAACCCCCCCGGTTTCCAACACCATATTCCAGTGTAAGCCGAAATCTTTGCGATTAATCGAGGTTCTGGCCTCGAAGGAGACGACCTCTTTGCCGTCAAGATTCTTGCTGCGTCCGGTCAGTTCGGTGTCCAGCGCGACCTCACGCGTGACTCCGTGAATCGTCAGATCTCCGATCACCTGTCCATGGTCGCTGCTCGACAGTTCAACGCGGGTGCTTCTGAAGGTGATGGTAGGGTAGCTCTCCACTTCCAAAAAGTGGGAAGATCTTAGATCGTTATCGCGGAGAGCAGTGCCTGTATAGAGGCTAGCTGCATCGATTTCGGCCTCCACTCGCGAGCGCGATGGATCTGCCTCATCGTAAACCAGCGTGCCGCGAACATTTTTGAAATGGCCCTTGACCGTCGTGATCATCAAATGTTTTGCCGAAAACTCGACCAGTGTGTGCGGGGCATCGAATTGCCAGTTTTTCTGGGTCTCAACACTTGTTTCATTGTACGTTGTCATGTGAAAACCTCCGTGTAAACTTACTCGTTGCGTTTCTGAAAGTTGTCTGTTTGCGGGACCTGAGGTTTGCACCATCAGGTTCCGCAGGCTGAACCTGGACGTTGGCAATAAGGGCGCGTTCCTGGAAACCATCGTCGATGTGCCACGATCCAGGCATAAACACATTCTTCAAGGTTTCCTATTGCCCTGGAATGGGAAACCTTCTCAAAAAGAGAGAGACCGATACTTGTATCAAGAGCCAGGTTGATCGCTTGTGCTCCACGATAAATCTGGCCGGAAGGAAGAATCGCCCAGGCCGCTTGCTCACATTGGGTCACAGTGAGCCCGTAACGCTGTGGAACGTCTGGCGCCTGGAACGGAAGGAATTGTAGATGGCGTTGCCGATCCAGCAGACGGAAAACTTCAACACAGGCAGTGCAAAAGCCGCAATTCCCATCAAAAATGAAAACCAGTTTTTGCTTATCTTGCATTTTCATCCTCTTATCTGCACATTTCTAAAGAGAATACCTAGTGCTGCTGTACGCCATGTCGTTTCAGCCGCTGGATAAGCCTGCGCGGAAGAACGCCAAGCCTGTAGAAGACGGTTCGTATTGCCGCGTTATACCAGATGTTTTTTGCCTGAGACCACTGTAAAGAGGGATCAATGCAATGCTTCGACATCTGTATCTGTCCATCTGTTTGGAGATATGTAGCAAGAGCTTTAAGAACATGAATCCATATGCGCTCCTGGATACTGGCCCCAAAGACACGAAATCCTAACTCGTACAGCGGATCATTGGCACGCGCTAGTGATTGAATCTGACAGACAAGATCGCCGTCTTCGTACACCACACTAAAGGTATTCCATCCAGACTCAGGATGCCCTTGTGGCGTCATAAGCGTAAATGCTTCATCATCTGCATATAACACCATAACCCCGGTGGAAACCGGCAGGCCAGAGCTTCCATTGATAAGAATAATTTGCCCAGGTTCAAGATTATCCATGACCGGATAGAAATGTTGTTGTGGAGGCAGAAAAGATGGGAAAGAGGTCTTCCAGATGCGCATAATCTCAACTGGCATCAGATTCGTCTCAGGCAAGGCGAGGCGATACGTTCTTTGCCAGAGCTGGCCGAAGCCCTGTAAGGGTCCAACTGCCTGGCGACCATCAACATTGAGATTGAGCGCACCTGTAGGTACCCGAGCAGTGTGTAAAGTAGAGGCACGTGTCCAGTGAGGAGCATCGCGTGGTCCCTTATTTTCAGAGGGAAGAGAAGTGGTCATTGGACCTCCTTTTTCTGTTCGGGGTGAATGCTAAAACGCCTGTGAAAGTTCGATTGCAAGTGACAGAAATAATGAAGAGCACTGATACAAACTTTTCTACCTTCTTGATAATACCTTTTCAACAGTTATTATTTGTATGTAAGGATATGAAAGGTATTCTGTGATTTTTTAATCCCTTACATAAAAACAAATCTACAAGATATCAAAACAAATGTCAAGCAATTAGTGGGAATATCAGGTAGGGAAATCCCTCCTAAAGATGGAGGGAAGATCGGGTGGTAGTCTTTTCCTCCTTTCGCTACACTTACCACTAAAGCAACCAGGCAGTTAAGAGAACAGAGAACATGGTCTATTGTGAGGGAATCAAAACAATCGATCATTTATTTTGCATGAAGGAGGGTACCATGGAAATCATGCAGCAACGACCTATGCGGGCTCTTGTGCATCCTCGCGAGTATGAGTATCAGGCGAACTATCGTGCCTATTTCTTTGGGCCATTTCGGCTTTTTTATGGAGAACAGTCTGTTGGAGAACTGATGCAGCGGCGTAATAAGGCTCGTATGATCCTCAAATGGTTCCTGCTTAATCCCGGCAAACTCGGTTCTGCTGATGAGTTTATAGACCTTTTCTGGCCAGAGCTCCCATCTGAGAAAGCCCTGGGAAATTTTCATGTTACCATGCATTACCTGCGCCACATGCTCGAACCGACGTTGACCGCCAGGCAGGAATCTAGCTTTATCCATCGTAAGCCAAATAACTTCTACTGGTTTCAGATGGATGAACGCTGGTGGATGGATACAAGTGATCTGGAGATATTGCTTGAAAGAGCACGCGAATGTGATTTGCGTGGAGATGATCGTCGAGCGGCGTACTATTATCGCAGGATTGCAAGTTATTGTCACCAGGGTTTTCTTCCAGAGGATGAGCCAGAAGACTGGCTGCGTTCGTATCGCAGTCGTTACAAGCATATGTATTCTCAGGCGTTGATGCGCTTGATTCAGATACACACACGCTCGAACGAGTGGGAAGATGTTCTTGAGTATGCTTATCAATCGATGGTGCATGATCCTTATAATGAGATAGCGATCCGGGCGATTGTAGAGATCCATCTACAACAAGGGAATGTTGTTGTTGCTCAACGTCGGTTAGATGCTTTTTGGCGTTCCCTCCACAATGGTCTGGGACTGCGTCCTGATAAAGAGTTTTATGTTTTGCGTGAGCGAATCCGTGCAGCTAGCGATCGCGACCATCTCTAAAGAACAAAAACACGCCTACCCTTCTCTCATCAGAGGAAGATAGAGCTACCCTGGGTTGGAGGAATCATGACATTATTCTCGAGAAATTTTTTTGAGCAAGAGGAACATCATCCATCCCAGGCCTATGCTCGTTACAAAGCCTACTTTTTTGGTCCTTTTCGCGTCATCCATGAGGAGCAACCATTGGGAGAACCAAAATGGCGACGGAATAAGGCCAAGGGGTTGCTGAAATGGTTTCTTCTCAACCCAGGAGATCTTTTTTCCGTTGAGCAACTGAGCAAATTGTTCTGGTCGGAGATTCCTCTTAAGGTAGCCACGAGCAATTTGCACGTTACCCTCCATTACTTGCGCCATGTACTGGAGCCTGATCTTGCTTCTAGTCGCCCGTCGACTTTTATTCATCGCAACCGGTATAACTATTACTGGTTCGATCTCAATGATAGTTGGTGGATCGATCTTTTTGATGTGCAATACCTTTCCACCAGTGCAAAGGAAGCCGAACGCAAAGCAGAGCTTCCCAGGGCTGTTGCGCTTTACTGCCAATTGATTTCATACTACAGCCTGGCGTTTCTGCCGGAAGATATCTACGAAGACGTGTTTTCCCCCTATCGTCGCCAGCATGAATATGCGTATACCCAGGTGCTCGAACATCTGATGCAGCTTTACATTCAAATTGACTCTTTTCATGATGCCCTCTCTTGTGCTCTGCACACCCTTTCAGTAGATCCTTATAACGAAAATGCAGTGAAAACAATGGTTCATATCTATCTGCATCAGGGAAACGCAACTGCTGCACTTTGTCAACTCGACGAATTTCAGAAGATCCTGTTTCAGGACCTGGGCATAGAGGCCAGTAGGGAACTTCTCACGCTGCGCACTACTATTCTGGATTCACGGTGATGGTGCCTTTCACCCACGCGCCGGTTTGTATCCCACGCTTGGTAGAGATTTTTCGATCTGAACGCCGCTTCATCGATCACGCCATAGCGCGGATCGCGCCGGGAAATAACATGCTGCTCAACGAGTTGCATCGGCTTTTCCTCCTTCCTTTGCGGTGTTCTTTTTTGCTTGTGCTTCCTCGGTAAGTTCCTGGACTAATTTCTCCGTTTTGCGCTTCGCCCGGCGTTGCCCGTAAAGCTTCGCGCAAAAGCTGTACAGGATGCTCACAAAGTCGGCAATGATACCCTCAATGGGGTTCTCAGTCACGTTGACTACCTCGATCCTACGACCCTGGATGGCAAGCAGCGTCTCGATATATTTGAACTCGAAGCGTGTCAGGCGGTCCTTGTGTTCGACGACAATCACCGTGATCGTGGGATCAGCGAGCAGGGCCAGTAGCTTCTTACGCCCGTCATTGACCCCGGAACCCACTTCCTTGACGATTTTGTGGACCTTCCAGCCTTTGGCCGCACAGTACAAGCAGAGCCGCTCTGCCTGACTGTTCAGATTAGGCCGGTTCTCATTGGCAGAGACGCGGGCGTAGACCACCACGATTTGCTCTCCCGCGATCACCGGATTCAGTTCTTCCATGATGACAATGGTTCCAGATTCCAATTGCTGTCCTTTGATCTTCCCTGCTTTGAACCAGCGCCACGCGGTTTCGTAACGCACTCCGGCCATTGTGGCAAAGGTTCTCAATTTCAAGCGTTCTCTCCCCCTAGATGAATCCAAAAATGGGTGAGGGATTGTTGCTGATCGCCCTTGTAGGTAGTGCGCATGGATGCAATCGTGGGGATGACGTAGACTTTCTCAAATAGCATCGCCATGATATAATCTCCTTTGTGATAGGGGTGACTAGCCGACCAAGCAAGACCTCTATCCGTCCTAGAGGCGGCTTGGCTTTCGCGAGCGAAGCCGCTTCATCGTGTCTCTGAAGCATTTCTCTTCATTGATCTCAGTATACACCGTATTAAGCCAAATTGTCAACTTGTTAAGCCGAAAGTATTGACAAATCAAACAGGTTGATTTAAACTAGGCGTAGTAGTAAGTTACTACAAGAATGCTACAAGAATTTGCATCAGGACAGCCTAAGAAGGAGGTGCGCACGGTGCTTGAAGAGAAACCCATCTACACCATACAAGATTTGTTTGGTGACTTGGACATCTCGATCATTGAGCTAAGTCGAGTTAGCAGAATCAATGAAGTGACGTTAGCTCGTATCCGCGATGGGAAGCCCACGCGCCGCGCTACGGCTAACAAGCTCTTAAATGTGTTTTCGGAGATTTACAAACGCCCGTTTAACCTACGAAACGTGACCGGCATTAATGTTCAGGTTAACAAACGCCTAGAAGCAAAAGCACAGGGCAACCATGCTTGAAAGAGTCGCCCTGTGCCACGTTACCCTATGAAGAAGCAGAAAGGTAGAAGTTTGTTGGTCAGGTTACTCCCCTGCTCGTTCGTGCAACGGCTGCGATGGTGGCGCATCGAGAATGCTGCACATCATCGCCATACTCGCTTCTTCTCCAATCAAGGCGGCGAGCTGCTCCTGGCGAATCCCCATGTGTTCCATCCGTCGGGTAATGAAGTGATGCTTCAAATTTCCCTCAGCAAGCCCTTTCATCGCCCATTCCGCCTCCTGGTGCTCTCGCGCAACCTCGCTTTGGTTGTTGTTTGGTGTCGCCATGTAAGCCACTTCCTTTCACAAAACAATCCTTTCACTCGGAAGATTATCCTCTTGCGTCGTTCCACTGTTCAGTGTAGCGAGCGGGGTACTTGGAATCTCGGAGGTTTTTCCCCACATTTTTCACCAGGAGGAAGCATGTGATGCTGTTAGAACAGGATATCCCCACCTCGGCGCTGGTGCGCGTCTACGTCCTTGGACCTTTGGAAATCTGGAAAAAGGACTCCTCTGGAGCCTGGAAACTCGTGACAAAAGACAAATGGAAAAACAGCAAACCTGCCCGCGCCGTCTTCAAGCGGTTGCTGGTGCAACCAGGGCGGCGGCTCGCCCGTAGCACCATTGAGGATGATGTCTGGTCAGAGTCGGAGAACTTTGAACTCACCACGAAGAACGTGTACAACGCGATTTCCTTGATCCGTGGAATCATCAGCAAACCGCTCGTCACCTGTTGGGAGGCAGCCTACGAAATTGCTAGTCAAACGCTGGTCTGGACCGATCTCGACGCATGTTCGGCGCTGCTCAAAGAGGCAGAGAATCGGGGGCAAGGATCGATCCAGGCCGTTCCATTCCTGGAACAAGCTGTGACCTTGCTTGAACGTGGAGAGCTTTTGGAGGGCGAGGACGGCAAGTGGTGCTATGCGTTCCGTAAGCGGGCTGAAGACCTGTTCAGGCAAGCCCGGATGTGGCTGGCAGAAAGCTATGAGGCTGAGGGGAAATTGTGGCAAGTGGGAGAACAGTACCGGGCTATGATCTTGACCAATCCATCTGATGAAGACGCCTTGCGGCACTGGCTAGAGATGCTCGCTCGGCATGGCAAGCGACAGGAGGCTTTGAAATGTTATCAAGATATGAAAGATTTTGTGGAAGCACAAGGATTTCCCCTTTCGTCTGAAATAGAGCAGGTTGCTATTTCCCTGAACGGACAGTTACATCGGGCCTTGCTCGTACCTCCCCAGATAGTACAGAGTAGAAGAGAAAGCAATCAGACGCAAAACATGGATATCATTCGCCGCCAACTTCTTGAGACAGGCATGCATGCGGCAGAGATTGCGCCTCTGCTCCCTTTGGTTGACCTTTTTGACGGTGACCTTCTAGAACGCTTTTCTCAAGCCCTTATGAAACCGTTGCATTTAGATGAGGCGACATTTCAATATTTGGAAATATGTACGAAGCAGTTTTGGTATAATCGGCAAAGTGCGGTATTCTCTTCTCGTGACCTTTACCGCCCTGTCAACGCCCATTTGCAGAAAATGATTGCCCGGCTCGAAGGATCATTGCTTCCAACCGAGCGCACGCGCCTTTGCAGTCTTCTGAGTCAAACATCTCAACTTCTTGGGGAACTGTCGCTTGATATGGGGTATTATGTGCAAGGAAAAACATTTCATCAAGCCGCTCTTGCTGCTGCACAAGAGGCGGAGGACCGTTTTTTAACGGTGGTTTCTTGGGGAAGGATTAGTCTTGCTTGTATCTATAGTAAATCTTATCCTGACGCTCTGACCTCTATCCAAACAGCACGATCACAGGCAGGGAAGCATTCTACACTCATGATCCAGGGATGGTTAGCTGCGATTGAGGCCGAGATTCAAGCACACCACTCTCAAGCAGACCTTTGCTTGCAAGCACTTGAACACGCGGAATGTTTCGATAATCAACTTTCATCTCCTCTAGAAGACTATCTTGTGCGCTTTGATCGCTCGCTGCTAGGGGGATATCAGGGGGTTTGCTTTCGCGTCCTCTCTCATCCAGAGCACGACCAATCGCCCTTTTTCTTACAGAAAGCGCAGGACTCTCTGAGGGAGGCTCTTGTCTCCCTTGATCCCCTTTTCATTCAGCGTAAGCCGACGCTTCTTGCAGATCTTGCCGTTGTGAGTATTTATCGGCAAGACATTGAAGAAGCATGTACACTGATAAGCCAAGCTGCAACGCTGGCAACACACATGCACTTGCACAAAGTGACACAGCGTCTTATTGCTCTGCGAGAGCCTTTAAGACCCTGGAAAGAACTTGCTCCTGTGAAAACATTGGATGCTCATCTGGCATTTCTCGCCTCACAGGGAAATAAGCAGTATTAAAAAAGACTTTGTATCAAGCCACCGTCTATCTGAATGGTGGTTCCGGTGATGTAACCTGCTTGTTGAGAAGCCAGGAAGGCAACAAGAGCGCCGAGTTCTTCAGGGTTGCCAATTCTTCCAAGGGGAATATCCTTTGCAAGTTCGCTCAACGCTTCCTCTTCTGTCAGCCCTCGCGCTATGCACTTCTGGACACTTGAACCTTGACGAAGACGGTCGGTAAGCATGCGTCCTGGACAGACATTGTTGACCGTTATCCGATAGGGAGCAAGTTCGACAGAGAGCGTTTTTGCCAGCCCGACAACTCCAGGACGGAGAGCATTCGAGAGGAGAAGACCCGCAATTGGCTGTTTGACCGAAGAACTGACGATCTGAATAATGCGGCCTCCTTCCTGCCGTTGCCGCATAGATGGGAGAACCGAGCGAATCAGTCGTACTGCGCTCAGGAATATCAGGCCAAATGCCTCTTGCCACTGTTCATCAGGAAGCGTCTCAAATATCCCCGCTGGCGGAGCGCCCGTGTTGTTGACGAGAATATCAATTCTTCCAAACGCATCGACTGCTCTAGTAACGAGAGAGGTGATTTCTCCGGGTTGACGCAGATCGGCAGGCACAGCTAGAACGGTGCTGCTGCTGGCCTGTCGAATCTCTTGAGCCGTCTGCTCAAGTGTCCTTCGATCACGAGAGGCGATCACGACAGTTGCTCCCTCTGCTGCCAAAGCAGCGGCGCTCGCTCGTCCAAGTCCTTTACTTGCGGCTGTCACTAAAGCAACTTTTCCTGCGAGTCCAAAATCCATATAAGTTTACCTTCTTCACAAGTTTTTTTCCTCATGAATAAGTGTACACTATCCCGGATTATTGAAGAAAGTCAGAGTTATCTCTTTCTCTTTGGTTTCGAGAAAAGTCAGGAAAAACATCTGAGAATCCACCGCCCCTTCCCGGCTATCCTCTCCAATGGATTGCGAAAACCTGCAATAGAACGCTAGAAAACGCTATGTTTCGCTATATTTTGGGCGACTTGTTTCAATACTCTCTCTTGGTGCTCCTTATCGATCAGGTCTGTATTGATCGGTGGGGATGCCTCGGAGCGATGTCCGCCCGTGTCGTCGCTTCGTTCGCCAGGAAGGTCGCCGAAAAAAAACAGTGGGGGCAAAAGTCCCGTCCATCTGAGCATGGCGGGCAGCGCCCGCCATGCTCAGATGGACGGGACTTTTGCCCCCACTGAAAAAAAGCAAAGCCGTTTGCTTGCTGAGAGAAGCGCTTTGTCCCTCATTCTGGCTTCTTCCTGCCTGGAAAAAATGGAAAGGGCGGTGACAGACGAGATGAGCCACTTTGACGAATATTTACGAACGAGATAAGTCAATGAAACAGGAAAATACGATCAGCGAGGTTGCCCGACTCTTACAACAAGTGAAAGTTGAATATTTGGCAGCAACGCGAGGTATCAGGATGATAAAGAACTCCAATCTGAGTACGAGCGCGGCATACCAAAACATCTTTTTTGGCACCTGTATACATAGACCTTTAGGGAGGGTTTGTAGAGCATTGAGCCATTTTGATGAACGGGAGTAATAGATGAACACAAGTGAAGTCACGCAGCTTCGGCAAAGGATCGATGCCGAAATAGCTGCGATGAATCAGGCCAAACGGGGATATGCGGTAGTAGCTCCTCATGAAGTCATCACCCATCATTTCGATAGGTTAGCAGTATGGTTAGAAAAACTCACCGCACAGATAGGCGAAAAAGCTGCGGTAGAGATGCTCGCAGAACAAATGGAACGGGGGATATAGCCATGGTATTCACACTCTTTCGCAGGCGCAAGGAGCGCAATGCAATCGGTGAGACTGGCAAACAGCCGTCAACTCCACCCTGCATATCCGCAGCCATCATCGCTGATCGGCGACACGTGACCGGCGTGCCCTATGCTTTGCCGAAGGATCTAGATGTGTTGCTTGGGCCAGAGCCGCAGCACACCTGACTTTCCAGCAAAGAGCAAGCTGCGCTACGATCCGCGTGTTGCTCGTCCTGGTCTGTATCTGCACGAGCATGGCGTTTTCCGGGTGGTTTGTGGCTTGTTGTCCGTTTTGAAAATCTTGCAAATCAAGGAGAAGGTGAGAAAGAGTATCCGTGTTAGACTTTTCGGACTACCTCACGGTGCAAGAGGCCGCGAGCATGCTGGGTGTCTCTGCGCGTAGCGTCTACGGCTATATTGCCAAAGGCCAGTTGCCCGCCACGCGCATTGGAGAGCGTATTCTTGTGAATGCGCAAGATGTGTCTACTTTTCAGCAGAGAGCACCGGGCCGCGCGCGTTCGTTGGTGCCGATCTGGCATGTGGCGCCGGAACTGAACCCTTTGTCTGTAACAATCATCAGGGTTCGTGTGCGGCCAGGATGTGATGCGTTGCTGGAGGAGAAGCTTGGCGAGTTTCATGCGATGCGTAGGCATTGCCTGGCGGGCACCTCATCCCGTTATATTGGGCGGAGCCAGTGCGATCCGAGCCAGATCGACATTTTGCTGTTCTGGCGCAGGGCAACAATGCCATCGGATCAGGTACGGAAAGCCTCTCTTGCCGCTTTCTCTACCGATCTGGCGGAGGTGCTTGATTGGGAGACGGCGGTGGTGGAGGAGATTGGTGTGCTTTTGCATGCTGTTTCGTAGTCTTCTCTCTTCTACAAAAATGCGGCCGGAGGGGCGCGCCGCCGCTGTGGCCCATTGCCAGCGGGTACGTTATTGGGTGGGGTGTGAACGTAACTATGATCGGCGCGTGCATATCATCTCTCATTAACCTGTTTTTTACGCATCAATCACAAAAGAGAAAATCGCTCGACAGAGAAGGATGGAAACCGATGGTATTCTTTAGTTGGCCTTTTCGCAGCCGCCGCAAAACAGCAGCTCCGCCACCCCAAGCGTGGGCGGCCACACCGCCACAAACCGAGCGCACCTATTTAGCTGATACTCCCTATCTCTTACCGAAAGATGCGCAGGAAGATCGGCGCTTGAATTTTCAGCACAGCGTTTTATACCGCACTATCAGTAATCACTATTTGGCTCCGATTAGCCCCGACACAAAAACCATACTCGATGTAGGGACCGGAACCGGAATATGGCCGATGGAGATATCGGCTATATTCCCGCAAGCTCATATTATCGGCGTCGATGTGGCGTTTTCTTCGTTACCGCCCACCTTGCCGGAGACATGTATCTTTGTCCAGGCGAATATTCTTCAAGGTTTGCCATTCCCCGATCAACAGTTTGATTATACTCATCAACGCCTACTCGTCGCCGCGATCCCCGCTGCGCGCTGGCCGACTACCGTTCGCGAATTAGTAAGGGTAACGCGGTCTGGCGGTTGGATAGAGTTGCTGGAAATCGGCGACACGATCCAAAACGCAGGACCAGCCACAAAGCGGTTACTTACCTGGATGACCGGGATTAGCAAACAGTTTGGCTTTGAAATGGGGGTTTTACACCACCTGGGAGACTTATTAACTGAAGCTGGTTGCCAGACCGTGGAAGCGCAAGATATCCCGGTTCCTCTTGGCGATTGGGCGGGGGGACCTGGGCAAATGATGAAAATAGATGTTTTACATGGATACACCGCACTCAAGGGGAAATACTGCGAATACTCCAATACTCCGGCAGAGGTTTTTGATAAAATGATTGACGCAGCGGTGGCCGAATGGGAGAAAAATCGCGCTTCGTATGTATTTCATGCTGCGTATGGAAGGAAGGGGTAAGCTATGAATGTCGCGCCCCTACTGTATCTTTCTCAGGAGCGGGTTGAGCGCCTGCTAGCTTATATCAAAACATGGCGTCAGTATGCGTTATCTCAACTCCCGCTCACGGTGGAGCGCAACAATAACCTGCGTATCTTACAACACCTGCAAGGTATGCTGATAAACCGAGTAGACCTGCAAGTAAATCTTTCTTTATCACCCGAAGAAGTACATAGTCTCCGCGTTATGGTTGCCGACGTGGTTTCGATTACAGAACAGGAGGTACAGAGCCGCCAAAAAACATTGACGCTTCTTGGCCTGGCCGAACTTCAATCAGCGTTAAAAAGTGCGCCTCCTGGCTAGTCCTTTTGGCCGGAGTACCCAATGGACATACGTTACTGAAATCGTTTTGCCGAACAACGAGATTATCACAAAGTATCGGGCCGAGAACGTTAAATCGGGGGAAGTGGTGACTTTAAAAACACCAACGAACAGGCGAATCCACGCGGGGAAGGGAAGGCAGTCTATTTCACCCTCATCCTGCCAAACGGGCGCCAACAGAGAGGCGTTGACATCTGGCCTGGACATTTCGGCCAGTGGGATGAGGGAAGTACGGCGCTCTCTATCCCATAAGCCCCAGGTCGCAACTATCAGCTTATTGCAGGAGGACATCGGCGCCGAGATGCTGCAAAAGAAGCGGGCATATCGGCAATCCCTTGCCTGGTGGTTGAGTATGATCGACATCGGATGGCGGTAGGCACTGCTACCGAAAATCTTATTCGCGAAGACCTTCCTCTCCCCGATGAGGGAAAGCTACAATTTTCGCACTAGTTTCGCACCTTACTGCGAAACTGGCGCGAAAGCTTCGTGAATAAGGGTAGTTTATGCTTAGAAAGGATCGTGTGTGCTGCATTTTTGAATACCAATGGAAAACTCATAATTACTGAGGAGGACAGCATGGTTGCAACTACTATGGTAGGTTCGGGAGACTGGCCCAGGGGAACAAGAAAATACCATCGAGCACAGCATTGTCAAAGCCCCCAGGCTGAAGAGAAACATGAGCTTCATAAATATCCAGATGAACCTATTGGTCAAATTATTGAGATGTGGCTCTCGTATAACTATCCTCCTTCTTCTGGTGAATCCACAGGAATGATCTACCGAAAGCTGCTCTTTTCCCTGCGTGCCTATCTACAAGAGCATGGTTTAGATCTAAATAGTTCAGGAAATCAGCTTCCGCAGTTCATCCAGACCTGGGCCAGTCAGCGTACACCCAATAGTCGACACCAGGGCAATGTAGCTCCCGCAACATATAATCAGCGTATTGCTGCTGTCAATAGTTTCTATTCCTGGGTCAATAAGCACCAGGTTGCTTCCTGGCCTAACCCAACCGAGACCCTCAGTCGACCAGTCGTCCAAAAGTATACGGAAGCACATGCACTGGATGTACAGCATGTTCGTAGCCAGCTCAAAGAAATCGATCGCAATACACCACGCGGAAAGCGCGACTATGTCTTGCTCCAGGTGGCGCTTAACACAGGTCGTAGCGCGCGTGAATTAGCCAGCTTAAACTGGGGGAATATCGACCTGCGTGACGAGAACGTTATGCTCACTTTTGAGGGCGGGAGGGGTGGCAAGATTATGCATGATACACTGGATTACCGCCTCTCACAGACATTTCTGGACTACCTGCATACTATCTATGGCGAGGATCTTCACACCCTCAGTCCACATACCCCTATCTGGATCTCTTTCAGCGATCGCACCCATCATCAGGCCATTGGGCAACAGACCATTGCTGATATTTGTGAAGCACGCCTGGGAGCTTCAAAGACTCAGCAATTACGTCACACGTTTGCTCTCGCCATGGACCAGGTTGGAGCACCCGTGGACACCATCCAAACCAGACTAGGTCATGAAGACCGCGCCACAACTGATGTTTATCTTGCCAACCTGAAGAAGGCGCATAATCCCTATGCTGATGTACTGGCTGATACATTTGGTCTGGGAATGGATTAGGCAAAGCACCAAAACCGCCGGAAATTTCGCGAACGGAGCAAAGATCGCTGATGCACCACTTTTTGAGGTATATCAGCGATCCTCGCCTTGACTCCCCCTTGAACGCCGCAGCATATTAGACTGATACTGGTCTATATCGTCCAACAAAAAATATAAACCCTGGCCCTGCCTTTTCTGTTCCGGCTTATGTTCCACTAACACGCCATATTCGTCGTACACATATGCCTTGAGCTTACCTGCCGATACAAGCTTATGAATCCATGTTCTGGTACATCCAAGTCTTCTGGCTGCTCCATTTGTGTTTAAAACCTGTACCACATTCATAAGCAGCCCTCTCAATTAAATATCACTATGCAACACAATTTATACAACAATACACTAACACTATCACCACTGGGCGTCAAGACATCTGAGACAATGCTCTCAGGCACTCTTGAGGAGAGTCGAGATGGAAAAGAAACTCCCGTCGCGCTTCATGTTCCCCTGTTTTTCTCGCATTCATTTCCTCGTTTTCTTCGTGATCTGTCTTTAGAAGGTAGGTGAGCAAAGTGTCTCAAAAAAAGATGCAATGGGTTACTTACCTATCAACTACCCTGGCCATCTAGCCTATGGCAAATACGGCTAGTATCTGTGCCTTTACGGTGTGGGAGAAATGTTGTCCGCCTTTCGCGTGGTCTTTTCTTCTCAAGGACAGCTGACGCCTGAAAGCCTCTCTATTTGGGCGATGGAGAGCCATAAGGCTTGCAGGCGCCGCATGAGTTCTGATCTATTGGATCAGGTAATCTTGTCGCGTGCGCTGGCGTTGGGGCTGATAGCATTGTAAGCATGCCAGCCCCAACGCCAGCGTACAATATCCTCCCATTTTTTGAACTCCTGTTCCCAGTACTCTTCGTGATCCTTGCTTGATCCTCTTGAAGGAATCGGGAAAGCTGGATCAACCAGGGTGATGCAAACCTGACACAACTCCTTCCCGTCGCGCGTCAACATCTGTTGGCTTCCTGCACTGTCAACATTCAACCAGTGGTACTGGCTGGCAATGCAATCCAGTTGGTCGAGCGTCAGACGCCCCTGGTCGTAGAGATCGAGTACAGTTTTCTCAAATGCCGTATAGGCGGCCCGTTTTTGCTCCATTTCTACAGAGACAGTTCGTTTCTGCTGCATCGGCTTTTCTCTCTCCTCTAATGGTTATTCATTACAATGCTGTAGCTCAAAGTGGCCAATAGTACGATATTTCTGGTAACGCAGCGCGATCAATTGTTCCGGGGAATACTCTTTGAGATCTGACAAATGCTCCTTCAAAGCAACCTGGAGATGGCTGGCAGCGAGAACGGGATTACGGTGTGCACCGCCTACAGGTTCAGGAATCAGCCCGTCAATAATTCGCGTTGCAAGCACTTCGCGAGCACTGATACGCATGGCCTCGGCTGCGCGATGTGCGAAGGTATTATCTCGCCAGAGGATGGAAGCTGCAGCCTCGGGTGCTGCCACAGTATACACACTATGAGCAAGCATTAATAAACGATCAGCTACGCTGATGCCGAGGGCACCACCGCTTCCTCCTTCACCAATGACCACTGCGATGATTGGAACTGGCAAACGCGCCATCAGCGCGAGATTTGAAGCGATAGCCTCTGCCTGACCTCGCTCCTCGTCAGCCAGGCCAGGAAAGGCGCCAGGTGTGTCAATCAGGGAAATGACTGGAAACTTGAACTTCCCAGCCATCTGCATCAGGCGATAGGCTTTACGATAGCCTTCTGGATGAGGCATACCGAAATTACGGAACTGCTGATCCTTCGCTCCAGATCCTTTTTGGTGCCCCAGGACCAGCACCGTCTCCTTATCAAAGGTCGCCAATCCGCCAATGAGCGCAGGATCATCGCCGAAAGCTCGATCGCCATGTAGTTCCATAAAGTCGTCGAACACCAGGTGAAGATAGTCAAGCGCGCGAGGGCGTTCCCTATGACGCGCTACCTGCACCGTCTGCCACGCGCTCAGGTTCGCATAGATTTCTTGCGTTCGCGTATGTAACTCTTCCGACGCCTCTCGTATTCGTGTAGGGTTTTCTAACTCTCCTCCCTCATGGAGCATCAAGCGTATTTCTTCCGCTAACTCCATGAGAGGCCGCTCAAACTCCAGATCGTACTCCATGAAATCCATTCTTTTCTTTCCTTCTCTCTTTTGTATCTTGTGATACCTGTGCATAGTCTGCTGTCAGTTCACAATCACTTTTGATACAACCTCTCAATAGTATCATTCTACTGAAATCGGCTCAAGCCGCAGCTGAAACCTCTGTTCGTAATTCTTTATTCTTCTGTATGCTAAGAATTTTTTGCTCCTCCATTGACTGCGATGCCGCGTTACTATATAACTGTAACAGGTACGCGAATGTTTGCTGGAGTGCGTGGCGTGGGGCAATTAAATCAATCATGCCATGTTGTAGCAGAAACTCTGCACTTGCTGCTCCTTCGGGGAGCTTTTCGTGCATAAATTGCTCAATAACACGAGGGCCGGCGAAGCAAATGAGCCCGCCAGGTTCAGCGAGAATGACATCCCCCAGCATAGAAAAGCTTGCTGTCACTCCTCCGGTCGTCGGATCCGTCAAAAGGCTGAAGTAGGGAAGGCCAATCTCACTCAGTTTTGCCAGGGCTGCTGAAGTTTTAGCCATCTGCATCAGCGAATAGAGACCTTCCTGCATGCGCGCACCGCCAGAGGCGGAAACGATCAAAAGAGGGATGCGCCGCACAATTGCCAGTTCGATCGCGCGTGTGAGTTTTTCTCCCACAACGGAGCCCATACTACCGCCGATAAACTGGAAATCCATCACACCAAGAGCCAGTGGATACCCTTTGATGGTAGCATGGCCGATGACAACCGCATCGTTGGTTCCAGCTTTTTGGCGTTCCTGCATCAGCTTCTCTGCATAGGCTTGTGACTCGCTCACGAAACATAAAGGGTCAGTCGAAACCAGATCTTGATCCACCTCAACAAAGCTCCCTCGATCGACCAGGAGTTCGATGCGCTCGTGAGCTCTCAGCCGGAAATGGTAGTGGCACTTCGGACAGACTTTGAGGTTCTTTCTGTATTCACGCTCAAAGAGAATTTCTTTACACTTAGGGCACTTGACAGCAATATTTTTGAGCACGGTTCCCGATGGCTTGATCTCTCTAGAAGACCCAGCCGCGTTTAACAACCCGGTTGCTGGTTCCATACTTTTCTCGTTCTCCTTTGCCTGATGTATATCCATAGACTTGGTCAGTTTGTTCGCTCTCCACTATCCCTGCTAAGGGCAGCCAGACTTCGGGGGTTTCTGAAAGCAGTCCATGCTGGGGATAGACAATCAATGGGAACTATGTGACTTGCACCTCCTGCTGGCCAGCCAGGCGTCGCGTTTTTGCAAAGATTTCCAGTTTTGCTGGTGTGTCGATGGCCAGTGCCGTGATCTGGGGAGCAATTAAACGAACGAGTTTTGTCAGCACCTGGCCGGCCCCCATCTCGATGAGCGTCTCACATCCCTCTGCAACGAGTCTTTCCACGCATAAAACCCATTGTACCGGGCTCGCGATCTGCTCGACCAGTTCCTGGCGAATATCTGCCCCCCTGGTCAGAGGAAGACCGGAAACATTGGCTACCAGGGGAGTTGCTACATCATGCCAATGCAGCGTATACGTCAATTCACGCATGGCATCCTGGACCGTAGCCATCAAGGAAGAATGGAAGGCGCCTTTGACTGGCAAGCGAATGGCTTTGCCTTCACTCCCGGTATGGACAGCTTCTATGAGTCTTTGTACACCGTGTTCGGTGCCCGAAACCACCAGTTGTCCAGGCGCATTCCAGTTGGTGATCTGTATCAAATGATAGTGGGAAATCTCGCTACAGAGAAAATCCAAAGTTTTTCTCTCGAGTCCCAGCACCGCTGCCATAGCCCCTGGCTTCTCATCTTGAGTCTGCTTCATTAAGCGCCCACGCCTGGAAACTAGAGTAAGTCCCTCGTGGAAAGAGAGTGCTCCCACCGCTACCGCTGCTGTATACTCCCCCAGGCTGTGGCCAGCTACCATATCAGGGTAGAGACCCAGGCGATAAGCATATTCAGTCAGCGCCAGGGAATAGGCAAACAGAGCAGGTTGAGCTATATGCGTCTGACTTAACTCATTCAGTGATCCCTCCAGACAGAGCCGGCTGACAGGTTCACCCGTTATCTGATCACTCTGAACCAGGTAGCGCTCAAACAATCCTGGCTCAGGGTGCAGGAGCTCTTTCCCCATTCCCGCTTTTTGTGAGCCCTGCCCCGGATATAAAAAACCGATCTTTCCCATGCGCATTGTCCTTTCTACTGCTGTGCTCTTCATATCAGCATTACTTGTAATAGAATTTTGCTGATGCATTTTACCGAGCACTTACTCGCTAAATAAGCAACATTTTGGCATGCTTCCAGGATGCACTACCAGCGGATTTCTGACGTGGAAACGAGTCAGTAAGATTGCTCAAGTAGTATGCAAGTTAGGATACCGATCAAGTTATGGAAACCAGGTAGCGAAACTCTGACATTTTTTGAAACTCGATGAGTACCAACAGAGTAGCTTCCGCACCTGGGAAGGCGATTACTTGATCGGTTTTTTTCAGAGTGCCGCGAATGGAAGAGAGCGGGACTTTTCAAGAGGCATTCAGCCTCAACACTGATCTACGGAAGTGACCTTCGGAGCGAACAAGAAAGAAAGTCGATGGCTCATCAAGAACATCTGGCGTTACTTAAACAGGGAGTCGCCGTCTGGAATGAGTGGAGAAACGAACACCCTGAAATCTGTCCTGATCTGTTCAGAGCTGACCTGAGAGGAATGGACTTGCAGGAGGCCAATCTGGAGCGAGCCTATCTGTGCGCCGCCGTCCTATGCAATGCCAATCTGGCGCGAGCCGATCTGCGGGGTGCCGATCTGGATCGGGCCTATCTGTCGGGTGCCGATCTGACCAGAGCTCATCTGGACACGACGACTCACTTGAACCATATCACGTTATCTCTCGACAGCGATGTCGATTTGCGCTCTTATCGCCTCCTCCTGACATTCAAGGGGGTTAATCTGGATTCCATCTGGCTGTCCGGGATATCCCCCAAACTGGACCTGAGCAGACTTGATTTGAGCAAGACACTCATGTGGGATCCTCAAGATTGGGAGATTGACCCGAACGGTTTTGAGGACTACGGGATATTAAATGGAGAACGAAGCAACGTTCATCTAAGTAGCGTTCATCTAAGCAGTGCTGACTTGCATGAGGCGAACTGGAGCAATGCCATCCTACGACATGCCGATCTGAGCTTCGCTGATCTGCGTGGAATCGACTTGCGTGATGCTGATTTGCGCGAGGCCAACTTGCGTCATGCTAATCTCATTGGTGCGAAGCTGTATGGCGCAAACTTATCCAAATCCAGCCTGAATCAGGCCAACCTGGCTGGCGCTGACTTGCAGAAAGCGAACTTGTGTGATGCCAATCTTACTGGTGCGAAGCTGAGCAGCGCGAATATGTCCAATGCGAACCTGGATCAGGCCAACTTGACTGGCGCCTGGTTGAACGAAACGGTCCTGGAGGGAGCGTCTTTGCGACGGACGCTCTTGTGCCAGGCACACCTGGGGCAGACTCAATGCAGAGGAGCTAACCTCCGAGGCGCCGACCTGCGCAGCATCCCCTGGCTCTTCATCATGGAATTGACGCTCCAGCCAGAGATTACACTCACTGAGATCCTCTGGGGCGATGTAAATTTTAAAAATAAGTAGGTCACTTCTTTCAGCGTTTTTTGAGCCTCCTTGTGCTTGTTCTTTCTTCTTTTCTTGGGGTACGGTACAACTGCGCCATGCAGGAAGAGGCAGGCTACAAAAATCATCCAGTACCTCGTTTGTGCTGGTTGATCAGCAAGGAAACAGTTAAGAGGCCGTTTCAAAAGCAGAAGGAATCATTGGACAGAATCCGGATTCTCTCCACGTTGAATCTATCCATCTCCCACGGATTGCGCAACGAGTTTTATCTCAGCAGTGATTGGGCTTGAGGGCTTTCTTTGCGGCTTTTCTGTTTTCACAAGGTAGAGGTATTTCTGATCCCTTGCGCGAGAGAAGGAAGTGCGTTGAACTGGCCAGCGAAACCGCTTCAGCTAAAAGTATGGTGGTATCAAAAGTCAAGACAGTTTTCGGGTAAAAATAAGATAAAACTCAACATTTCGAGAAACTCGTCGTTATCCTTTCAGGTACACTTGTGCTGGTGTTTGATAATCAAGAGCTTGATGTAAACGCTCCTGATTGTAAAACGTAAAGTACTCACTTAAGTTCCTTGCAGCATCTGGAACACTTTGGTAGTCTGTAATATACACCTCCTCGTATTTCACACTACGCCACAAGCGCTCGACGAAAATGTTGTCTAAGACTCGCCCTCGACCATCCCAGCTGATACGGATATCAGCAGCCTTGAGCCGACTGGTGAACTCGTGACTCGTAAATTGCACCCCCTGATCGTTGTTAAAGATCTCTGGCGTGGTCACGCGCAAGGCGCGATCCAGCGCTTCCATGCAGAAGCTGGTATCCAGGGTGATGGAAATTTCCCAGGATAAGACGTAGCGACTGAACCAATCTATGACCGCCATCAGGTAAATGAACCCGCGCTGGAGGCGGATATACGTGATGTCACAACTCCATACCTGGTTGCAGCGCACAATGCTCATCCCTCGCAGCAAGTAGGGATACCGTTGCTCGGTCAGCCCTGGTATGCTGGTACGTGGTTTGGGATAGATGGCTTCTAAACCCATTAGGTGCGACAACCGCCGCACTCGTTTGCGTTCCACTGGGTAGCCCTTGGTGTCCAACCAGGCTGCCATTTTCCGCGCGCCAGAGAACGGCGTCCGCGTGTATTGCTCATCCAGCAACCGCATCAGCATCAGATTTTCCTCACTTTCCCCTCTCGGCTCATAGTAGTAGCTTGACCTGGCCAGGCCGAGCAGCCCGCACTGCTGGGCGATGCTCAAATCGAGATGGGCTGGCTCAATGAGCGCCCGCTTTTCCTCAATGGAATGATTTTGATTTTTTTCTAGGATGGCAAGCCTGTCTTGAGCAAGACCACCTCCAACGCCGCGAGGTAGGCGGTAGGATTCTTGCGGAAGCGCAACTGTTTGCGCCGCGCTTCGCGTCGAAAGACGAGTTGCTCACGCATGCTGTACCATGCCTCTGGATCAGCGAACGCCAGGGCTCGCGGTAAAAAACACTGCCTTTGCAAGGCGAGAGCGGTGAGCACGCGCACCGGCCCACGCACGACCAGCGCGGCAATGGCTCCTCGCCGCCCAGAAGCGCGTCGTTCCCCATATCGCACCGACCCAAAGCAGTGCTCCAGCTCATTGTTCGTTCGGGGCAGATCAGGCACATCATAACAGTGGAACAAGCCGGGCCAATAGCTCTCGGTCTTCGTTAAGAAGGTGCTCAGCGCTTCCCCGAGTGCTCCCGAGGACGCTTGCTGCTCACGGATGGTAGCAAGCAGTTGTTCATAGCGCTCACGCACGATTTCTCCACTTTCGTTGTCGTGATTGGCCAGCACGTGCGCCGCTTGGTGGACAAGCGCATAGGCTTGCTCGATCGCTGGCCACACCGCCTCAGTCTTCTTCAGGGCGCGTATGAGCAGGTGGTAGAGCTCCTGCAAGGATGGAGGAAGACCCCCCTTTTTGCCTCAACCCGCGCGAGCGAGTCGGAGATCTGGGTCAGACGGTCATGCAATTTGAGGCCCGAGGCGCATAACGGGGGATGCCCATCATCGGTCAGCGCACTGCGGACCGCTAAACAGTAACTGCGCATGGCCTCGCTTTGTCCGTCCTCCTTCCCTTCCAATGCCCGCTCAATGGGCCGCACGCCGCGCACGAGCTTTTTGAGTTCGGTCTTGGCGTGCCGATCCGCCTCGAAGATGGGTCCAGCCGCTTCATCCAGGTAGTGAAAGTGGCAGAGCTGATGCGGCACGTCGGGCAAACTGCGCTCCACGGCCTGCCGAATCGTCTGCTGGCCGTCGGAGACAATGCCTTTGATCGGCACATTCAAGGGGTCCAGCACCTCCTTCACCTCACCCAGGAGCGCAGCGAGATCCCCACGCGTACTACTGAGCAGCGTCCGCGCCAGCAGTACCTCACCAGACAAACAATCACGGATGAGCCAGAGCACCTCGTGCCTGACATCCGGCTGCATCCCATCAATAGCCAGCAGCACCTGCCCCTGTTGCTTCAGTCGAGCCTTCACGCGCTCCTCATCGGCCAGGTGCAGGGCCACCAACTCTTCATAGCGTTCCAGCAGATCGGTCACCGTACGCTGGGCAATGCACACCCCACGCTCGACCAGCCGCTGGTGGATCTCGGGGATCGAGCGATGTTCTCCATAGCGCAATTGGCCAATCACCGTGATGATATCCAGGCCAAATTCTCCGTGGGGCAACGCCCAGGCCCCTTCTTCTTCGGCGCGATAGGGCCAATGGTACAACTCACACGCCGGTTTGCGGCAGCGCCTCACCACTACTCTCAACCGCACCAATCCTCGGAACGTCATCAGGGTACGCCCTGCGTGGTAGACCACCCAGAGCCGCTGCCCACAACTGATGCAGTGGATGAGCCTTGGGGTTAAACGGACATCCCGCCCGGCTGGGGGACGTGCTTCTCGTCGAGCCATCTCCGTGCTCCTCTCGTGCTTCCCTGCGGACCTTACTCTTCCACCGCTCTCAGAAAGACGCGGCGCTCTTCTTTGAGCGTCGAGAGCACATCCGCAACGACTTGGGGAGAGACCAGACCCCTCTCTCCCATCCATTTGAAGAATTTTTTGAACGTGGCCAGATACACCGTCATGCTGGACACCGAGGCCCACAGCGCTTTGCGTGGGAACCAGTCCGCTAAAAACCAGTAGACCTCACTGTCGGTGGCTTCATCAAGGCGACGCAAGGAATGAGCATACAAGAGCAGATAGTGCTCGAAAAGCTGGAGATTCTCGACATGATCTCGAATGGTTTGCTCACGCAGCTCAGATTGCCTCAGCCAGTGCTCAAAACCCTTCAGAAGCGGTTGGTTCTCCTGGCGAATCGCTTGGACCCGTTGCTCATACGTCTCGGCATGCTCAGAATCCGTCATCTGACCCTTTCTCTTTGCAATCTGCCAGATTTCTCCCCCTGAGTATCTTCCCTCCGTCAAGATAGGCTTGCCATCCTAGAAAAAACCGTCAGGGCAAAAGCGCCGACTGAGTCGGGGTGATATACTCAGAGAAGATTGTCGTATGGCTGGCATCCGCAGGAGGCAGACCCATGAAAACAGCCCGGAAGTTTCCCCTGGTCAAGAAGCGTTTTTATCGTCCTGAACAGTCTATTTGCCCGGAATGCCAAAGCCATCTGCGCCGTGCAGTGACCTTATCCGAGCGCACCGTGATCACCTTGCAAGGGGCAATCAAAGTGGTTCATGCCGGCTACCGCTGCCCAAATGCGGAGTGCGCGGCTCGAACACGAACATATCGCAGTGCTCAGGCAGACAGTTTGGCCCTGCCAGGCTTTACTTTTGGGCTGGATATTGTGCTGTTGGTCGGTCAATTACGTCTGGGACAGCATCAAACCGTGGACGAAGCCCATCGGAGCCTGTTAGAACAACTTGGTCCGCTGGAACTGAGCATCTCCCGTCGCGAGATCCTCTATCTGTTCGACGCGTACTGTACGCTGTTGCGCGCGGGAACGGACGCCAAAGAGGATAGCCAGTGGCTCGCCCAGGTGAAGGCCAATGGAGGGATCATCATCTCGATGGATGGGATTCAGCCTGACCGGGGCAATGAAACTGTCTACGTTGTACGCGATGCGCTTACCGGGAGAGTCCTAGCTGCGGAGAACGTGACAGCTTCGGACACGGCAGTTCTCAAGCAGATTCTGCTTCCTCTCAAAGCGCTGCCAGTACGCATTCTGGGAACGCTCAGCGATGTCCAGGAATCGTTGCTGCAAGCACTTGAGCAAACCTGGCCAGGGGTGCCACAGCAGGTCTGTCAGTTTCACGCCTTGCAGGATGCCTCCCGCCCAGCCTATGAAGCGGATCGCAAGATCAAGACGGCGATGCGCAAGTACTTACAACCCCGGCTAAAAGATGTACGCCAGCAGATCTCCCGCCGCAGCCAGCACGCCTCGGCTTCGGAAGCCGAGCAACTGGCCGTCCTCAATGACTACGCGTTAGGAATGCAGACGGCCTTGCATTTTGATGGCCTCTTACCCTTTGAGTATCCAGCAGTCGCTGCAGCAGAAGCCTTGGAGGCCGTCGAAAGCTCTCTGCAGGTTCTGGAAAAAAAGGGGCCGTCGTGAGTCCCGTGTGCCGCCAGAAACTGGCCCGTCTCCAATTGCTCGTGGCCGAGCGATATGCCTGGGCAGAGGCGGTTGAGCAAGTCAAACGAATGCGCCAATGGGTTCTGGATGCGGAACATATTCTGGACGGCAGTTGGGCATCCCCAGGAGAAGCAGTGAACAACGAGCATGTCGGTCACCGCTTCGATCAGTGGCGGCAACAGCTTTCCGAACACCTGACTGATGGCACGCTCAGCCTCATTGAGCAAGAGTGCCTTGCGCAGTTTTTGCAGATCTTTTCCAACTTACGACCGTATTTGATCCAATGCTATGACCGGCAAGCATTTCCTCGTACCAACAATGACACTGAACGCAGCATTCGCGCTCTCAAGACGCGCTATCGGCGCATCAGTGGGAGAAAAAACTGGAACAGTTATCTGTTGCGGTATGGTCGCTGCGTCGCTTTCTATGAGTGGTGGCAACAAGATCCTGAGCATTCCCAGCAACTGGAGCAGCACCTCACACACCTGACTCCTCACCACTGGCGATCTTTCCGTCACCAAACGACCAGAGCACAAAGCGAACAGCTCAAGCGTTTTCGCTTTCATCGCAGACGTGAAATCTATCTGGCATCGCTTGAGGCCCGGTGGGAGACTGCTGCTCAGTCGGCGCTTTTGCCCTGACGGTTTTTTTTCGGGTCCAGCCCAGCCGCGTGATCGCACGACTCATGGTCTTCGTACTTACCTGCTCCCCATGCTTCGCTTCCCACATCTGGCAGTGATCTTCCAGCGTGGCATCCCGGTTCGCTTCCAATTGGGAGAGCAACTGGGCGTACAAGGCGTCTCCTTTTTTCGCCGGTCGGCCTGGAATGGCCTTGGCCGTCAGTTCACCCGTCTCTCGTTGTTGTTTCAGATACCGTTTGATGGTCGCTCGCGACACGCCAAAAACCTCAATAATCTCGTCTCGCGGTCGTCCCTCATCGACGGCACGCACCACTCGTTCTCTTAGATCTGTGGAATATGCTTTCATAGATCTAGCTTACTACTCGGCTCAATAGTTCCGTCTATCGCTGTAGTGTTGCGTTCCTCAAAGGCGGTAAGAAAAGAGACGATGCAGATGGCGCCGCGTTTTGGGCGGCCGTCCCCAAATCCACGGCTTGGCTCGGTGATTGAGTTGGGCCGTCGCCACCTGCATCGCTCGTTCGATCTCATCGGCGTTGGCAAAACTCTGCCCGGCCAGCGCATCGCGGCGGAAGAGACGCCACCAAGCCTCTTGCAAGTTCAGCCAGCAGGCTCCTTTGGGAATAAAGACGTGCTGGATGCGCGGATGGTCTGCGAGCCAGGTGCGGGTTTCCAGGCTGTTGTGGCTACTGAGATTGTCCGTAATGATGAAAATGTCCCCCTTGGGATTGTCCGCCTCAATGTCCTTGAGTAACTCAATGGAGTTCCTGGAATTGCGCGCAGCGGCACAGCGCGTGATCTCCTTGCCATCGCGGACCCGCAGGGCGCCATACACCCAAACCTTTTCCTCCCCGCGACTGTACTCAAGGGGAGCTTTGATGCGGTGGCCATTGGAGGACCAGCCCGGCGCTGGCGCAAACGTGCGTGGAATCAGGGGGCCGAGTTCGTCGGTGCAGATGGTCGTCGATCCCTCTGGCGGTTCGACGTAGTGGGTGACGACCGCAGTTCTTTTGGGACAAAGTCTTTGTCATCGCTGCTCCCCCAACTGTGCGTCCGACGCCAACGCACGCCCTCGCGCACAAAGATGCGCCGAATTTGGCTGCGTTTGACCTGGATACCCTTTTCTTTGGCTGCCTGGGTGAGAGCATCCAGGCTCCACTGGGCTGATCCCTGCTCATCTCGCGCGTCCAGGGTTCCATCCGCGTACCTCTCCAAGCGTCCGGGAGGCGGCTGTTTGACCAGTCCGAGAATCCTGCTGCGCTCTTGCTCCGTCAAACGGGGCTTGCGGCCTGACCCTGCTCGCATGCCCAACCCCTCGACCCCCTGGGTATTGAAGCGATTCAGGTGGATACGCACTGTCTTGGGATGACAATCCAGCTCGCTGGCGATCTCATTGGGCGTTTTGCCTGCCCAGCTTTCGATGACCATCTGGGCGTGAAACTTCCAATCGGCGGGCGCATGATGGCTGCTGGCCAGTTTGCGGACTTGGCGTTCTTCTCGCTCATCTTGCGCTATTCGTGCTTGCACGTGCTTGGGCATAGCTGTGTTCCTTTCTTTGATTATCCCTCCTCTCCTATGGTAGCACCAATGAGGAACGCAGCACTAGTGTTCAAATTTCCGAGCGGCTGGACCACAAACAGTACATCACCGCAGCTCTGAACTCCCTCTGCTTTGCCATTGGCCTGCGCGAACTGCCTGACCCAGGTACTGCCAGTCTCCATTCCGCTACCATCCAGGGAGCTGCCGAAAGCCTGATGGAGACCATTAGCTTAGTCCCCTGGACTGACACTACGCCTTTCATCCAGGCGATGCGCGAGAATATTCGCTCACGGGTCAGCAAGGAGCACTGGCAAGCGGCCCTGGAAGCCGGGCACGCCCTTTCGCTGGAGCAGGCCATTGAATTGGTCGTGCGTCTGGTTCGCCAGATTAAAGGGCTCTCGTAAGCGAACGAGAAGGCAATGAGCTGATCATTGGTTTCTCGTTGCAGGGATATTAGGGTTGTACTTGAGGTAGACTTTATCCATTCGCTGGACAACAAACGAAAGGCAGAGTAAGCTTCTCTCACAAATCTGACTAAGGGAAAAGAAGAGATGCAGACGCTGCCCAAAAGGATTATGCAGGTCTTGCGCCAGTTTGAGGCGGTCTTGAGCGAACGCGTGTGGGAATGGGCCAAAGTGCTTCTGATCGGGGCGATCCTGGCTCCAGGATCGCGAACTGTCACCGCCATCTTGCGGGTGATGGGATGTTCGGACGAGAAGCAGTTCAGAACTATCACCGTGTCCTCAATTGCGCCACACGGTCGAGTCGAGAACTCAGTCGCCTGTTGCTGGCGTTGCTGGTGCGCCTGTTTGTTCAAGGAAGACGGCAGCCAAAGCTGGAAGAGCGTTTGCACGACTCCCAAACGGTTTAGCAGAAGCACAGGCTGTCCTGGTATGGGGGAACCATGCGAGAGATGGAGATCGCCACGGGCACGGCTCTGTGGTATCAGTCTCCCATTCCTCCTGTCGCGATCCGTTGGGTCCTCGTTCGCGATCCCAGAGGCCAATACGAACCCATGGCCTTGCTGTGCACGGATCAACAGGCAGAAGCACACCAGATCGTCGAGTGGTTTGTTCTGCGCTGGAGCGTCGAAGTCACCACGCGTGGGGTGCGGGCCCATCTGGGGGTGGAGACCCAGCGCCAATGGTCGGACTTGGCGATCCTGCGCACCACTCCCGCTTTGTTGGCGCTCTTTTCCCTCGTCACGGTGTTTGCTCAGCAGTTGTTGGAGGGACAACCGTTTCCTGTTCGTCAGGCGGCTTGGTATTCCAAAGCCTTGCCAACCTTTGCGGATACGCTGGCCTTCGTTCGTCAGCATCTCTGGCCCTCCTCCTTTTTTTCGGTGTCGTCCAGCCATGGCGACGCCATTCAAATCCCACTGTTGTTGTTAAAACGGCAGGGTACCAGATGGCACCCATTTTTTAACAAAGAGGACCAGTTGGCGCCCTGTTATTTTAACAACAACAGGTGCGTGAGAACCTCTCTGCATATTCTTTTGTTTGGCTGCTCGACCCTGCTCCTCGACTTGATCTTGTCCCTGTTGCTTGGGGAAGGCTGCACGAAATTACCACGCCCACATTGATTGTGGAAGGTTCAGATGATGATTTCCTGCTCCACCGTTTCGCTGATCGGCTGGAGCGAGACATCATAGGTTCCCAACGCGTCAGCATTCCCGACACACACCATATGCCAAACATGGAAAAACCAAATGAATTTAACCACATCATTCTTGACTTTTTGAGCAAGCGGTAATCTCTCAGTTCATGGGCCAGCCTATTCTCTCACCTGAAAGAACCTCCTTTTTAAGCAAAAGGAGGTTCTTTCAGGCGGATGATTTTCGTTCTTTCACAAGCAAGCAGATTCACCAAATCCGGCCATGAGCCAATTTACCTGAGAAATGACAAGCTTTCATGTGAATTGTATTGCAGGATCTGTCTCGACCAGGAGGTATCCCTTTATGCCCATCAACTTCTTATAGTCATTTTGCCCGCTGTTCTTGTGTAAAATATCATATCTTGATATCATATCTTGACAATGATATCAAGATATGATATGCTTATTTTGACGGAAGAAGAAGCAGGAAGGAAAGTGAGGAACCTGACAATGGTGATGACCCAATGGTTAGCCGTGCGGATGGAGGCGTTTGTGGCTGCGGTAACGCCCCTTGGTGTGCAGCAGGAGCAGGCTCTGGCTGATGTGTGTGCGAGGGAGATCGCCGCCTGGCGTGCGCGCCCGACGATGCGGGTTGTGGCCTCCTTAAAGGTTCCCATGACCGATGCGCGGAATGTGTTGCGTGCTCGGCTTGCCGTGACGGAGCAGAATAGCTGGCTCAATCCTCGCACGGGCCAGCGTGAGCACTTGGCGTTGAAATATTTGAACTTTACCGATGAAGAGTGGAGAGCGATCAATGCGTCGAGTGAGCAGGCCCTGCGTGAGCGTCGGGAGAATCCCGGGTTTGTGCCTGATCCTGACGTGGTTGTGGCCAAGGCGGCGTCTTTGCTAGAGAGTTCCTACTGGCAGGATGTTGCCCTGGGTCTCTCGGTCGTCATGGGCCGACGTGTGACCGAGATCTTGAAAACCGGTGTGCTTCATCCAGAAACCGACTGGACACTCACCTTTTCGGGGCAACTCAAGAAGCGCGATGAAGTGTTGCCTCCCTATGAGATTCCGACGCTCATTCGTGCGGATTTGGTACTCGCTGCCTGGCACCGCCTACGCAAGCTGTTAGATTGTTCTGCATTGACCAAAGAAGAAGTCGATGCGCGTTATGCACCCGAGGTGCGAGCTGTGGCGACCCGCCATTTTGGTGCGCTGGTGCCCACGCGTGTTGGCCATGAAGAGCAACTATACACCCATCTGTTCCGCTGTATTTATGGGCAAATTGCCAAGCTCTACTTTGCCCCGGATACCACCCCTTACTTTGATTATATGGCCGAGATTTATGGGCACTATTGGTATAAGGATGAACCGGACCCACAGAAAAAGATGAGCTTTAGCAGCACCATTCATTATATGGATTATTTGATTGGTGCTGGCCCTGGCCAGGTTGATTTGCGCCAAGGTATCAAACTGCGTGAGCCGGGTGTCTTCGTGCTCAAGGCGTTTCAGCCCAAACCCAGTACGCGTCATAAAGGGAAAGCAATGGCAAAGACAGATGAGAAAATGTCTACGACCCAGCAGGCGAAGAAATCCTCACTGTTCCGTTGTACGCAGGCGACCAAGGCCCGTGGCAAGCAGATGATTGGCGATCGCGAGCTGCGCGGAAAGCAGGTAGAGGATCTGTTTCTCAACCAGGTCTTTGACCAGGCGACGCTTTATGAGCAGATGCAAACGCTGCTTGCGCCTTTTGCGGAAACGCCAGAAGCCGAACCGGTTACGACGCTTCATCGGGTGTTAGCCTCATTGGAACAGCCGGCAGTTCGCCAGCGCCTGGTTGGCGAACATCTTCAGCAGCGCTGGGGCATTTCCCTGGAGGAACTGGATCGTGTCTTTGCTCAGGCTCAGTCCGCCGGTCATGAAAAGCCTCTCGCTTATTTAGAGGAGACGCTTGGCAAGCAGGGCAACCAGCGCGATGGAGCGAGAATACGTCAGGAGGCTCTCAAACAACTCGATTATCCGACGTTGCCTTTTGAGCAGTTGGAGAATCTCAAGAGTCCCGAGGCTGCTGAGGAGCGCACGCAGCGAGCAGTCCAGGCGATTATGGCGCACAATCAGCAGGCAGATCGCCTGGCCCTCTGGTATATCAATATCCAGGCCATCCTGGACCTGGTTGGAGGTTCTAGCCCTCTTATCAAGGAGTATCTGGCGGCGCATGCTCAGGAAATTGAGCAACACCATCTCCAGTATGATATTCATTCTCGCTTTAATCAGAAAGCGTTGCCCATCACGGAGATGGTCCATATTCCTGGGCAAAAAATGACTCCGCAGCAACGCAAAGAATTGCGCGCGGCGAAACGACAACTTCAAATTGCGAACTCATCTATACAGGGGGATTGACTTCCCCCTTTTTTATGGTACGATCCTTATATCAAGATATGATATTCGTTTCTCATAGATGTATTGTCTTGATCGATGTTTCAAAACTTGATATCATGAAATTATCTGATATCATGATAATATATAAGAATTTATGCGGCATATCAAGAGAGAAACGCAGATACTCAGGAGGTTCCGATGCAAGAGATGACACAAACTGGCTGGATTTGTAGCCCACTGGTCGCATTTTGCCCGTCACATGCCCATACCGTCTCCATAAAACCTGATTTCATAACTCGATATACGCCATGCACAGCGATATCTAGTCCATAAAACCTGTACGGTTTACCGGTTGTCCATACTAACACGTATAGTTTGTGAACGAACGATCTAAATGAGGCCAATTTAGCTAGGGTAATTGAGGCGAATATTCCACCAGCCACTTCCCCATGGAAATGAGCCCATCACACCCGTTCAGGATGCCAGAAAAAAGTCGGAAGCCCCTTTTCTTGCGAGAGAAATACGTCCAGTAGCCTCAAATAGCGTAGAACACACACCTCATTCAACCAAGCCACTCGGTTACAAAAACCAACACCAGCAGAAATCTCCCAGGTAGAAGAAAGAGAAGTGGGAAGGAGTGGGATGGTTTACTAAGCCCGTGATGAAGAAGACAGACACAGTCACTTTGCTGTGTTTGTTTTCTGTTTTTTGCTGTGTTTGTTTCCAGAGTATACTTACACCTGGAATGGGTGTGGCGAGGCGAAACCTCCTCCATACGCCTCTTCAATCGGTGAAGAGGAAGAGAGCGATGGTGGTCGGCGCTCCCCACATGCCTGGAGACAGAACTGGAAGTGTGTTGACTTGTGTTGGAAGGGAGATGATGTGTCTGTGAGTGACTTTTGTACAGATGTGACCGAGGTAAAGAAAGAGGAGTACTCAAAGGCGCTTCTGCACTACCGCAGTATTCAGCCGTATCTGGAGGGAGATTGTTCCCAGGTTGAACTGGCCAAGCGTTCAGGGATTCCCATCAAAACCCTGCAACGGTGGGTTGCTCGCTATCGTCAGCATAGGCTCTGTGGATTGGTGCGTTTGCCCCGTTTGGATCGAGGAGCACACAAGGATATCCCAGAAGAGGAACTCTTGTTTATTGAGGGATTGGCGCTCCAGAAACCAAAGCGGTCGAAAGCCACGATCCATCGTGAACTCCGTGAGGTAGCAAACAAGCGCGGATGGCCGTTACCCAGTTATCGACGTGTTTGCCAGATCATTTCTGCTCTCCCGGCTGGATTGCTGTCACGGGCGCAAGAAGAGCGTGCTGTGCATCATCATTTCTGCTCTCCCGGCTGGATTGCTGTCACGGGCGCAAGAAGAGCGTGCTGTGCATCGCGAGCGCTATGATTTGCTGTACCGTTGGGAGGCAAGTTGTCCGAACGAACTCTGGCAGGCTGACCATTATAAGCTGCCCATCTGGTTAATCAATGAGCAAGGCAAGGCAGCTCATCCCTGGATCACCGTGATTTTAGACGACTATAGTCGAGCCGTTGTCGGCTACCGCTTCACCTGGACCGCCCCAACTGCGTTACACACTGCGCTGACTTTGCGGCAGGCGATTATGCGAAAAGAAGATCCTCGCTGGTCGATGCATGGAATTCCGACCAAGTTCTATACCGATCATGGAAAGGATTTTACGAGTGAGCATCTGGAGCAAATTGGAGCAGAACTCCAACTCCAGGTGCTTTTTTCGGCGCCTGGAGTGCCACGTGGAAGAGGGAAAGTTGAGCGCTTTTTTCAAACGCTGGAACAACTGCTGCTCCAGCGACTGGCGGGATATAGCCCGAAAGAGCGTGGCCCCAATCAGCGCGATCTCGATGAGGCCAGGGCCAGGACGGCGCGCTTGAGCCTGGAGGAACTGGAGCAGATCTTTCGGATCTGGTTATTGGAGGAGTATCACCAACGTCTGCACAGCCAGACCAAAGCCACTCCACAAGACCGGTGGGAGGAAGGCAATTTTGTTCCTCGTGTGCCTGATTCGCTCGCACAGTTAGACCTGTTGTTGTTAACCGTTTCCAAAGAGCGGTATGTCCAGCAAGATGGCGTTTCGTTTGAAGGATATCGCTATATCCATAGTACGTTAGCGGCCTATGTAGGAGAGCCTGTGGTGATTCGTTATGATCCTGCGGACATGGCGGAGATTCGGGTCTATTATCACCGACGCTTTTTGTGCCGTGCGATTTGCCCGGAACTTTCCGCAAGTACCGTCAGCCGCGCAGAAATTGTTGCTGCTCGAAAGGAGCGCCGTGCGTGGGAGCGTGGCCAACTTCGTGAGCGTCGAGCCATTGTTCGGCGTTTTCGAGTCAAACACCCCCCGGCATTGCCTGACGGTGAAGAGGAGAGTGAGCATTATGGCGAGGACCCCCAGGAACGTGAAGAGCAACAGAACCAGAGTGGATTAAAGAGGTATGAACATGAGTAAGCGAGTTGTTGATATCACTCCGCCTGAACCAGAAGAGAACCAGCCTGCTCCTCATGTGGAGGAAGGGTCATCCGATCTTCCCTCTGCATCCGAGAGCGCGCTCCCCAGGCGGGAGTCCATTTTATCGACCTTCATTGAAACGAGTCAGTATCAGCGTTTTGTGGACGTCTGTGAGTCCTGCCAGAGACATCACTTTATTGGTGTCTGTTATGGGGAGGCCGGTGTCGGCAAAACTCTTTCGGCCAGGCGCTACACGCATTGGTATCAGATGACTCGGCTCTTGCGTGGAGAGGAGGAAGGCATCCTTACAGATGGGAAAGTGGCTGTCTTTACGCCAGAAATACTGTGTAGCCCGAAGAGATTAGAACAAGAGTTGCTCCATTTGCATGCTCAGATGCAACAGCTCTCTTCTCTCACTCTTCCGCTCACGAAGTCTGTGACGCCGCCGAAAGGAGGGTATCGCCCGACGCCTCTTGCCTGGAATTTACTGGTGATTGACGAAGCGGACCGATTGAAGCCGGTGGGGTTGGAGGTATTGCGGGATTTGTTTGATCGGAGCGAGATGGGGCTGCTGCTTGTTGGGATGCCTGGTCTGGAAAAAAAGCTTGCGAGATATCCCCAGTTCTTTTCGCGCGTGGGCTTTGCTCATGAGTATTGTCCGCTTTCGCCCGAAGAACTGCGTGAGATCTTGCAACAGCAAGTGCCTTTGATAGACATCCCAGGAGAAGAGGATTTACCTGCTAACGAAGCACTTGATGAGGAGGCGCTCACAGCGATTATTCGGATGACGCACGGCAATTTTCGGCAGATTCATCGATTACTGACGCAGATTGAACGAATCTTGCGCATTAACCATCTCTCGAAAGTGACGAAGGCCGTCGTCGAGGCTGCACGTTCAACGCTGTTGTTTGGACGGGAGGAGGAGTAGCTATGTGTGGAGGATATGGGCAGCAGAAATATGACGCCGAGAGGGCCAAAGCACCGAGTCCATCTCGTTTCGTTGGGTTTATCGAACATCCAGAGCGTTTAGTGAAAGTCGCTGAAGATTTACTGGAGGGACTGGCCTGGGAAGAGATGGTGGTGGGGCTTGCCTTGCTGAGTGGTCGTTGCCTGCAGCAAGTACTGAAGACAGGGGTGGTCGTGCCGAAAACGAACTACTCCTTGTTGTTCACCGCCTCTGGGGACCGCACTGATCAGGTGCTTGGGCCGTTTGAACTGCCGACCTTAGGAAAAGCCCAACAGGTCTTGGAGGCATGGCAACAAGTGAGAACACAACTGTCTTGTGAGATGCTGCCGGAATCGGAGATTTGGGGGCGGTATAGCGTTCCAGTTCTGCGGTGTGCCCAAAAGCATTTTGCGCGACGGGTGCCTGTTTCTGATCGATACGACTGGTACACTCCTCTGTACGCCCAGATTTACCCATTGATTGCCATGTACTATTATTGTCCACAGGGGAAGGAACCTCTGTGGTTTCAGCGAGTCGTGTGTGGTACAGGGCTTGGGGCTTTGGATGAGCAAAGTGGTGATGCTTGGTGTCAGCAGGTTCATCCGTCAGGTGAGGTGTATTACATTGGGGATGGGAAAGGGGCGATTGATCGGCGGCAAGGACTCAAACTGGATCAAGAAGGAGTAACTCCACTTGAATGGGTGAATGGGCCGGGCGCGGGCTCGGGAGAGTATGATCAGCGGTTTTCCCCACCAGCGCTTCCGGTTGAGGGGACGGTCCCCGGAAGTCGCTCTGGCCTGGATGCAGTGGGGGCTTCTCCTCAGAAAGGAAGCAAGCAGCTCAAAGGGAAGAAATGCGCTCAACAGAAGGATGATGGGGCGCCGGATCTGTCAGATGAAGCCATGGCATCCCTGAAAAAACGCCTCGATGCTGGTGAGAAGCTGGACCTGTCAGATGAGGTCTTGGATGCTCTGGAAGACTATCTGGCCGACGTTTTTGTCAATGAGGAGGCCGAGAAAATTCGGCGGGAGCGTGCGGCAACGGCTCAGAAGAACGACGAACTGGGAGTTCGGTACATTTGTATGGTGTCGGCCTGGGTGCATCAGCGTCTGGAGGACGTAATGCGGCGGGAACGGGCGAGCACCCCTGATGGAGCCCTCGTCGTCCTTTTAGATGGATACGAATGGCTTCATCGAGGTGGAGACCTCCCCCAGCTCGAGCCAACACAGACGTTCTCGTCACGGAATGGCGAGCCCAAAAGAAATCACCCGAAGACGTACGTGATCAGTCAGACGACCTATGAGCGATTGGCTGCGCTTGATCCAGACCAGAAGATGGACCTGAATGAGTCTGAGTTGGCAGAGATGATCGAGCGCTTGTTAGATACCTACGAGTGGCTCGTGCAGGGAGGTCTTTCCAGGCAACTCACCGCCCTCGCCGCAGAAGAGGTCTGGTCGGACGTGGAACCACGGGTCATCGATTGCATTGAGGAGCTGAGTTGCGAGACAGGTGATTCGTTCAATGGGACGCTGGTCTGGTTAGTCTGGTTGAACGATTGGTTCTATGAGAGCGGTCTCAGTGAACAGCTCAAAGAACTGGCGGGTACGGCTCTTTCCTACGTGGAACTCGATGAGCGCGATCGTGAAAGCATTAGCCAAGCAATGGGAGGGGTGGATGCAGAAGATCGTTTTTCATCTATACAGAGGGTCTATCTGGGAGAGGCAAGACGTCGCCTGGAACAAAATAGCTCATCTTGAATCGCCAGGATTGAGTTTTCTTATAGCCATGTTTGCTAGGTGGTAGCTGGGAGCAGTGTGGGAGGAGCAGAGAGCCTGGAAGGGAAGAGCCTTCCCTTCCAGGTATGATGATGGTCGTTTTAACGAGACTTCTTGGCTCGAAATCCCCACCAGATGCGTTTTTGGGCACCAGTCACGTTCAGACGAAAGCGCATCATCTCTTCGCTCACCTGATAGTATCGGGCAGCCTGAACGAGAAACCAGCCGTTTCGGACAATATGCAGGGCCGCCTCTTCTGAGATTAATAACGCGCCCCCGAGCCATGACGCTTCGTCTTCCACGGTTTGGTTCCAGAGACGATGTCCAGAATCATCCAGGGCCGGCGTTGGGCAATGATGGAGCAACGCATGAGACAATTCGTGTGACAGATTGCTGCCCTGGCGCGCCGGGGAATGAGAATCGTTATGGACAATCTTGCGTTGGCTGTCATTTATCAGGTAAAATTGATGGCTTCTCAAAAAACATGCCACGCTGCTAGGCTCGTTTAGGGGATGAGCTTTTTCACATAATTTGGCGCGGCATCATTTCTTGTTCTTTTGTTGCTCTCCACTTCCCTCTTTACTAAGATTCTCTGACATCTTTGCCACGATATCTGAGAAAGACGCCAAGAAATGCTTAAAAGTGGTCGTATGAACGTGGTTCCGGGGGATTCTTGCGTCGTTCCTGCTCCTGTCTCCCTCGTTCCTCTTTTTGCTTCCGCACCGCGATCACCTCTGTTTGAAAGCGCTCCAGCAGCAGCCCGGCCTCCCCTTCCTGTCCATGAGGAACAAGCACACGCAGCGAAGTGAGCAAGGAAGAACCAGAACCTTTTGAATCCCAGGACCATTTTTTGAAATAAAAGCGAAGAACTGGCGGCTGAGATGTGAGCGTCACTTTTTCTAAATCTGCTTCATACATCTCATTAAGGGGAAAGAATGTGCCGGACTCCCAGACTCCCTTCTTTGAAAAGGTCACCGTATGAGGCAGCTTCTGCCGGGCTATGTGACGTTTTCTCACCTGTGTATAAGTGGGGCCAGAAAAAAGCAAAGCGAAAAAAAAACCCACACACAACACCAGATCAGGAAGAAACACCGATCTAGCCAGGTCGTAATCAGACGAAAAGACGATCCAGGGCAGGAACGTTCCAAGAAAGAAGATGGTGTCGCCAACAAGCAGCACCAAGAAGAGAACGCTTCTTAAACCCCAATCAATCTTGTCAAAAAGCGCCCATTCCTCGGGGCTATACTCCCAACGAACCCAGGCCTCGTCCTCACGCATTGTGGATGCTCCCAATGAATTGCGCTGTTCTCGCAGGAGCTTTTTGGCTTGCTGGAACTTCTCCCAGCCTTGCTGGCTGGCTTCTAATTTGCCTGGTGGCTGGTCATCGGATACAGACATAAAAGGAGCTCTTTCCTTGCTTTTCTTACTCTATTTCTTCTCTGACAGGGCAAATGAACCTCTGCTGTTTCCTCTTTATAATACCATATCGAGTTACATCCGATCTTCTGGCGCTTCCTCAAACGTGGGAATGTGCGACGGATGTCCATTTTGGAACCAATCTGGAAAACGGTACTTGCGGCCAAATTATGGTTTCTTTTTGCACTTTCGGCCATGTCATTTATCAGGGTAAAAATCCTGTTTCTCAGAAAACGTGCCACGCTGCCAAGCGCTTTTAGTGGATCAGCTTTCTCGTATAAACTGGCGCAGCATAAACGCTTTAGCGATAAAGGCTTGCTTTGCCTTTTATCGTCCTTCTTTGCGTATTGCGCCATTTTATCTGAGAAACATTTAATGCTTTTCCAGAAGCGGTTTCTGAGAGGCACGCGCCATTTTATCTGAGAAAAACTGGCCGTTTCATTGCTTCTAAATAGCGTTGAACAGAAGAGGTAAAATGCAACGCCAAATTATAAGAGAAGCCAATCGGCTGAAAGCGCCTCTCAAGCCAAGAGCGCCAGGTTATCAGAGACAAACGCGCCAGGAATTAGGATAAACGACATTGGCGTCCATAAAAGACGGTGACTGCGGAAAATGCGTGGGGATCAGTCACTGAAAACTGCTGAGCTGCAAAGGGAGCTTCATCCTTCAGGGCATGCAGTGTCGTAATCGGAATTTCCAAATGCGCTGCAAGCATGGTAGGATCCAGTGGGTCTTCCGGTTTCAGATGCAATTCACAGCGCATTTCCCGTGCCAGCTCGTTTGCTTCCGCTTTGAAGCCTCTTCTCAAATTCACGTCCTATGTATCCTTACGAAAATGCTGATACGTTGCCTTAATCAATTCGTCTAGGGCTTTGGCACTTTCTGGGCTCAAATGCGGATCACTCCTCAAGTAGGTTGAGATCATTGCGAGTGGCTCGACTTCGTGGCGCTCGATTTCCTGGGAGGAAATAAACTGGTTCATGTCCAGTCCCGACCAGGCAAGGAGAGCTGCGAGACCATCAACATCTGGCCGTTTTCCCTGGGCCATGCGAGTCAACGTTGAGGCACTCACGCCGGTCTGGTTTGCGACCTGTTTCCAGGTGAGTTTTTTTGCTTGTCGTTGTGCATCGATGGCGGCATAGAAGGCGTCGGTATCAAAATGTTCTTTCTGCATAAATCCCCTTTGTGTGGTGCAATGGCTAACCAGATCATTTCCTTTCTGTTCGACCTGCGTGATTGTCGATACGAGGAGACAGGGTATTGCTTGCCGGTGAAGTCGTCCCGCGTTTTAGGCTGGGGTGATGCTCTGGGCTGGAAGCCAGAGGGTTTCACGGCTTGTCTAGACGTTCGCTCTCAGAGATAATTGCTATCTTGCAATTTCAAACCGAATGTGCAATAATATGATCAGTCAGGCAATTGCATTGTAGCAATTACCAATCCATTTTGCAAGAGGCCAGGGCATCTTCTGATTACGGCATCAACAGTACGGTCATCATGACTTCATGCTGTGAACCTGAGTCTGAGTTGCCCTCTGAAAAGTCTCCCCTTTCAGAGGAAGGGAGAGAACGGAGCAACACTATGTCTGAACAGAATCACGCAAAAACCGTCAAGATTACCGCTCTGTATACCCAGACAGCTCGGCAGGTTTCCTTCGAAGCCGCTCTGAGCCAAACGTTGGCGCAGGTGATCGAGGAAGCGTATGACAAATTGAAAGAAAGCCGCCGCCCTGGTGATCAATACTTTTGTCATCAGGATCCACGTGTCGATCTGACCCCTTTTTTGCAGAAAACGTTAGCGGTCCTGGAGACTGAGGGCGTGTGTTTTCAGCCCGTCCATGGTGAGCGTACGTTTGCCTTTGATATTGAGGCCGAGACGGGGGGCGCTGCATGAGCCTGCCGAGCAAAGTTCATCATTTGTATGCCACTGAGACCATTCCAGAACGGGGGCAAGCAGCTGAGTTTCTTGATGGCTGAGTATTGTCCAGCTTGGAGATCATCTTCGAGGAATGCTCAACGTTAACACCAACCCGAGTTCTCACATCTGAGTCATAATTATATGACGCTGATCTATCAAAAATTTCTTAAAAGCTATACCATAAGAGAGTAATGAAATTAGAACAACTATTACTCCAAATAAGTAAGGACGTATATCCGAAGGTAAAGGGAAAATCTCGCCATTATTGATATGAAAAACTAATTCAATCATTATAAATATGAAAGCTCCTAAACAAACACTCCCGTTAAAAGCAAATGCACATAAGACAATACCATCGAAAGATAGAGAAGATTGGCTAGAATAAAAAGTATTACGGATATGTAAAATATTGCTGACTTCTGGATTTTTTTGTTGCAACTTTCGGGAATAAAAATCTCTAATTTTGCTCATGATAATTGCATCCTCATACTTATAGATAGCCCAGATGATAAAACGAACGAAGAAAAAGATATGAGCTATTCCAAGAGCAATTAAAATTAATCCTAAGAAAAAAGCTGAATAGAACTTCAAGTTGATATTCAAAGAATAGGATAAGCCAAATCCAGAAACAGCAATGCCTAACAATATTATATAGATGTTAATAGTATTAGTTCTTTCCTGCATTATTTGCGATTTTCTTTCTTTACTGTGTTTATATTCTTCAAAAATTATGTCATTAACATTTATATCTGCATTATCAGAAACATTATTAAAAGTTGCTTTTGATCCATTATCGACATGTGGTATGATTTGAGACGTATTCGC